>Ga0187892_10003059_pt1 | contig 31509 bp, 37 predicted proteins | sample MA1701073metaG_FD_139345 | JGI IMG/M metagenome (GOLD analysis project Ga0187892, IMG submission 139345) | Bio-ooze microbial communities from a basaltic lava cave in the Kipuka Kanohina Cave System on the Island of Hawaii, USA - MA170107-3 metaG ...
AACACGAAGTGACGACTACTTGTTACCAGTATTCCCTGACGGCCTTTTGAGTTACAGAGAGTCGACGGCACACGAGCCGTCCTATGCAATCTGGCGGCCTTCACTCCACGGCTATCCAAGGAGGCAACGGTGAAAGCGATCAAGGGAAAGTACGCATTCGGGGCAGTCATCGCGGTACAAGTACTCCTGATGAACGCCGCTGATACCCGCAGCGTCACCGCACCGGACATGGCCGAGTTGGTGGCTGAGGCACCGCTCAACCTCGCATGCTACGCATGTCAGGAACCGCCGTCCTGTCCAACCGGCATGCATCGAGTCATCGATGTTGGCTTGCCCTGGGGTGTTACAGGTCCAGAAGAGAGCGACTGCGTCAGTGACTCATGCTCTGGGCACGGCCATACCAGCTGCGGCTTGGCAGCGGGCGTATGGGAGCGGATCATTTTGGCGTGGGACGCTCGTGATTATGTGGAACTCGGCCGTATTGCGAACGCGGTCGACCAAGTACAAACCAACGAACAGCGCGGGTTGCTACAGGTCTTCGACTGCGCCGGTCACGTCGTTGGCCAGTTCGACCTTGCGCCGCTACAGCCCGACGCATTGCGTCAACCGTAGCACCCGACCGCGCCCAACCTGAAGCACGTAGCTTGGCAACGACAGATACACGGACTATCGTGGCCCACCTGTTGCCGACGAGTGAGATTGCGTAGCCCCTGGCATGCGCGCGCTGCATCAGCTAACACGTCATTTCACGCACCTATAAAGCGTGAAGTGTCAAGAGGTGCGTAGCACCCCCTTCCCCGTCGTGCGGGGTGCGGCGGGTCGTCGGTCCAGGACGACAGCATGCATTCACGTCCGACGTCGCGTTCGATACAAAGGCGAGTCTCGAGCGGACTCAAGCACCTATTCGGGTTTCGATCCTTGGGCCGCGGATCGTCCCAGTATCTGCTATGCGAGCCGGGGGGCTCAGTCAGCGGTATCAGGTCGTCGTGGCGACATGCGTGAAATGGAGCTCTCCCCGTGGCATCGAAACGTGGGTTTCGTTCTTCCATCCTTCGCCGGTACGCAGCATGGCGTGCAGCGCGCGACAGAGTTTGCGCGCGGCTTGCCAGCCGAGGCGGGTCTTCTGCTCGGCGTAGTAGCGGCTGAGCCAGCTGTGCGGCGCACACTTCACATGGCTCACGACGGTACGCACCAGCACGCCGCGCAGCCAACGATTGGCGCTGAACGGAATCGAGGCATAGCGGACGGCACGCTCGCCACTCTGCCGCGAGCGCGGGGCCAGGCCGGCATAGCTCACCAGCTGTTTGGCGTGCGCGAAGCGGCCGATGGGCAGAACTTCGACCGCGATGAGGAGCCCGCGATAGGCGCCGATCCCCGGGACCGTGCGGAGCTGCGCGACCACGGGCAACGCGTCGGCCACCTGGCGAACTCTCCGATCCACACCCGCGACCAGCGGACCGATGGCGTCGATCAGCGTCAACTGACTGCGGATCAGGCGGCGCGGCTCGCCACTCAGCTGCGGCCAGGCGACCTGCCGCAACCACGGGCGCGCGGCCTTGGTCTTCAGCTTGCCCCGCGCGATGTGAAGACCTACGACGTGCAGGTGCGCGTGGATCCGATTGAGCAGCGCGGTGCGCTGGCGAACCAGCACCACCCGGTGACGGACCAGCGCGGCCTGCTCGCGTTGTTCGCGCGGCTTGGCAAAGACTCTGGGAATCAACCCGGCCACCTGCATCCGGGCGAGCAACACCGTATCGAGCCGGTCGTTCTTGTAATCGGATTCGGCAATGGCTCGCAGTCGCTTCGCATGCGCCAACACCAGCGTGACTTCCCACCCGGTCAGCAACTCGTAGAGCCAGGGCCACGCCGGACACGTCTCCACGACCGCCTCGAGCGGCCGATAGGGTGCCAGCAGGGCGCGCAGCCGTTGCGGCTGCCGCACGCTGACACGCGTGGGTCTGACCAGCAGCTCGCCGTCCTTGCTCACCACCGCGACCACCAGGTACGTTAGGTGAGCATCGATTCCTGCGCTGAACATGTGTTGGCCTTCCTGTGGGTTCGGTTGAAGCCGTCCTGGACCGATGGCGCAAACTTACAAACCCCCACGGCGAGGCCAACACGCTTTATAAGATCAGCGCCTCGCTGACGCGCCGCTTGCCGCGCCGGCAAATGAAAAGTGTAGATATGGAAGGGCGCGGACATGCCTGCACCGCAAGCGGCTCCGGCACGTCGTGAACAACCGAGACGTTGAGTTGAAAGCCATGCACGAACGGCTTGGCGACTGGACTTGCCTGATCCTGGCGAAATGGCACTGCTCGATTGAAGGCTTCGGAAGTGGCCGTGCATCCGCAAATCAGATTGAGCTCCCGTTTGCCATCCCGGCCTGTTCACGGCTTCGAACCTCAGCCGGGCATCTTGCACGGCACTCCCAGGCACTACATTGAGGTCAGACAGCGCACCTTGATTCCGTCGGGATCAGTCCTCCGGTCGTTCAAGTATCTCGGCGGGTGAGATTGATCGGTTTTGCAGCTAGCCATTCACTCCTGATCCGCGGACGCATCTCGTACTCTGTGCACTCCCGTGTTCCATTCGCTGGATCCGTCCTGTATGACCGACATGGTCCGCGAGTATCGCCCCTGTGCTGCGGAACGAACGCCGACGCCGTCCCACCGACAAAAACACCGGCCTCAACCGCCAACACCAGGCGAACGCTACCGCAACTCGCACGCAATTCAGTTGTGTTATTGTCCGTAAGCTTCGTGGTGCAGCGTGAAATTGGATTCGAGCCTGCGTTTGCTGCCGGGTTCGCGACCGAGAGCGAGACACTCCGCGAATTCAACACGGTGATGCTGCCTTGAATCGAGTGAAGAACTCGTACTGCTCTGCTTCCCTCGATCCTTGCACCCTCAACCTGGACGCTAAACTGATACACGCTCGCTTGCAGCCCGCCAGCGGTTTCGCGCACTGAGGTTGGAACCAGGCTCAGGCTCCTTTGAACTGCAGCCTGTCAGCGCTGACGCCACTGCTGAATGGATGAGGCAGCGCTGACATCGTCGCGCGACCGATTGCGAGTTCCCCATCCACGTCCCTCCATGCTCATTGCCGTCGGTGTTTTGACCTTGCATTATAGACCGGGGTGGGTACCGCGTGTCAAGCATCGCACACTGGCGGCACCTCAAAGTCAGCGTATTCGGAGAGCTGCCGGAGGTCGCGGCAAACGAAGCGACGGACCGACCCTGGCGGTTGAGGGGTTCCAGGCACTTGCACTGGCCATAGCTAACACGTTCTTTCACGCCGCGCGCTGTCGCGCGCTTGCCACGCAGGCCATGAAAGCGGTAGATCGTGAAGGGCGTGGACATGCCTGCGCCGTGCTGCGCCCGGCTCCGGCACGTCGCGAACAACCGAGACGTTAGGCGCAATATGAAAACGCAACGAATTTCTATAGAGTGATTTGCCGGCGTCATCGCAGCACCCCCGTGCTGCGTCATTCTCGCCACTCACCATGCGGAGGTGATGATGAAGCGCCTTTCCGTCGTCCTCGCACTCGTAGTCGCCGGTCCGTATTTCGCTGGCGGCTGCGCACAACCCGCTCCGAGCGTAATTGCGGCCGCCGACGTGGAAGCGATCCGCGAAGCAGCCGGCGCGTACGCCCAGGCGGCCATGGACACCGCATGGACACAATGGTCCAACTTCTTCACTGAGGACGCGGTGTTCCTACCGCCAAACACCACGGCGAAGGAAGGACGCGCGGCGATCGAAGCCTGGGGTCGTGCCTTTCCTCCCTTCACGGACTTCCGTCTGGATCCGGTCGAAGTCACCGGTGTCGGCGACCTCGCCTACGTGCGCGGTCGGTACTCCATTAGCATTCTTGTCCCGGGCGGCCCGCCAGTGGCCGATTCCGGGAAATACATCGAGGTCTGGCGCAGGCAGCCCGACGCGACCTGGAAGATCAGTCGCGACATTTTCAATTCGGACCTTCCGGTTCCGACGGCCAGCTCGGAGAGCCGCTGAGGCCCGGCGTTTCGGACGTGTGTGGCTGGCGATCGCCATGGTGCGCGCGGCTTTGCCGCTGCCGATGGTTCCATGCAGTTTTGCACATTTCAACGCGTCGTGCATGCCTGTGCCGTGCTGCGCTCGGCTCCGGCACGTCGTGAAGAACCGAGACGTTAGACGGCTGAAGAGCAGAACCGAGCAGAGAGCCGCCGCCGTTCGCTGTGCCACCGGTCGCGCCAAACCCGACCACGGGTTTCGCTCGGGAGCTGTCATGACCGGTTTGGTCGCGGTTAAGCGTTCTGATATGGGGCCAATCCCGATCCGCGGTTCGCCAGGTCACTGAAGTGGCGGTTTCGCTTTGGAGGGTGCCATGATCCGCAGTATCCTTCGGCCAGGTTTCCTGGTGTTGGGGCTCTTCGCACTGACTTCTCTGGTGTCGGCATCCAGCCTGCCGCGCAAGTGTGGGATTCAGCCGGGCTCGGCCAACCCGGTCACGCTGCTGGACGGTGTCGTGGTGAACCAGACGCCCGACGCAGCGCTGAAAGCGGTGGACCCGGAGAGCATCTTCTCGATCGAAGTCGCTTGTTTGAACCCGCAGGATTCGACCTTGAATCGAACCACCGGAGTCCCGGCCATCTCAATCTTCACCAAATTGGGCCTGCAGGCTTCCATCAAGCGCATGCTCAGCACTGTGGCGGATCTTCAGGCCGCTCATTTTCGGTTGCATACCCGCTACCTCGAGCAGCTGGAGCCGGTTCTCCTGCCGGGTCGCATTGACAAGGTGCGTGTGGAACTCGAGGTCCATCCAGATGGCTGGCTGGCCCGGTCCACGGTGGAGGGCCTCGCCCTTACGTGTACGGTGTACGTCGGTGCGGTACCCGGTGCGCCGATCGGTGTCGCTCCTCGTGAGCCCGCCTGCATCGCGGTCCGAACATCGAGCGTTGGTCCGTAAGCCCTGCGTATCGCGGCAGGTTCCGCTTACCGGTCGTAAGCCGGTGCGCACCGTGAACAAGGGCAGCGTCCGGGCTTCACTGTTGCACTCGCAACGCAGTAGACGGGGCAGCGCGGTCCTGACAAGGTGGGGCATGACACGAACGGGGTGTACGTTTTTCATTCTCTCCGTTGGTTTCGCGCTGTGGGTCGGTGCGGTGGACATGAACCCGCAGCAGATCCTGACCTTCTCCTGCGGATCGACTTTCCCTCCCGACGTGGATGTGGAGCAGCTTCGCCAGCGCTTTGGCGTGGCCAACGTCTCCACCGACTCCATCCATATCGGAGAAGGGCAATACCTGAAGGGGACCCTGCTCTTCCCCGACGATTCCACGCGCCGCGTCGAGATTGTGTGGGAAGATTCAGTGGCGCAGCGATCGCCGAGCCTTGTGCGGATTGGAGGCCGTCGCAGCGCCTGGCGCACACCGACCGGACTGACCCTAGGCATGACTCTTCGTGCGGTTGAGCAGGCGAACGGCCGCCCCTTCCGCATCCTGGGCTTCGGATTCGACGGGTCCGGCTTTGTCACTTCATGGTCGGACGGGTCCCTGGCAGATCGTCCGGACAGCCCTTGCCGCACGCACGCCCGGCTCGGTCCAGACGAAACCAGTCGGCAGACACACCCTGAATCGTATCGACAGCTGATCGGGGACCGTGAGTTCTCCTCGAGTCACCCGGCCATGCAGGCGTTGAGCCCGTTGGTCAATGAGATCCAGCTGCGGTATCATTGACGTTGCGGCGACCGAAGAGTCTGGGGCATGCGAGCGCTCATTGCCGCGCGTGGCGAACCCTGCGTGGCGAGTGCGTGGCGAAGCCTGCGTGTGATCGTCATACGCGTCGTGAACAACCGCGCGTTGTGTGAAGGCCATTGCGCGAACGGATTCCGGCCAGGTTCAGGTGGTTTTCGGACGCGAATGTTCACGCAGTGGCGCTGTCGCCAGAGGTAGTCCGCCAACGATCCTCTCGGACGTTGAGTCGACCGAAGCGCGCACATTGATCCATTCGTACCTGCCTCCCTATCTTGGGCGTTCGTTGGGCATGTCCGATTGGAATGATCGCTTCAGGAGCACGCAATGCGGCCGCTTCGGTATTCTATCAACGTCACACTGGACGGGTGCTGCGATCATCGTGCAATAGTCCCGAACGAAGAGATGCATCGCCACGCGGCCGAGAACGTCGCACGGGCTGATGCCCTGATCCTGGGCCGCGTGACCTATGAGATGATGGAGTCGGGATGGCGGCCATTCATGCGGACGGGAGTACGGCCTGACTGGATGCAGCCGTGGATGGAATCCTTCGCCCGGTCGATCGACGCGGCAAAGAAGTACGTCGTGTCGAGCACGTTGGACCGGGTCGATTGGAACGCGGAGCTCCTGCGCGGGAATCTCGGGGAATCTATTCGCCAACTCAAGCAGGCGTCAGGCAAGGGACTATCCGTGGGAGGCGTGAAGCTCCCGTTGACGTTGGCCGAGCTTGGGTTGATCGATGAGTACGAGTTTGTCGTACATCCCGCGATCGCGGGCCATGGACCGACGCTGCTGGCCGGGCTCTCGAAGCGTGTCGACTTGAGGCTCGTGAGCCGGCTGGAGTTCGACTCGGGGGCGGTCGCGATGCTGTATGAGCCGAGAGGCCGTCGAGCCTGAAGTCTGCTTTCCCGGGACGCCCTCCTGCGGCAGGCCGCGCCATCGGTCACCTGGCAGTTGCCCTTTGTACGGGGCTGGCGCACTCGTCATGATCGCGTTCCTGCTCTCGCAGGTGGGCGAAAGGGTTGCATCGCGTTATGCTTGGCCTGCCGTTGGCCGAACCTGACAGCGGTGCGAAGCGGGGCTTCTCGGGGTTTGCGGAGCGGAAATGAACCAACGAACATTCGTGATGCGCCTTGCGACGGTGGCGAAGAAGCTGGGTCGGGCGGTGCGGAATGTCTGGCTGCTGGCGGGCATCACGCTGTTCCTGTTCATCGGGATGGAGCTGGCGTACCGTGTGCAGCGACAAATCCGGGCGGCGCGGTGGGCGCGGTCGGGCACGGGTGCGCCCCATCCGCACGCAAACGAGCCCTGGTACGGCCAATCGGGCGGGCCGCGCGAGGGTGGAACCGTGGGCTTCGATCCGTATCGCGTTTACTGGGGGCGATGGCGGCGGTCGCAGTATCTGAACGTGGATTCGCTGGGCCGGCGCACAACGCCGCAGAGTCCACGAGGCGAGCGTGGTCGGCAGCTGTTCCTGCTGGGCGGTTCGGTCATGTGGGGCTGGGCTCACATCGATTCGCTGACGATCGGCGCCTTTCTCGCTCGGCGCCTGAACGAGGCCAACCTGGCGGACGTAGAGATTCAGAATTACGCACAGAGCGGCTACACGCTGACGCAGGAGCTCATCACGCTGATGCTCGAGATCCGGCGAGGCAACGTGCCGGACGCGGTGATATTCTTTCACGGCGGCAATGATGTGGGGAACGCGTTCGCCATCGGCCGTGCGGGCGCCAGCCCTAATGAGGCGTTGTCAGCCGAGGCCTACAGGCTGGGCCGCCGCCGGTTCCAGGAGGAACTGATCGAGCTGCCGCGGCATTCCAGGCTGATCCGGGCGCTGCGCTCAGCGCTCGGCCGGGACGGTTCACGCACGAACCAGCCGGCAACACTCGAGCTGTGCGATGATATCGGCGCCTACTACCGCCAACAGGTGAGGATGGCGCAAGCGATCGGTCGCGCCTTCGACATTGATATGCTCTTCTTCTTCCAACCGCTCCTGGCGACCAGCCGGAAACCGCTCACGAAATGGGAAGCTTCACACCAGGCTTTCGATGGCTATCGCGCAATGCAGAGGCGATGCGCCGCTGTTGTCGACAGCCTGATGGCGCTGGAATCGACCGTCCCGTACGAACCGCTCCATGACATGTTCGATCGTGATACCGTCGATGCATTCCTGGACGGCTTCGGCCACCTCACTGTCTACGGCAACGATCGCGTATCGGAGCGACTGGCGGATGCCATCATCCCGCGGCTCCGCGCCCGCCCGCAACCCCGCAACTGAGCTCCGCGAGGGACCGATCGGCTCCGAACGTTGACGGCAAACACGCCCGACGCACGATTGGGCTTCGTTCTGGAAGGCCGGAACGAGTCAGGCGACACAATCCCTGGCAGTGCTGCCGTCCACTCACGACCGTTCGCGATCCATGACTTCTACTCGTAGCGCACGGGCATTGCTAACCGCCGTGTTATCGAACCACCGGGCGCGCCTGCTCCACCTCATCGCCTGGGCCGGCCTCCTGCTGATTCCCGCCCCGGCAGCAGCTCAGCAGGCGGAGTCGGGCTCGGTCGTAGCGCGTGTCGCCGATGCCGTTTGTGGCAAGCAGCTCGTGATTCTCGGTGAATTGCCGAGTCACGGGGAAGCCCTCGCCTTTGAGGCAAAGGCGAAGATCGTCCAGCGGCTGGTCGAGCAGTGCGGCTACAACGCGCTGCTCTTCGAGGCCCCCATCTACGACTTCCTCGGGTTCGAAGAAGCGGTAGAGCGACGCCGAGCCGACGCCTCGCAGCTGGATCGGGCGATCGGTCGCTTCTGGTGGACCCGCGAGCTCACCGAGTGGCGCCAGTGGCTGTTCGACCGAGCGATGGCGGGTGGATTGGCGCTTGGCGGCCTCGACGATCAGGTCAGCGTTACGTCAGACCATGCGCGCGCCACACTACCCGGCCTCGTCGCCGGGTCATCTCCACAGCACGTCGCGGCGGAGTGCGAGGAAGCGGTGGTGCGACATCTCTATTGGCGCTACAACTCGAGCACGCCGTTCGACGAACCGGAACGAATACGGCTTCAGCGATGCGTTCGAGGCGCCGCGGACTCCCTGGCCGTGGGCGCGGAGAGCAGGCGTGGCACGCCGCAGCAGACGATGCTCAGGAATCTGGCCAGTTATGTCGAACGACAGCGGGGCGCCCCGGCGCCACTGGACCGCGACGAGGCAATGTACCGCAACGCCCTCTGGTACATCGAGCGCATGTCCACGGGAAGCAAGGTGATCATCTGGACGGCCACCGTGCACGCCAGCAGAAGACAGGGTGGGCTCCCGCAGCAACCGCTCGGCGCATTCCTCGCAACGCAGTGGGGGCAGCGTCTGGCCGTTATTGGCTTCACTGCATTCGCGGGTTGGTCCTCCATGGCTGGGCAGCCGCGCAAGCCGTTGCCGGAGGCACCACCGGGCTCACTCGAAGCCAGGGCAACCACTGGAAGTGCTCCGTGGGTCTTCCTCAACGCGTCGGATCTTCGCAGGATCGGCCATGCAACGTCGCGCTTGCTGGGCAGCTTCACGGAAGCCGACTGGTCTTCCTGCTTCGACGGTGTTGTCGTGATTCGAGAGGAGCGTGCTCCGCTGTTCGACCCATGGAAGTAGTGGTCACCTGCGGGAGCTGCACGACATTCTCGAGGGTGCGATGGCTCCGACTTGAGTCTGCGCCGTCAGAGCCGGGCCGTGCCTCGGAACCGCAGCCGTTCCATGAGCGCACGGACCGGCACCACGGAATTCCGATTATCTGACGTGCGGCAGATCCGCAGGGCACGATGATCGGGGTTTCGCCGGCCGTGGCCGCCTCAATCGAGCGGCTCCATGGTGAGCGCGGCCGGCGCTGGGTTGCGGATCTTGGCCGGCGCATTGCGTTGTCCATCGCGAGGTGGTCACTGGATCTGGATGCGTCTCCTGCCTCTCGCTCCGGGGCGGTTGTCTGGTCGGCACGTGCGCGCGACGAGCCGGTGATGCTCAAGCTGGTGGTCGACGAGGATGCCTATCTGGCGGAGCAAGCTGCGCTCGAGTGGTTCGAGGGCCGCGGATGCGTGAAGTTGATCGCGGCCTCCGCAGGAGAAGCCGCTCTGCTGCTGGAACGGGTCGAACCGGGAGAGCATCTGCGCGCGCTCGTGCGAGCAGGCCGTGATGAAGCGGCCACGCAGGCGGCTGCCGATGTGGTCAGCCGGTTGCAGGTGCGAGTTGGTGCGTCTGCTCGGACTCCATTGCTGGATATCGGGCTGGAGGTCTCGCAAACCTTCGAAGCGTACCGGCGCCGCTTCAGTCACGCAGGTGGCCCGATCCCATGAGGACCATTCAGGAAGCGGACTCGAAGCTGGCGGAGCTGCAATCCTCTGTGGATACACTGGCGGTCCTGCATGGGGACCTGCACCACGACAATCTGCTGCGCTCCAGTCGGGAGCCCTGGTTGGCGATCGATCCCAAGGGCCGCATTGGCGAGCCGGTCTGTGAATTCGCCGGTCTGATTCGCAATCCGATCGATCAACTCGGCCGAGTCTCAGAGCTGAGGCTGTTCCTGAGCAGGCGCGTGGATCAACTGGTGGAGCACACAGGCCATGACCGGTCCCGACTCGTCGGCTGGGCCAGGGTGCTCGCCGTTGCGGCATGCTGCTGGCAGCTCGAAGATGAAGACATCGCCTCGGATGCCTGGTTGCGCGTGGCCGCAGCCCTGGCGTGAACGGGTAGAAACCGTGGACGCGAACACGCCGAATGGATTCACGAACGTTGACGACATACGCCAACGCGCAAAGATTGTACGGCAATCCTGGAATTCAGAACAAGTCTTACGACGGCGACGTGTCACAAGGCGCGGAGAACTGCTCACTTCCGACCTGGTGATGTCGTTCGGCTTTTCAGCGGAAAGTCAGGCGAGCCGGGAGCGGGTCATGCGAATGCGAGCGTCCTGGGTTGCGATCGTTGTGTGCGCCTCCGCGGGCCACACGGGGCAGGCGGCGGCACAGGTCGATCAGCAACGCGCTCAGGCTTTTTTCCAGGAGGCCCGTGCGCTCTGCGAGCGCGACGGCGGCCGTCTGTGGGGCGTGTCGGTCTGCGCACCGATGGTGATCGGCGACGTCCGGACGCAGACGTTCGCCACAAGCCAGCCCGCACCGGAAGAGCCACGCCCGCGGGTGCTCGGTTTGGTGAACGCGCCCATCCAGTGGGGCGGCGCGACCTGGGGGGCGTATGTCTGGGCCGACCTGAGCAGCGGGACGCCACGCCACCGCAGGGAGGTCATGCTCCACGAACTGTTCCACGGTGTGCAGCCGCGGCTTGGCCTGGCAGTACCATTTGACGCAAGTGAGCATCTCGACGCTGCGGATGGACGGTATTGGTTGCGGCTCGAGTGGCGCGCGCTCGCACGGGCGCTGCGGGAATCCGGGGAGCCGCGCGATGCAGCCGTCCGCGACGCGCTTGCTTTCCGACAGGCTCGGCGCGTGCTCTACCCGGCCAGTGTCGAGGCCGAGCGCGCGCAGGAGATCGCGGAAGGTCTCGCTGCGTACACCGGCACCGTGCTCGCGGCAGAGTCTGCGGCTGACGCGATCACCGGCGCGCTCGAGTTGCTGGCCGGCGCGGAAGCCGGGGAAAGCTTCGTGCGCACGTTTGCCTATACGTCGGGTCCAGCCTACGGACTCCTGCTCGATGCGTCGTCGCCTGGCTGGACGCGCCGCGTGCGCGGCATCGATGATCTCGCCACACTCGTGATGCAGGCGCTCGCGGTTCAACCAGCCGGTGACGCCACGGTTTCCGCCGGTCGATACGGCGGCGCCGAAATCCGCGCGTCCGAGCAACAGCGTGAGCAACAGCGGCAGGAACGTCTGGCTGAGTTGCGCCGGCGATTCGTCGATGGCCCCGTACTCGTGATTCCAGGCGGAGGCAGCGGCGTTTCCAACTCCCGGGGCGCGGTGGTCCTTCCTGGTGTCGGGACGGTGTTCTTCCATTCTTTTCGCGCCTCAGGAGGCTGGGGCACGCTCGAAGCGGAAAACGGTGTGCTCGTCGCGAGTGATGGCCGCACGCGCCGGGTCGCAGCACCCGTCCGGCAGAACGACGGCACCTTTTCCGGAGACGGATGGACGTTCAGGGCCGCACCCGGCTGGACTGTACGCGAAGGGAAACGACCGGGCGACTACGAAGTCGTGAGGCAGCAGTAGCGTGGTGTCGATCCGAACGAGCAAAGGGATGCGTTCGTTCACCGTACGTGCGGTTCTCGCTGGTTCGAGCAGCCTCTGCGCAGCGCGGCAAAATAGCGCCTCGCCGGCACAGCCTTCTGTCAGCGCGCGGCACGCTGACCGGGTCCGTGCAACGCAACACGACGGCACACGTCACAAGCGATGGCACCTGAGGGTTCACGCTCTGATGTTGGCCGTGCTCCTCACGGCGTCGGCACGGGATCGAACGTTCGCACAGATCAACCGACCGTTGACGGCTGACGATTCCGTCCAAGTGCATTTAGCCGTCCTCCGGGCGTTGTTCGACTCTCTCCGCGTCGACACGTCACGTACTGCACGCATCTGGGTGCTGCCGACTGCGCACTGGGATTCCGTCACGCGGACGAGCACGGATGTCGCGCTCAGCGACCGGGAGTTGGCAGCGATCGAAGCCGTGTATCCCCGGGCCCGAGGCGCACCGGCGTACGATTCGGTCTTCGTCTGTGCTCCCGGCGTACGCGCCAGAATGCCCGGGCGAGGTTGCCCGATCCGAGACGACGGTATCGTCGTGCGGTTCCGTACCATTCGCGTGAGCGGTGACACGGCTCGAATGGCTGCCGGTGTCATCCGCAGCGAATCGGGCGCCAGCGGGGTGTACACGTGGCAGGAAGGCTTCGATTGGATCGTTCTGGTTTACACCCGCGGCACCTGGGACCTGCGGGCCATGCTGGCTCGCTGGATAACCTGAGATCGATGGGCGGTGGACCCACGAATCGGATGTCCGAACTGTGGTTTCGCACGTTCCTGGACTCCGTGGATCCGGCGCAGACCGTTACGGAAGTCGCGTTTCTCCAGCGTCAGCTGCCACTCGGCTCGCACCCGCGGATCCTTGACCTTTGCTGCGGCCGCGGCCGGCACGCCATCCCGCTGGCCGAGTCCGGCTACGAAATCACAGGCATTGATCGTGATGATAGCGTCATCGGGTCAGCCCGGCGGGCAGCCCCGGCAGGAGCAAGTTTCCTTCAAATGGACGCCCGGAACGTGCAACAGCTGGGCCGGCGGTGGGATGCAGCCATCATCATGTGGGCAAGCTTCGGCTACTTTGAGCGAGAGGAGAACCTGGCGCTGCTGTCGGACTTGCGGCGTTGCCTGTCTCCGGACGGGCGCCTGATCCTGGACGTATACAATCGCGATTTCTTTGAAGGTCGGCTGGGAGAGCGGCGCGTTCATCGAGGTCGACAGGAAGTGATCGAGCACAAGAGTCTGGTCGACGATCGCCTCCTGGTGGAGCTCCGCTACGTCGGCCATGAGGTCGCGGACCGTTTTTCGTGGCAGATCTTCCGGCCGCAGGAGTTGCTGGATACGCTCACTGCCGCAGGCTTCGCACCCGAGATTCTTTGCGCGGAATTCAACGAGCGTGTCCAACCCACACCTGAGCACGCCAGGATGCAGGTTGTCGCTTCCCTGCAGTCGGTCCGTGGAACGGCTGCTCCGGCGCGCCGAATCGGCATGTAGCGAACGTTGACGGCGCACGCGCTTGACGCTCAGATTGTCGGCCAATCCCGGAAGTCGTCAGGCACCAACCTCATATCGAGGAACCCAATGATTCCTGAGCTGCCGGGCGCGGTGCCTGAGATTCCGGTTTCGGATGTCGTTGCAGCCACGGAGTACTACCGCGACCAGTTGAGCTTCCACGTAGACTGGCTTGCAGAGGACATCGCGCTGGCCGGGGTCTCGCGCGATCAGTGCAGGCTGTTCCTCGCCGGCCCGACGTTCCGCGAACATTGCGGCAACGCGAGTCCAGTGCTGACCTGGCTGAATCTGAGCAGCAAAGGCGAGGTCGATGATCTGCACCGGGCCTGGCGTTCCACAAAGGCCATTCTGATGTCCGCGCCTGAATCGAAGTCGTGGGGACTGCATGAATTCACCGCAGCAGATCCCGACGGCAACCGGTTCCGCGTGTTCTATGACTTCGCGACGCCCGAACGCGAACGCGCCGCATCCGCGGCACCTGACATCACACCGCCCGGCGTCTAACGAACGCTGAAGCTGGCGAACGGGTTCTGGGAACTCGGCCGTTGCTCAGTCTGTGGAATGCGTGACATTGAATCTCTTTCGGTACCCGCGGGCAACATGCCATGAAGCCTCGCTCGTTCATTGCACCCGCTTCCTATCCGGCGCGCAGAGCTCTCGAGGAGTTCCTATCCCGGAACGGCCTCTCCCGGAGCGAATACGCTGCGCCGACCTACGTAGTCGATCTGTTCGGCTGGAAGGTCCGCCTGCCCAATCCCCGGTCGCGCCGGCGGATGGTGCCGCTTCATGATCTTCACCACATTGCGACCGGCTATGGTGCCGATCTGGCGAGTGAGGCCGAGGTCGGTGCCTGGGAGCTGCGGGCCGGGTGTACCACTCCCATGTTGTGGTTCGTGAATCTTTCCGCCGCCCTCCTGGGGCTTTTCATTGCGCCGCGGCGCACACTGCGCGCGTTTGCGGCTGGCCGCGGTCATGTGACGCTCTATCGTCTGCAGCTGGGTCATGAGGAAGCGTTGGCCTGGACTGTGGGCGAGCTTCGCCGCCGGCTGGGGATTCCGCTCGAAGGTCTGGAGTCGGCGGCGCAGCCGTCTGAATGAGTCGCGATGCATCACGAGCGAGCGCTCCTTCACCACCTGCCGGCGCGTGTGATCAGGCTGTGGCGATCCCGGGAGTTCCGTGTCACATTGACGTCTCGGCGTCCACCTTGAGCGGACGAGTCGATGCAGCGTACGGAACCTGCGAATCCGCGCCTATACGATGATCTCGTCGGGCTCTGGCCGTTCGTGAGCCCGCCGGAGAACTATGTCGAGGAAGTGGCGACGTTTCGCCGCCGGCTGGACCGCCACGGCGTTAGCGCCGGCGCGCGGATCCTGCACCTCGGTTCGGGCGGTGGCTCGATCGATTTCCATCTGAAGCAGGGCTATCGCGTTACCGGCGTCGACATCAGCGCAGCCATGCTCGCGCACTCGGCGTCGATCAATCCGGAAGTCGAGTATGTACAGGGCGACATGCGATCGGTCCGGCTGGGCCGCACGTTCGACGCCGTGCTGGTGCACGATGCCGTCAGCTACATGACGTCGGTCGAGGATCTGGAGCGGGTCTATCGCACGGCGGCGGCGCATCTCGCGCCGGGTGGTCTGCTCATCGCACTGCCGGAAGAGCTGCGTTCGCGGCTCGCACCGGACGAGCCGGAAGTGGATACGCACCGCGTCGGTGACCGTGTTGTTACGGTCATCGAGTTCGATTACGATGAGGACCCCTCGGACCACGAGTTCGAGACGGTGTTCGTGTTCGTCATTCGTGAGCAGGGCCGGGTCCGCGTGGAGCTCGACCGACATCGGGGCGGCGTGTTCGATCTCGAGGATTTCCTGGGTGCGATCGAGCGCGCCGGTTTCGACGCGCGGGCGGAGCCGTGGGAGCTTTCGGACTGGACACCAGGCCGGGAGATGCCGCTGATCACCGCGATCCGGCGGGATGCGGAGGTTCCATAAAGACGCTCGTGTTCGTGGTCGGTCCGCCGGCGGTCGGCAAGATGACTGTGGGCCAGGCGCTGCAGGAGCGCACGGGCCTGCGGTTGTTCCACAATCACCTGAGTATCGAGGCGGTGCTGCCCGTTTTCGAGTTTGGCTCACCCCCATTCTCGCGCCTGGTCGACGGGTTTCGCACGCGCGTTCTGGAGGAAGCGGCCGCGAGCGATCTGCCCGGTCTGATTTTCACGTACGTCTGGGCGTTCGACGAACCGGCTGACCTCGAGTTCGTGTGCCGGATGAAAAGCATTTTCGAGGTGCGAGGCGGCCGTACAGTATTCGTCGAGCTGCAGGCGGATCTGGAAACGCGGCTGGAGCGGAACGTCACGGAGAATCGACTGAGCCGGAAACCGTCGAAACGGGATCCGGCGCTGTCGCGCGCCCGGCTGCTGGACCACGAGCAGCGGTACCGCATGAATTCGGGCGGACACTTTCCGTTTGCCGAGCATCTGCTGATCGATAACACGCATGTTATGCCGGCCGAGGCGGCAGAGCGCATCATGGCGCACTTCTCACTGCCCCGGCTGTCGCTCAGCGCGTCCTGATGGCCGCGCCGAACCCTACTGCGCCCCGAGGAGCCGATTGTGAGACTGACCGAATACCATGAACTGTTTGCGTTCAATCGCTGGGCCAACCATCGCGTGCACGAGATGGTATCCGGCCTCACAGACGAGGAGCTGCGGCGGGACTTGAAGAACAGCTTTCCTTCGGTCCTGGATACACTGGTGCACAGTCTGTCCGCGGAGTGGGTCTGGATGGAGCGGCTCAAGGGCGACTCGCCGGCGGCGATGCCGGCAGAGTTCCGCACGTATGGCGTTCCGCAGCTCACCGAGCGCTGGCGCCGTCTGGAAGCGGAGCAGCAGGCGTATGTGACGAAGCTGACAAAATCGGAGCTGGCGAGGGTTGTTGCCTACCGGAACATGAAGGGCGAGCCGCGCGATTACCCGCTCTGGCAGATCCTCCGGCACGTGGTGAACCATGCGACGTACCATCGCGGCCAGATTGCGGGCATGGTGCGGCAGATGGGCAAGGTTCCGCTGGCCACGGACATGGTGGTATTCTATGACCAGCAGCGATCGCGTTGACCGGAAAGGAGCGTAGCCCTGATGCGCTTTACCGCCCTGTCTCGCCGAGTGCCGCTCCGGTTCGCGGCCGTTCTGCTCGCCTGCGTCGTGTCGAGCCCGCTCGCGGCGCAACGCGCGCGCGAGCCGTTTCCCGCCGCGACGCCCGAATCCGTGGGCATGTCGTCCATCCGGCTGCGCGAGGCAATGGACAGTGTGCGCAGCTGGACGCAGCAGGAGCGCATCATGGGCGGTACCCTGCTCGTGATCCGGCGCGGCCGCATGGTCTTTCACGAAGCCGCAGGCTGGGCGGACAAGGATCGAGGCGAGGCGTTGCGCACGGATCATGTCGTCAGCATGCGTTCGATGACGAAGCCGCTGGTCGGCAGCGCAGTGATGATGCTGATCGAGGAGGGCCGGCTGCGGCTGGAGGACCGGGTGTCGCAATACCTCCCGTCGTTCGACAACGCGCGATCGCGCGAGATCACGATCTTCCAGCTGCTGACGCACACCTCGGGCATCACGGGCGAGATCTACAACGATCAGAATGGCACGGGCACACCCTACCGCACGCTGCGCGAAGCGGTGGACGCCGTCGGTCAGAAAGGACCTTCGCTGCCGCCTGGCACGCAGTACAGCTACAGCGATCCGGGCACGAGCACACTGGGCGCATTGATCGCGCAGGTGAGCGGCATGGCGTCCGAAGACTTCATCGGCCGGCGACTGCTCGAGCCGCTGGGGATGACCGACTCGCGATTGCTACTGCATGCGAATGATCCGCTGCGGCCGCGTACGGCCTCGACGTACCGGCGGGAGAACGGGCGCTGGGCGCGGTACTGGGACAACACGATGCCTCTGGCGGTTCCGTTCTTCCGCGCATCGGGCGGGCTCTGGTCGACGTCGCTGGACTATGCGCGGTTCATGGCGATGATGCTGGCCCGCGGCGAGTACGATTCGAAGCGGTTCCTCTCGCGAGCGAGTATCGACCTGGCGTTGCAGCCGCATGCGGCCTATGTCTATTCATCCGCCGAGCAGAAGGAGCGGGACCGCTTCTATGCGCTGCACTGGACCGTGTACACGGACCGGTACCGCCCGGTTGCACCGCCGTTTGCGGCCGGCATCTTCGAGCATGCCGGGTCGGACGGCACACTGGCCTGGGCGGATCCGTCGCGTGAGCTGATCCTCATCTACATCACGCAATCGCGCGGCCACAACACGCGCAACGATCTGCTGCGCCTGGTCTACGCGGCGTTCGTGCCCGGCGCTTGAGCGGTTCGCGGCAAGCGCGCTCCTTGTCGCCAGCCGCGCGATTCGGGCGCGAGCGCCTCTGCAGTCAACGACTTCTCGGCAATCCGCTGGATGCGCCGGAGTCGGTCGTGTCCTGGCTGGGAGCCGTGCAGGCTCAGGACTATCACGGCGCAAAATGGGGACTGGCGCTCCGGACACAGGGCGCGACCAGCGCTTCGATCGACCAGCTCTTCAATGACGGCCGCATCCTGCGGACGCACGTGCTTCGTCCCACATGGCACTTTGTCCTGCCGCGCGATATTCGCTGGCTGCTCGCGCTGACCTCGCCTCGCGTCCATGCGGCGAACGCGGCGTATTACCGGAAGTTCGAGCTGGACGGCCCCGTCTTCGCGCGCAGTCAGCACCTGATCGTGGGCGCTCTGGAGCGCGGGCAGCACTGCACGCGGGCCGAGCTGGCCGCCGCGCTCTCGGCTGGTGGCCTGCCGATGACCGGGCAACGGCTGGCGTACGCGCTGATGCGGGCGGAGCTGGACGCCGTGATCTGCAGCGGCCCCTTGCGCGGCAGACAGTTCACGTATGCGCTGCTCGATGAGCGGGTACCGCTCACGCCCGCGCTGGACCGCGAGGCGGCACTGACCGAGCTGGCACTGCGCTACTTCACGAGCCATGGCCCGGCAAGCGTCCACGACTTTGCCTGGTGGTCGGGGCTGACCGTGAAGGAGGCGCGCGCCGGCCTGCACACTGTCGAGTCCCGGCTCGGACACGAGTCGAGCGGGCACACGGACTGGTGGCTCGCGGCGCGGCCGGCGGTGCCCGCTGGCGGGCCTGTCACGATCGACCTGCTGCCCAACTATGATGAACACATTGTTGCATACAAGGACCACGAGCCAACGCTGGACCCGGGGCTTCCGGCGCGCAAACCGGGCGATGACACGCTGGCCGCCCATCTCATCGTGCGGGACGGGCTTGTCACTGGGGGCTGGCGCCGCACGTTGAAGGCGAGGCGAGTCGAGATCCGCGCGAAGCTGCTGGTCGCGCTGCGCCGCGAAGAGCGCGCGATGATGCAGGCGGCGGCGGACGCGTACGGCGGGTTCCTGGGCCTTACGGCTATATTGACCGGATGACGGCGACCCGACCAACGAACCGGGGCCATGTCGGCGTTCCGCCGATCGAGGCGCTACGCGCGGTGCTGGTCGCGCATGAAGGCGAGGACGTTCGGCAAGGCGAGAGCCGGGACGCGTGGTATCTGTCCTATCCGCCGCTGCTCGTGTCGGGGCGCGAAGCGCGCCGCGATCGCGTGAACCGGTGCAAGCGGCAGCTGCTGCGTGTCCTGCTGGGCGCGCCACGGGGCATCTTCCTCTCGCACCATGAGGATCCATCGGCGGCGGGCGTGCCCGCGCGCTGGACGCGAGCCGGCAAGTACCACTGGAACCTGCCGGCGAATCTGAATCTCGACGAACCGACGACGGAGTACTGGCTGTTCGCGCTGGGAAACTGGCGCATCCATGCAGCGGCCGCACCGGTCGAACACAAGCCGATCGACCCTGCGCGCGCCGCTGAAACAGATCTGTTAGCATGGATGCGTGACAACGGGGTGTCGTTCCTGATCGACTCGTTTCATGACGATGTCTCCTGGGTCATTGCCTTTGGCGAAAGCTGAAGCGGGCCGGCGGATCCTCGAGACGGAGCGACTGGCGCTGCGCGAATTCACGACGGACGATGCGGAGTTCGTGTGTGCGCTGCTGAACGAGCCTGGCTTCCTGCGCTTCATTGGAGACCGGCGCGTTCGTACGACGGATGAAGCGCGCGCGTACATCGAGACCGCGCTCGTCTCGAGTTACGCGCGGCACGGGTACGGCCCGTACCGCGTTCTGCTGAGGCCGGCCGCCGAACCGCTGGGCCTGTGCGGGCTGTTCCGGAAGGACTGGCTGGACGCGCCGGACCTGGGCTACGCGTTTCTGGCGCGCCACGCATCGCGCGGCTACGCGGTCGAGGCGGCGCGGGCCGTGATGGCCTATGCCGGCGAGCGGCTCGGTCTGAAGCGGGTGGTCGCCGTTGCGACGCCGGACAACGAAGCATCGATCCGGCTGCTCGGGAAGCTCGGGTTCGAGGCTGCCGGCACGGTCCTGGTCCCGGACACGCAGGATACTCTCTGCCAGTTCGCGACCGGCCCGGGCTGGCCAACCAAAGGAAGCGCGAACGTGTCCTATGGGTAGTGCCGGACCTTTTCCGAAGCCGCCGATGTAGCTTAACGCCTGAGCCAGCAATCACTGCGTCGACTGTCGGTTTTCCGCACCGTTTGGACCCTGGTCTCCCACGACGGACGAGTGCACCATGTACAATCTTGAAGAGTTCCCGCCTCGGGATCGGCGCCTCCCTGCGAAACCGGCCAGACCCGCCAGGACAAAGCAGCCCGGGAGTCCGGCTCCATCGGCGGAAGCCGGTCGCGCGCACGTCCCGGATCGACTGAGTGCGGGAGGCGGCCGAAGGACGCTCCAGTATGCGGTTCTGCTCCTGGTTGCAGGGAGCGCGGCCGGTGCCACGTACTTCTGGATCGACCGTCGCATGAACGAGCTGGAAGGCAATCTGGCGCACGCGCTGACGACGCTCGAGGATGCGGGCGGTTCGCTCCGGCTGCTCTGGAACACGACGACGAAGCTGGATGAGAATCAGGCGGCGAGGCAGGCGCTGCTGCAGGACAGCATCCTTTCCGTGAAGAGTTTTGTCGAGACCGAGCTGGGCAAGCTCTGGGAAACGGCGTATCGTGACCACGAGAGCCGGCTGGCGCAGAACGCGGACCGGCTGCGCAGCCACGACGCGTCCATCCGTCAGCTGATGGATGCTACCGGCCGCACGAATGTCCGGCTCGATGCGATCCTGAGTCAGAACCGGACGCTCGAGCAGAATCTGCGGAATGTGAGCGAGAGCGCGACCGCGCTTCGCCAGACGCTGGCGGCGCTCAGCGACCAGATTCAGGGGCTGCAGGGCCAGTTGAGCACGGCGCGGGTGGCGCAGACGCAGATTGCGACGCGTGTCGATGGCGTCGAACTTTGGGTTGATGGGTTCCGCGAGGAGAACCTGAGTGCCGAAACCGTTCGCGACCGGCTGGCTACACTGGCTCGGGACCTGCGAACCGTGGCTATGCGCGTGGACTCGCTGCGCACGCAGACCGAGACCGCGAGCGGCGGTCGGGTCGGGCCGCGGCCGCGCTGAGCGCCGGCTCCCTGGCCAGAGGGCCGTAGCCAACGCCGTAGGGCGGACTGCGGCGGGCGCACTGCTCGCGCTCGGCTGCGCGGCGGCGCAGGCGGCCGCGCAGGTCACGGCGATCGAAGGCCGCGTGCTGGATCACGAGACGGGCCGCGGCGTGGCTGGCGTGACCGTGGCGCTGGCCGGCACGGATCGACGCACGACGACCGCCGCGGATGGTCGATTTGCCTTCCCGTCCCTTCCCGCCGCGACCTATCGTGTCGAATTCCGCGGGCTCGGCTACGGCGAGCGCATCCAGACGCTGGTCCTGGCGGAAGGGCAGACGCAATCGCTCGAGGTGCGACTTTCGCCGCGTCCCGTGGACCTGCCCGCCATCGCGGTGACGATCCGCACGGACCCGACACTGGCCTGGCTGGCGCAACGCGGGTTTACGCTGCGAGCGGCAGAGGGCAAGGCGATGCTGCATGCGACGCGAGACCAGCTGAGGCAGCAGAGCAGCCGCAACCTGAACGAGCTGTTGGGTCGCGTTCCCGGTGTGCGCGTCCGGCGACTGGTGGATGCGGGCAGCCAGCTGCTGCTGGAGCCGAGCCCGCTGCCGGGCGGAGCGCCGTGCCGGGTGGCGATCTATCTGAACGGCAGCCACGTCGAGCTGGGCCGTTTCAACTGGACGGGCGAGAACTGGAACCAGCGCGGCTCGCGGCCTGTTCGCTTCGATGACCTCGTGACGATGTCCCAGATCGATGGCCTCGAGCTGTTCGGGCCGGAGCAGAATCCGGTCGCGTCCGACACGACGTGTGGTGCACTGCTGATCTGGAGCTCCGTGCTGCGCCCCCGCGTCGATGAGGATTTCGCGGGCACGATCCGCGGCCGGGCTGTCAACGATCAGACGGGCGCCGCGCTGCCCGGTGTCCGGGTTTCTATCCGGCCGGCTGGCCGCACAACGGAGACGGACGCGCAGGGTCGCTTCGAACTGGCCGGGCTGACGCCCGGCGACTATGAGCTTCGAGCCGAGTTTGCGGGGGCGGCCTCATGGCTGTCGACTGTGACGGTACAGGCCTACGGCCACGTCGAGCTCGAGCTTCGCCTCACGATCGGTCGTCCACCGGCCCCGGCCCGCAGCGGGGGGTCTCCCGCGGCCGGCCCACCATCCAGCCCGGGCCGGCGCTCCACGCGGTGATCGAGGTTCGGCATTATGGTGCGGCGGGGCCGGGGGTCGTGCTGCTGCATGGCGGACCCGGCGCGCCCGGCTACATGGCGCCGATCGCGCGACGGCTGGCGTCTTCGTTCCGGGTTCTCGAGCCGTTTCAGCGGCCGAGTGGCGGCGCTCCGCTGACGGTCCGTACGCACATCGAGGATCTGCACGCAGTCCTGGACGCCGCGGGCGAGCCTGTTCTGCTCGTCGGCTCGTCCTGGGGCGCCATGCTCGCTCTCACCTTTGCCGCAGAGCATCCCCGATTCGCCGCCGGCATTGTGCTGATCGGCTGCGGCACGTTCGATGCCGCTTCGCGCGAGCGTTATGAGCAAACTGTGCGCAGCCGGACCAGCGCCGAAGTGCAGGCGCAGATCGACGCCTTGTCCGCGACGGTCGTGAGCGAGGATGACCGGCTGATCGCGAAAAGCGCGCTGCTGAAGTCGGCGTACTCGCACGACCTGACGACGACCGACCTCGAATTCGAGCGCGTGGATGCGCGCTCGAATCGCGAAACCTGGAATGACATGCTCCGGCTGCAGGAAGCGGGCGTGTATCCTCAGGCGTTCTCCGTGATTCACGCACCCGTGCTGATGCTGCACGGCTCGTGGGACCCGCACCCGGGAACGGCGATTCGTGACAGCCTGCTCCCGTTCCTGCCGCAGCTCGAGTACCGGGAATGGCCGGACTGCGGCCACTATCCCTGGCTCGAACGGCGGGTGCATGACGAATTCTACGCCATGCTGGAAAGCTGGCTGCACGCCGTGTCGAGGCGACCGCCGGCACTGGACCCGCACTGATCGGATGCCGAACATGGCAGCGATGCAGCAGTACTTTGCGTTCCTGCGTGCGATCAACGTGGGCAGCCATGTGGTGAAGATGGATCGGCTGCGCGCGCTCTTCGAGGCGATGCATCTCGAGGATGTGAGTACGTTCATCGCGAGCGGCAATGTCATCTTCCGCACGGCCACTCCGGACACCCGGCAGCTCGAGCAAGCCATCGAGCGCCACCTCGAGAAGGGGCTGGGCTACGAAGTCGGCACGTTCATTCGCTCCTGGCCGCAGCTCGAGGCCATCGCCCGCAGCGATCCAATCGCGGGCGCCGTCCAGATGAGCAAGGGAAGCCGCCTCTATGTGCTGTTCATGCACGAGCCGGCCGCGGCCGCCTCGCGCCGCCGCATCATCGATCTGACGAGCGACGATGATGGCCTGCACGTGGAGGGCCGCGAGATCTACTGGTTGAGTCGCACGTCGATGCGCGAGTCGCCGGTGTCCGGCGCGCTTCTCGAGAAACTGGCGGGCGTACCGCTCACGGCGCGCAACATCAACACCGTGCAGCGGCTCGTGGCCAGGTACGCGGCACGCTGAATCGCCTGCAACCCCGGACCGAAAGCATGAATCAAGCGTTCGATGACGCGGCCACCCGCGACGCCTGGAACCGGGGCGCCGACGCGTGGCAGCAGTTCGTGCGATCCGGCGCAGACTACTACCGCGCGCGTGTCCACGGCCCCGCGCTGCTTGCGGCCTGTGCGGTCAAGCCGGGCGAGACTGCGCTCGATCTGGGCTGCGGCGAAGGCTATTTCGCGCGCGAGCTCGCCCGCAGCGGCGCGCGCGTCACCGGCGTGGACGTGTCCGATCGGCTGCTCGAGTACGCGCGGGCCGAAGAAGCGCGCGAGCCACTCGGCATCCGTTATGTGCACGCGAGCGGAGCAGACACTGACCGGTTCGGCGGCGACGGCGCGTTCGATCTGATCGCCTCCTGCATGGCGCTCCAGGACATGAGCGATCCGGACGCCGCGCTCCGCGCGTCAGCCCGGGCGCTCCGTACGGACGGCCGCGTCGTGTTCTCGGTGCCGCACCCGGCGACGGACACGCCGGTGCGCGAGTGGGAGCGGGATGACGCGGGTCGGAAGCTGGCGTTGCGGGTCGATCGCTATTTCGAGACGGGCCCCGCCGAGTTCCAGTGGAACATGAAGCGGTTGGCATACACGTGGAGCACTCCGTTCTGGCGGCGCACGCTCGGGCAGTGGGCGGAAGCGGTGTCGTCGGCCGGGTTCCTGATCGAGCGCCTGATCGAGCCGCATCCGGACGCAGCGCTCAGGGCGCTGCATCCGGAGCTGGACGATTGTGCGCGGCTCCCGTACTTCCTGGTGTTCAGGCTGGTCCGGCGCCCGCCTGGCTAACGCGATTGTTAGCGAGGGAGCCGGCTCAGAAGGTCACGTTGAAGGTCCCGTTCGTGATCGTCTTGTTGCTGGCGCTGCCGCCGACGGGCGCAAGCACGAAGGAGAACGTGCCGGACGCGCTGGTCGCCGTGAGCGAGCTGATCGTGAGCGTACCGCTGCCAGTGGTACCGACGGCCTGCCAGCCAATGGTGCTGCCGCTCACGCTGAGCAGCGCATTGACATTGGCGGTCGCGCCGATGTTGAAGGTTCCGGTAGCGGTTGTGGCGACGGCGAAGCCGATCGTGTTGGTGCCGTCGGTTCCGGCCGCGGCGAAGATGCCCTGGCGGTAGCTCGCCGTGATTGCGGCGGAGGCTCGCCAGTTGGAGCCATCGATGCGCGCGCTCATGGAGCCGTTGGGCAGGTTGCCGCCGTTGTCCGGATCAGCCGGATCGTCCTTGCAGGCCGTGGCGAGAAAGAGCAGCGACAGGAGTACGAGGGGGGCGCGCAGCAGTTTCTTCATGGTGCTCTCCTTTTGTCGTTTCGGCTGCGCGGCGCACTCGTCTCGACCGAGCTGCCGGCCAGCGGTGACGTCCTGCAGTGCGCAGTCCTGGCGCAAAAGCGGTCATTCCGGCCATGCGCGTCAGGGTGACTGGTGGGGAGGCGTTCTCACTGCAGACGAAGGTCCCGCACGAGCCGTAGAGGTACACCATGCGCATCACCCGTGCAAGTCTCGCCGTGCTGCTCAGTCTTACGCTTTTTCCCACATCGGTCCGGGCACAGGAGGGGCGCCGTTTCCGGTTCGTTCCCCAGGTCGGCTGGGTCCTGCCGCAACGGGAGCTGGGCGCGGTCGCGCCGGCGGGCGCGGTCAGGTACCTCGAGCTTGGCAAGACGGACCCGACACCGGCATTGGGCGCTGCGGTCGAGGTTCCGGGACCCATCTCGGCGCTCGGCCTGCGGGTTTCCGGCGTCGCGTTGTTGCCAGCGGGCGCATCGGGCTTCTTCGACTGCTATCCTGGCCTTGCCTGTCCTGCCGTCCTGCTGGAGGGCGATGCCGACGTCTGGGCCCTGGCTGCTACCGCCGATCTTCTGTTTTCGCCGTTCCGCGGCCGCGGCGTGCGGCCCACCGTGATTGCCGGCTATGGACTGCGGAGGTACGCGTACGACTGGGCGGCGCCGCCTGTCCTGGTGCAGGCGGGCAGTCATCGCGAAACGACGCACGCGGTCCGGGCCGGGCTGGGTCTCTCGGCCGATCTACTGGGAGGCTCGTTCCGGCTGGAGGCGGTCGACCTGTGGAGCCCCCGGGGCGACCGGATCCGGCCGGCGGGTCCGTCCGGTCAGCTCAGTGCGCCGGGGCGCCGGTCCCAGCACGATCTCCTGCTGAGTCTGGGTTGGGTATTGCTCCGATTCTGAGGCCCTAACTGGCCTAAACGCGTCAAAATCCTTAGATTGAGCGTGTGAAGCCGGTGTCCGGGACCGACTTCAATCATCTGCATTTTGTCCCCGAACACTGGGCCGATCAAGCGGCCGGCTGCCCAACCTGACCCGCGCCGCGCTTCTCGTCGGTTGCCAGCTCTGGAGGTTGCCGCATGGGCTTCGCCAATAGCAGCAAAAGACTCCGTAACGCCGATTTGCGGGTGGATGCCGACGCGCACCCCGGCTGGGAAACGGCCGTCGAGCGGGTACCCGAGGCCGGCGAGACCGTTCTATGCACCGAGGGCAGCGCAGAAGTGATTCGTGTTTGCGGCAAGACCGGTGATGGCAGCCGGTTGCTCGAGCTGCGCCTTCTCGACCGGGTCGCGCCGCCGTTTTATGCAGCAGCCTCCAACGTGCTCCAGTCCGCACCGAAACGCGGGAAGCGCTGATCGTTCCTTCCATGGCGCGGCAGGGGGTGCATGTTCATAACGGACCGCGCGATCCACGCCTTTCATGAGAGCCTGACGACGACCCACCGGACAGGCCACCGGCCGGCTGCGCGCCTGCGCCGGGTCGCGTACTTCCTGACAATCCTCGCTTTGACGCCGGGCGTTGTGCATGCGCAATCGATCGCCGGCCACGTTCGTGAAGATCCGGGGCGGCAGCCGATTCGAGGCGCCGAGATTCGTCTGCTGTCCATGGACGGGACGCTGCTCCGCCGAGTCGTAGCCGATACGGCGGGCGGCTTCCGGCTGACCGCACCTGCGGCGGGCCGCTACTTCCTCGAGGCCGTGCACCTGGGCTACACGACGGTTCGAACGACGCGCCTCGATGTGCCGGCTCGACGCGAGCTCGATGTCGAACTGCTCCTGGGCCGGACAGCGATCCCGCTCGAACCGATTCGCGTGCTCGCCGTGCGTGCTGACAACCGCCTCTCGGAATACTACCGCCGGGCCGACTGGTCCGAGCGGACCGGCGCCGGCACCGTGCACACGCGGGCAGATATCGAGCGCATCCGCGCACCCCTTGCCCGGCTCTATGTCGACGGCGTGATTTCCCGCGTCCGGAACGACTGGGTGGCGGAACCGCGGATCGGCTGCCCGGCGGAAACCTTTCTCAACGGCATGCCGGCTTCGCTCACGGAGATCGACATGATCGACACGAACGAGCTGGAGGGCGTCGAAACGTACGTCGGCATGGACATACCGCCCCAGTACAGGACGGCGAGCGGTCCGTGCGCCGTCGCGCTGTTCTGGACTCGGCTGGGCGGTGGCCAGGCCATCACGCTGCCCCGCGTCGTGGCGGGCGTCGCCGTTGTCGCGGGCATCCTGTTTTTCGCGCGCTGAGCGGAGGCGTCCATGGCCGAACGTGCACTGGCGCGCCTGCAACGCTGGATCCCGGGACTGGCGGGCTCCGGCCTTGCCGCACTGCTGCTAACTGGTTGGTTAGCACCGGCCCGGCTCATCGCGCAGACCGTGCGCGGTGCCGTGGTCGATGCCGAGTCGCGCCAGCGGCTGGCGGACACCGTGGTCCGCCTGCTGGCGCCGGACAGCCAGACCGTCGCCACAAGCGTTTCCGACGAATCGGGCCGCTTCGAGCTTGCGGCGCCACGCCCCGGTCCCTACCGCGTACGCGTCGAACGGATCGGCTACACTACGGCCGTTCTCGGACCGCTGCAGCTCGATGCGGATCGTGTCACGGAGGTCACGTTGCGGCTGGCCGCCAACGCCGTTCCGCTCGATGCGCTGACGGTCACGGCAGTCGCAACCGGCGAGGTGGCCGCGCTGGCACGCGTCGGCTATTACGAACGCAAACGGCTGGGACTGGGGCGGTTCATCGAGCGTGACGAGATCGAACGGCGGCGTCCGCAACGGACCAGCGACCTGTTTCTCAGCATGTCCGGTGTCCGGCTGGTGCGCCGGGGATCGCTCATGGATGTTCTGATGCGATCGGGCGCCGCGTCGAGCATGATGACGAAGGTTTCGGACGAGAACTGCACGCCGCCGATCTTTCTGGATGGGCAGCTGGTTTCCTGGTCCGACGGCATGGCGGCACCGACCGGGTCTCAGCGCTTCAATCTCGATTCCCTGCCGTGGCGTGACATCGAGGCGATCGAGGTCTATGCGGGCCCGGCTCAGGTGCCGGCTCAGTACAGCGGCGCGCAGAGCGCATGCGGTGTTGTGCTGTTCTGGACGCGTTACGAGTAAGCCCGGCTCAGAGTAATCATGTTGAGGTATCTCGCCACGGCGGCACTACTCGGTGCGGGCTGGTTCGCGGTTCTGCTGGTGCCGGCCATCACGCGCGGGTTCGTACTTCAGGTGCCGCTCCAGAGCCTGACCTTCCTGGTCCTGTCGAGCGTCACTGTGTCGGCGGTGTTCGTGCGGTTCGTGGCAAGCGCGCATTCGTTCAGCTCGCACCTCGGGCGCGCCCTGCTGCTCTCGTATGCCGGCTGTGTTCTCTTCCTCACGCTGACGGCGGCGGCCATCTGGGCGCACTCGCTGCTCGCGGACGGACTGGCCAACGTGCACGACACGGTCTCGCTTTACGTCATGGGCCTGACCGCAGCCACGATCTCCGGCTATGTCGTGATCCCGTATGCCCTGCTTTGCCAGTACGCGCTGCACCGAACGCTGCGCACGGCTTCGCCCGGTTTCGGCGGTGCAGTCGGCTAGGCTTCGCGAGTACGCCGGCGCGGCAAGCGTCGCCTAGTTCGATAGCGAATCGATCGAAACACCCTGCGCAGCCGCGGCCCGCACCAGGCCCGAAAGGCGCTGCGTCTCCGCTTCCAGCACCTGCCGGCCCCACGCCGTCAACCGGTAGTAGCGACGCCGCTCGTCGCTGGAGCCACCGGACGCCGCGATTTCCTCGAGCAGTCCGCGCTCTGTCAGCCGGACCATGGCCAGGTACAGCGATCCGGAGCTGGGATTCGTCGCGCCCCGCGTGATTTCGCGGATCCGCTTGATGATCGCCCAGCCGTGCGCATCGCTTCGCGCCAGCGCCAGCAGCACCAGGTAGGTCAGGTGTGGCAGCGGCAGCATGCGGTGCGGGTCGCGGCTTCGGCTCATGACGTGGAGGGTTGAGTCCCAATCGATTTACCGTAAACCTGGTGACCCGCACCAGTCGGCGCCAGCCACCGATCAGGCGCGGGGCGTCGGAAACAGGATGAGCAGTTCGAGCCTGGGGTTGGCCAGGTCGGAGGGCACGTAGACGGCCAGGTTGCGTTGAACCTTGATGGCGTCCCAGTCGCTGCCATTCAGGTCGATGCCGAAGTACTGGTAATCGAGGCGCACCGGCAGCGCGCTGGGCGGGTTGGCCACGTGCGTCAGCGCGAGGCCGGGCAGCGCGCGCTTGATGAGGCGGTCGATCTGGTCGGCGGAGCTGACCTTGACGAGCTGGGGCACGCGGCGAGCGACGTCTTCGGGTTTGGCGTCTGCGGCGACCGCAAGAAACATCTGGGTCGAGACCAGATAACGGTCCTGATCGATCGCCGTGGCGTAGACGTAGGGCTCGGTGAGCCGGAGCGGCAGGGAGACGTGGTTGGTCGGGACGACGGTTTCGAGCAGTTCGCGCAGCATGACGTCCAGCCGGGTGAAGCAGTCGGCGAGGTTCGAATGATCGTACTCGGGCAGCATGCGCGGCTGAATCGAGGTGGAGAACGTTGTGAGCGCACCGGCCAGCTCGACCATGGCGGCGAAAAGCTCGGCGGGGTGTCCGTGCCGTGTTTCAAACAGGTGTCGGAACGTGGGGAGGTGGGTGTTGACCGTGTACAGGAGCCAGAAGTTGGCGATATCGGAGACGCCGAAATCGGCCAGGCCCTTGCTGCGCTGGCGGCGAGCGCCGGAGAGCGATGCGCTTCGCGCGGAGAGGATCTCGACGAGTCGCCGGGCAATCGCGAGCAGATAACCGCTGGCGGTGATGTCGAGCACGGGCGGCACGAATTGCGGGTCGAGCTGAAACTCGCCGGTTGCGTTGCGTATCACGCGGGCGATGGGAAGCACGGTGTTGCCCTCGAGCGCATCGGCGTCGGTGAGCAGCCGGAAGCTTTTGCGGGCGAGCTGCACGGGTTTTTCGGCCAGCCCGGTGTTCTCGTCGCGGCGGAGCGCGACTTCGGCGAAGTAGCGAGTCCCGCGTTCGGCCGGGGACATGGCGACGTTGCGCGCGCCCGGCCGGTGCTCGGGCAGGGCGAGGAAAACATCGAGCTGCGTGCGATCCCCGGTCCAGTCGTCCTCGAGCGGGCGCGGCGGCGGTGTGGCATCCGCGTCGGGCATGTCGAAGGCGAGTCCATCGGGCATGAGTCCGGCGGCCGATGCGACGGCAAGATTGCCAGCGGAGAGGGCTTCGCGGTCGACCGTGAGGCGGCTGAGGCCCCACGGAAAGAAGGAGAGGGCGGCCAGCTTGAAGCCGAGCAGGTCTTCGAAGAAGCGATCCTGAATCTGCAGGTGCTGCGGGCTGAGCAGCACTCCCTTGGTCCACAGCACTTTTTGCAGCTGTCGCATGTCCTGACTCCTCGCCGGGCGCCCCGGGATGGCCGGTTGCGCCAGGTTTCTGCGAATTGATGGAGAGGGCCGCCACGGCCTGCGCGGGCGCACAGCCCGGGCTTTTCAAGGTCTGGAACGTCAGCCGGGGGAGCAAGAGGGATGAAGTCGGAGGGTACGGACGGGGCGGCGGAGCGGGCGGGTGTGCAGTCTTGACATGGTCGGGTACCGAGCGTTATTGCAATCTCCTGCGCGGCGCCGCGAAACCGAGCCGTGCCAAGCCGACATCGAGAGAGTCACGAACTGGCGTCGCACCGGCCACTTGCAGCACCGGCGATCGGTGCGTCCGGCATTTCAATCGATCGCGATGGCAACCGGATCGCGATCCAATCCACTCCGGTAAGGCTGTCGAAATACCGGCTGACAGGAGCGTCCGATGGCTGAAAGCATTCACAAGAAACTGGAACGGGTCCGCCCGCCGCGCGTTCACATCAGCTACGAAGTGGAGATCGGCGACGCGATCGAGATGCGCGAGCTGCCGTTCGTGATGGGGGTGCTGGCGGACCTGACGGGGCAGCCGGAAGAGGAGCTGCCGCGGCTGAAGGACCGGAAATTCGTGGAAGTGAATCCGGACAATTTCGATGACGTGCTGAAGAGCATGAAGCCGCATCTGGCGTTCACGGTGGCGAACAAGCTGTCGGACTCGGCGGACGCAGGGAAAATCGGCGTCGATCTGCATTTCCAGAGTCTGGACGATTTCTCGCCGGACCGGATCGCGCAGCAGGTGGACCCGCTGAAGAAGCTGCTGGAGCTGCGGCAGCAGCTGGCGGATCTGCGCGGCAGTCTGCAGGGCAATGACAAGTTCGAGGAGATCCTGCAGAAGACGATCAACGACGCCGATGCAATGGCGAAGCTGAAGAATGAACTCGGTCAGGGAGCTTCCGATGGCCAAGAGTGAAGCCCAGTCCCAGCAGGCGGCGGCGGGCGCCGCGGATGTCAGTCTGCTCGATCAGATCGTAGACAAGGGCCGGTTCGGCACGGAAGCCCCGGCGCGCGAGCGGGGCAAGGGTCTGATCAAGCAGTTTGTCGAGGAAGTGATGCAGGGCACGATCACGATCAAGCCGGACACGGAGGCGATGCTGAACGCGCGCATTGCCGAGATCGACCGGCTGATTTCGCGCCAGCTGAACGAGATCATGCATCACGAGGAGCTGCAGCGGCTGGAAGCGACGTGGCGCGGTCTGAAGTATCTGCTCTCGCAGACGGAAACGAGCACCATGCTGA
>Ga0187892_10003060_pt1 | contig 31490 bp, 26 predicted proteins | sample MA1701073metaG_FD_139345 | JGI IMG/M metagenome (GOLD analysis project Ga0187892, IMG submission 139345) | Bio-ooze microbial communities from a basaltic lava cave in the Kipuka Kanohina Cave System on the Island of Hawaii, USA - MA170107-3 metaG ...
AAGAAGTGCCGCCGATGTGGGAGTGGGCCGACATCCTGCGTGGGTGGCCGATCGCCCGCTACGCGCCGCTGAACACGCTGCAGACCACCCGGGGCTGCCGGTTCAACTGCGACTTCTGCTCGGTGATCCGGATCAACGGTCGGGGCTCGCGCCACCGCGACCCAGAGCACGTGGTCGAGGAGCTGCGCGTCCTGAAGCGCGTCGGCCAGCACATCGGCCAGTTCTCCTACGTCTTCCTGCTCGACGACGACCTGGCCGCCGACCTCGACTACACCCGTGCGCTGTGCGAGGCCCTGGTGCGCAGCAACGTGAAGGTGACGTGGGGCGCCCAGGCGTCCATCGGCCTGGCCCGTGACGACGCGCTGCTCGACCTGGCGGTCCGCGCCGGGTGTCGCGTCGTCTTCACCGGCTTCGAGAGCGTGTCGCGCCAGGCCCTCATCGAGTGCAACAAGAAGAACCGCCCGGGCGAGTACGGCGGGCTGATCGCCAACCTGCACCGGCGGGGCGTGGCCGTCGAGGGCGGCTTCATCTTCGGCTTCGACCACGACGAGGCGGACGTCTTCGACGACACCGTGGAGTTCGTCGACAGGATCGGCGTCGACGTGGCCCATTTCTCGATCCTGACGCCCTACCCGGGCACCCATACCTACGCCCGCATGCTGGCCGACGACCGGATCACGTCGTTCGACTGGAAGCGGTACAACATGTACCACACGGTCCATCGGCCCGAACGCATGACCGCCGAGCAGCTGGACGCCGGCCTGCGCCGCGCCTACCGGAACTTCTACGGCCGGTCCCGGCGGGCCCGGCGCTTCCTGCGCGACGTACGCGGCCGCGATCCCCGGTTCCACGCCGCGCTGACGGCGGCCAACGTCAACTACGCCACCCGGTACCGCCGGCCGAGCCTGTCGCCCGAGGCAGGGTACGACGCGTGGCCCGAGGACATCGCCCGCCTGGCCGCGGCCAGCCGGGCACCGGCCCAGGAGGCGCTCAACGTGGCCTTCACCGCCGCTCGCGCCAGCCTGCCGCTGGCCGGGTCGGCCACCTGAGCCCGGTGGCCGGTTCGCTCCAACGGGTCCTGCCGAGCGACGCACTCGAACCGGGTGAGGCGGCGGCGCCCGCGCTGGTCCGGGCCCGGGTCGGTGACGCCGACGTGCTGCTGTGCCGTCTGGAGGACGGCGCGGTGGTCGCCTTCTGCGCCACGTGCCCTCACCAGGAGACGAGCCTGGAGGAGGCGTCGTTCTTCGACGGGAAGCTCCGCTGCGCCCGCCACCTGTACCTCTACGACCCCCGTACGGGTGAGAACGTCATCCCCGCCCGCGAAGCCCGGCCCGAGAGCCTCTGGAAGCTCAAGCCGGGCTACCTGCCGGTCTACAAGGTGGAGGAGCGGGACGGCTGGATCTGGGTGTCGGACACACCCGAGCCGCCCCCCCGCTCCTACGACCCGGCCCGCGAGCTTCGGCCCGGCACGCCCGGCGCGGCCGATCCTGCCGCCCCGGTGCCGGAGCCGGCCCCCGCCGCTCGGACCGACGACGGGCCCGAGCGGCATCGAGCCCGGGTGGGCGACCTGGTCGACCTCGTCATCGCCTACATCCCGGCGCCGAGCCACCTCTGGCGGCTCGAAGGCGCCGGCACCGTGGTCGCCCTCGAGGGCGACCGCTTCGAGCACACGCCGGTGGTGCAGCACCGCTTCCAGGTGCGCGCCCGGGCCGCCGGCGAGGTGGAGCTGCGGGCCACCTACGCCATGCCGTGGGGTGGCACGCCGAGAGAGGTCCGAACCTTCCGCGTCGTCGTCGACGCCTGATCGCCGGCATCGGCCGCCGATGGCCGGCCCGTCCCGCCTGGTCCCGCTGGGGGCCGATGACCGGGTCACGCCCCTGGAGCTGTTCTTCGACCTGGTCTTCGTCTTCGCGCTCACCCAGGTCACGGCGTTGATGGCGGCCGACCTCACCGGGCGCGGCGTGGTGCGGGGGATGCTCCTCGTGGGCCTGCTGTGGTGGAGCTGGACCGGCTACGCCTGGCTCTGCAACGTCGTGGTGGCGGACGAGGGGGCCGTGCGCGCCGCGCTGTTCGCGGCCATGGGGGCCATGTTCGTCCTGGCCCTGGCCATCCCCGAAGCGTTCGACGACCTGCCCGGCCGCCGGGCCGGGTGATCGCCACCTGCGAACTTGGTGCCATATCGTGCGCCAGGGCGCACGATATGGCGACAGGTTCGGGGTCGGCACCGCCGGACCGGCTGAGTCGGCGAGGTGGCTCCCGCTAGCGCAGGTCGATCCCCTGCGCGCCGAACTGCGTCGGCGGCTCAGGCCCGCCGTCGAGCCACGCCTGCCAGGCGCGGGCGTCGAACGGCAGCGCCAGGCCCTGGGCGTAACGCTCGGCCGCGCCATGGAGCGCGGCCAGCCGGCGTGGCGCGAAGGCGGCGGCCTGGAGGTGGCCGCGTGTCGTGGCGAGCACCACACCGGCGGTCGACGGCGCAGAGTTGCCGGCACGCCCGAGCCGGATCTCCGCCCCCGCCGCCGGACCGGCGGCGCGGCCGCGCCACGTCCGGACCGACACCTGCCCGCCGGCGACGCTCGTCCGGCGCCAGGCCGTCACCACCGACAACGAGTCGGCGGCGGCGAGCACCGAGACGACCACGACGGCGGCCGCCGGGGCGCCAGCCACCACGGCCGGCACCAGGAGCACGACGAGCAGCACCGCGCCGACCAGACGACCGGCCGGCACCCACGTCGCGCTGCGCTGCGCCGGCCGGGCGAGGACCACCGCCGGACGTTAGGCCGGACGCCTCTTGACATGGCGGAACGAAACGACATGAAATGTGGTGCCTTCCCCGGTCGCTCCGCCCTGCCAGCCCGGAGACCCCTCATGTGCGCCCAGCCCTCCGCCCCGCCGTCCACCGACTCCCTCACCATCCGGCCGTGGCCGGACGCCGTCATCGACACCCTCGGCCACGACCCGCGCTCGGCGTACGTCGAGACCTACTGGCTGGGGATCCTCGGCCCGTCCACCACCTGGTTGCTCCGGCGCCTGGTCGCCGGCCTCGAACGCTCGCCGTCGGGCTTCGAGCTGCCGATGGCCGACACGGCCCGCTCCCTCGGCCTCGGTGACGGCCGCAGCCGCCACTCGCCGTTCGTCCGCGCCCTCGCCCGCCTCGTCCAGTTCGACGTCGCCCAGCCCCAGGGCGAGACCATGCTGGCCGTTCGGCGCAAGCTGGCGCCGCTCACCCGGCGTCAGGTCCTGCGGCTGCCGCCGTCGCTGCAGGCCCGCCACCAGGCCCTGCAGGAGGCGGACCTGCTCATCCCGGCCCACGAGCACCAGCGCCGGCGCGGGCGCCAGCTGGCGTTGTCGCTGCTGGAGCTGGGCGAGGACCTCGAGACGGCCGAGCGCCAGCTCCTTCGCTGGCGCTACCACCCCGCCATGGCCCGTGAGTCGGCGGCGTGGGCGTGGGACCGTCACTGCCGGGCCCTCGACGCCGCCGCCGCCCCCGACGGCGACGCCGCGTAGCGGCTCGGGCGGCCGCCGGTAGCCTTCGCGGCCGTGGAATACCGGACGCTGGGCGCCAGTGAGCTGCGGGTGCCCGAGATCACGCTCGGGTCGTGGCTCACCTACGGCGCCGACGTCGACGAGGAGCGGGGCCGGGCCTGCATACGGCGGGCCCTCGACCTCGGCATCAACTTCTTCGACACGGCCAACGTGTACGGGCAAGGCGCGGCCGAGTCGTTCCTCGGCGAGGCACTCGCGGGGACGGACCGCTCGTCGTACCTCGTGGCCACCAAGGCCTACTTCCCCATGACACCCACCGATCGGGGCCTGTCCGCCGCCCAGGTGGCCAAGCAGTGCGACGCGTCGCTCCGGCGCCTGCGGACCGACTACGTCGACCTCTACCAGTGCCACCGCTACGACGCCGGCGCCCCGCTGGCCGAGACGATGGGCGCGCTCACCACCCTGGTCGGGCAGGGCAAGGCCCGCTATGTCGGGTTCAGCGAGTGGACCCCGGACCAGATCCGGGCCGCGGCAGACCTGCCCGGCGTGGCCCGCTTCGTGTCGAGCCAGCCCGAGTACTCGGTCCTGCACCGCAAGCCCGAGCCGGAGGTCTTCCCGCTCTGCGCGTCGACCGGCATCGGCCAGATCGTCTGGTCGCCCCTCGCCCAGGGCGCGCTCACCGGCAAGTACCGCCCGGGCCAGCCCCCGCCGGAGGGGTCCCGCGGCGCCGGGCCGCAGGCCGCCATGCTGGGCCGGTGGCGCAGTGACGAGGTGCTGCGGGCGGTCGAGCGGCTGCGTCCGGTGGCTGACGCGGCCGGGTTGACCATGGCCCAGCTCGCGCTCGCCTGGGTGCTCCGGCGGCCCGAGGTGTCGGCCGCCATCGTTGGGGCCAGCCGGCCCGAACAGCTCGACGACAACGTCGGGGCCGTGGGCCGCCGCCTCGACGGCGACGTGCTGGCCGCGGTCGACGCGGCCGTCGGCGGCGTCGTCGGGTGGGGCTGACACCGATGGCGACCGCCGTCGCCACCTTCGAGGACCGGCAGCGCGCGCTGGCCGAGCGGCTGGGTCCCACCGCGCCGGTCGACCTCGAAACGGCGACCGTGGTCGTGCTGCCGTCGGCCACCTTCCCGGTGGCCGAGCTGCGCAAGATCACCGGCATCCAGTTCTACGAGGAGCGGATGCTGTTCACGCTGCTGTTCCTGCGCCGACCAGGCGTGCGCGTCGTCTACGTGACATCCCTGCCCGTCGACGAGGCGGTGGTCGAGTACTACCTGGGCTTCCTGCCCGACCCGGGCGGTGCCCGCCGGCGCCTGACGATGGTCGCCCTCGACCAGGCCGGGCCGGTGGCCCTGGCCGAGAAGCTGGTGGGGCGGCCCGACGTGCTGGCCCGACTGCGGGCGGCGGTGGCCGGGGACGACGACGCCTTCCTGCTCCCCTTCATCGTCACCGCGGCCGAGCGGAGCGTGAGCGACAGCCTGGGCCTCGCCCTCTACGGGCCGCCGCCCGAACTGGCCGTGCTGGGTTCCAAGAGCGGCGCCCGCCGGGTGGCCGAGCGGGCCGGGGTGCCGCTGCTGGCCGGCGCCGGAGACCTGTGGTCGCTGGCCGAGGTCGACACGGCCACCGAGGCGCTGGCGGCGCGCCGCCCTGCGCCGGCGGCCGTGGTGGTCAAGCTGAACGACGGCTTCTCGGGGCAGGGCAACGCCATCGTGGAGCTCGGCGCGCCGCCGGCCGGCGGCCTGGTCGACCGCCCCACCACGTTCTGCGCGGCGGGCGAGTCCTGGCCGTCGTTCGCGGCGAAGCTGGCCGCCGGCGGCGGCATCGTCGAGGAACTGGTGCGCCAGGCCGACCTTCGCTCCCCGAGCACCCAGGTCCACATCGCCGCCTCCGGACGGGCCGAGGTCCTCTCCACCCACGACCAGGTGCTGGGCGGGCCGCACAACCACGTCTACCTCGGCTGCCGCTTCCCGGCCGACGGGCGGTACCGGGCGGCCATCTCCGAAGCGGCCGGCCGCGTCGCCGAGGTGCTGGCCGCCGACGGCGTCATCGGGTCGTTCGGCATCGACTGGGTCGTGGCGCCCGGAGGCGGCGACGGGATCACCCTGTCGGAGATCAACCTCCGAATGGGCGGCACCACCCACCCGTACTGGATGGCCCGGCTGGTGACCGGCACCGCCTTGGACGCCACCACCGGCGAGCTGTCCGGCCCCGGCGGGCCCCGGGCCTACCAGGCGTCCGACAACCTCAAGTCGGCCCGCCTGGTGGGGCGCGCTCCGGCCGACGTGATCGCCGCCGTCGCCGGCTCCGGCCTCGCCTTCGACCCGGCCCGCGGCACGGGGGCGTGCCTGCACCTGCTCGGTGCCGTCCGGGAGTTCGGCAAGATGGGCGTCACCTGCATCGCACCGGGCCCGGCCGCCGCCGAATCGCTCTACGACGAGGTCGTCGCCCTCCTCACCGACTAGAGCGGCCGGAACGAGCAGAGCAACTCCACGAGGGTGCGCACGCCCCAGCCGGTGCCGCCGGCGGTGAGGTAGCCGTCGTCGCGCTCGGCCCGGGCCGGGCCGGCGATGTCGAGGTGAGCCCACGGGACGCCGGCCACGAACTCCTGGAGGAACAGGCCGCCGATGAGCGCCCCGGCGACGCCGGCCTCGCCGATGTTCTTGAGGTCGGCCACCGGCGAGTCGATGTGGGACCGGTACACCGCCGGCAGCGGCAGGGGCCACGCCGGCTCGCCGGCCCGGTCGGCGGCGGCGCGCACCTGGTCCACCAGCGCGTCGTGGTTGCCCATCAGCGCGGCGACGCGCGTGCCGAGCGCCACCTTCTGGGCGCCGGTGAGGGTGGCCACGTCGACGATGGCGTCCGGCTTCGCCTCGGCGGCCAGGGTCAGGGCGTCGGCCAGGACGAGCCGGCCCTCGGCGTCGGTGTTGAGCACCTCGATGGTGGTGCCGTTGCGGGCCCGGACCACGTCGCCCGGCTTCACCGACCGCCCACCCGGCATGTTCTCGGCCGCAGGGACGACGGCGAGGACCCGGACGGCGGGCCGCCGCGCCGGCAGCACCGACATGGTGGCCAGCACGGCGGCGGCGCCCGCCATGTCGGTCTTCATGGCCATCATCGAGTCGGCCGGCTTCAGGGAGAGCCCGCCGGAGTCGAAGGTGACGCCCTTGCCCACGAGGGCGACCGTGGCCACCGGCGGCCCGGGGGGCTCGTAGGCGACGCGGATCAGCCGGGGCGGCACGGCCGAGCCCTGGGCCACCGCCAGCAGGGCGCCGAGCCGGTGGTCGACGATGGCCGCCTCGTCCAGCACGTCCACCGCCAGAGCGTGGCGCTGCCCCATCTCGACGGCCAGGCCGGCCAGGCGGTCCGGGGTGAGCGACCCCGCCGGCTCGTTGACCAGGTCCCGGGCCCAGCAGGCGGCGCCGGCCACGGCCGCGGCGCGGTCGAGCTCGGCCTGGAGCCGCCGCCCGCCGGTGCCGACCACGTCCACCGCGCCGATGCGGCAGGGCCGGCCGGCGCGCTTGAACGCGGTGTAGCGGTAGGACGCCAGGGCCATCCCCTCGACCAGGGCGCCGGCGGCGACCCCCCGCGCCAGCGTCCTCGGTGCGGCGGCCAGCACGGTGGTCGCCACCCTCGGCGCCGACCACGCGGCCCGGGTGATGGCCGCCCCGGCCAGGCGGTAGTCCTCGGCCGACCGCTCCCCCAGCCCGACCACCAGCCGGGGAGGGCCGCCGCCCCGGCCCGGCACCACCTGGGCCCGCCCGGGCTCGTCCTCGAAGCCCACCGCGGCCAGGAACCCGGTGTGCTCGCCCAGGTCGGCGCCGGCCGGCACCGCCACCAGGTCGACGCCGGGCGGCACCTCGGCGGCCCCCCGGAAGGCGATCACGCGGCGGCGACGGCGGCCGCCATCCACTCGCGGGTCCGGCGGTCCAGCTCCGGGAGGTCGATGCCGTAGACGCTCTCGACCACGAAGTTGCCGACGGAATCGTCCGACACCACCGAGTCGACCACGGGCTGGAAGCGGACGTAGAAGTCCCAGAAGCGCTCGGCGCCGAACTCCGCGACCAGGTACGACACCGCCGCGTTGACATAGGCGTAGTCCGCGGACCGGCTCAGGTTCGTGTCCTCGCCGAAGCCGGTGACCGAGACGTCGGCGAAGGTGCCGTCGGCCAGTCCGTCGGTCCACTCGTCGAGGCGGCGCTCGCCGGCCAGGTACATGGCGGCGCCCTCCTGCACCCATGACGGGGTGAACAAGCTGTCGACTCGGGACAGGGCCAGGTGGGCCAGCTCGTGCTGGAGGATCTCCACCGAGGTGGCCGCCCCCGAGTGCCCGACCAGCCGCTCGTCGCGACCGAGCACCCGGTCGAGGTTCACGATCATCTGGCGTCCCTCGGGAGGTGCGAAGGGGATGTAGATCAACGAGACCAGGGCCACCGAGTCGGCGCCCCGGTCGGCCTCCAGGAACGCCTCGTACTCGTCCCGGTCCCGCGCCACCACCACCAGCTGGATCGTGTCGGCCGAGCCGAAACGCAGGCGCGGCGCCAGTTGCGCGCGGGCCTGCTCGGCCAGCTCCACGACCTGGGCCGCCTCGGCCAGTCCGGGCGGGTGGAGGACGAGGAAGTGCTCCGACTGCGTGGCCTCCAGCGGGAAGCGGGCCCACACCGGCAGGGGCAGACGGTTCTCAAACCGGGCCTCGGCGTCGGCGGCCGCCGAGCCCTCCTCGGCCTCACCAACCCCCTGGACGCCCGGCTGCGGCTCGTGGCGGGAGGCGGTGATCGTCCAGAGCCCGTCGATCAGCTCCAGGTCGTAGCGCAGGGCGAACCGGAAGCGGTTGTCCTTCGGAAATCCCTCGTAGCCGAACACCAGCTCCAGCTCGGCGTCGCGGAACTCGGTGGCGTCGGGCTCGGCCCGGCCCGAGGGGTTGAAGGTGGCGTTCACGAAGGCCAGCGGGACGGCAGCCGCGCCGCGGGCGATGGCCTCCTCCAGGGTGCGGGCCTCGCCCGTGACCGGACGCAGGTACCCGGCGACGTCCTTGTCGACCAGGAGCCGGGCACGGGCCCGGAGCATCGAGCGCACGTCCTCGACCGCGGTGGCGGGCGCCGGTGGGGCCGAGGTGGCGCCGCAGGCGGCGAGCAGCAGGGCGACCACCACGGCCAGCGCGACACCGGTGGGCCGTCGCCGCACGATGACCGTCATCGTGGGCAGGGTAGCGGTGGATGCGGCGGAATGGCCCACTTCGCCGGCCCGGGCCGCCGGTAGCCTTCCGGGGTGCCCGGTCGCTACCTCGACGCCGTCCGCGAGCGGGTGGTCATCTTCGACGGCGCCACCGGCACCAACCTCCAGCTGGCCGAGCTGACCGCCGACGACTTCGGCGGGCCGGCGCTGGAGGGCTGCAACGAGGTGCTGGTGGCCACCCGCCCCGACGTGATCCTCGACCTCCATCGGTCGTTCTTCGACGTGGGCGTGGACGTGGTGGAGACCGACACCTTCGGCGCCTTCCCGATCGTGCTGGCCGAGTACGGCATCGCCGACCGCGCCCACGAGCTGAACGTCACGGCGGCCCGCCTGGCCCGGGAGGTGGCCGACGGGTACGGCGGCTGGGTGGCCGGCTCCATCGGGCCCGGCACCAAGTTCCCCTCCCTCGGCCAGATCCGCTTCGCCGACCTGCGGGACAACTACCAGCTGCAGGCCCGCGCCCTGCTCGAAGGGGGCGTCGACCTGCTGATCATCGAGACGGTCTTCGACCTCCTCCAGGCCAAGGCGGCGCTGGTGGCCTGCCGGCGGGCCATGGCGGCGGTTGGGCGGGAGGTGCCGCTGCAGGTCCAGGTGACCATCGAGCTGACCGGCCGGATGCTGCCCGGCACCGAGATCGGCGCCGCCCTCACCGCCCTGGACGCGCTGCGCCCCGACGTCATCGGGCTCAACTGCGCCACCGGGCCGCAGGAGATGGGCGAGCACCTCCGCCACCTCGCCACCTACGCCCGCCAGGCCGTGAGCTGCATCCCCAACGCCGGCCTGCCCTCGGTGGTCGACGGCCGGATGCACTACGACCTGACGCCCGACCAGCTGGCCGAATACCACGCCCGCTTCGTCACCGAGCTGGGCGTCAACGTCGTCGGCGGCTGCTGCGGCACCACGCCGGCCCACCTGCGGGCCGTGGTCGACCGCTGCCGGAACCTCACCCCCGCCGCCCGTGCCGCCCGCCCCGACCCCGGGTGCGCCTCGCTCTACAGCCACGTGCCCTACGACCAGTCCCCCTCGTTCCTGGTCGTGGGCGAGCGCACCAACGCCAACGGGTCCCGGCGCTTCCGCGACGCCATGCTCGCCCGCGACTGGGAGACCACCGTCGTCATGGCCAAGGAGCAGGTGAAGGAGGGGGCCCACGTGCTGGACGTGTGCGTGGACTTCGTCGGTGAGGACGGAGCCGCCGCCATGGACGAGGTGGCGTCGCGCCTGTGCACCCAGGCCACGCTGCCGCTCATGCTCGACTCCACCGAGCCCGCCGTCGTCGAGGCCGGGCTGCAGTGGATCGGCGGCAAGGCCATCTTGAACTCGGTCAACCTGGAGGACGGCGACGGCCCCGGCACCCGCCTGGACCGCTTCTTCTCGCTGGCCCGCGAGTACGGCGCGGCCGTGGTGTGCACCTGCATCGACACCCAGGGCCAGGCCCGCACCGCGGCATGGAAGCTGCGGGCCGCCCGCGCCATCCACGACCTGGCCGTCGACCGCTACGGCCTCGACCCGAGCGACCTGCTGTTCGACGCGCTGGCGCTCACGCTGTCCACCGGCATGGAGGAGAGCCGGCGGGACGGCATCGAGACCATCGAGGGGATCCGGGCCATCAAGGCCGAGCTGCCGGGCGTGCAGACCATCCTGGGCCTGTCCAACGTGTCGTTCGGCCTCAAGCCGGCCATCCGCCACGTCCTCAACTCGGTGTTCCTGCACGAGTGCCAGGAGGCGGGGCTGGACGCGGCCATCGTCCACGCGGCCCGCATCATGCCGCTCAACAAGATCGACGAGCCGGCCAAGGACCTGTGCCTGGACCTCATCTACGACCGCCGCCGCCCCGGCTACGACCCGCTCCACGAGCTGCTGTCGCGGTTCGAGGGCGTCACCTCGGCGGTCCTTCAGACCGAGGACCGCAGCAGCTGGCCGGTTGAGCGACGGCTGTCGCAGCGCATCATCGACGGCGACCGCGACGGGCTGGAGGCCGACCTGGACGCCGCCCTGGCCACCACGCCGCCGCTGGCCATCGTCAACGACACGCTGCTGTCCGGCATGAAGGTGGTCGGCGACCTCTTCGGCGCCGGCCAGATGCAGCTCCCCTTCGTGCTGCAGTCGGCCGAGACCATGAAGGCGGCCGTGGCCTACCTGGAGCCGCACATGGAGAAGGCGGCCCAGGGCGGCAAGGGCCGCCTGGTGCTGGCCACCGTGAAGGGCGACGTGCACGACATCGGCAAGAACCTGGTCGACATCATCTTCACCAACAACGGCTACGAGGTGCACAACCTCGGCATCAAGGTGGCACTGGCCGAGATGATCGAGAAGGTCGAGGAGGTCGAGGCCGACGTCATCGGCATGAGCGGCCTGCTGGTCAAGAGCACCCTCATCATGCGAGAGAACCTGCTGGAGCTGAACCAGCGGGGGCTGTCGTCGATACCGGTGCTGCTGGGTGGCGCCGCCCTCACCCGCACCTACGTGGAGCGCGATCTGCGCTCGGTCTACGAGGGTCGCCTGTTCTACGGCAAGGACGCCTTCGAGGGGCTGCGGACCATGGACAAGCTGATGGACCTGAAGCGGGGCGGCGTCGACGACGCCGACTTCGGGCGGGCGCCGGGCGGGCGCGACCTGCCGGCGCGGGCGCCCAGAGCGGCCCCGGACCCGGCGACGCGGCCGGACCGGTCCCCGTCGGTGGCGGCCGGCAACGCGCTCTTCGTGCCGCCGTTCCTGGGTACGCGCGTCGTCAAGGGCGTGGGGATCGACGAGATCACGGCCTGGCTCAACGAGACCTCGCTGTTCCGCCACCAGTGGCAGTTCCGCCCGCAGGCCGCCGAGACCGGAGCCGCCGAGACCGACGACGAGTTCAAGGCCCGCATCCGCGCCGTCCTGCGTGAGCAGTTGGCCCGGGCGCGGGCCGAGGGACTGCTGGTGCCCCAGGTCGTCTACGGCTACTTCGCCGCCAACGCCGACGGCGACGACGTGGTGCTCTGGACCGACGACTCCCGCACCACCGAGCTGGTCCGCTTCGGCTTCCCGCGCCAAGGCAGGGAGCCGTGGCTGTGCATCGCCGACTTCGTGCGGCCCATCGGCTCCGGCGAGGCGGACTACGCCGCCTTCACCATCGCCACCATGGGGTCCGCCGTCTCGGAGGCGACCGCCGCCCTCTTCGCCCAGGACCGCTACCAGGAGTATCTCCTCCTGCACGGGCTGGGAGTCGAGATGGCCGAGGCACTGGCCGAGCTGTGGCACCGCCGCGTCCGGGAGGAGTGGGGCTTCGCCGGCGAGGACGGCACCCTGGCCGATGTCCTGCGCCGCCAGGGCTACCGCGGCGGCCGCTACTCCTGGGGCTACCCCGCCTGCCCCGACCTGGAGGACAACGAGAAGGTGGCCCGCCTGCTCGGCGCCGACCGCATCGGCGTCGACGTCAGCGAGGAGACCAGCTACCAGTACCACCCCGAACAGACCACCTCTGCCATCATCCTCCACCACCCCCAGGCCAAGTACTTCATCGCCTGACCCACGCGCCGCCGTCGACGCCCCCAGCCAGAGCCCCGCATCATCACGGCCGCGGGTCGGCGCCCGGCGGCCGGGTGACCCGCACGCGGCCGTTCGGGTCAGCGACCTCAGCACCAGGTTGTCCACGCTGGTGGAGCCGGCGCGGCCGGGTTCTCCGGGGTTGGTCACCTCGAACATGGCAGTGCGGGGGCGCAACGCGGCTCGTCGCGGCCGCGCCGGCGCCCGGTGTAAACCTTGTCATCCCGCCGGGTGAGGGCCCGGGCATGAGAGGACCACACATGGCACTCGGTATCTACTTCGCTGTGCAGGGCATGTCGGCCGACACGTTCGCGGCAATTCACGAGCGACTCGTCGCCATCGGCCAAAGTGACCCCCCAGGTCGGACGTTCCACGCCGGCTTCCACGCTGGCGACGGGATACACGTCTTCGACGTCTGGGAGTCCATGGAGGCCTTCGAGGCCTTCGGGCAGCACCTCATGCCGATCCTCGCCGAGTTCGGGGTCGACCCGGGCCAGCCGCGTATCGGCGAGATCGAGTTGGTCAAGCTCCCGGAGTAGGCCGCACCCGGTCGAACAACGCGCTAGCGGCGGCCGATTGCCGCCCTGAGCTCCGCCGCCGTCGCCCCCGGGTCGTCGACCTCGAGCACGAGGCGCCGGTAGGGGCGGTCCACCAGCTCGACCACCAGTACCTCGGGGGCCCGGCGCACCAGCCAGAAGGAGCGCTGGTCACCGGCGCCGTAGCTGCCGGCCCGGAAGCCGGGGATGGCGGTGCCGGGCGACCGGAGGCCCACCGGGAGGCCGGCGACCGGGACGGCGCCGATGGCGGCCACGCTGTCCAGGGGCACGCGCAGTTCCCGCCGCAGCGACCACGCCTGGCTGAGCCCGCGGGGGCGCACGACCAGCGCACCACCGTCCACGTCCAGGTCGACCAGCGGGGCCGAACGACGGGCGGTGGCCAGGATCGCCCCGACGAGGGCGGCCGTGAACACCGGCAGTGCCAGCACCAGAGCCGAGCCGGCCGTCGAGAGGCCGGCGGACCGGAGCAGCACCGGCGGCAGCACGACCAGCACCACCAGCGTCACGACCAACCGCCACTGCTGTCGCCGCACGGGGCTACCTCGCCAGGCCGCGGGCCATCGTGCCCAGCAGGCGGTCGACCAGGCCGTCGGCGTCGGCGAAGGTCGGGAAGGCGGGCACGGTGATGCGCAACGAGGTCAGGCCGTGGACGCCGGCCCACAAGACGGTGGCCACCAGGAAGGGATCGTCGGCGGTGAAGGTCCCGGCGTCCATGCACGCCTGCACGTTGTCGACCAGGGCCCGAAACGACGCCATCCCGGGCATCCGGCCGGCCTCCAGGTCGACCTCGTCGAAGCAGTCCTTGCCCATCAACATGATCCGGTAGTGCTCGGGATGGGCCACCCCGAAGTTGACGTACGCCTGCCCGCGCCGTCGCAGCTGCTCGAGCGGGTCCTGCACGTCGCCCAGCAGCTCCTCGACCGCGGCGTCCAGCTTGCCGAACTGGACCTGGCACACCTGGCGGATCAACTCGTCCTTGTCGGCGAAGTGCAGGTAGATGGCGGGCGCCGTCACGCCGACCGCGTCGGCGATGGCGCGGATGGAAACCGCCGACTCGTCGCCGGAGCGCACCAGCAACGCCTCGGTGGCATCCAGGATGTCCTGGCGCAGGAGGTCGCCCGAACCCCGCCGGGCCCGGCGGCGGGGCACGGTCACCGGCGCCCGGGCTATGGCACCCGCTCCAGACGGCGTTCGCCACCCGGCGCGGCGGCCGGCGAACCGGCGCCGCCGCCCTCGGAGAAACCCCAGCGCCCGTGGATCCGTCGCAGCGGTGCGGGCGCCCACCAGTTGGCGTCGCCGGCCAGCCTCATGAAGGCCGGCACCAGCACGGCCCGGATGAGGGTGGCGTCCATGAGGATCGCCATCGTAAGGCCGATGCCGAAGAGCTTGATGAACGACACGCTGGACGTTCCCATGGCGAGGAACACGATGGCCAGCAGGGCGGCGGCGGCCGTCACGATGCGCCCCGTGCGCTCCAGCCCGATGGCCACCGCCGAGGTGTTGTCGCCGCTGCGGTCGTACTCCTCCTTGATGCGCGACAGGAGGAAGACCTCGTAGTCCATCGACAGCCCGAAGGCGATGCAGAACATCAAGATGGGTGTCGAGCTGTCGATGGTGCCGGTCGGCGTGAAGTTCAGGAAGCCGGACAGGTGGCCGTCCTGGAAGATCCACACCATGGCGCCGAAGGTGGCGGTGAGACTGAGCAGGTTGAGCACCACCGCCTTGACCGGCACCAGCACGCTGCCGAACATGAGGAACAGCAGGACGAAGGTGACGACGGCGACGATGGCCCCCGCCAGGGGGATGCGGCCCAAGATGGCGGCCTTGGAGTCGACCAGCTCGGCCGAGGGGCCGGCCACCTCGACGGCGAACGGCGCCGGGAGGTCCCGGATCGCCCGCACCAGGTCCTCGCCCTCAGACGACAGCGGCTCGACGGCCGGCACCACCGAGAACCACACGCCGTCGGGCGCACCGAAACGGGCCGACAGGGCGTTGGCCGGCGCCCGGCGGGCGCCGGCGATGTATGCGCCGTCGAGGGCGTCGACCCGCGCCACGCCGGGCAGCGACGACAGGTCGGACGCGAAGTCGGAGATGTCGGCGGCCCGGGCCGCCGGGTCGCCGGTGCCGACGGCGATCACCTGGGCCGCCCCCGCCTCGTTCGACGCGAAGTTGGCGCGGATCTCGTCCTGCACCTGGCGGCTGGCGGCGCCGGGCGGGAGCACCCGGTCGTCGGCCGATCCAAGCTCGATGTGGAGGAAGGGCAGCGCGAGGACGACCAGCAGGGCGGCCACCGTGCTGCCGATCAGGACGGGCCGGCGCATCACGGCCATGGCCAGGCGGTGCCAGAAGCCCTTGCCCACCTCGGGCGGCCGGCGGTGGAACAGGGCCCACCGGTCGATGCGGGGCCCGAGGGCGGCCAGGGCGGCGGGCAGGACGACCACCGACACCAGGGCGGCGACGGCGACGACGGCCACCCCGGCGTAGGCGAACGATCGCAGGAAGGCCATCGGGAACACCAGCAGGGCCGACAGCGAGACGGCCACGGTGGCGGCGCTGAACACCACGGTCCGCCCGGCGGTGGTGACCGTGCGGACCACCGCGTCGGCCGGTTCCAGCCCGCGCCGCAGCTCCTCCCGGTAGCGCGACACGACGAACAGGCTGTAGTCGATGGCCAGGCCCAGGCCCATGCCGGTGGCCAGGTTCAGCGAGAAGATCGACACCTGCGTCAGCTCGGCCAGCACCCGCAGCACCACGAAGGTCCCGATGATGGCCAGCACGCCGATGCCGACGGGAAGGCCGGCCGCCACCACGCTGCCGAACACCACGACGAGCAGCAGCAGCGTGATCGGGATGGCCACCGCCTCCGAGCGGGCCAGGTCCGCCTTGACCGTCTCGCTGATCTCCCGGAACACCTCGGCGAACCCGCCGACCCGCACGGTCAGCTCGCCGGTACTGCGGCTGAACGCCGGGGAGATCTCGGCGATGCGGGCGTCGACGGTGTCCTCGTCGCCGCCGATGCGGGCCAGGACCAGCGCCTGGCGGCCGTCGCTGCTCCGCAGCGGCGGCGGCGACCCAAGCGTCCAGTACGACGCCGCCTCGTCGACGCCCCGCTGGCCGGCCAGCTCCCGGGTGAGCTCGGCCCCGGCGGCGGCTACGTCGGCGGCGTCGACGTCCCCGGTCCGCGCCTCGACCAGCAGCACCACGTTCGGCTCGCCGGCGTCGAACACCTCGGCGACCAACCGGCCGGCCCTGGTCGACTCCGCGCCAGGGTCCTCGAAGCCACCCGACGAGAGGTGGCCGGCGACCCCGCCGCCGGCCGCCCCCGCCAGGGCGAACAGGACGCCGGTCGCCACCAGGACCCGGCGCCGCCTGCGGACGGTGAACCTCGCCAGACGTGCCAGCATCGCCGGCCTCCTTCGCGGTCGCTTAGTGTCGCTAACTTAGCGTCACTAACCGCAGATGTCCAGGGGCTTCAGTGCCAGGCGCGCCGGCCCACGGAGGCCGCGTTCGAGCCGCTCTCCCGAAGCAGATGTATCTGGTTGATCTGATGCAACTCGATTCGATACGATTTCCGGGTGCTCTCCACCAGCCCGCCGGAGGTGTTCGGCCTGCTGAGCGAGCCGCTTCGATGGCGCATCGTCAGGGCGCTGGCGAGTAGCGACCGTCGCGTCGGCGAGCTCGTGGCTCTCGTCGACCGGCCCCAGAACGTCGTCTCGTACCACTTGTCCGAGCTGCGCAAGGCCGGTATCGCGACCTCCCGCCGCAGTGCCGCCGACGGCCGCGACGTCTACTACCGCGTCGATCTGAGCCGCTGCCGCGACCTCGTCGCCGCGGCCGGGGGCTCGCTCCATCCGGCCCTGTCGCTCGTGCCGGGACGAGCCACGGCGGCGCGAATCCCGGGTCGGCCGAAGCTGTTGTTCCTGTGCACCGGCAACAGCGCCCGGTCGCAGATCGCCGAGGCGCTCGCCCACCACCGCTCCGACGGCCGGGTCCTGGCGGCCAGCGCCGGGAGCCACCCGAAGTCGCTTCATCCCAACGCAGTCCGCGTCCTCGCCGAACGCGGCATCGACATCTCGAACCGGACCACCAAGCCGCTGGGGCGCTACGCCGGCCGCCGCTTCGCCCGCATCATCACGCTGTGCGACAAAGTCCGAGAGGTCTGCCCCGACTTCCCGGGCGCGCCGCTGTCGACGCACTGGAGCATCCCCGACCCGGCCTCCTCTGGCCCCGACGACGAGGCGACCTACCCGAGCTTCGTGCAGGTCGCCGACGACATCGAAGGCCGCGTCGCCCTCCTGCTCGCCGATCTCGCCACCGCCAGTCCGAAGGCGGGTCGCTGAGGTCGCCGAACGGCCGTGTCCCGGAATGACCAACCACACCGACGGAGGTCGCAGTGCCTGACCAAGAGATCGTGAACGTCCGCTACCTCGTCGACGACGTCGCCGAGTCGGTCGACTTCTACACCCGCCACCTCGGGTTCACAGTCGGGATCTCGAGCCCGGCGTTCGCCGAGGTGTACCGCGGAAGCCTTCGGCTGCTGCTGTCGGGCCCGGGGAGCTCGGCGGGCCGGGCCATGCTCGACGGCGAGCGGCCGGCGCCTGGCGGGTGGAACCGGATCCACCTGCTCGTCCACGACATCGAGGCCGAGGTCGCCCGGCTCCGCGGCGAGGGCGTCGGGTTCCGCAACGCGATCGTCACCGGGCCCGGCGGCGCGCAGGTGCTGGCAATCGACCCGTCGGGCAACTTCGTCGAGCTGTTCCAGCCCGCCGGCTGAACGTTGACCGAGCAGCCGCCGACCCGGCTGGCGCGCCGCCTGGGGCTCGGCGACGCCGTCGTCATCGGCCTCGGGTCGATGATCGGCGCCGGGGTGTTCGCGGCCATCGGCCCCGCGGCGGACGCCGCCGGTTCGGGCCTGCTGATCGGCTTGGCGATGGCGGCCGCCGTGGCGTACTGCAACGCCACGTCCACCGCCGAGCTCGCCGCGGTGTACCCCGAGTCCGGCGGCGCCTACGTGTACGGCCGCCAACGGCTCGGACCGTTCTGGGGCCACCTGGCCGGCTGGAGCTTCGTCGTCGGCAAGACCGCCGCCTGCGCCGCCATGGCCCTCACCGTCGGCGCATACGCCGCTCCGGCCTGGGCGCGGCCCATCGCGATCGCGTCGGTCGCCGGCCTGACCGCGGTCAACTATCTCGGGGTCCGCAAGACCGCCGCGCTCACGCGGGTCATCCTTGCCCTCGTTCTCGCCGCCCTCGCGCTCGTCGTCGCCGGAGCCCTCCTCGGTGGCGTCGCCCGGGTCGACCGCCTCGATCTCGATGTCGATGCCGGTGCGATGGGCGGGATCCTCCGCTCGGCGGGAATCCTGTTCTTCGCCTTCGCCGGCTACGCGCGCATCGCCACCCTGGGCGAGGAGATCGACCATCCCGCCCGCACCATTCCCAGGGCCATCCCCCGCGCCCTCGGCATCGCCCTCGGCGTCTACGCGGTCGTCGCCGTCGGGGCCCTCGCCGCCGTCGGCCCCGACGCGCTCGCCCGATCCGATGCGCCGCTCGCCACCGTCGTCGGGGCCGGCGACCTCGCCGCCTTGGTCCCAGCGGTACGGGCCGGTGGCACCGTCGCCGCCCTCGGCGTGCTGCTGTCGCTCATCGCCGGCGTCAGCCGCACGGTGTTCGCGATGGCGGCCGACGGGCACCTGCCCCGATGGCTCGACGCCGTCCACCCCAGCCACGCCGTGCCTCACCGAGCCGAGGTCGCCGTCGGCCTGCTCGTCACCCTGCTGGTGATCGTGGCCGATCTACGCGGCGCCATCGGCTTCAGCTCGTTCCTCGTCCTTGCCTACTACGCCATCGCCAACTCGGCGGCATGGACACTGCCACCCGAGCAGCGTCGCTGGCCGCGGGCCCTCGCCGCCGCCGGTCTCATCGGGTGCACCGTCATCGCCTTCACCCTTTCCACGGCCGCCATCGCCGCCGGGATCGCCGTCCTCGCCGCCGGCGCCCTCAGCTGGGCGGCGCGGCACCGACGGCGAGCCCAACGAGCGTGATCTCGCCGTCTCAGGCCAGGACGGCGCGGGCCACCAGGTCGGTACCGAAGGCGGTGAGGATGGCGAGGTAGAGCAGTCCGGTGGCGGCCATCACCGCCGAGTAGGCCCGCTCCTTGAGCGCCGCCCTGGTCACGAAGGTGAGCGCCAGCGTGCTGGCCGCGCAGGTGGCCCAGAACCAGCCGAGGATGCCGCCGTAGCCGTCGTCGACCGCGCCCGAGAAGACCGACAGCATCCCGGTCGGCCACAGGAGCACCGCCACTTCGACAGGCCACAGCCGCGCCAGCCAGCGGTTCAGGGCCAGCAGCGGCGCCCGGCCCAGGCCGGGCTGCACGAGGTACCAGTGGCCCAGCAGCATGGCGTCGGTGACGGCCCCCAGGAAAGCGGCGCCGACGAGGGTGCGGCCCACCGCCAGCCCGTCGGGTCCGCCGGCGGCCACGCCCGCCGCCACCAGGCCGACCGCCCCGATCAGGGGCGCCACCAGGTCGAGAACGGGTGGGAACTCGGCGACGCCGGGGTCGGGCTCCCGGCGGCCCTCGCGCCTGGCCGGCGGCATGGCCGGCCGCTCGGCGTCGGTCCCGCCCGCCGCCATGGCCGCCACCCGCGCCGCCCGGCGCGCTCGGCGCGCCCGCTCGCCGGCCACACCGGCGCGGCGCCGCACGACCGACACGGCCAGCGCCGTCGCCGTCGCGACGACCACCAGGGCGGCGCTGGCGTCCCGAGCGGCGACGGGCTCCAACCCGCGCCCGACGACCAGCGCGCCGGCGGCGATGACGCCGTAGCTCGCCCGCAGCAGCCACCCGTAGCCGATGCCGACCTCGCGACCCCGGCTGGTGACCCACAGGAACAGCAGCCCGCCCGTCGCCCACTGGAGCAGGACGGTGGCGGCGTCGAGCCGTATCACCCCTCGCCCCTCACACGAGGCCGTGCACGGAAGTGGCGCCGTCGACCTGGAGGGCGGCGCCGGAGATGAAGGCGGCCGGCCCGGAACACAGGAAGGCCACCACCCGGCCGAAGTCGTCCGGGTCGCCCATCGGACGATCGGGATCGGCCGCCCGTACCTGGCGGGCCCGCGCGGTGGCGTGGGTGCCCGGGCAGGCCAGGTTGAGGGTGATGGCATGCGGCGCCAGGTCGGCGGCGGCGGTCTTGGCCCAGCCCCACAGCCCGGCCCGGGCCGTGTTGGACAGGGCGAGCCCGGGGATCGGCTCTTTGACCGATACCGAGGTGATGAGGCAGATGCGGCCCCATCCACCCGCCCGCATATGAGGGACGGCGGCCCGCACCAGCCGGACCGAGGTCAACAGGTTCGCCTCCACCGCGGCCCGGATGGCGTCGTCGTCGACGTCGAGGGCGCGTCCCGGCGGCGGCCCGCCGGCATTGGCGACCAGCACGTGCAGGCCCCCGAACCGCTCCACGGTGGCGGCCACCAGTTGGCCGGGCACGGCGGGGTCGGTGACGTCGGCGGGGATGGCGAGGACCTCGGCCCCGGCGCCTCGCAGTGCGGCGGCCGTCTCCGCCAGCGCCGCCTCGCCGCGGGCGCAGATGGCGACCCGGCAACCCTCGCCCGCCAGGGCCGCGGCGGCACCCCGCCCCAGGCCTCGCGACGACGCCGTCACCAGGGCCACCCTCCCGGCCAGCCCGAGGTCCACCGCCGGTGCCTATGCCTCGACCACGGCCAGGTCGTGCGACACGGTGTTGAGGGCGTCGGGGCCGGCCGCGGTGGCGACCACGATGTCCTCGATGCGGGCGCCCCACCGGCCCTCGACGTAGATGCCCGGCTCGACCGAGAAGGCGTGCCCGGCGACCAGCGCCTCGCAGTTGCCGCCGGCCAGGTAGGGGTCCTCGTGCTCCTCCAGCCCGATACCGTGGCCGGTGCGGTGGAGGACGTGCGGCCCGTAGCCGCCCGCCTCGATGACCCGCCGGGCCACGACGTCGACGTCCTCGCACGGCGTGCCGACCCGCGCCGCGGTGACGGCCGCCGACTGCGCCTCCTGCAGCACGGCGTAGAGGTCGCGGAACTCCGGCGGCGGCGGCCCGGTGAACACGGTGCGGGTGATGTCGGAGCAGTAGCCGTCGAGCGTGCCGCCGAAGTCGCACACCACCGCCTCGCCCCGACCGATGACCCGCGGGCCGGCCTCGTGGTGCGGGCTGGCCGAGTTGGGGCCGCTCCCGACGATGGCGAAGTTGACCCGCTGATGGCCCGCCTCGACCAGCCGTCGCCCCAGTTCGGCCGACAGCTCCGCTTCGGTCCGGCCGATCACCGGGATGGCCCCGCCGACCAGCTCGGTCGCCACCCGATCGGCGGCGGCCGACGCCCGGCGCAGCGCGAGCAGCTCGACCGGGTCCTTCACCGCCCGCAGCGGGCCGGTGACCAGCGACGCCGCCGCCCACGTGGCGCTGGGCAGGCGAGCCTGCAGCTGGAGCACGAAGGTGGCCCAGGTCCGGTCGGAGACCGCCACGTGGTGGCGGTGGGCGCCGACCAGGTCGGCGACGACGGCCACCGGGTCCTCGGCCTCGTCCCAGGGCCGGAGGTCGAAGACCTCCGGCCCTGGGACCACCCGGGGCGCCTCCAGCCGCGGCACGACGAGGGTGGCGTCGCCGACCGCCGGCAGCACCAGCATGGTGAGGCGCTCCAGGGGCATGGCCGCGTACCCGGTCAGCCAGGGCAGGTCGGCCCCGACCGACAGCAGGAGGGCGTCGAGGCCGAGGGTCTCCAGGCGCGCCCGCACCCGGGCCAGGCGGTCGAGGTGGCTCACGGCGCGGCCTCCCGGGCCGCTCACGCGGTGGTTCTGGCCTGCGACGTGGTCGCCGGGGCGAGGGCGGCGCGGGCGTGGTAGCTGGAGCGGGTGAGCGGGGACGCCTCGACGTGGGCGAAGCCCATGGCCAGGGCGGCGGTGCGGAGGCGGTCGAACTCCTCGGGGCGCCACCAGCGGGCCACCGGCAGGTGGCCGATGGTGGGGCGCAGGTACTGGCCCAGCGTCACGATCTCGACGCCGACGCCGCGCAGGTCGGCCAGGGCGCCCAGCACCTCGGCCTCGGTCTCGCCCATCCCGAGGACCAGGCCCGACTTCGTCACCAGCCCGGCCGCCCGGGCCCGGGCCAGGACGGCCAGGCTGCGGGCGTACGACGCCGACGGCCGGGCCGGTCGCTGCAGCCGGGCCACGGTCTCCAGGTTGTGGTTCACCACGTCCGGGCGAGCGTCGAAGACGCACGCCAGGGCGGCCGGGTCGCCCTTGCAGTCCGGGATCAGCACCTCGACGGTCGTCGCCGGGCACCGGCGACGGACGGCGGCCACCGTCTCGGCGAAGGCGGCGGCGCCGCCGTCGCCGAGGTCGTCGCGGGCCACGGCGGTCACCACCGCGTGGGCCAGGCCCAGGCGCGCCACCGCCTCGGCCACCCGCTCCGGCTCGGCGCCGTCGAGGGCCAGCGGGCGGCTGGTGTCCACCAGGCAGAAGCCGCAGGCCCGGGTGCAGCGCGACCCGTTGATCATGAACGTGGCCGTGCCCTCGCCCCAGCACTCCGAGATGTTGGGGCAGCCCGCCTCCTCGCACACCGTCACCAGGTCGAGCGAGCGCATGGTCTGCTTCAGCGCCAGGTACTCGGGCCCCATGCGGACCGGGGCCCGCATCCACCCGGGCTTGCGCTCGCTGATCGGCAGGCCGGCGGGCTCGGCCCGGCGAGGCGCCTCCCACGCCACGTCCTGGCGCTCGACCGGCCCCCATCGGACCTCGGCCCGGCGCGCCACGGCGTCCACCACTTCGGCCATGGTCGCCCGCACCCCCTCGGCGGCCAACGACGTCACGCCCTTGTCCGCCAGTCCGCAGGGAACGATGCGGTCGAACATGGTCAGGTCGGGGTCGACGTTGAGGGCGAACCCGTGCATCGACCGTCCACGCGTCAGGCGGACGCCGACGGCGGCCAGCTTGCGGTCGCCGACCCAGACCCCGGGCAGGCCGGGCAGCCGGCCGGCCCCCGCCAGGCCCAGGTCGGCCACGGCGTCGAGGACCACCTGCTCCAGCCCGGCGACGAACGCGGGCGTGGCGCCCGGCCGCACCGGCACCGACACGATGGGGTACCCGACCAGCTGGCCCGGGCCGTGCCAGGTGACGTCGCCGCCCCGGTCGGCGGCGACGAACTCGGCGCCGACCCGGGCCGGGTCGGCCAGCACGTGCTCGGCCCGGGCCCGCAGGCCCATCGTGTAGACCGACGGGTGCTCCAGAAGCAGGAGCCAGTCGCCCCGTCCCTCCCGGTGCAGTCCCCGCTGGAGGGCGGCGGCGTCCCGGTAGCGCACCCGGCCCAGCCACCGGACGCGCCGCGGGCCGCCACCCGGCGAGGGGCCCACCGCCACTACGCCAGCTCCGGGGACCAGTCCCGCGTCTCGATGATCTCGCGCAGCCGGGCCAGGAACGACGACGCGTACGCCCCGTCGTTGGCACGGTGGTCGAACGACAGGGCGAGGTTGCCGACGGGGTGGACGGCCACGCCGTAGCCGCCGCCGGGAAGGGCCACCGCCACCGGCTTGGGCCGCACGCCGTCGGTCGACAAGATGGCCACCTGGGGCTGGTTGATGATCGGCGCGGTGATCAGCGTGTCGTACCCGCCGGGGTTGGTGATCGTGAAGGTGCCGCCCGAGATGTCGTCGGCGGCCAGCTTCTTGGCGCGGGCCCGGGTGGCCAGATCGGCGACCTCGCGGGCCAGCGCCCGCAGGCGCTTGTCGTCGGCGTTGCGGAGCACCGGGACGATGAGGCCCTCGTGGCTCAGGTCGACCGCCACGCCGAGGTTCACGGCCCGGTGCACGACCAGCGCCTCCTCGGTCATCGACGCGTTGAGCCGGGGGAAGTCGGCCAGGGCGTCGACCACGGCGCGGGCCACGAACGGGAGGTAGCTGAGGCTGACGCCCTCCTCCTCCTTGAACCGGGCCCGGGCCGGCAGGCGGGCCTGGTCGACCTGGTCGTAGTCCACCTCGACCACCACGAGGGTGTGGGCCGAGGTGTCGATCGAGCGACGCATGTGCTCGGCCGTACGGCGGCGGATGTTCGAGAACGGGACGGTCTCGTCCCCGGCGGCGCGGGCCACCGGGGGAGCCGCAGGCGGTGCGGCCACCGGGGAGGCGGCCGCAGGGGCCGCCGCGGTGGGCACCGGCGCCGGCGCCTGGGAGCCGCCGCGGCGGGCGTCGATCACGGCCAGCACGTCGGCCCGCGTGACCCGCCCGCCGGCGCCCGAGCCGACGATCTCGGCCGGGTCGATGGCGTGCTCGGCCACCAGTCGCCGCACCACCGGTGAGAGCACCTTTCCGGGGGCATCGGTTCGCCCGCCGGCGTCCTCGGGGGCGGGTACCGGCGCTGGCGCCGGCCGCGGCGCCGGCTCCGGCCCCGGCTGCACGGCCGCCGGCTCGGCGGGCGCGGGCGGCGCCGGCGTCTCCGCCGCGGCCGGGGCCTGGGCGCCGGCCGCGTCGTCGATGACCGCCAGCCGGGCCCCGACGTCCACGGTCTGGCCTTCCTGGACCAGGATCTCGGTCAGGAACCCCGACGCCGGCGAGGGCACCTCGGAGTCCACCTTGTCGGTGGACACCTCGAACAGCACCTCGTCCTCGGCCACCCGGTCGCCGACCTGCTTGGCCCAGCGCACGATGGTGCCCTCGGTGACGGTCTCGCCCAGCTGCGGCATGGTGATGTCTGTACTCATCGGATGCGGCTCATGAGATGTGCAAACCCCTTCCGGTCAGGGCCAGGACGGTCTCGCCGAAGACTTCGGACAGGCTCGGGTGGGGCTGGACGAAGCGGCCGACCTCGGCGGGCGTCGCCTCCCAGTTGACGGCGAGATGGCCGGCGCCGAGCTGCTCGGTCACCCACGGGCCGACCATGTGCACGCCGAGGATCGGCCCCGCACCGGCCGCGCCGTCCCGGGCCGCCACCACCTTCACGAGGCCCTCGGTCTCGCCCAGGATGAGGGCACGGCCGTTCCCGCCGAAGGGGTCCTTCTTGGTCACCACGTCGTGGCCGGCGGCGGTGGCAGCCGCCTCCGAGAGCCCGACGAAGGCCACCTCGGGAAAGGTGTAGATGCACCACGGCACCCGGCCGTAGTCGATGGGTAGGGGCTGCTCGCCCAGCGCGTCCTGAACGGCCACCATGGCCTCGGCGAAGCCGACGTGGGCCAGCTGGGGCGTGGCGATCAGGTCGCCCACCGCGTACACGCCGTCCTCGCCGGTCCGGCACCACGGGTCGACCCGCACGAAGCCCTTGTCGTCGACCTCCACCGCGGTGCCGGCGGCGAGCAGCCCGTCCGAGCGCGGCCGGCGGCCCACCGACACGACCACCGCGTCCACCGTCACCTGCCCGCCCTCGCCGTACAGGACCGTCGTGGTGCCGTCCATCGGGCGGTGCCCGTGGACGGGGACACCCACGTGCACGTCGATCCCACGGCGCTTGAACGATCGGGCCAACACCTCGACCACGTCGGCGTCGCACCCGGGGAGCAGCTGGGGCAGCGCCTCCAGGAGGGTGACCTGGGTGCCGAGATCGCTGAGCATGGAGGCGAACTCGCAGCCGATGGCGCCGCCGCCGATCACGGCCACCCGACCGGGTAGGCGGTCCAGGGCCAGCACCTCGTCGGAGGTGAGCACGAGGCGCCCGTCGACCTCGAAGCCACCGATGGTGCGGGGGACCGAGCCGGTGGCCAGTACGACGTGGCGGCCGACCAGCTCCGTCCCGCCGTCGACCGTGACCCGCCGCCCCGGGCCGAGCTGGCCGGTGCCGGCCACCGTGGTCACCCTGCGCTTCTTGAGCAGCCCGCCCAGGCCCTTCCAGAGCTGGTCGACCACCTTGCCCTTGCGTTGCTGGCTCACGCCGAAGTCGACGGTGGGCTGCTCGGCCTGGACGCCGAACTCCTTGGCCCCCGCCACGGTCCGGAACACCGACGCCGTCTCCAGGAACTCCTTGGCCGGGATGCACCCCCGGTGCAGGCACGTGCCGCCCACCTTGTCCCGCTCGACCATCGCCACCGACAGTCCCGCCGCCGCTCCGTAGAGGGCGGCCGCGTAGCCGCCAGGACCGCCACCCACGACGACGAGGTCGTGGGTGGGCGGGGCCGTCACCCGGATCAGCCTAGGGCGGTCACGCCGCGGGTCGCGAGGACGCCGCCGGCCACCAGCAGGGCCAGCGCGCCCGCCACCGGCAGGATGCGCAGGGCCCGGCGGGCGCCGGCCCGCTCCAGCACGGCCCGACCCCGTACCAGGGCCAGGCCCACGGCCGTCAGCGTGGCGGCCAGACCCACCGAGAAGGCACCCACCAGGGCCAGCCCGAGCGGCGCCCGGCCGGCCGAAAAGGCGCTGACGAGCACCACGACGCCCGACGGCGACGGGAAGAGGCCGCCGGCGGTGCCCAGAGCCACCAGCCCCCGGCGTGACATCGGCGCCACGTCGGCCGGAAGCTCGTGATGGTGGTGGTGCCCTGCGCCGTGGTCGTGCGCGTGCCCGCCGTCATGGTCGTGGTGGTGGTGACTCGACGCCCGGGTCGCCCGGCGGCGGCGGGCCAGCAGCACCGCCCCGACGGCGATGACCACCGCACCCGAGATCAGCTCCAGCCAGCCGTAGACCCGCTCACTGGCCACCGAGCGGTCGAGCCGCACCAGCACGAGCCCCAGGACCACGACGCTGGCCGTATGCATCAGCGAGACGATCACCCCGAGCGCCACCGCATCTCGGCTGCGGCCCCGCGTGCCGGCCAGGTATGCCGCCATCAGCGTCTTGCCGTGCCCGGGGCCGAACGCGTGCAGGGCGCCGAAGCCGGCGGCGAGGGCCAGGAGGCCGAGCAGGGCCACGACACCGGCGCCGTCGCGGGTGACCAGTGCGACGAAGCCGCCGGTCGACAACGCACGACCGCCACCGGTCAACGCCGGAGGCCCCGCCCTCACGGTCCCGGCCACGAAGCTGAACTCGGCCGAACGCCGGTCGAGGGGGGCCGACAGCAGGCTGTCGGGATAGGACCGGAGGGCATCGCTGACGTCGGCCGCCGGCACGTCGGCGCCCACGATCCGGGCCTCGCCACGCGGCGCCACCACGATCTCGCGCCACCCGGCCCGCTGGGGCTCGTTGCCGTCCACGAAGCCGGCCCGGTGCACGGCACCGGGGTCGCCCGGGGCCAGGTCGGCCTCGTAGTTCACGGCCAGGCGCAAGGTGGTGAGACCGCCCTGGCCCGGCGGCTCGGTGAGCAGGTGGTCGCCGGGCCGCAGCGGCACCTCCCGCCCGTCCACCGTCAGCTGCAGCCCGGCGCCGATCTCGTCGGCCAGGGCGGCGGCGAAGGCGTCCCGACTGGCGGCCAGCTCCCGCCGCGCCTGGAAGGCGGGGATCTCGGCCAGGTCGAGCACGTAGTGGACGCGCACCACGCCAGCCGACACCTCCAGGCGCGCGTAGCGGTTGACCGTGAAGTTGCCCAGGGGATGGGCGCCGGCGGGAGGGGCCAGCGCGACGCCGGCCAGGGCGGCGGCGATCAGCAGGAGGCCAGCCCGGACGACGGCACGGCACCGGGCCATGCCCGATGTACGCCACGGGCCCTCATCCGGATGGGACGGCGTGAACGTACAGCCGCGCGTGGGTCGACCGCGAATGGTGCTGTCCGCCGTGCTGGCCGCCGTGGCCCTGGCGGGATGCAGCAGCGGCGGCGGCGGCCGGGACGGGCCATCCGGCGACGGGCAGGCCGGCGCGCCCGCGCCCGAGGGGGCGACCCCCGAGGACTCTCCCGAGGCGGCGGTGGCCGCGCTCCTCACCGCAGAGCGGTCGGGCGACCACGCCGCGTCCTACCGCCTGGTTTCGTCCGCCGGTCGCCAGGACCTGGACGAGCCCGGCTGGGCCCGGCGGCGCACCGAGGTCCCGGCGGTCACCGGGTTCGAGATCGAGCGGGTCGACGGGTCGGCCGTGGTGGCGATGGTCGACCACGAGCCCGGCCTCGATGCCTTCGTCGGCCTTCGCCCGGGCCGCGAGCGGCAGACCTGGCAGGCCCGCCGCGAGGGCGGCGGCTGGCTGGTCGACGCCGAACCGGCCGTCGAGCCGCAGTACCCGCCAGCCGGAGCCGCCGCCGACGGCGCGCTGGCGTGGGCCCGGGCCGTCCAGGCCTGCGACCAGGCGGCCGCGGCTGCCCACCAGGCGGTGGACGTGCTGTTCGGCCGGCCCGAGGCGGCGGCCGGCCTGTGCGGCGCGACCGCCACCCTCGCCGCCGGCCCCCCCGAGCCGGCGCCGCCGGGTCCCGCCACCGCCGACCTGGTCGCCCAGTTCGGCCCCGAGGCGCTGTCCTGGGCCCGCGTCACCCCCATCACGGGCGGCGTCCGGCCCTTCTCGGTCGTCCTGGCGCCCATCGGCTCCGTATGGAAGGTGGTGGCGGTCCTGGCCTGACCGGACCGCCCGCGACAGAAGGGGAGAAACTTGCGAGTTCGAGGAAAGCTGCTCGCCGCCTGCACGGCGGCCTCCACGCTCGGGTTGGTCGGTGTCGCCGGCAACTCCGCCGTCGCCTCCAGCCACCGGGAGGCACCGCTGATCAGCCAGGACCCGGTGGCCGACAACACCGATCTGTACATGTTCCGGGACCCCACGGACCCCAGCATGGTCACGATCATCGCCAACTGGATCGGCCTCGAGCAGCCCGCCTCCGGACCGAACTTCACCCGCTTCGGCGACGACGTCCTCTACGAGATCAGCATCGACAACGACCATGACGTGGTGGCCGACATCACGTACCAGTTCCGGTTCCGCACCGCGATCCGCAACCCGGCCACCTTCCTCTACAACACCCAGCAACTGACCAGCCCCGGGGACGCCGATCGCAACGTCGTCCAGACCTACTCGGTGCGGCGCCTGAACAAGGACGGCACCGCCACCATGCTGGCCACCGACATCCTCACCCCGCCGGCCAACGTCGGGCCCCGGTCGGTGCCGGGCGACTACGAGGCCACGCTGGCCCAGCCGGCCGTCGCCAACCTGACCGGCGGCGGCAAGGTCTTCGCCGGTCCACGCAAGGACGCCTTCTACGCCGACCTCGGCTCGGTGTTCGACCTGCTCGGCGTGCGGCCGGCGCCGTTCAACACCCTTCACGCCGTCGACCTGCCGGCCGAGCCGGCCCGCGACGGCCTGGCCGACAAGAACGTGCACACCATCGCCCTCCAGCTGCCCATCGGCGCGGTCACCCGGACAGGGACCGTCCCGGCGGTCGTCGACGCCAAGGACTCCGTGATCGGCGTCTACGCCTCCAGCAGCCGCCAGAGCGTGCGCATCCTCCAGCCCGACGGCAGCGCCCCCCGCAACGCCGGTCGGTGGATCCAGGTCAGCCGCCTCGGCATCCCCCTGGTGAACGAGGTGCTCATCCCGCTGGGCCTGAAGGACAAGTGGAACGCCACCGACCCCAAGGACGACGCCCAGTTCTTCCCGAACATCCTCGACCCCGAGCCCACCAAGCTCATCGGCGCTCTCTACGACGAGGCCTACACCGACAAGACGACGAAGGTGCCGCTGGGCGGCGCCGCCAACCGGCCCGACCTCCTGCAGCTCCTGACGGGCCAGCTGATCGGTCTGTCCGCCGCCAACGCCCTCCCGCCCGCCGACCTGCTGCGCATCAACCTGGCCCGGCCGGCGGACACCGCCAACCAGAACAGTGCCGCCGGCCGCCTCGGTGCGCTCGACGGTGACGCGGCCGGGTTCCCCAACGGCCGCCGCCTCCGTGACGACGTGGTCGACATCGAGCTGCGGGTGCTGTCCGGCCTGCTGCTCGGCGCCCCCTTCAACGACGGCGCCAACCCGCTGCTGGGCGACGCCGTGAACGCCAGCGACCGCCCGTACCTCAACGTCTTCCCGTACCAGGCCTCACCGATCAGCGGCTTCGACCAGAACGACCAAGCCGATTGAGTTGACCGCTCGCCGCGGCGCCGGCGTCGCCGCCGGTCTGCTGCTCGTGCTCACCGCCCCCGGTTGCGCCGGGGGCGGTGGCGCGACCAGGACCGGATCGGCCACCCCCTTCGTGGCGGTGGACCCCGCCAGCACGTCGCCCACCGACCGCGCCATCGCGGTGGCGCAGCAGCGGCTGAAGGCCCGCGGCGACGACAGCGCCCGCCTGGCCCTGGCCCAGGCGTTCCTCCAGAAGGCCCGCGAGGTGGGCGACCCCACCTTCTACGCCCGAGCCGAGGCACTCCTCGACGTGACGGCCAACGGTCGGGAGGACGACCCCGTCGTCCTGGTGGCCCAGGGCGCGCTGGCGTTGGCCCGCCACGACTTCGACGAGGCACTGAAGCTCGGCCGCCGGGCCGTCGAACTGGCGCCGGGGAACGTGGGTGCCCTGGGCGTGACGGTCGACGCCCTGAACGAGTTGGGCCGCTACGACGAGGCGCTCGCCCGCACCCAGGCGATGGCCGACACCCGCCCCGACCTGGCCAGCCTGGCGCGGGTCTCCTACGCCCGGGAGCTGCGGGGCGACACGCCCGGTGCGATCACCGCCATGACCCAGGCGGCGCAGGCCGGAGCCGGGGCGGGAGAGAACCTGGCCTTCGTGGAGGTCCAGCTGGGGATGCTGCTGCTGAACTCGGGCGACCCGGCCGGCGCCGAGGCCGCCTTCGGCCGGGCCGACCAGGCCTTCCCGGGCTTCGCGGCGGCCAAGGCCGGGCGGGCACGGGTGCTCGTGGCGCAAGGCCGCGTCGGCCCGGCCGCCGACCTGCTGGGCGAGGTGGTCGCCCAGCTCCCGGCGGCGGAGCACGCCATCGCCCACGCCGAGGCGCTCGCCGCCGCCGGCCGGCGCGCCGAGGCGGCCGAGGCCGAGGCGCTGGTCGGCGCCATCGCCGGGCTGTACCGGGCCAACGGCGTCGATGTGGACCTGGAGCTGGCCCTGTTCGCCGCCGACACCGAGCCGGGCGACGAAGCCGTCGACCAGGCCCGCCGGGCCGCGGACCGCCGGCCCAGCGTCGCCGGCCACGACGCCTTGGCCTGGAGCCTGTTCACCGCCGGCGACCACCGGGCGGCCGGCCGGGAGATGGCCAAGGCCCTGGTCCTCGGCGGCCGGGACCCACAGCTGCGCTTCCACGCCGCCGCCATCGCCATGGCCCTCGGTCAGCGGGCCGAGGCGACGCGCCATCTCGAAGTGGTGCTGGCCACCAACCCTCGCTTCTCGGCCCGCCACGCCGCCGGGGTCGCCGCGCTGGCCAGCCGGCTCGGCCTGGCCCTTCCCCCGCCGTCCGCGTAGGGGGAGCGACGGCTACCGGGTGGTGCCCAGACCCACGATCGGCTCGTTGAGCCGGATGGCGCCGGTGGAGCCGAAGAAGCGGGCATCGCCGAAGGCGAAGACGCCGCCGTCGGAGGCCACCAGGTAGTAGCCGCCGGCACCGGCGGTGCGGGCCATGCCGACCATGGGGCGGTTGAGGCGGATGGCGCCCGTGGAACCCAGGAAGCGGGCGTCACCGAAGGCGAAGACGCCGCCGTCGGCTGCGACGAGCCAGTAGCCGTTGCCCGACGGCGTGGCCGCCATCCCCACGACGGGCGAGTTCAGGCGGGTGGCGCCCGTGGAACCCAGGAAGCGGGCGTCACCGAAGGCGAAGACGCCGCCGTCGGCCGCGACGAGCCAGTAGCCGTTGCCCGACGGCGTGGCCGCCATCCCCACGACGGGCGAGTTCAGGCGGGTGGCGCCCGTGGAACCCAG
>Ga0187892_10003061_pt1 | contig 31479 bp, 31 predicted proteins | sample MA1701073metaG_FD_139345 | JGI IMG/M metagenome (GOLD analysis project Ga0187892, IMG submission 139345) | Bio-ooze microbial communities from a basaltic lava cave in the Kipuka Kanohina Cave System on the Island of Hawaii, USA - MA170107-3 metaG ...
ATCGGGAACTACGACCGCCTCCTCGTCAGAAAGGAACGGAATGCCCACACTTACCTCGCCTTCCTCCTCATCGCCTGCGCAATGATCACTCTCAAAGCAATATCGGGATGACTTCTAGCAGTTTCAGACGCGCTTCGAGAGACAACCAAGAACCGATATCCGAGTACAGACTTCTCCCTCTCCCGCTGGGAGAGGAGTTTTGAGACAGTCACCCAGGCCCATTTCAGGTGAAATATGCCAGACCACCCCGCCATCCGTCTTCAGCCGGTGGACTCGCTCGATATCACGATCCTTGCAGACAATAACATCGACGTGCTCCTGCCGGACCAGGGCCCTGCGAAGCGCGTCTCCTTGAACCTGAGCCAGCGGGCGAAGGCGCGCTTTGTCGAGGGCGGCAGCGTTATCGATGTCCCCGTCGCGCAGCACGGCTTCTCTGCCCTCGTGACTGTCACTACTGGAGGACGGACGCACCGCACGCTGTTTGACACCGGCCTGGTGCCAACGGGAGCTTCCGAGAACATGCGGCGGTTGGATATTGATGCGCGGGATATTGGCGCGATTGTGCTCAGCCATAACCACTTTGACCACACGGTCGGGATGGACGGGATAGCTCAGGCACTTGGCATGAGGAACCTGCCGGTGATCATTCACCCGGAGTTCTGGACGCGCAGGCGAGTGAACTTCCCTGGGCGGGCACCCCTCGAATTACCGGTCACGAGCAAGAATGCGTTGCGTGAGTCAGGCTTCGAAATAATTGAGGACCGGCAGCCGTCCTTCCTGCTTGGTGGCGCCCTGCTGGTAACTGGCGAGGTCGCCCGTACGTCTGGATTTGAGAAGGGATTTCCGGGCAAGGCGCACGAGGCGTGGCGAGGAGACCACTGGGAGCCAGACCCGCTGGTGCTCGACGACCAGGCCCTGATCGCCCACGTGAATGGGCGCGGGCTAGTGGTTCTCACCGGGTGCGGGCATGCCGGGATCGTGAACATAGTCCGCCACGCTATGCAGATAACAGGCGAAAGCGGCGTCTATGCGGTGATGGGCGGGTTTCACCTTAGTGGCGGGATTTTCGAGGCGATTATCCAGCCGACAGTGGCTGCGCTAAGGGAGATCGCTCCGAAGGTCATCGTCCCGGCTCACTGCACCGGGTGGAAGGCGATGCAACAGTTGGCGACTGTAATGCCTGAGGCCTTCATCATGAACAGTGTGGGTACGCGGTTCGAGTTCCGGGGCGCGTAGGGCCGCCGCGGTGAAAAATTGGCTTTAACCGGCGGGAGCGTGTGCGCCTTTGCCCCACTTGCGAGTGACGTAACTCTCGACCATCTCGATGAAGTCCGCGGCGATGCGCTGGCCTTCTAGGAACGTGGTGCGTTGGCCGTCTACGAACACGGGCGCACGTGGGGACTCGCCTGTGCCGGGCAGCGAGATGCCGATATCGGCCGCACGGGATTCGCCCGGCCCGTTGACGACGCACCCCATGACGGCCACCTTGAGCGAGGCGGCGCCGGGGTATTTCGATTTCCACTCCGGCATCTTGCGGTCCAGGTGCGACTGGATGTCCCGCGCCAGCTCACGGAAGAGGACGGATGTGGTGCGGCCACAGCCGGGGCAGGCCGTTACAGACGGGCGGAAGGTCCTGATGCCAAGGGCCTGCAATATGTCCTGGCAGAGGCGGACCTCTTTGGCCCTGTCGCCGCCCGGCTCGGGCGTGAGGCTGGAGCGGATGGTGTCGCCAATGCCTTCCGCGAGCAGTATCGAAAGAGCGGCGGTTGTGGCGACGATGCCCTTCTGGCCCATGCCGGCCTCTGTGAGGCCGAGGTGGAGGGGGATGTCTGTTTTGCGAGCAAGCTCGCGATAAGTCTCGACCATCTGGTCGACGCGGCTGACTTTGCAGGAGATAATAATCAGGTCCTCTGGCAGGCCCATTTCGACTGCTGCTTCGGCGCTGCCGAGTGCGCTCTCTACGAGAGCTTCGCGCTCGACCTCGCCGCCAGATAGTGGGTCCTTACGACCGGCGTTGGCATCCATCCGCGCGGCGAGGACCTCAGGGTCCAGGCTGCCAGCATTGACGCCGATGCGGACTGGCTTGCCAAAGTTCCTGGCGACATCGATGAAAGCGCGGAAGTTCTCGTCGTGGCGCGGGCCGCGGCCAACGTTGCCCGGGTTGATGCGGTACTTGTCGAGCGTCTGTGCCAGCGCCTTGTGCTCGTTGAGCAGGCGGTGGCCGATGAAGTGGAAGTCGCCCACAAGCGGGACGTTGCAGCCCAGACCGTCGAGGCGTTCGCGTATTTCTGAGACGGCGCGGGCTGCGTCATCGTTGTTCACTGTGACTCGCACAACCTCGCTGCCCGAGTCGGCTAGCAGTTTTACCTGGGCGACGGTGGCGGCGATGTCCGCGGTGTCGGTATCGGTCATGGACTGGACGACGATGGGGTTGAACCCGCCGACGGTTACACGCCCGATTTTCACGACGCGCGTGGTCTTGCGGTGGCCCCAGGCGGCGGAGGCGTGTTGCGTGCGCCGCGCCGCCGGCCTGTCCACTCTCTGAGCGGACGGGGACGCGGTCACAAACTCGATGGGCCGTCTGTGCAGTTGTCGTTCCTCCGGCCATGGGGGCCAAACGGCAGAGAGCGCTTCTTAGGCGGCTCTAGCAAGACGCGCTAGACACGCGCAGTTTACACGGCAGAGTCTCACAGCATGTCGCCTCAAGGTCCGTGCGGGGACACTGAAGCCCCCTCACCCGCTCGCAGAGGGAGAGGACCAGGGGGAAGTTAGAAGAAGCTATCACCACGGACGATACGCATGACGTCTCGCACTGACACAAGTGCGATGAAAGTCAACAGGACTGCGAACCCGATGAGGTGGACCAGCCCTTCCCGCTGCGGGGAGATGCGTTTGCCCCGGCGCACCCATTCGATCACGACGAACAGGATGCGGCCGCCGTCAAGGGCAGGTATGGGCAGGATGTTGATGACTGCCAGCGAGAAGCTGAGGGCGCCTGCCAGGCTAGCCAGCGTCACCAATTTCGCAACGAAACTGGCATCGGCGACTGCGACTTCCCCGGTCAGCTGGCCTATACCTATGGGGCCGACGGTTGAGAGACCGCTGAACTGCGGGTTCCTGCTACCGATGGCGAGCGCGAGGATGCCGTTCTTTGTCAGGACGATGACGTCGTATGCGCCGCGCAACCCTTCGGGTACCGCCTCCCACGGCGGCAGGCTGCGCGTGACCTCCCTCTGGTGGATGGCGCCAATGGTGATGCCGACGGCTCCCTCTTGGAGGTAGGTGTAGAGGCCCAGGCGTGAGTCGTGCCTTCGTGCGTCACTCAGGGAAATCTCAGCACCCTCGTCTTCGACCACCGGCACGACCATCAGCTCGTCGCCCACGTTGGCCAGGGGCGAGACCGAGCGAGCGTCCTCAAGAGAAATCTCGCGCAGGGTGTCTGTTGCTGTGGTGACGACGCGCAGGCGGTCGTTCAGGCCGACACCCAGGTCGTAGAGCCTGGCCTTCTCCAGAGTGATTTGAGTCAGCGGGTCTGACGCCTGCTCGACGACGGACCGCCGCGGCGGCTTCCAGCGCGGGTTGACCTTGACCTCGACAGGTGGGTCTGGGTACTGGTATTGGTCACCGCCCGGCTGCGGAAAGGGGTCAGGCAGACCTTTCTTCACCAGCCAGGTGCTCGTACCGCCAAGCTTGACTGTCACCGCCTGCTGGAGGTCTGGGATGTCCTCGACCGTGCGGCCGTCGGCCTTCAGGACCATGTCTCCGGCCTTCAGGCCCGCCTGCTCAGCGGGGGAACCTGGCAGCACGTTTGTCAGGACCACATCGCCGACGGTCATGTCCCGCGGGATGAGGAGGATCGCCGGGAACAGGAAAAAGGGTATGAGGAAGTTGACCCCGGCCCCTGCGGCCATTACGGCCGCGCGCTTCAGCCTGGGCTTGCTTGCAAGGCTTCCCGGCGCGTTGGGGTCTTCCTCACCGATCATCCTTACGAACCCGCCGAGCGGGAGCAAGTTGAAGGACCACAGCATCTCGGATATGACGATGTAGCCTTCGCCTGCTTCACGCAGCTTGCCAAAGATGAGGCCGCCGCCGTGGATGGCTTCATCAGCGTCCTGCTTGCCGGAGTGGTCCCGGACTGTGCGAGCGGTTAGCGCGCCGTCTGCATCCATCGAGGTCAGGATTGTGACAATGCGTCCGGGCTTCAGGCCGTCTCGTCCATCGGGGAAGGCAAAACGAGTGAAGTTATCGGCCTTGACCCTGGTGCGGCCTGTCCAAATGCCGCCCACGCGGGGCGGGAAACCGAAGGCGAACTCGATGACTTTGACACCGAAGCGGCGCGCGACGAACAAGTGGCCAAGCTCGTGCAGGATTACGAGCGGCCCGAGGACGAGCAGAAAAGTGATTACGCCGTAAATAGCAGTTGGTGGCATGCTGACTACAAGTCTAGTCGGTCTCCGGGGGTGTCGCATGGCAGCAGACGCGAACGCGCCTGTTACCAGGCGCGACGGTCCCGCGTGGGGCCTACCCAAGGCACTCAGTTTACGGCGCGAATCTTGAGGGTTTCTTCAAACGCCCAGGCAGCAGCAGCTACGGCATCGTCCAGCGACGGTTTCATGTTGGGGACATGTCGTGATAGTGTCTTCGTCACGAGGTCCGGCATGTCTGTGAACCGCGCCTTGCCGTCCAAGAACATCCACACCGCCGCCTCGTCGGCGCCAGCAAGCACTGCGGGCCATGTACCGCCGCGGCGCGCGTAGTCCATCGCGATCTCGAAGCAGGGATAGAGCGACGAACGCATGGCCTCAAAGGTCAACTGCCCTACCTTCACAGGGTCAAAGCCGGGCAACGTGTGGTTGACGCGCCGTTCCGGGTAAAAGAGCGCGTACTGAATGGGGTAACGCAAGTCAGGCGGTGCCAGTTGGGCTTTCACGGAGCCGTCCACAAACTCCACCATCGAGTGGATAATGCTCTGCCTGTGGACAACTACGTCAATCTGCTCGTACGGGATGCCGAACAACCACCTGGCCTCGATGACTTCGAACGCCTTGTTCATCAGCGTAGCCGAGTCAACGGTGATCTTTGGCCCCATTTGCCAGGTGGGGTGCCTCAGCGCCTCTGCAGGCGTGACGTCCCGGAGCGATCCCCAGGTACGGTCTCTGAACGCGCCTCCGGACGCGGTGATGAACAGCTTGCGCGGCGAGGACTTTTCGCCCTGGATGCACTGCCAGATGGCTGAAGGTTCGCTGTCGACGGGCAATATGCGTCCGCCGCGGTCCTTTGCAGTCCGCATGAGGGACTCGCCTGCGATGACCATGGGCTCTTTGTTGGCGAGCGCGACCGTCTTGCCGGCTTTGAGCGCGGCGAGGACCGCTCCCATACCTGCCGACCCTGACATGGCCGCGACGACGATGTCCACTTCTGGCAGGACGGCGATCTCTTCTGTGGCGAGCGCCCTGGCCTGCACAGGCAGAGTGGTTGTAGCCGTTGAATGGCCGTTAGTGCGTGGAGGCCGTGAGATACCCGTCCGCGGAGGGGTGACACTGTTAACGGCGTGTGGGTCACAGTAGTAGTAGGAAGGCCGGAACTCTTCGACCTGTTGCAGCAGCAGGCCGGTGTTACGTCCTGCGCAGAGCGCTACTACCTCGATTTCACCAGGGAACGACCGGACGACGTCGAGCGTCTGCCGGCCAACGGAACCCGTTGACCCGAGGATGGCAATCTTTTTCACACGCCTGTCCATTGCGCCAGCCAGTATACGGTCGCCAGGTTGGGCGCAAGGCTGTCTATGCGGTCGAGTATGCCCCCGTGTCCCGGGATGAGCGCACTGGAGTCCTTTACCCCGACTGCTCTCTTCAGCGCTGACTCGGCCAGGTCTCCCAACGTTCCAGCGAATGCGACAGCGAGGCCGATCAGCGCTGCCTCCCAGGCCGGCAGGCCGAGCCCGGTGGCTGAGTTGATGGCGAGTACGGCGGCGGGGCCTGCAGCGAGGCCTGCTATCGCTCCTTCCCAGGTCTTCTTCGGGCTTATCCTGGGCGCGAGCTTGCGCTTGCCTATCGTCCTGCCGGTGAAGTAGGCGGCGCTGTCTACGGCGAATGTGCCGAAGATGGCCACTAGCAGCCAGCTCCGGCCGTTATCGAGTGTCGCAATACCGGGCGCATGGGCGAGCAGGGCGCCTGTGTAGATCGCTGCCCAGGCGGTGAGCCGGGAGTTGCGGCGGAGAGCCCCCGTGTCCACCGACGCGGAGAATAGAGCCTGAAGAGCAACTCCGATCGCGAGGACTGGCACTATGTCAGCGCGATCACTGCTACCACCTAACAGTGCGTACGTCACTCCTGCCGCTGGCACGCCAGCCGCGGGGAACGATATCCACCAGCGCCGGAATTTCGCCTCGAGCGCGAATGTTGCCAGCTCGAACATGGCCAGAACGGAAGCGGCTAACGTAACGGCCACAACGCCGGGCAGACCGCCCCACACTGCGGCGACGAGCAGGGGTATGCCGATGGCGGCGCTGACCAGACGGCGGCGGAGGTTGGAGTTGAAGAACGGGCTTTTCGCCGCGCCCTCCGCGCTCGGGGCGGGGGCTTCAGTCGTCATACATGAGCACCGCCCGCACATTGCGCGGAATATGTAGGGACAAGGTCAGCATGAAAATCCGCCGGGTCCTCTAGCGGCCTGACCGGTCGTGCCCTGCTGCGCCTGGGCTGTCCACGAGCCCGAACCTGCGCTCGCGCCCGGCATACGCTTCCAGGGCGGCGGCAAGCTCCCGGGGGCCAACGTCGGGCCAGTTGCAGCCGGTCGAAAAAAACTCGGAGTACGCCGACTGCCACAGAAGGAAATTGCTGATCCTGAACTCACCGCCGGTCCGGATGATCAGGTCAGGGTCGGGCACACCTGATGTGTAAAGGCGTCGGGCGATTTCTTGCTCGGTGACTGCGCCGGGCGGTACGCCTTCGGTGATCAGCCTACGGACGGCCTGGACGATGTCTTGCCTCCCGCCGTAGTCGAACGCAAGGCACAACGTCAGGCCCGGGTTGCGTGCGGTCCGGTCCACGGCTGCGCGCACGCCGTCCGCGATGGCTGGAGGCAGGCGGTCCAGGCTGCCGACGTGCAGCAGCCGGACCCCTCGGTTGTGGAGGCGGTCGACCTGTTCTTCCAGCCCAAGTGCGAGGAGGTCGAGCAGGCCATTTACCTCATCTTGAGGCCGGCCCCAGTTTTCGGTGGAAAAGCTGAACAGTGTGGCGTACTTGACGCCAGCCTCGCCGAGCCACTCGATAACAGGTTCTATATTGTGGTACCCGGCCTCGTGGCCTTCGCTGCGGTCAAGGCCGCGCGACCGCGCCCAGCGGCCATTGCCGTCCATGATGATGGCGACGTGTACGGGCACCTGGCGAGGCGGTGCAGCGGCCCGCACGGCGGCTGGCTTCCGGGCAGTTGATGACTTGTGTCGTAGGGTTGGGGCAGTCATTGGCTCTTGCTTGAGGCACGCCGTGCAGGTCCCCGGCCCGAGCTCAGTCTGAGGACAGGCGCCCGGGCGCGTCAGACTTGCAGTACTTCTGTCTCTTTCCTAGCCACTGCAGAGTCTACTTTGGCGACGAATTCGTCCGTGGCCTTCTGTAACTGGGCCTGTAAGCGTTTGGCCTGGTCCTCGGAGACTTCTTTCGCCTTTTCAGCCGAGCGTATCTTCTCCTGCGCATCACGCCGTACGTTGCGCAAACCCACGCGCGCCTCTTCACCTCGCTGGCGGACCATTTTGACGATGTCTCGCCTGCGCTCTTCAGTCAGCGGCGGCATCATCAGGCGCAAGACGTCCCTGTCTACTCTGGGCATGATCCCCAAGCTGGACTTCTGGATCGCTTTTTCTATCATCGAAACGGCAGACTTGTCGTACGGCTGGATGACCAGCATGCGTCCATCGCCGACGGAGACCTGTGCCAGCTGGTTGAGCGGCATCTCGGTGCCGTGGTAGTCAACCCTGATGTGCTCGACGAGGCCCGGGCTGGGCCGATTAGTCCGGACTGCGAGCATGTCCCTGTCAAGCGCCTGCACAGCGCCATCCATCTTCTTCCTGGCTTCTTGCAACGCCGCTTCCGTCATCTGAGCAACCTCCGTGAGGGCCGGTCAAAGTACCGGCAACTTCCGCCGCGGCACCAGCGGCGTTTTCAAATGTGATTATGACGAGGCGGCAGTGGGTGTCCGCTGCGGTTCAGACTCAGTTATGAGCGTGCCAACCGGACGGCCTTCAATTACTGCTTTGAGGCTCCCCGGCTGGAACATGTTGAAGACCACAATCGGCAGGTCATTCTCCATGCAGTATGACAGGGCCGAGCTGTCGAGCGCCTTTAGGCGCAGGGTCAGCGCCTGGTGGTGTGTCAGCCTGTCGAATTTCTTGGCCCTGGGGTTGTGCTTCGGGTCTGAATCGTAGACGCCGTCCACTCCGTTTTTAGCCATGAGCAAAGCATCTGCCCCTATTTCGAGCGCACGCAACGCCGCTGCGGTGTCCGTTGTCTGGAATGCCTGCCCGGTGCCCGCAGCGAAAATGACGGTGCGGCCTTTTTCCATATGCCTTATCGCCCTGCGGCGGATGTAGGGCTCGGCGACTGACGACATGGTGATGGCGGTCTGTGTGCGCACCTGGACGCCCAACCTTTCCAGCGCGTCCTGGAGGGCAAGGGCGTTGATTATTGTCGCGAGCATGCCGGCTGCATCTGCAGTGGCCCTGTCCATGCCGACGGCTTCGTAATCGGCGCCACGCCAGATGTTCCCGCCGCCAACTACAACGGCGACCTGGACGCCAAGTGCGCTTACAGTGACTATTTCACCCGCAACGTATGCGGTTACTGCCGGGTCAATGCCCTGGTCGCGGCTGCCCTTAAGTGACTCGCCGCTGATCTTGAGCACGACCCTGCGGTACGCGGGCCCGGCCATGGGGGCCTCCCTCATTCGCCCAGAGCGAAGCGCTGAAAGCGCCGGACCTGGATATTTTCGCCGACTTTGGCGATGTTTTCTTTGACCAGGTCGGCGATCTTCTTGGAGGGTTCCCGGATGTACGCCTGTTCGAGGAGGACCTCTTCATCTTTCACATGCCCCGCACCCTGGGGCACCGAGGCGCGGTCAACAAACTTGGGCGTCATGGCTGCGATTTGCATCGCGAGGTTTTTTGCCAGTTCCTGGAACTGCGGGGTGCGGGCGACGAAGTCGGTCTCACAGTTGAGCTCGACCATCGCGCCTATCCTGCTGCCGGCGTGGATGTAAGAGGCGATTACGCCTTCGCTCGTTTGCCGGCCGGCCTTCTTGGCCGCGGAGGCCAGGCCTTTCTCGGCGAGGACTTTCTCGGCCTTTGAAATGTCTCCGCTGGAGGCTTCAAGGGCCTTCTTGGCTTCCATGACGCCTGCGCCTGTGCGGTCGCGGAGCTGCTTCACCATGTCTACAGTGATCTGCATGACAGTCCATTCACGGCTTGCCGGCGCGCAATAAGAGGCCGGTTAATAAACTCTAGCCTGCCTCTTCTTCCTCTTCTTCAACCAGCTGTAGGGCAAGCTTGGAAACAACAACGCCCGCTGGGTCAAGACGTGCTGCGGCGGCGGCCTGCGCTTCTGCACGCGCTGCCGCTTCCATGGCTTCAAGCTGCATGTCCGCAGCCATCTTGTCTTCACGTGCCTTGACTGCGAGGCCTTTCCCTTCCAGCACCGCCTCAGCAATCTGAGACGTGATTAGCTGGATGGAGCGCACCGAGTCGTCGTTGCCGGGTACCGGATACTGGACCATGTCAGGGTTGCAGTTGGTGTCTAAGATCGCGACCACAGGGATGCCGAGCCGGTTGGCTTCTCGCACTGCAATGTCTTCCTTGCCGATGTCTACTATGAACAAGGCTGCCGGGAGCCTGGTCATTTCCTTTATGCCGCCCAGGAACTTGTTCAGTCGGTTCACCTCAGTCTGGACGCGCTGGGCTTCGCGCTTCGTCTGGACTTGCAGCTCGCCTTTGGCCATCTGGTCTTCGAGGAGGATAAGCCGCCGTGTGCGTGCTTCTATCGTCTGGAAGTTAGTCAGCAGGCCGCCAAGCCAACGCTGAGTAATGTAGTAAGACCCGCAGCGCCTGGCTTCCTGTTCAATTGCCGATTGCGCCTGCTTCTTCGTGCCTACCATAAGCACCTGGCCACCGGAACTCACCGTTTTGCCTATGAAGTTTTTCGCATCTTCAAGAGCGGTGAGAGTTTTTGCGAGGTCAATAATGTGGGCGCCGCGCCTCTTGGTGAAGATGTATTTCTTCATCTTCGGGTTCCAGCGTTTTGTCGGGTGACCGAAATGGACACCGGCCGTGAACAGAGCGCGGATGTCAACGGCGGTCTGCGCTTCGGGGTTTGGCGCTGGAGCAACCGCTGTGGTCGTCAAGTGTGTCTCCCGGGTGACGTCATAAATATCAATGTTGAGGGGCGTTTCGCTGATCCGGATTTGCTGGGGCGACCGGCGCGATCTGCGCACGCGCCAATACCGCCGCACCCGGCTAAGAGTCAAACCTAGCTGGCGAGTATACCATGCGCACCCGGCCGCAACGTATTTCGTCGCGCTCCCGGGGCTTTACGTGGAGCACTAGTCAGGAGCGGCAAGCCAGCCCTTAGAGATGGCGACAGCCGCTGCCTGGGCGCGCGTCCGTGCGCCGGTCTTTGCCAGTATCTCCTGGATGTGGTTCTTGACGGTCTGCTTGCCCAGGTTCAACCGGCCGGCGATGACCGTCCCCTTTTCACCGCGGGCCACTGCCGAGAGGATCTGGGACTGTCGCTCCGTAAGAGGACTGGACTCGAACTTTGCCAGGCCCTGTCCGTTTGCTCCGTTCATGATGCGGGAGAGCAGCAGCGTAGCCGCCTGGGGCCGTCGCGAGATAGCTTCAAGCAACGGGCTTTCGCCAGCCGCGACGCGCCTGATGATGCCTGCAAGCTCTTCACCGTGGGCATGGACGCGTGCGTACCCCGAGGCGCCGGTGAGCCACGCACAGACAAGCGCGGAATCGTCGTGGCCGTCACCAAGTGCGACGACCCTGGGCGAGGTCGCGGCAGGAGGGATGGTACGGTTCACTTCCGCAAGCAGGACGATACGGACTTCAGCCTCTGAGCGTTGGCCGAGCAGCCCTTCAACAACGCGCATTTCCTGACGCAAGGCCAGGAGGTCACCGACGCGCCTCTTGACCCTGTGGTCATGGACGGCGAGGTGCACAAGCGTCGCCGCCCGGTCACCCACCACAGGCGACTGGGGAGGAGGAATTAGATAGAACTGCCGCGGGCTTGTTGCGAGCATTACCAGTCGCGGTCAGCGCAACGACTTTACCGGCGCGGGGCCTCCGGGCCACCCCGCGCGAAAATGCAACCACACCTTCCCTGCGTGCCGGGACGGGCACATGCTATGCGCCGCCGGGGAAAGGGCGTCAATGGCTTTTCGCGACGCGAAGTGAGCACTTCGATGCCGGCCGCCGTCTGGTCGTAGCCATCGCGGTGACGGGGGGAAAACGGGCCGTTACCAGCGCGTAAGGTGTTGCGAGGCCGCGCGGGTCCCAGTGCGCCTGAGAAGTGATAGAACGGTAGGGACGCGGCGAGCGTCACGCCTGCCCCTCACCCAGACCCTCTCCCGGCGGGAGAGGGTCCTTCCAATGACCCGCCACAGCGAGGATGTGTTTTCAATGACCCACTCTGGCTGGAATGGGTTTCCAAATGACCCGCTCCGGGCCGGAGTGGGGTTTCAGGCCGGCGCTGCGTAGGACCTGCCTCATGAGCGAGCAGACAGTCGCACCGATTATGCCAGGCGACGCCGGAGCCAACTTCAGCTTCGGGTCGCTGAAGTTGCCCGGCCTGATCGCACTTGGCGCGCTCGCCGCCGCACTGGGAGGCGGGTTCTCTTTGGGCGCAAGCCCAAACAGCGCGGTCGGCGGTGTGCTTGACCTTTCGTCGCGCTCAAGCAGCCTAGTAGGCAGGTTGAGCGACTGGCTGCCACTGGGGTTCGCTTTTGGCGCCGGGATGGTGGCGACCGTCAACCCTTGCGGGTTCGTGATGCTGCCCGCCTACCTGACGCTTTACGTCAGCGACGGGGACAGTGACATCAAGGCGCCTGCGAGGAGGCGGCTAGCCAAGGCGGCGCTGGTCAGTGCGTCTCTTGGGCTGGGGTTCGTCCTGCTATTCGGCACGGTGGGCATTGTTATTTCTGCTGGCGGCAGGTGGCTGGCGAGCGTTTTCCCGTGGGTCGGGTTCTCCCTTGGGTTCGTTCTGGCTGCGTTGGGGGCGTACCTGCTTGCGGGCGGCAAGGTTTACACAGGGGCAGCGTCTCAGGCCGCAAGCAAGATCGGCGACCCACGTGACGCCAGCCTGCGGGGCTATTTCCTGTTCGGGGTCAGCTACGCTGTGGCGTCGCTTAGCTGCACATTGCCGATATTTCTTGGTCTGGTCTCCAGCACTCTTGCCACGGGCGGGACGTTATCTGCGGCGGGACAATTTCTGGTCTACGCGCTGGGCATGACTTTCGTGATCAGTGTCCTGACCCTGGCAATTGCGCTCTTCAAGGGCGCCATCGTCAGCCAGCTCCGGCGGGCAATGGCGTATGTGGGGCCTATCTCTGCGGGGATACTTATCGTCGTGGGCGGGTACCTCGTGTTTTACTGGCTGACCGAGGGTGGGTTGGCGGCGAAGTTTTAGGCATTGGCGGCGGCGGGCCCGTGGACCGGTGCGGGTCTGGACTAAGTAACTACCCCAAAACGGCCTGCGGGTGACTTCGACGGGTCACAGTCGAGTTCAGACTTCTCCCTCACCCTGACCCTCTCCCGCTGGGAGAGGGGTTTGGGGATAGTTACTTCGTCAGAAACGCACAGGGGCACGGTCAACCGTGCCCCTGTTAGTCAGTCTGGCTGCAGGTCCTGAAACAAGTTCAGGATGACATAACACCCCTACCTCAGGACCACGTCAGAGCCGCTGCTTACGCGCTCTTGACGGGGTTGCTGAGGACGCCGATCCCGGCGATGTCAATCTCGACGGTGTCTCCCGCCTTCAGTTGCGGTGTCGAGCCTGACGTCCCAGTCCAAATCATGTCGCCCGGGTTCAATGTCACATACCGGCTGATGAACGAGACCGCTTGAACGACGTTGAAGATCATCTCGCCTGTGTTGCAGCGCTGGCCTTCCTTGCCATTTACCCGGCCGACTATCGTGACCTTCGTAGGGTCGAGGTCGGTGACGATGGCCGGGCCGATGGGACCGAACGTGTCGGCCGACTTCGCCCGCCACCATTGCTTGTCCGCCGTTGGGCCGCCCTGCCACTCGCGGGCAGACACATCGTTGCCGCAGGTGTAGCCCAGGATGTACTTCGGCGCGTCCTTCTCTGAGACGTTCTTGGCCTGCTTGCCGATGACCACGACGAGTTCGGCCTCCATGTCCACTTTGCCGGCGTCTTTCGGCAGGATGATGGGCTGGCCGGGGCCGATGACGGAGTTAGCGTTCTTGTAGAACGGCTCGGGACGCGACGGCCTCTGTGCCCCGTGCAGGTGGGAGCCGTAGTTCAGGGCGAGGGCAAGCATTTTGCCCGGGTGTTCGATCGGCGCGAGCAGCTTGCCTTCCGAGACTTTGAACTTTTCTCCGGTTTTCTTCCAGGGGTTCTGCGGCGAGGCATCGATGACCTCTACGTTGTCCCCTTCAAGGATGGCGTGCAGCCGCCGGTCGCCTTTCTGGACCTTGATGAATTTCATCTTTTGCGCTCCTCAACAATGCCTCTCGGCTGAGGCCAGCCTACGTTGACACGGGTGCCGGCCCGGTGGTGACCCGGACAAAGCCGCGAAAGTGTACGGCCACGCTGCGCTTCCCGCCAGCGCATACAGGGCTACACTTCCGGCGCACTACACAGGGCGAGCGGGCACGGCACGCCGTGCCTCTATACGCGAAGGCAGGAGGACGTGATGCTCGACCTCATCATCCGCAACGGCACGGTCATTGACGGAACAGGCGCGCCTGGCTTCCGTGCGGACGTTGGCATTTCTGGCGACACCATCGTCCAGGTGGGCCAGGCCGGGGCCGAGGCTGCGCGCACTATTGACGCCGCGGGCAAGGCCGTCACGCCCGGGTTCATTGACCTGCATACGCACAGCGACCTGTCGTTCCTGCTGGACCCGCTGGCGGACAGCAAGCTCACGCAGGGCGTCACGCTGGAGCTCTTCGGCAACTGCGGGATGAGCTTTTGCGCCCCGCTCTACGGGATGGCGAGAGTCCAGTTTGACGAGGCGGTCGCAAGGCGCGGGGCCAGCGTCAAGGCCACCTGGACCGGGTTTGCAGGCTACCTGGACGCGCTGGCGAAGGCGCGCTCGACCATCAACATCGCCACGCAGGTGGGCCACGGTACGGTCAGGTCAGCAGCCATGGGGATGGATGCCCGCGCACCCACGCCGGAAGAGCTGGACCGCATGGTCACTCTTGTTGCAGAGAGCCTCGATGCCGGGGCGCTGGGTTTTTCGACGGGCCTCTGGTACGCGCCCGGTTCGTACTCGCTGACAGAAGAGGTCATCGCCCTGGCGCAGCCTGCCGCGGACCGCGGGCTGCTGTACTCGTCGCACGTGCGGTCAGAAAGTGACGATGCCTGCGGCCTGTTCCCGGCGCACGCAGAGGCAGTGGAAATTGGGCGCCGCACGGGAGCGCGGGTGCAGATATCGCACGTCAAAGCCGTCGGTCCAAAGTTCTGGGGACGTGGCAAAGAACTGCCAGATGGCATCGAGCGCGCCCGGCGTGAGGGCATTGACGTTGCGGGGGACCAGTACCCCTACCCGTGGTCCAGCACTTCAATAAGCGGCAGTATGTTCCCGCGCTGGGCGCTTGCAGGAGGCCGGGCCACGACGCTGAAGAGGCTGGCTGATGCTGATGTGCGGGCCCGAGTCAAGCAGGAGACTGCGAAATTCATCGCCCGCTTCCACGGCCCGCAAGGGTGCGTCGTGGCGCAGTCGCCGGGGACGAACTACGAAGGTGCGTCGCTGGCAGAAATCTCCAGAGACATGCGGTGCGAGCCGGAGGAGGCCGCAATGCGGTTGTACGAGAAGGGCGAGGGGAGCATGGTCCTGCACTCGATGGAGGACGCCGATGTCTATGCCATCGCCCGTTCGCCGCACGTCGCGGTGGCGTCAGACGGCAGCTCGCTGCGCACGACCGGGCCGCTATCGTCGGGCAAGCCCCACCCGCGCAACTACGGCACGAACTCACGGTTTCTCGAACACATGGTGCGAGAGAAAAAACTGGTTGGAATCGAGGAGGCGGTGCGCAAGATGACGTCACTACCCGCGCAGAGGTTAGGCCTGGCCCGCCGCGGCCGCATCACGCCTGGCCAAGTCGCGGATGTGCTGGTGTTTGACCCTGCTGCAGTCAAGCAGTCGGCGACTTTCGCCAGCCCACACGCCTATTCCACAGGGATGGACCATGTGTTCGTAAACGGCGAGGCGGCGCTGGCGAAGGGCAAGCCCACCGGCGCAACGCCCGGGCGCGTGCTACGTAAGAAGTCAGACTGAGCGCGCAGGTGGCACGCCCAATGTCACCTCTCTCCGACGTGCTGTGACCTGGTTTCTGCGGCCGACTTCAGGCCCAGGTGGTACTGGACCCAGCCCTTGAAATCTTGCGCGTAGTTGCATATCTGCGCCGCGTCAGTCAATAGTCGCCCTGTGACGCAATCAATCCGCATATAGAGCGCTCAAAGTGTTGCGCGAGCCGCTGTTATGGCTTAGCTTGCACGGTTGCGGCGGAGGCTATCGTTGTGCCGGGCACGGTGGCCAGGCGGCGCACGCCGGTTGTTACATCGACTGGCAAGACCCTCAGGAGATGTCCCCAGATGCCACCCAAAGGGTTCACCATGGCCGTCCGGCTGGCCGAACTTGGCAAAGGCCAGATGATCGTCGCCGAGGTGCGTGGTGAGCGCGTCCTGCTGTCCAATATTGGAGGAGATGTCTTCGCAGTGTCGGAGACGTGCCCTCATGCCGGCGGTCCCCTGAGCGACGGTTACCTGACCGACAGGCAAGTCGAATGCCCGTGGCACGCGTCGGTGTTTGATGTGACGACCGGCAAGCCCATTGATGGGCCGTCGCCGGACGACCTGAAGGTGTACGAGGTCATGGTCGAGGGAGACGTCATTTATGTAGGGCAGGAGAAGGGTTAAGGGACGGAACACCCGAGTTCGGACTTCTCCTTCACCCCCGCCCTCTCCCACTGGGAGAGGGGTATCCGATGCGCCGCGGGGATTTCTAACGTCGTTGAGTCTGGAAGGAACAAGGCATGAAGATCACAGATTTGAAGTGCGCCATCATCGGCGGGTCGCCGATTGTCCGCATCACCACGGATGCGGGGATAGACGGCCTGGGACAGGGCGAGAAATACAAGCCCTACCTGAAGCCGCACGTGCTTTATTACAAGGACCTGCTCGTGGGCGAAGACCCCACCGACGTCGAGCGCGTGATGCTGAAAATCCGGCACCTCGGCAGTTTCAAGCCCTGGGGAACATCGGTCAGCGCGATCGAGGTCGCGCTGTGGGACATCGCAGGGAAGGCAGCGGGCGTCCCGGTCTACAAGCTGCTCGGAGGAAAAGTGCGTGACCGCGTGCGGGTCTACAACGGCGCCGTGCGTTTCCCGATGCGAGGCTACACGCCGAAGCACTACGCCGAGAACATGGCGAAAATGAAGGCCGCAAAGGAAAAGTTCACAATCATCAAGCAAGGGATCTCGTTTCACTCCCAGACGCCTGACAACGTGCCGGACTACTTCTACGGCGAGCTCCAGACGGGCCGCAACCGCCGCAATACGGGCGTGCTCACCGAGAAGGGTATGAAGCACACCATCGCCTGCGTGGAGGCGATGAAGGAGGTGCTTGGCGACGAAATCGGCCTTGCGCTCGACTGCGGGCCGGGCTGGACGGTGCAGGATGCCATCAGGTTCGCGAAGGCGGTCGAGCCGCTGAACGTGATGTGGCTGGAGGACATGGTGACGGGCGACTACACGCCGTATGTGCTGGCCGACCTGTACCGGGACGTTACGGCGAGCACGTCCACGCCTATCCACACCGGCGAGCAGATTTACTTGCGGCAGCACTTCAAGGAGCTGTTCCAGAAGCAGGCGGTGCGCGTCGTGGGCCCTGACCCGCTGGACGTGGGCGGCATCGCGGAGCTGAAGTGGGTGGCCGAGTACGCACAACTTCACGGTGTAATGATGGCGCCGCACGGGACTGGCGACGGGCTGATTGGCCTGGCGGCGCTTGTGCAGGTGTCCGCCGCCCTGCCCCGCAACTACATCGCCTTCGAGTACCCGGTGGGCAACCCGGAGTGGTGGTACGACATCATTGACGGCCTGCCGGACCCCATCGTGAAGGACGGCTTCATTGATGTGTGGGACACGCCGGGCCTGGGCGTGAAGTTCAATGTGCGTGCGGCGAAGAAGTACCTGGAGGCGGGGGACAAGGACTTTTTCGAGTAAGCCGCGATGGATTGGGCCGGAGTCCGAGACACATTGACCTACGACATCGTCATCAAGAACGGCACGGTGATAGACCCTTCGCAGGGGCTGCACGCGAAGCGGGACATCGCCATCGCGGGCGGGCGCATCGCGGCGGTGGCGGAGCACCTACCGGACAGGGACGCGCATGATGTGATCGAGGCGCACGGGCTGCTCGTCACGCCGGGCCTCGTGGACCTGCACGTGCACGTCTGGTGGGGCGTGGCGCACCTGGCCATCGAGGCCGACCCGTCGTGCCTGGCACGCGGCGCCACGACTGTCGTGGACGCCGGGTCGGCGGGGGCGAACACCATCGCCGGGTTCCGCCGCTATGTCATCGAGCAGGTGGACACGCGTGTGCTGGCGTTCCTGAACATCTCGGGCATGGGCCAGCTGGACAACGACATCGGCGAGCTGCAGGACATCCGATGGGCTAGGACGGCACGCGCTGTCGAGGCGGCGCGGCTGCACCCGGACGAGGTCATCGGCATCAAGGTGCGGCTCACGGACGCCATTGCGGGCGAGAACGACATGGTGGCGCTCGAGCGTGCGATAGACGCCGCCGGGCAAATAAGCAAGCCGGTGATGGTCCACATTGGCCGCACGGTGCACCCGTTGGAGCGGCTGCTGCCGCTGTTAAGGCCGGGCGACATCGTCACGCACAGCTTCACCGGCCACCCGCACGGGATACTCGACTCCAACGGCCGCGTCATTGACGCGGCGCGCGAGGCACGGGCGCGCGGGGTTGTGTTCGATGTGGGACACGGCGCGGGGAGTTTTTCGTTCGATGTGGCTGAGAAGGCGCTGGCTGATGGATTCCCGCCTGGCACGGTGTCGAGCGATGTGCACCGGTACAACATCCGCGGCCCGGTGTTTGACCTGGCGACGACGCTGTCGAAGTACCTGCACATGGGGCTGAGCCTGGACGAGGTGGTGGCGCTGGGGACGGCGCGGCCTGCGGCTGCGCTGGGTCGCTCCCCCCTTCGACCCTTCGACGGCGCTCAGGGCAAGCAGGCTCAGGGCGAACGGGGACGGGGCCCCTCGACTGCGCTCGGGGCGACAACTGGCGCGCACTGGTCTGACGCTGTGGGCACGTTGAGGGTGGGCGCAGAGGCCGACGTGGCGGTGTTTGAGCTACGCGATGGGCCGGTGACGTTTACGGACGCCCTGGGCAAGACGCGCCAGGGAAGCCGTCTCCTTGTACCCGTAGTGACACTTCGGGCGGGACGGCGGCACTCTCCACTACACTCAGCCCACCCGCACCTGCACGGCCACGCGCATTAGCAACGCCTGGGGGCTTTACGGCTGACTTCCTCCGCACTTCTTGTCGAAACACGTGCCGTCGAAAAGTCTTACGGCCCGGCAGCCGCGCTCCGGGGCGTGGGCCTAACAGTTAGGTCCAACGAAGTTATGGTGCTGCTCGGCCCCAACGGCGCGGGCAAGACGACGTTACTGCGCATCCTCGCCACGCTGACGAAGCACGACGCCGGCAGTGTCACTGTTAACGGCTTTGACGCCGCCGCGCAGGGCGAGCTTGTACGTCAGACGACTGGCGCCGTACTGCATTCTCACATGCTGTACGCGGACTTGACCGCCCGCGAGAACTTGCGGTTTTTCGCCAGGCTGTGCCGTATCAGTGACCCTGAGCGCCGCATCCTGGAGGCGGCAGAACGGATGCAGGTTGCCCACAGACTGGACGACCGTGTGCGGTCGCTTTCGCACGGCCTGGCGAAACGCGTGGCGCTGGCGCGGGCGTTGTTGCACGCGCCGAGGTTGCTCTTGCTCGATGAGGCTGAGGCCGGGCTGGACCAACCCGCGCTGAAGCTGCTTGACGGCGTACTGGACGAGCACAAGCGGGACGGCCGCGCAGTGGTGATGACGACGCACCAGGTGGAACGGGGCCTCGAGCAGGCCGACAGGGTGGTTGTAATAAGTCATGGGCGGGTGGTCCTGGACAGACCACGCTCCGAAGTTACAAACGGCGAAGTAACGGTTGCGCTTGGCGTAAGTGGTGAATTGACGGCGTGAGCGAATTGCACGAGATTTGTGCCCCTCACCCGCGCCCACCAGAGGTGGGCCCCGTCTCCCGGCGGGAGAGGGGGTTTCCTGAATGGCTGCGCTAACTGTCATCTGGGTCATCGCCCGCAAGGACCTGTTGCTGGAAGCTCGCAACCGGGACGTCATCGTCACAGTCGCGGCATTCGCGCTGCTTGTCCTGGCCGTATTCACCCTGGCGGTTGACCTGACGCCGGCCAACGCACGCGCTGTCGGTCCCGGAGTCCTCTGGACAGGTATCGCGTTCGCGGGCGTCACAGGCCTGACCCGCGCATTCGCTGCCGAGCTGGAGCACGACACTCTGGAGGGCCTCATGCTTGCCCCTGTGAGCAGGGACCTGCTGTTCCTGGGCAAGGCGCTCGGCAACTTCCTATTCATGGCGCTGGCGCTCGCGGTCATATTGCCCGCATTCGCAGTCCTGTTCAACGTGGTCGTGTTCAGGCCAGAGCTGATCGTCATGTCCGTGCTTGCGGTTGCCGGGTTCAGCGCGGTGGGGACGGTGTTCGCCGCCATATCTGCGAAAGTAAGAGCGCGCGAGGTAATGCTGCCCATGTTGTTCCTGCCAGTCGTCGCGCCCCTGCTGATGGCGGCAACGGAGGTGACCGCCGGGGTGACTCTGGGCCGGAGTTGGCGCGAGTCATGGGAATGGTTCGGACTCGCGGCGGCCTTCGACGGCGTGTTCGTGGTCGTGTCCGCGGTGGTGTTCCAGTTCATTCTGGAAGACTGAGTAATCATCCTGAAAGTACACGGGGACCCTCGGCTTCGCTGGGGGCGACGTGGGCTATGCCAAGGACCTGAGGAACTGCGTGATAACCTTTACAAAGCCTCCCGTGCCAGTGCAAAAGTCCAATGGGTAAAGCAGTTTTCAACTACAACGTTTTCATGGCCGTCACCATCGCGATGATGGGGCTGGTCCTGTGGATGGTTTTCATCTGGACGCCGACCGAGACTGAACAGGGCGCAATTTCCCGGTCGCTCTTCTTCCACGTGCCGCTGGCGTGGGTGTCAATGGTTGCCATCGCAGGCGTCTCCATCGCCAGCCTGGCCTATTTGCGCTTCAAGGACATCAGGTGGGACAGGCTGGCGGTGGCCATGGCCGAAACTGGCGTAGTGGCAGGCGGGCTAATGCTGCTAACGGGCATGGTCTGGGCCAAGCCAGTCTGGGGCACCTGGTGGACGGGGGAGGCCAAACTCACCACCGCCCTCATCATGTTCTTCATATACGTGGCATACCTGATGTTCCGCGCCTACTACCCGGCGGGTGCACAGCGGCACCGCCTCGCAGCGATTATTGCAGTCATCGGCGTGGTGGACAGCCTGATCGTTTACGCTGCGGCTGACCTTTGGGAGCGGGCCCACCCGCCGATCATCATCGGCCCGGCTGCGGAAGAGGACGACCAGTTTGCTTCAGAGTTCGGCCTGACGCTGCTGGCGTCCGTGGTGGCCTTCAGCCTGACCTATGCACTCGTGGTCTATGAGCGTTACCGCATAAGGTCAACAGAGGACGAACTGGCGGAACTGACGAAGCGTAAGGAGTCCCTGGAGGTTGCGCCGGCTTGAAGCGACTATTGGCGCCCGCCCTGTTGGCGGCTGTTGTGCTGGCTCTCCCACTTGCGCCCGTGCTGGCGCAGGAGAGCGACCGCGTCGTGGACGGCGTTATCACGGGTGTGACGGCCGCGCCCGGTGGCGAGCTGGTGTCATTCAAGCTCGTTGATTCGGCTGGCCTGATGGTTGACCTGAAGGTCCAGGGCGGCGCTCAGCCTACGGAGTTTGGCCTGGAAAACCAGGCCGGCGACCGCTGGGCCTCTGACCAGGCGAAGGCGCCTGTGGAAGCTGCACGACGCCTGCAAGACCACCAGGCCCGCTTTGCGCCTGTGACTGTCACGGTGCGTGGAGACACGGCGGTCAGCGTTGTCGAAAGAGAGAGCGGCAGGCTGGAGACCAACCTGGGGTACCTGTTCGCCCTCTACACGGCGACCTGGGCTGCTTTTTTCGCCTACATTTTCTATTTGTCCCGGAGGCAGCGGGACTTGCAACGCGAGGTCGCACGGTTGAAAGACTCGATGCCTAGGAGCAAAGCGCAGTGACGACGCCTGACAAACCCACGGTCCCTGAAGTTGCCCCTGCTCCCGTTGCGAGGCCTTCGACGCTTTTCACTCCAAAGACCAGGGCGCTATTTGTGCTGGTCGTGGTCGCGGGCGCGCTTGCATACTTCGCGTTTATCGCATTCCGTGGGGCCACGGTGAACTACCACACGGTGGCGCAGGCCCTGGCCCTCTCTCCTACTGCGGCGGACAGGCAGATAGGGTTGAAGGGCAAGCTCGTGAAGGGGTCATTTGCGCGGTCGGCCAGCGGCCTCGTGGCGAACTTCCGGGTGCGGGACGAGGACGGGTCAGACACGCTCAACGTGCGCTATTCAGGCGAAGTGGGCCAGGTCTTCTTCAATGAGCACTCGGAAATCATCCTCCAGGGTGCTATCGGCGCGGACCATGTCTTTGCCGCCGAGCAGCTCACCGTGCGTTGCCCTTCCAAATACCTGACCGAGCAGGAGAAGGCTGAACTCGAGGCGCAGAACGGCGGCCTGCCTGTCCCGCCGCCTTACCAGCCAGACTATTTCAAGACTGGGACTTGAGGCCTGGGCGTGCCGTGTCAGGGAAACCTAAGCGACCTGATTTTTGGGCTGAATGCCCAGACGGCCAGCGTGAACAGGGCCACGCAGGCCGCCCCTCCGGCGACAGCCGGCTGAAGTCCGAACCATTCTGCTAGCGCACCGAAGACCAGCCCGCCGAGCGGGAACATCCCCCAGGCAATTTCGTAGACCCCGAATACACGGCCACGCATGTCTTCCGGCGAAGCGACCTGGAGCGCCGCCGCGCCGAGCGAGATATGGAGGCTGTTGAAAAAGCCCATCGCTGCTACGAGCGTCAGCGCGGCTGGCAGCGCCCCAGTGGCGGCGAAAAGGGCCGCAAAGCCCGCGAACAGCACGTTGCTCGCAAGCAGAAACGGGCCTGCTCCCCTGACCCTTTTGACAACCGCCAGGATGCCTCCTGCCACTAGCGACCCTGCGCCGACCGCCGTCATCAGCCAACCGAGGCCACGCTCGTCGGTCGCGAACACCTTGTCAGCGAACGCCGGCATCAGGTAGATAAGCCCACCGGCCAGCAGCGCGTTCACCGCTGTAAACAGCATGTTGACGCCAATGATGGAATCTGACCTGACGAACCTGGCTATCTCGCCTGCGTCTGTCCAGAGCGGGGGCTGCTTCTCCCGAACGACCGCATTGCCTACCCGTAATGTGAGGAGCACCAACACATTTGCAGCCAGCAGTCCGGAAATGATGGCGTAGGCCGGCGGGCCGCCCCAGGCTGCCAGGACTGCGCCGCCCGCCAGCGGCGCGACGACCCTTGCGAGGTTGAAGGCCGTCAGGTCGGCAGAGACGGCACTGACCAGCTTCGGCCTAGATACGACGCCTGGAAGGAAGGCGTTACGCGTCGTCCAATCGAGGCCCAGGAAGCCGCCCTGCACCGCACCGGCGGCGACGATGTGCCATGGCTGTAAGACGTTAAGTGCGTAAGCGGCCGCAACTACTGCCATTGCCGCAAGGACCGCCACCGAGCCTGCCAGCAGCAGCGGCTTCCTGGGCAGCCGGTCATTGAGGAACCCACCGGCGCCTGAGAAGAGGAGCTGCGGGACGCCCACCGCGGCGCCAAGCGACGCGAGATAGAGGGTCGAACCTGTCAGCTCGAACAGGGTGTAGCCCTGAGCCAAAGTGACTGCCTGGTGCGCCGTACCCCAAACGAACGTGCTCAGGATAAAGCGGCGAAACCCGGGCTCAGAGAGCGCTCCTGGCAGCCTGGCAGACCAGGCGTTGAACCGGCTCGCGTACGCTTCTCTCGCAGACATGGCTGGGATTGTGTCAGATGGCGCGCACCGCGGGGATTAGCATTGGGGAGGCTGGTGTCGTGCGCATGGGTCAGACCGCGTGCACCAGGCACGTGCAAACGGTTTAGGATGAACACATGGCGGCGTATGCCAGCTTGCACCGTTTACCCAGGCCCAGACCCGAGTCAAGAGCTGGCCTGGCAAGATGTATACTCGCCCCTGGCATGAGCACCACACCTTCAATCGCAGACATGGCCGCCGCGGCTGGGCTGGCCTACCTCCTTGGCAGCATACCGACGGCATATATCGCCGCCCGCACTCAGGGCGTGAATATCTTCAAAACCGGCTCCGGTCAGGCAGGGAGCACGAACCTCTGGCGCGAGGTGTCGAAGCCTCTGGCGGCGGCCGTATTCATCATTGACTCGCTCCGTGGCCTGGCGGCGTTGCTTGCGGCGCGTGCGCTTGGCCTCCATTCGGAGTTTCTGATCATACCGGCCGTCGCATCTGTGCTGGCTGCCTGGAATTCACCGTGGGTAAAGTTCCGCGGGGGCGACGGCGTGGCGCTGCTAACGGGAATTGGCATCGGGTACTCGCCGGCTGCGCTCGCTGTGCCGTACGCAATAGCGGCCGCAATAATGCTGGGCTGGAACAAACGGTTCAAGCACCCGACGCTCTGGGGCGCGTTGGGCGGCTACATCACCTATCTGGTGATTTCGTTTATCCCGGAAGCAAGGCTGACTGTCGCCGAAACGATGGGTTTTACGGGACTGGGCTTTGCGATCATGGTGCACAGCTACGTGTACAAGCGCAGGCGCAAGGGCAAGCTGGCAGGAGCGCTTATCGAAGCGGTGCAGGAAGCCGACATTGACATGCCGGTTACTGCGTCGGCGATGAGCGGCGGTTCGGAGGCGCCAGACCCTGCATTTCAGGAGCGGCGGACGTAGGGGCCCGCGAGGTTGAAGCCTGTGCGCGGGAAATCATTTTCGCCTGAATTGGGCCGTCAGTCCCGCGCGATGTTTCGCACCCTGCTCTTCAGTGACTCTGACGGCTGTTCTTTGGGCATCCCGCGCAGCATCCCGACTGTGGAGCGGAACGAGCCCATCCAGCCCTCACAACCCTCGCACAGGCCGAGGTGCTGACGTATGCGTTCCGCCAGAGATTGCGAAATGTCCCCTTCTACGAATTCAGAGGCGTGCTCGCGAGCGTGTCTACAGTCGGCGTGGGGCCCGCTGTCACCCTCTTCACCACTGCGGTTGAACAGGCGAGATATAAGAGACCGTCTGGGCATGGCAATACCGGAGCTGTGACCGCCGCCAGATGTCTGTGCGCACTTAGCGCGGACCAGCGGCATATTAAATAAGATGCGTTCCGCGCGCGATGGATTCAGGCCCATCGTACTTGCAACATGGCCGCCTGTGGCGTCTGATATGTTAGCTCAGTGTGGCGGGCAGCGGGGACCCTGGCCGCTCTTTGCAGGACCCGAAGAACATGCTGACGTTTACCGGCCAGGGCGAAGGCCAACGGCTCGACGCCGCGAAGTTTCAGGACATCGTCGAGAAGCACACCGCCTTCGTTTACAACGTGGCTTACCGGCTGCTTGGCAACCCTCACGATGCAGAGGAGGCCACCCAGGACGCGTTCCTATCAGCCTGGAAAGCACGTGACCGTTTCCGGGGCGACGCGCAGCTGACGACGTGGCTGTACCGCATTGCGACGAACGCGGCGCTGATGCGGCTGCGCAAGGACAAGCGGCGCAAGTTGATGAACGTACCTGAAGAGGCGCAGCTAGATGTGCCTTCCACGGACTGGTCGCATTCTCCCTCTGTGGCGGCGATGAACTCCGAGCTGGGGGAACGCCTCAAGGGGGCCATTACTGAATTGCCGGATGACTTGCGTGTTGCGGTTGTATTAAGGGACGTGCAGGGGCTTTCCAATGAAGAGGCCGCTGAGGTGCTCGACATTTCAGTGCCGGCCCTAAAAGCACGGCTGCACAGGGGGCGCGTTGGGCTCAGGGCCGCACTTAGTGCGTTCGTGGGCGAGCGGTCAGGCGGCTGAACGGCCAGCGCGCAATTTGGGGACCCAAAAGAGCGCCTTGCGGAGGCCACAAGAGATTATCCAGAAAATCGGAACGGGTACTTTGAAATCACCCGTTCGCTAACCCCCATCGAGGGGGAGGGGATTTCTGGATGGCCGCCAGCCAGTGATACTCGACATCACATGCCGGCGGTGGCTGTCAGAGCGAATACGACGCCACCAGTTGCTCGGCGGTCTTCGCCTTCACTTTTGACCTGATTTCGTCCTGGCGGTCCTCAAGGGTCGGCTGCTCGGACCTGTATATGACTCCCAGCGGGATCCCTGGCCTGTCCAGCAGGTCCGCTGCCGCCTGACGGCTGGTGGGGTCGTGGTCCACCGGGATGTCGTACACAAGCGGCGGGATGCCTTTCTTGGGGTCGCCCTTCAGTTGCTCATAGGTATCGTTGTAGGTCGTGCACGGAGATTGCACGTGTACGATGGCGAACCCCTTGTGGTCCATCGCCTGGTCAATCAGCTTTGCCAGGTCGCGCGGCTTCGATGAGTAGTGCGAGCCGATGAAGGTCACGCCCATCGCCATGTACAGCTTGAGGGGGTTTAGTTCCTGCTCGATCTTCCCGTAAGGGGTCGAGGTTGTCTTTGCGCCGATGACGGTGGTGGGAGAGCTTTGGCCCTTGGTGAGGCCATACACGCCGTTGTCCATGATCACACAGGCGATATCGAGGTTGCGCTGTGCTTGAGGCCCGACATGCTCTGCGCCGATGCTCAGGAAATCGCCATCACCGGCCACGACGACAGTGTTCAGCTCGGGCCTGGACATCTTGACGCCGAACGCCAGCGGCAGGGTGCGCCCGTGGATCCCGTGCAGGCCGAACGGTTGCTCGCCTTCGAGGAGGTGGACCATGTTGCCAGAGCAGCCGATGCCGGCGACGATGACGTTCATCGAGTGCCTTTGCTCGTGCCTGGCGTCGTAGGCCTCCAGCGCCCATTCGAGCGCGCGCCGTACGCCGAAGTCCCCACAACCGGGGCACCATTTGAAGTCGTACTCAGGGTTCCTGGCGCTCATGTAATGACTCCGGCGTCCCGGCGCGAAGAAGTATGGCGCCGGACGCGTTCTGCCAACCGCTGTGTAAGTTCGCCGGCCTTGAATGGCAGGCCTGTGTACTGGGTTATGGACTTGGCCTTGACGTCCTGCCAGCGCAGCAGGCCAGACCACTGGCCCTGGTAGTTCAATTCCGGGACGATCACAAGCTCTTTCTGCTGGAGGAGCTTGAGCAGTTTTTCTGGCAGCGGGTTGAGGAACATGGTGTATGCCCAACCGACGTTGAGGCCCTGCTTGCGGAGGGCCTCATATGCCTCCCTCGCCACCCCCTTCGTTGCCCCCCATGGCATCACCAGCACGGGGCTATCGGCATGTTCTGCCTCGTAGTGGCCGTCGCTCAGCAGCTTCATCTTTGCGAAGCGGCGCTCGGTCAGCCTTACGTGGTGGCGCGGCAGGTGGGTTGTGTCACCAATCTCATCGTGTTCTGACCCGTTGGCAGCGTATGCGCCCGGTCCGCCTGGCAGCGGCATGGGCAGCATCTCTTCGCCGGCGAACCAGTCCTGGTAGCGTTTGAAGCCGTCCTGGCCGTTGTCAGACTTGTATACGTGGCGGTTCTCAACTTTGAGCTTGGAGAGGTCTGGCTTGCGGATGTTTTCAGTGCGCTCTGCCTGCTGGAATTCGTTAATGACGATAACGGGGCCCTGATAACGCTCGGCCCAGTTCAGCGCCTGGGCGCCGGCATAGAAGCACTCTTCTACAGAACCGGGGGCAATGACCGGCAGCTTCACGTCGCCGTGTGCGGGGTGCATGCAGGCCAGGAGGTCCGACTGCTCGGTCTTGGTTGGCAGGCCGGTTGCCGGGCCGCCCCTCTGGACATCCACGACGACGCAAGGCAGCTCCGCCATCCAGGCGAGGCCCAGGCCCTCGCTCATCAGGGAGAGGCCTGGCCCAGCGGTGGCGGTCATGGATTTCTTGCCTGCAAAGCCAGCGCCGATTATTCCGCCGATAGCTTCGATTTCCGAGCTCACTTGGTAGACGAATTTCCCCTTGCCGACCAGGTTTTGCTCCATCCACACGAGGACCGTTGTCGCAGGTGAGATGGGGTAACCGACATAGAAGTCGAGGCCGGCGGCCGTCGCTCCAAGCGCCAGCGCCGCGTTGCCGGTGATCATGATTTGTGGGTACGTGGGAGGAGTTGGCGGGGCGAGCTGCCCGACGTGGAACCCGCTGGTCCGGGCGCCTTCTGCGCCAAGGCGTATCGCTTTGATGTTGGATTCGATGATTTGCTGGTCTTCAGGCCGCCCGCGGGAGAACCGCTTTTTCACATACGCCTCGATGTAGTCGAGCGGCATGTCTATGAGCGAGGCGACGGCGCCTATGACGACCATGTTCGCGGCGCGGGCGTTGCCTGTTGACTTGGCGATCTCATCCACCTTCATGCCAAAGTATGGGCCGCCGGGTGGGAGCTGAAAGTCCTCGGCGTTGTAGATCGTGACCCCGCCTGCCCTCAGGTCCTCCAGGTGCGTGTCATAGGCGTACTTGTTGAATGCGACCAGTATGTCCACCTGGTCGCCAGCGGAAAGGACAGTCTTGGTAGAGATGCGGACCTGTGACATGGTCGGCCCGCCAAGGATCTGCGAGGGGAATGTTGAAAAGGTCTGGACGTAGTAGCCCACCTGGGCTGCGGTGCGGGCGAATGCCTCGGCCGATGTCACCACGCCCTGACCGCCGTCGCCGGCAAACCGGATCAAGAAATCGATGCTTTGCAAGTGCTAATTCCTGCCTTCCGTGAATTGGCCGGACTGTGGCCCACAGTCAGTCAGCGCCTGGCCTGCGCACTGCGGGTCCGCCCACGACGTCAATGAACCCGACCAAGGGTTGACCCGCAATCTGCGATTATCGAAAACACTAGATGGCATGTCAAACTAGGAGAGGGGTAAGGCCAGGCACAACCGTGCCATCGCGGTCCTTGTGGCCGCCCCGGCGAGAGGTCAGAGGCTGAATTGCAGAGCGAACGCAACTCCTTCAAAGGCAAGGTCCGCCTCACCTCTGCAGGTGGGGTGGTGCTCCGCAGTTCTCCCGGACAAGCATCTGAAGTGGTCATCTGCGGACGCTCATCCGAAAACCTTTGGGCGCTACCCAAGGGTACGCCTCACTCCGGTGAGGCGGAGGTAGAGACGGCGAAACGCGAGGTTGAAGAGGAGACTGGCCTTAATGTCCGCACCGGCCCCTTCATCGCTGAGATACGCTACTCTTTCGTCCGCCCGGCAGACGGGGCCCGCTGCGACAAAAGGGTCCGCTTTTACCTGATGCAGGCGGTGGGCGGAGATACTGCAAACCACGACGGGGAGTTTGACCAGGTATTGTGGCTCAGCGCTGAAGAGGCCTTGAGCCGGTTGACTTACCAAAATGAGGCTCGAATCGTCAAAAAGGCGCTGGCCCTGGCAGCCGCCGAAGGCCGCGCCGGATAAGGCACTGCGATTGGAGGGGAAGCTCTGCATCCTCCGCGCTAAACGCCTGGAGGATGCCGAGCAGGACTATTCATGGCGGACAGACCCGGAACTGGCTGCGCTAGACGCATCGGTGCCGTTGACTATCAGCCTGAATGAGTTCATGCGCTACCACAGAGACGAAGTCGAGGTCCCTTCGCCGTGGTCAGTCCGCATGGGCATAGACGCTCTCGACGGCCGGCACATCGGCAACTGCATGTACTACGATATTGACCCTGAACGCCGCCAGGCTGAAGTGGGCATCATGATCGGGGACCGCGGCTACTGGGGCAGGGGTTACGGGGTGGACGCGCTGCGGACCCTGCTGCGTCACATTTTCACCGAGACGCCGCTCGACCACATCTACCTGCACACGCTGGTCGGCAATGAGCGCGCCCAGCGGGCGTTCACCCGCGCTGGCTTCAAGCCGGTGGTCAAGCTACGACGGGATGGCTACGACTTCCTGAAGATGGAGGTGTGGCGCGAGGAGTGGGAACGCCAGGAGCAAGCCGCAGGGGGCCAGGACGCGAGACGGAACTCAAATGGCGCGGCCCCTACACAGGACCAAGCCACGCAATAACCAAAGGAGAAGCAACTTGAACCTCTTGCTTGTCACGGGTGGCAGGCACCCCTATCACGAAACCACGCCGATCTTGAAGGAGTTCCTCGAAAAGGCGGGCCACACCGTCACGCTGTCGGAGGCCGCAGAGGAGCTAGGGGGCGACCTGTCCGGCTTCAGCGCGGTTGTCCTCAACACGCTGCGCCAGCCCGCCTCAGGCAACGAGCTGCCGGCGGCGAAGCGCGAGGGGTTGCGGAAGTATGTGACCAACGGCGGCGGGCTGGTGTCGATACACATCTCCGCCGCGTCATGCCCGGACTGGGCTGAGATGAAGAAGATCACAGGCGGGGGCTGGATACTCGGAAAGTCACACCACCCGCCATTTGGCTGGTTCCAGGTCTTTGTCGCCAACCAGAAGCACCCGCTGGCGAAGGGAGTCTCAGACTTCTGGACTTTCGACGAGTGCTACTGCGGGCTTGACATCCAGCCGGGCATAGACGTGTTCATGCACGGGGTGGTCGAGAACGAGAAGCGGCCACTCGGCTGGTCGCACAAATATGGCAAGGGCAAGGTGGCGAACATCGCCCTGGGCCACGCAGGGTCAAGCCAGCAGCACCCATCGTTCCAGAGGCTGATACTCAACAGCGTGGAGTACGTGACGGGGAAGTAGGGTTAGCTCCTTAGTCCGATGGGCTGGAGCTTTCTGTCGCTGCGACACTGCCACTTGGATTTGACGCCTACTGTCACCCAGACTAACCACTATGGCAAGTCGGTCTCTGAAATGCGCCGTCTGCGGGCTGGCCGTTGGTGTCGTCACAATCGGGGCGGTGAGCCTCATTAGGGTCAGTGGATTGCCCGAAGCCGTGATTGAGACCCATCACCACTCACACCAAGAGGAGCGGCCATTACGAAACAACTCCCCAGACGTGCGCCCGATGAACCCAGGTACGAGCTCGAGTTTAGGGTCTGATGCGGTTTGGTTGTTCTACTCGATGCCTAAGTAGAGCGACTGTTTGACTCTGGGTTTGAGTCAGTTCTGGCGGGACGATTCCTCTTCCTGCGGTGGGGCGGGGTTGACCAGTTCCATGCCTAGAGTCTCGGGAAATACGGCGGCGAGCTCTTCAAGAGTCCAGCGTCCGTCTTTGTGGATGGACCGCACGACTTCCGGGTGGCTCATCAGGCTTACCCGGTTGCCCACACAGTGGAAGACCTGGCCCGTCACGCCAGCCGAGTCGTCCGAAGCAAGCCACGCCACCATCGGCGCAACGTCGTCCGGGTCTGTCCTCAGCACGCCTTCGGGTGGCGGCGGGAACGCTCCGACCCGCATGGACCGGGTTGTCTGCGGCACGCTCGCCGTCATGCGCGTTTGAGCACCGGGCGAGATCGCGTTGACGGTCACGCCATAACGGGCCATCTCCTTTGACACCACGCGTGTGAACCCGGCGATGCCGTCTTTCGCCGCGCCGTAGTTAGCCTGGCCGGAGTAGCCGTACAGCCCGGACACCGACGAGAAGGTGACGACCCTGCCGCTGCCCTGTTCTTTGAATATCTTGGCGGCGGGCTGCACTACCGAGAAAGTGCCCTTGAGGTGGACGGCCATGACGTCGTCCCACTCCTGCTCCGTCATGTTGAAGATCATGCGGTCCCGCAGGATGCCTGCCGCGGTCACGACGATATCGAGGCGCCCGAAGGAATTAATGGCGGCATCCACGATGCGGCGGCCGCCATCCATAGTTGCGACGTTTTCATAGCAGGCCACTGCCCTGCCGCCGGCCTCGGAGATTTCTTCGACGACTTTCGCCGCGGGCGACCTGTCAGCGCCTGTGCCATCCAGGTTGACGCCAGCGTCAACAACCACGACCGCGGCGCCCTGCCGGGCGAGCAGCATGGCAATGCCTCGACCGATGCCGCGCCCGGCGCCTGTGACGATGGCGACTTTGCC
>Ga0187892_10003064_pt1 | contig 31462 bp, 26 predicted proteins | sample MA1701073metaG_FD_139345 | JGI IMG/M metagenome (GOLD analysis project Ga0187892, IMG submission 139345) | Bio-ooze microbial communities from a basaltic lava cave in the Kipuka Kanohina Cave System on the Island of Hawaii, USA - MA170107-3 metaG ...
GACCAGCGCGGCGAAGTCCCCGCCGGGCAGGCCGCTCCGCTGCCAGGTGTCCAGGATCAGGAGCTTCTCCGCCGCGGTGAGGACGCGCCGCTTCTCATCGCTCCGAGCGACCAGCCGACGGCCCCGCCGGCGCTGGCCCAGGCGCGGAAGGGCCGGACCATCGGGGAACTCCTCGGGAGTGCCCCGGCCCAGCGTGGGCGCCGGGTCCTCGGTGAACTCGTTCGGGATCGGCTCCCGGGGAGCCGATCCCGAGGGCTCTTCAGACTGGGAGCCTTCGGGCGGCGGGGCCGGCTCCTGGGGCGAGGGACCGCTCGGGCTCGAGCTGGGGATCTGGTCCGGGAACTCGGGGGTGGGGTGCATGCTTCCTCCAGGGGGCGGTGAGATCCGCCCGGTCGGGAGGAGGCGTGCTTCCTCTGCCTATTTCATGCTCAGAACTGACGAACATTTCGGCGAGCAGGACAGCCTCTACTCGCGGAAGAAGGACCCGAAGACCGGCCGCCGGAAGAACCTCGGCACGTTCCGGTCCCGCGCCGCGGCGTTGAAGCGCGAGCGCGCAGTCCAGTTCTTCAAGCGTCGAGGTCGATAGTCGGTCCGTCGCGGGCCCCCTCCTATCTTCTCCTCAGCCTTCGCAGCAATTCGGAAACCATCCCGTGAAGGTGGACTCCACCCCACCCGCCCGACCCATCTCCTGGGCTTGGTGTGTAGGTCACCAGCTCGATTCCCGTGCCGCTGTTCACGCCTACCCCTTTGATGATCCCGACCTCCTGGTCCACCCAGTAATCGATGGGCTCGTCCACTTGGCCGAATTCATCGAACTCCGTGACCCGCATCCTCATCGTACACTCGAACGTGCCCCGTGGCACGGTCGCCTTCTCGTATCCCAGGACTTCGGATAGTTCCCGTGATATCGCTCCACCGAACGTGCCCCGCCAATCGCACCTTACCCCTGCGGCCTGGCCATATCGGCACCTGAACAGCGGAGGCACCCAGAAGTCCCTTCCGCGGTTGCCGGGGTTCTTGGGTTCCCACCAGTCGGTCGCGACATCCAGCTCTCCTTGTGCAGGATCGCAACCCACGTACAGGCCGAGGTCTGGCGGATCCCCGAGGACCCGGATCCGGTAGACCTTCCGGGGTGGCGTGCCGATACGTTCCTGCACGGCCTCGGTCCGGGTCGTGAACTCCTGGGTCCCACCGATCATCCGGTACCGCCATTGCGCCCCGGCCCTAGGAGGGAATTCCGGACAGCCGACGCTCATCCTCACGGTTTCGGATACCACGATCGGATCCGAACAGCTCGGGCGGACCGCGGCGGCCTGAATGCGGATCACGTCCCCCTCGCTGAACAAGGGCGGCACGAGTCGAGGCAGCGGGAAGGCGCCCGGCGTCTGGCCCAGTATGTGGGGCCCGCTCATCGGGGCCGTCACGCCGAGCAGGCTGCACGGCACGCACGGACAGCAGCCGAGGAGCAGCGGAAACGTCCCAGGAGGAGTCGAGAGAAAGTTCAGCACGACAAGCGACCGCGCCCCCGGGGTGGTTCCTGGGGTCATCGCTTCGCTGATCCCGTAGTTCAGGCTCGAGAGGTTCAGGAACAGGATCACCGGCAGGCCCTGCAGTCCCTGCGGATCGTGATCCGTCCTCAGCGCGTACCTGAGCGTGTCGCCATCGGCGAACGTCTTATCCTCGCTATTCAAGGGTCCGGAATTGACTGCCGACACCAGGACGGGTCCCACGCATTGCATCGCCGCGATCGCGAAAGCTATGTCCGGCAGATTGATCGCCGTACCCCCGTTAGGCAACATCTGCTCACAGCGCCCCGATTCGTGGATGCCGATGGCGGCTCCACCCGTCTCGAGTATCGGGCCGCCTGAATTCCCTCCACAGGTATCCGCATCATGCTCGATCAGAAAGCCCGGTTGCACGGCGTACGTTCCCCCGGCCCCTTGTTGGACCTGGTTGCGGCTGCCCCGGCCGTCCGTCACCGGACAATTGCAGGCGACTTGCTGTGGTCCGCCGCCTCCGGGGTGATGGTCATCGCCGTCCACCCCGTAGCCCCTGACGACAATCGCTCCGTTGGATGGAATCTGCGTCGCGACGCGAATGGCGCCCTGTTGCTCTTCGAACGTCGTGCGGCCGGTATCGGGGTTCCTGCCGCATCGGAAGATCGCCCAATCGGGACCTCGCTGACCAGGCATAGGGTGGTCCGATTCCTCGTCGATCACTGCGAACTGCTTCTGAGGCACCGGATGCCGGATCGAACAATTGGGAACAGACGGCGGCACATCGAACTGCAGGACTGTCATCTTGGCTCCCTGCATGAAACAGTGACCCGCGGAGGCATGGAGTCTCTGTGCGCCCGTCGTCGGCTGGTCCATGATCCAGCCCGTACATCCACTCGTCCGCACATGGTTGCACGTGATGTTGGTCAGCAGGAGACGGCCAACCCTGGGATCGCTTGAGGGCTGCCGATCGTCGTTGCCGCCGCAGATCGTAGCCGTGGTCGGCTGAGGCTCTCCGCCCCCGAGGATCCCGCCACGGATCACGATCCGGTTGTCCCTGGTCCGCGGGGCGGCGATGAGCCGAATCAACACGACAGCCCCGTTGAAGTAGGCCGTCGCCATGTCCCAATCCTCCAGGTCCTGCAGGGTGAGCTGTTGACGTGCGCCATCCTGAAGGGAAATGGTCTCGACTCTTGAACCGGCTGGCAGATCCGCCTCGGAGAAGACCATTCGGATCCAGGGCGTTCCCGGATCGAAGGCCGCGAGACACTCGAACACGACCTGAGGTTCCAGACTGTCGTTCGCGCGTCGCCCTGAGTCGATCGGATATGGTTCGAAACGCGATGGGATGGGCGCCTGTTCTCCAGCCACCGTGGCAACGGCGACAAGGAAGAAACCCACAAGAAACCCCGCGTTGAACGGCTGGTACATCTGAAGGCCCTCCCTCTTCATGCTCCCGACTGCGTCAGCGGAGATCGCGTTCCATTCTGCGGATCACGACTACGGAGCCGGCTGACCGGCTGGACGGAATCTATCACAACCTCGGATGTCACCCCTCCGGGTGCAGGTGCCGCCAGAGCGCCTCGGCCACCTTCGCGGAGACGCCGGCGCGCGCGCGCAACTCCTCCACGGACGCGCCGCGCAGCTCCTCCCCGTCCCGGAACCGCCGGAGCAGCCGCCGCGTCACCCCGGGCCCGACGCCGGGCACCTCGGTGAGCGGTGACGCCAGCGCCGCCCTCCCGCGCAGCCTCCGGTGGTACGAGATCGCGAACCGGTGCGCCTCGTCCCGCACACGATCGAGCAGCTGCAGCTCCGCGCTCCCCTTCGGCAGCACTACCGGCTGCTCACGCCCCGGCACGTGGAGCTTCTCCGTGCGCGACTTCCCGGGCACGCGGCGGCCCCCCTCCATCCGGCCCTTCGCGAGCCCTACCACGTCCACCCGCTCCATCACGCCCGCGGCGACCAACGCCTCCATCGCCGCGGTCACCTGCCCGGCGCCCCCGTCGATCAGCAGGAGATCGGGCACCCCCTCCTCCTCCACGCGCTCCGCCCGGAACCGCCGCGTCAGGATCTCCCGCATCATCGCGAAGTCGTCCCCGCCCGTGGCCTCCTGGATCTTGTAGCGGCGATACCCGTCCTTCCACGGCCGCGCGCCGCGGAAGGCCACCGACGAGCCCACCGACTCCCCCCCGGACGTGTGCGACAAGTCGAAGCACTCGATCCAGACCGGCACCCGCTTGAGCCCGAGCCGCTCCTGCACCCCCTCGAGGAGGCGCAGGTCCCTCTCCGCCCGGTCGCCCCGCTCGCGGAGCTTCAGCGTCGCGTTGTGCCGCGCAGTCTCCACCAGCCGCCGCCCGTCGCCACGCTCCGGCACCCGCAGGTTCACCTGCCCGCCCCGCCGCCCGGCGAGCACCGCCCGCAGCGTCTCGACGTCCTCCGGCTCCTCCCCCACCAGGATCTCGGGCGGCACCTCCGCGCCTCCCTCGTAGAACTGCACCAGGAACGACGCCAGCGCCTCGGCCGGCTCCTGCGGGGTGCGAAAGACCTCCGACCGCGTCCCGACCAGCCGCCCCTCGCGCAGGAAGAGCGCCTCGACCCCGAGCCGCTCGCCGTCCCGCGCGACCGCGAACACGTCGCGGTCCACGACCGACGCCGTCAGCGCCTTCCCCGCTTCGATGGTGCGCTCGACCGCCGCGATCTGGTCCCGGAGCCGTCCCGCCTCCTCGTAACGGAGCCCCTCCGCCTCGCGCCACATGCGCTGGCGCAGCCGTTCGACCAGGTCCGAGCGCTTCCCCTTCAGGAACAGCATCGCCTCCTCCACCCGCTCCCGGTACGCGCCCTCCGCGATCAGGCCGACGCACGGCGCCTCGCACCGCCCGATCTGGTGGTAGACGCACGGGCGCGTCCGGTTCCGGAAGACGTGTTCGCTGCACGTCCGGAGCGGCACCCCCGAGGTCAGGAACCGCAGCGTCTCGCGCACTCCGTAGGCCGACGCGTAGGGCCCGAAGTAGAGCGCGCCGTCCTTCCGCACCCGCCGCGTCCACGTGAACCACGGGAACTTCTCGCGGAGGTCGAGCCTCAGGTTCAGGAAGTTCTTGTCGTCCCGCAGCCGGATGTTGTAGCGAGGCCGGTTTTTCTTGATCAGGCTGTTCTCGAGGATCAGGGCCTCGGCCTCGCTCCGCGTGACCAGGAAGTCGAGGTCGCGCGCCTCGCGCCGCAGGAACGCGATCAGCACCCGCTGGTCGTCCTCGCCGAGATACGCCCGCACGCGCGACCGCAGGCTCCGTGCCTTCCCCACGTAGAGGACCTTGCCCCGCTCGTCCAGGAACCGGTAGACGCCCGGCTCCTCGGGGAGCGCCAGCACGAGCTCGCGGATCGTCTTCATTGCCCGAAGCGCAGGTGCAGCTCCTCGAGCTGGAAGAGCCGGTCGCGCAGCTCGGCCGCCCGCTCGAACTCGAGCGACTTCGCCGCTTTCTGCATCTCCTCGCGCAGCTTCCGGATCGTCTCGGGCAGCTTCACCAGGTCCTCGCGCTCGGGGAGCGTCTCCTCCTTCTCCACGGTCGCGTAGTCCTGCTCGTAGATCGACTCCAGCACTTCGCCGATGGCCTTCTTCACGCTGGTCGGCGTGATCCCGTGCGCCCGGTTGTACTCGTCCTGGATCCGACGCCGCCGCGTGGTCTCCTCGATCGCCCGCCGTATCGAGTCCGTCTCGCGCTCCGCGTAGAGGAGCACCTTGCCCGCGACGTTCCGCGCCGCGCGGCCGAAGGTCTGGATCAGCGACCGGTCCGACCGCAGGAAGCCTTCGCGATCGGCATCCAGGACCGCCACCAGCGACACCTCCGGCAGGTCCAGCCCCTCGCGGAGCAGGTTGATTCCGACCAGCACGTCGAACACGCCGCGCCGGAGGTCCCGGAGCAGCGAGCTCCGCTCCAGCGTCTCGACGTCCGAGTGCAGGTAGCGCACCTTGATCCCGAGATCCGCGAAATAGCGGGTCAGCTCCTCGGCCATCCGCTTGGTGAGCGTCGTGACCAGCACCCGCTCCTGGGCCTCGATGCGCTTCCGGATCTCGCCCAAGAGGTCGTCCACCTGCCCGCGCGCCGGCCGCACCTCGACCTCGGGGTCGATCAGCCCCGTGGGCCGCACGATCTGCTCGGCCACCCGCCCCTGCGCCCGCTCCAGCTCGGCCTCGGCCGGCGTGGCCGAGACGTACACGGTCGGGCCGCGCAGCTCGTCGAACTCCTCGGACGTCAGCGGACGGTTGTCCACCGCCGACGGCAGCCGGAACCCGAACTCGACCAGCGTGTCCTTCCGCGAGCGGTCCCCGCGGTGCATCCCCTGGATCTGCGGGAGCGCCACGTGGCTCTCGTCCACGAACAGCAGGAAGTCGTGGGGGAAATACGAGACCAGCGTGGACGGCGGCGAGCCGGGCGCGCGCCCGTCCAGGTGCCGCGAGTAGTTCTCGATCCCGGGGCAGTAGCCGATCTCGCGGATCAGCTCGAGGTCGTAGTTGGTCCGCTGCTCGAGCCGCTGCGCCTCGAGCAGTTTCCCCCGGGCCCGCAGCTCCGCGAGCCGCGCGGTCTTCTCGTCCTCGATCGACTGGATGGCCCGGCGGAGCCGCTCCTCGGGGGTCACGTAGTGGCTCCCGGGGAAGATCGAGACCTCCCCGAGGTCCTCGAGGATCTCCCCCCGCAGCGGATCGACCACCGCGATCGACTCCACGGTGTCCCCGAAGAACTCGATCCGGAAGACCTGCGCCTCCTCGTAGGGCGGGAACACCTCGAGCACGTCGCCGCGCACCCGGAAGGTGCCGCGGCCGAAGTCGTAGTCGTTCCGCCGGTACTGGATCGCGACCAGCCGGCGGAGCACCTCGTCGCGATCCGCCTCCTCGCCGCGCCGGAGGGGGATCGCCATGTCCCCGTAGGCCTCGGGCGAGCCCAGGCCGTAGATGCAGCTCACGCTGGCCACGATCAGCACGTCCCGCCGCGTGAGCAGCGACCGCGTGGCCGAGTGCCGCATGCGGTCGATCCGGTCGTTGATCGACGCGTCCTTCTCGATGTAGGTGTCCGTGCCCGGGAGGTAGGCCTCGGGCTGGTAGTAGTCGTAGTACGAGACGAAGTACTCGACCGCGTTCCGCGGGAAGAGCTGGCGGAACTCGGTGAAGAGCTGCGCCGCGAGCGTCTTGTTCGGAGCGAGCACGAGCGCGGGCCGGTTGAGCCGCGCGATCACCTGGGCCATCGTGAAGGTCTTCCCGGACCCGGTGACGCCGAGCAGCACCTGCTCGCGCGCGCCCGAGCGGATCCCGTCCGCCAGGCGCTCGATCGCCTGCGGCTGGTCGCCGCGCGGCTCGAACTCGGAGACCAGCTCAAAGGGCGTCCCGTCGGCGCGCGGCATCGGCGTATTATGCGCCCGCTATAATCCGCCGGCGATGGCGACCTGGCGCGCGGCGCGGTTACCGGGCGGTCTCCGCGTCTCCCTCCTTCCGGCCCCGCGCTTCCACGCGGTGCGCGTGAACCTGTACGCCCGCGTAGGCTCGCGGCACGAGCCGGCCCGGAGCGCCGGGCTCACCCATCTCCTCGAGCACATGCTCTTCCGCGGCTCGCGCCGCTTCCCCGACCAGCGCCGGCTGCTGCGCGCGCTCGACGCGATCGGCGCCGACTACGGCGCCTACACGACGCAGGAGTTCCTCGAGGCCGGCATGACCGTCCACCCCTCGCGCCTCGAGGAGGCGCTGGACCTCCTCCGCGAGATCGCCTTCCGCCCGCGCTTCCCCGACCTCGAGGTCGAGAAGCGGATCGTCACCGAGGAGATCCGCGACGACCTGGACGACGCCGACCGCATGTTCGCGCTCCGGAGCGCGCGTCTCGTATGGGGACGCCATCCGCTCGGCCAGCCGATCGCCGGATGGAACGTGCGCGCCTTCCGCCGCGCCGACGTCGAGCGGCACTGGCGTCGCTGGTTCGTCCCGCAGAACCTGCTCCTCGGCATCGCAGGGCGCTTCCACCCCTCCGACGCCCTGCGCGCGCTGCGCGGCCGCTTCTCGCTCCCCGCGCGCGCCGCCGCCCTTCCGTCGCCGCTCCCGGCGCCCCTGGGACGCGGCCTCCGGTTCCGGCGCATCCAGCGCCCGGTCGAGAAGATCCGGATCCACCTCGCGTTCGCGGCGCCCCTCGTCCGGCGCGAGGACCTCCTGATCACGTGGGTGCTGACCCGCGTGCTCGGCCAGCGGCTGATGGAGCGCGTGCGGGACCGGGACGGGCTCACCTACGCGATCGGCTGCGAGCCCGCGACGCTCTCCGACGTGCTCGGGCTCTCGCTCGCGACGTCGGTCGCGCCCCGCAACACGGAACGCATGCTCGCGGCGATCCTCGAGGAGGTCGGACGGGCGGCGCGCGAGCCGGTGCCGGCCGCCGAGCTGCGCCGCGCGCAGGCGTCGATGGTCTGGAGCTACGACTTCCTGAAGGACGACCTGGAGCAGTTCGCCGACTTCTACGAGTTCCAGGCGCTGTTCCACCCGGGCGAGCTCCCGCGGAGCCCGGCGGCCGCCCAGGGGGTGCTCCGGCGCCTCACTCCCGAGCGCCTGCTCCAGAACGCGCGCGAGCTGCTCCGCTCGCGCTACCTGACCGTGGTGGTCATGGGCGACCTGCCGCGGGAGCGCTGGGCCGCGGCGCGCGCGCTCGTGCGCGCGAGCGTCCTGGGACCCGACCCCGTTGACGACCCCCCGGGACACTCATAGCATCCCTCAGGCACATCAGAGAAAAACCCATGCTGCTCGTCTGCACCGGGTGCGGGAAGCAGTTCCGCGCCCCCGACGCCTCCGGCAAGTCCTACAACTGCAAGTCCTGCGGCGCACCGCTCGAGCCCGCCCGCGCCTCGACCCCGGGAGCCGGTTGGGTGCGCCACGCGCGCGCCGGCGCGAAGCCCTTCCCCTGGGTCCTGGTCTCCGTGATCGGCGGGGCCTTCCTGATCGGCATCGTCGTACTGGTGCTCTCGAAGAGCAAGGCGCGGGCCCCGGGTTGGGCGCGCGCCGCTGTCGAGCGGGAGGAGCGCGAGAGGCAGGCGGCACTGATGGAAGAGCAGGCCTGGCAGGCCCGGGCGGAGGCCCGTCCGCTGGCGCTCCACGAGGAGGAAGCGGTGGCGCTGGTCCGCGAGTACCTCTCGGCGCTCGATCAGGGAGACGAGGCGCGGATGCGCATGGCGCTCGACCTCGAGTCGTATTTCCAGCGCAACGGATCGCAGGCCGGGCTCACGCGGCCGTGGGAGGCGATGACCACGGAGGAGAAGCGGACCGCCTCGAACCGCTTCTACACCGACCAGCTCTCGCCCGCCGCGCTCGAGAAATGGAAGAGCCGCGACCGCAGCGGTGAGCGCTTCATCCAGAGCACCGGGCGGCCCGGCGAGGGAGGGGTCTCCATCGAGCTCCGGGACGCCTCGAGCGGCGAGATCGTGGAGCGCACGTACGTGCTCGCGGTCGGCCCGCGTCGCCAGTGGCAGATCGTGGACATCAGGGACAAGGTGTTGACGTCGGCCCGGCCGGTCGCCGAGGCCGAGGCGCGGAAGGAGCCGGGCAGGTCCGCGACCGGGGCCGGGAAGGACCCGGCGAAGGCGGGCGACGAGTCCGAGCTCCATCCCACCGGCACGCACCGCGTGCTCGGGGGGGGCCGGGAGATCCGGCCGGTGGAGTTCCCGGAGGACATCTCTTCCGAGGCGCGCAAGAAGGCCGAGGAGCTGGTCCGCGCGCTCACCGATCCGAACGCCTCGCGCGAGTCCGTGGCCGCGCGCAAGCAACTGGTCGAGCTCGGGCGGCCGGCGGTCCCGGCGCTCCTGAACCGGCTGGTGGGGCTGGACCTCGGCAAGGAAGACGACGTGCTGGTCGCGAACCTGGTGGATCAGACCATGCGCGAGATCACGGGTCAGGACTCCGGCTTCGCGCCCCACATCACGGACGAGACGCTCGGCGGCTCCGACGCCAAGTCCAAGGAGAAGGCGCTCCGGCGCTGGTTCGGCTGGTGGTACAGCCAGGGCCACCTGATGAAGGGGAGCCCGAAGAAGTAGGAAGGGCACGATGGAGAGCATCTCGGTCACGTGCGTGAGCTGCGGCTCCCGCTACCAGTTCAGCGCCGAGCAGGCCGGAAAGAAATTCCGCTGCAAGAAGTGCGGGACCGTGAACGTGATCGAGGAGGCGCCCGCCCCGCTCCCGCGCTCGCCCGCCGGCGCGCGCAACACGGTGGCCGGGCGACGGGCGGCGCCCGAGCCCGCGGCGCCGGGGCGCTCCGCCCGCCACTACGCCGAGAGGGCGCCGTCGAAGCCGGTGCCGCCGCTCTTCCTCGGGATGGGGGTCCTGGGCATCGTGCTGGCGGGGGTGGGCCTCTGGGTGGTGACGTCCAAGCCGAAGCCCCCGCCCAAGAAGCCCGCCCCGGTGGTGGAAACGCCGGCCGAGACGGCCTCCAAGACGCCGGAGCCGCCCGCGCCGCCGCCCGCGGCTTCGCCACCGCCGGAGCCCGCGATGCCCGCCGAGACGGCGAAGGTCGCCGACGCTCCGAAGAAGAGCGAGGGCGCGCCGCCTCCCGAGGAGAAGCCGAAGCCGCCGCCCTCCGATCGCATGCCCGGCCGCTTCGGCAAGGTCGAGGTGAAGGCGCTGGACCACCGGCCGGACACGCCGCCCGAGCTGCGGACCCAGATCGACGAGCACATCACGACGCTCAAGAACCCGGACCTGACGAAGGAGCACAACCACGCCACGGACGCGCTCGAGAAGATCGGCAAGCCCGCCGTCCCCCGGCTGATCGGCGCGCTGGCCGACGTGGACGTGAACAACGCGGATCAGATGATGACGGCGCGAATGATCAACGGCGTGCTCCGGAAGCTGTGCCGGGCCTCCTACAACTTCCCCATGGGAGAGGGCCCGGACACCGCGAGGCAGAGCGTCCACACGCGCGAGCTGTGGTTCCAGTGGTATCGGGACAACCAGACGCGGCTGTACTCCAAGCGCTGGGACGAGGAGGCGCCGAAGCCCGAGAAGGAGCCCGACCTGGGGGGCGGCGGGTGACCCGGACCCCTCGCGGCCGGCGGGATCGCCGGGCGTCCCCTCAGCCGGTCGCCGCGAGCTTCTGCAGCGCCTCGAATCCGCCCTCTACGACTTCCACGTTGCGCCACCCCTGCGCCGCCAGCTTCGCTGCCTGACCGACAGCCGTGGCATCGCGGGGTCAGGCGCAATAGAGCGCGATCTCCTGGTCCTTCGAGAGAGCCGGCAGACGGGACTGCAGCTCGCGGAAGGAGATCGCGCCGTCCACGTGATACTGACGACACTTCGCGTCGTCCTCGTAGGCGCAGACGAGGAGCACGTCCTCGCCCGATTCAAGCTTCTCGTGCACCTTCTGCGCGCTCAGGCGCCTCGGCTCGGCCATGGGAACCTCCCGCTCCGCAAGGAGCACATGATCCGCGACCACGTCGTCCGCTCTCGAAGGTCCCTATAGTCCGCTTCGGACCTGAATCAAGCCCCGGAGGAGGCGCGGGCGCGCAACCGGACCGGACGTTGGTAGCGCGACGGGGGGCTCCGGCGCTACCTCATCCGGAGCCTGAGGCGCGTCACTTCTTCGCGGACGCGTTCCGACGACGTGCGCATGCCGGCCTTCGCGGCCAGCGCCAGCTCCTCCTCGGCGTCGGCGTAGAAGCCGGCATAGGCGAGGAACAGCGCCAAGTCGATCGCGGCCTCGCCTTCCCCGCGACCGTGCTTCCGGAAGACGGCCGCTCCGAGGTCCGCCGCGCTCAAGAGGGTTCCTGCGGCGAGGCGGATCGTGACCCCCTCGACCGACTCGATCCGCCCGGACACGACCTTCCCCGGCTCGCGGAGCGCGAGCTTCATCTCCGTCCCCGCCGCGTCCTTCAGCGCGGCCAGCGTCCGGCGGAGCGCCCGCGCGGCCGACACGAGGAAGCGCACCCGGTACCGCTCCTCCGGCCGCGAGAACTTCTCGACCGCGGGGTTCTGCCCGAGCGCGTCCGTGCGCACCAGCGCGCTCTCCAGCCGCCCCTCGCGGAACAGGAGCCCGATGAGATCGGCCTCCTCCGCCACCTCGTGACGGGCGATAGCGACCAGGTCCTCCTGCTCCTGCAGCTCCGCGATCCGGAGCAGCGCCTTGATCGCCCAAGGGGTCTTCGGATGGGACTCGAGCACCTGCCGCCAGGCGAGGTAGGCCATCGAGTTCTCCGGCGGGCGGGCGGCGAGCGCGGCCTCCGCCTGCTGGAACAGCTCCTCCGGTCCCGGCACCTTCGACGGTCCCGCGGGCTTCACGTCGCCGGCGGCGCCGAGGAACTTGCGGACCCAGAAGAGCTTCTTCCGGGTCTCGATCAGCGCGGCGTCCAGCCCGCCGCCGCCGCTCTTCTGGTCCTTGGCCTCCTGGTAGAGCTTGATCGCCGCCTCGAACGCCTCCGCCGCCTTCCGGAACAGCGCGTCGCGCGGCGCGCCCTGCAGCTTCTCGGCCTCCTGGAGCGCCTGGTCCCCCTCCGCCACACGCTTCGCGGCCTCCTCGACGCCGCCGGCCTTCGGCACGGGCGCCGGAGGCGCGGCGGGGTCCTGGCGGACCGGCGCGGCCGGGCGCGGGGCGGGCGCCGCGCGCCGCGCGGGAGCCGGCTCCAGGACGGCATGGACCGGGCTCGGCCTGGGCGCCGGGGCCGGCTCGGCCCGGCGGGGTGCGGCGGCCGGCGGCGCCTCGACGGGCTTCTCCTCGCGCGCCGCCGGAGCGCCAAAGATCATTTCGCGGTACGCCACGATCACGCCGGTGACCAGCAGCAGGAAGAGGAGCGTCAGGGGCGCGGTTGAGAACGTCTTCTCGCGGGGCATGGGCTACGAGCCGGCCAGCCGCGAGCGGACGCGCGCCTCGTCCTCCTGCGCGATCGGCTCGACCTTCACCCCCAGCGAGGTGAAGTACTGGATGGCCTTCCCGATCTCCTCCTCCTTTCCCACCAGCTCGAGCGCCACGAGTCCGATCTCATCGGTGACGCTGGCGCCCCGGATGTTCGGAATCACCTCGAAGCGCTTCCCCACGTTGTAGAGGATGGGCTCGCGGATCAGCTTCTGGGGGAAGGTGAGAAAGACCTGACGCCTTGTCTCCATCGAGCCGTCTCCCCGGCAGTTGGATTCCTCGTCGACGACGCGATCGCCCGAGAGGATACACCATCAACGGCCCGGTCGTCGAACGGCCAGGAGGCCGGCCACGAGCCCGGCCAAGATCAGGCGGAGGATCAGCTCCGGCGCTCCCGGATAGCGGAACGGGTAGAAGCCGCCCACGACGAACCGCCGGTAGAGCCCGTCGGTCCGGAGCCAGTCGAGCGCGAGCCCGTCGGGCCCGAAGACCGCCATCAGGGGGTTCCCTCCCAGGAGGACGAGCAGCACCCGGTCGCGCGCTCCGGACCCCTCGGGCGCCTCCACCAGGAAGTTCCCCCAGTACGGCGTCGCCACCAGCAGGAGTCCGAGCGCCGCCGCCAGGAGTCGGGCGCCGTCGCCCGGGAGGCGGAGGTGGAGCAACAGTGCGCGCGTTCCGGAGACGGCGACCGCGAACGCCGCGAGCGTCGCCTGCGCCGCCAGCGCGCCGCGCGGCGACGCCTCCCCGAGAGTGGCCGCGAACCCGGCGAGCAACGGGAGGAGGAGCGCGCTCCCGAGCTTCCGACTCCAGGGGAGCCACTCCCCGCGCACCGCGAGGAACGGGAGGAGCACCGCCTCGACCACGAGTGCGGCCGCGCCCCCGCCCTGGCTCGCGCCGAGCCGCACCGCCGCCATCGCGGCCGCGACCGCCGCTCCCGCGAGGAGCGACCGCCCGGGCGCGGTTACTTGAGCCCCTTCCGGCACCGCGCGAGCGCCTGGAGGGCGTAGGCCGTCGCCAGCTCCGCGTTCGCCTCGTACCAGCGGTCCTTCTCGTTCTTCCACGACCCGTCCGGTCGCTGGAGCGAGAGCAGTTTCCCGGCCAGCGCCGGCCGCCAGGAGTGGGTTTCGCCCGCGGGCGTCGTGATCTCGTCGACCCCGGCCGCGTCCAGCGCCTGGGCCATCGTCCAGTAGTAGTAGAAGAGCCCCTGCTGGCCGGCCTCGGGATCGCGCGCGGTGTCGAAGCCCGGGTTCTCGTCCAGCGTCCAGTGGCCCGACAGCCACTGGAGCGCAGCCTTCACCCTCGGGTCGTCCCTGCCGAGGCCCCCGTAGACGTAGCCCTTGAACAACGCGTAGGTCATGCTGCCATAGGAGCGCGCGACCACGGTCCCCTCGGGGCCCGGGTCGAATCCGGCCTTGGAGTCCCCCACGGCGTAGACGCCGCCGCCGTCGTTCCCCGAGACCACGATCCGCTTCTGGGCGTCCTCCACCCTCTCCTGGTTGGTCTCGCTGTGGTTCTGGCACCGCTCGAGGAAGTAGAGCGCCTTCTTGAACGACTCGTGCCCCTTGGGGACCCCGGCGGCGCGCAGACCCTCGGCCCAGAGTGAGAGGTTCGACATGTCGGGGACCCGGAGAGCGTTCCCCTGGTTGCCATAGCCGGCGCCCCCGTAGTGGCGGTCCTTGGGCGTGTACTTCTCGCCTTCGTCGGCCTGGTGCTTCAGCAGGAAGTCGCGCGCTTTCTCGATCAGCGGCTTCAGCTCCTGATCGCCGGCGGCGGCGAGCCCCTGGAGCGCCGCGGAGGTCTCGTAGTTGAGGAGCGTCCCGGCGGAGATCGAGCCGTCCTCGCGGACCTGCTTCTTCAGGAACTCGACCGCCTTCCGGACCTGCGGATCGTCCGCGGCCGGCCGCCCGGGCCCCTCGAGGATCGCGAGCAGCACGAGCCCGGTCAGCCCCGTCTGGGGCTCCTTCTTCCCCTGGATGGTCACGGTCCAGGCGCCGGAGGCGTCCTGGGCCTTGCGGAGGAACTCGACCCCCCTGAGCGACGCCCCACGCACGGCGGCGGCGTCCGGCACCTGGGCCAGGGCCGGCGAGCCGGCGAGGACCCCGAGGAGGACGGCGACGGATCGGATCGGGCCTGGTGACATGGGACGCTCCCTTCGTTTTTCCCGCGCTTCCACGGGAATCATAACGGCGCCCGCGAGCCGCGGTTCGACGCGGCCAGCCCGATGTCCGAGCGGAAGTGGCGTCCCTCGAACTCGATGCGTCCGACCGCCCGGTAGGCGCTGTCGCGCGCCTCGGCGAGGCTCTCCCCGGTCGCGGTCACCGCGAGCACGCGGCCGCCGGAGGTGACCAGCTCCCCCTGAGGGGTGAGCGCGGTGCCGGCGTGGTAGACCTTCACGCCGGGCTCCCGCTCCACGTCCGCGAGCCCGCGGATCGGCTGGCCCACCTGCGGCTTCTCGGGGTAGCCCCGCGACGCGAGCACCACCGAGACGCTGGAGCGCGGCGACCAGCCGAACTCGGCCGCGTGGAGCCCCCCGGTCACGCACCGGGTCAGGAGGTCGAGCAGGTCCCCCTGGAGCAGCGGGAGCACCGCCTGGGTCTCCGGGTCGCCGAAGCGGACGTTGAACTCGAGCACGCGCGGGCCGGCCGCGGTCACCATGAGGCCGGCGTAGAGGAGGCCCTGGAAGGGCCGCTCCTCGCGCGCGAGCGCGTGCAGGATCGGGACGAGGACCTGCGCCTCGACCTGGTCGCGCACCGCGCGCGTCGCGACCGGCGCGGGCGCGTAGGCGCCCATGCCTCCGGTGTTCGGGCCCTGGCCGCCCTCGAGCAGCGTCTTGTGGTCCTGCACGGGCGGGAACGGGAGGATGTTGCGCCCGTCGGTCAGCGCCATCATCGACAGCTCCTCGCCCCGGAGGAAGTCCTCCACGACGATCTGCTCCCCGGCCGCCCCGAAGCGCTTCTTCGTCAGGAAGGTCTCCACCGCCTCGAAGGCTTCTTCCTCGCTCCGGGCCACGATGACCCCCTTGCCGGAGGCGAGCCCGTCCGCCTTGAGCACCACCGGGTAGACGCCGCTCGCGCGCAGGTAGTCGCGCGCGTCGCGCACGCCCCGGAACACCCTGAAGTTCGCGGTGGGCACCTGGCTCCTGGACATCAGCCCCTTGGAGAAGGCCTTGCTCCCCTCGAGCTCCGCGGCGCGCGCGGTCGGGCCGAAGATGCGGAGGCCCTCGTCCCGGAACCGGTCCACGATGCCGTGCACGAGCGGCTCCTCGGGCCCCACCACGGTCAGGTCGATCCCCTCCGCCTTGGCGAACCGGAGCAGCTTCACCTGGTCGGTGGTCTTGAGGTCCAGGCACCGTGCCTCGCGCGCGATCCCGGCGTTCCCGGGGGCGCAATAGAGCACCGGCTCCTTGGGCGACTCCTTGAGCTTGGAGATCAGCGCGTGCTCGCGCCCGCCCCCGCCGATGACCAGAACTTTCACGATTCTCGGCCCTCCCGGTCTCTCCGGTCCTCCCGCCTCGTCCCGCTATAATCCCGACCCGGATCGGGGCGTGGCGCAGTTTGGCTAGCGCGCGTGCCTTGGGAGCACGAGGTCACCAGTTCGAATCTGGTCGCCCCGAATCCTCACCTGACCTCCAAACCGCGGCAGTACTCCTGCCAGACCTCGTCGAGCGCCTCGAGGTCCGGATTCCCGAACGCCTCGCGGAAGACCTCGAAGCCCGTCCGTCCCTTCAGCTCCTCTCCGAGGTAGCGGAGCAGCGCCCGCCGGTATTCCCCTCCGGCCCCGTACCAGAAGTAATGGACCAGCGACCACGCCTGCGCGTAGAAGCGGCTGCCCACCGCGCCCTGCGCGTCGCGGTCCTTCCCGGCCTTCTTCGCGGCCACGGTCATCAGGTCCACCCTGGTCTTGACGCGCAGCAGCTCCTCCAGCTTGAAGTGGTGGTCGATCGAGCCGTGCTGGAGCTCCTGCACCCGGAAGGGGTGGTTCACCATCAGCGTGAAGGTCTCCCGCCCGGTCCGGTCGTCCGTGGTCTTCTCGGCCGCCCCCAGGAACTCCGCGAACCCCTCCTGGAACCAGTGCGACTGGCAGTGCCCGTCCCCGCGCGTGTAGGCGTCCACCACCTGGTGGACCGCCTCGTGGAACAGCTTGTTCAGGTTGAAGTTCTTCCGCCCGACGAAGGCCCCGGCCCCCGGCTCCTCGTAGAAGATGATGATCCGCTCGTCCGGCCGGTAGTAGGCGGCCACGCCGCGATCCACCGGGTGCCCGATCGCCCGGTTGTACTGGTCGAAGTCCTCGCGCGAGAGGAAGGCCACCACCGGGAGCAGGCTCCGCTCCCCGGCCCGCTCCTCCACCTTCCTCAGCTCGAACGGCTCGGCGAACTCCTTCCGGAAGGTCCGGTAGAGCGTGAGCAGGAGGTTCCCGCGGCTCTGGTGGAACCAGCGGTCCTTCTCACCCGTGTTGGTCTTCTGGATCAGGATCAGATAGGGCCCCTGGAGCGACGCGGTGAGCGTGAACTTCTCCAGGCCGGGGCGCGCACGGACCTCGTCCCGCATCGCGCCGGCCGCCTTCTGGCGGGCCTCGTCCGCGTCAGCGTCCACGATCAGGAAGGCGTCGCCCGCCGCGGCGGGAGAGGCGGCCGCGGGCGCCTCGCGCTGCGCCTCCTCCCACTCCGAGGCCGTGAGCCACTTCTTCTCGCGCCAGCGCGCCACCGCCCCGTCGTAGCGCCGGAAGCCCATCTTCGCTCGCAGCGCCTCGTCATCGGGCTCGCGCGCGATCCCCTTCTGCCAGGCGAGCGCCGCGCGTCCCGCGAGCCCCCGGGCTTCGAGCCAGACGCCGAGCGCGAGCCAGCCGTCGGCCGTGTCCGCCGTCTGGGCCTCGCGCCAGCGGCGATCCCGTTCCTGCTCCGGAGTCTCGGGCGGCGGCGGCGGCGGGGGCGCCTTCGCGGCGGGCGGCGCGGTCGCCGGCGCCGGCGCGGGCGGCTTCCGGTCGCGGCACGCGGGGACCACGCAGAGGGCGGCCAAAAGGATCGGCAGAAGACGCATGAGCGGCGCTACCTTATCCGCGCCCCGATCGGTCGAGAAGCCCACCTCCGCGCACCACCGGGATCGCGCGCACCTCGGCGCCCGGCTCGAGCTGCGCCTCCAGACCCCCCAGCATGCGGACGTCGTGGTCGCCCACGAACAGCCGGACCTGCTCGCGCATCCCGCCGTCCGGCCGGATGAGCCGCGCGCGCACCCCCGGGAAGCGCGCCTCGAGCGCGTCGAGGAGCTGGCGCACCGTCGCGGCCTCGACCTCCACCCGGCTCTGACCCTGCAGGAGGCCCCGGAGCGGCAGGCCCAGATGGATCACGGCCATCGGTCGTTCACGCCTCCACCCGACCCCCGGCCGCGGCCGCCGGCCTGGGGACCTCGAGCACCTCCTCGTCGAGCACGCCCCGCTTCTCGTGCAGGGCCCAGGAGCTGGCGCTCGTGTGCCAGCCGCCTTCCACGGCGACGATCACGTAGGAGTACGCGGGCCAGGCGTGCTCCAGGTCGGCGGGCGTCGGGTGCCCGGGGCGGTCCACGTGCGAGTGGTAGAAGCCGACGATCAGGGGACCCTGGGGATCCAGCTCCCGCTCGAGCGCCAGGAGCTCGGCGGGGTCGATCTCATAGCCGGTCCGCTCGCGCCCCACCGCCGCGTTCCGGAGCGGCCGGACGGCCGTGACGGTCTTCCGGCCCGACCGCTCCGTGCCGAGAAGGGCTCCGCAGGCCTCGCGGGGATAGGCCAGCCGCCCGTGGCGCACGAGCGCGTCCAGGAGGGGGGCGGCGATGGAGATCATGGCCGCACTCTCATCGATTCCGGGCGGGGCGCGGCCGGCGCCGGCTCGTCCCCCGGGGGCAGGGCCGTCCCGCGCCGCCGCCGCCGCCACCAGCGGGCCAGGACGGCCCCGGTCACGATCGCGAGGATGCCCACGATCAGCACGTTGTGCCACAGCTTCAGCTCGCGGCGCGCCTGGGACAGGTTGCTGCCGAAGAAGTAGCCGAGCCAGACGGAGGCCGGCACGGAGATCAGAGCCGCGGCGCCGTCGAGGAGGAGGAACTTCCACGTCTTCATGCGCAGCGTCCCCGCGACGAAGAAGGCGCAGACGCGCACGCCGACGAAGAAGCGGGCCGCGAAGACCGTCTTGGCCCCGTAGCGGGCGAACGTGTGGTGGACCTTGTCCATGCGCGGAGGCGTGAGCACGCGCCGCATCCAGGGCACGTCCAGGAACCGCATGCCGTAGCGCCGGCCCGCGTAGAAGGCAACCAGGTCGCCGAGCAGGATCGCCACCAGGCAGACCGCCTGCGTCTCGTAGAGGCCCGTGTATTCCTGGTAGGCGAGGTAGCCTCCGGCGAGCAGCGTGAGCTCCTCCGGGATCGGGAGGCCCAGGCCGCACAGGAAGAGGATCGTGAAGATCCCTACGTACGACCAGTCCTGGAGGAAGGCGAGGAAGGTGCTCACGGGAGGGGTCAGAGCATAGCCGGCCCCCGGGGCCTTTCCAGGGTCAGCGGGCGCCTTCCGCGGGCGGGCTCAGCCGGTCGATGTAGCGCTGCTCCGGGTAGCGCAGGTCGTCGGCTTCCGCGCGCTCGAAGCGGCTCCGCACCTCGACCGTCTCGCCGCGGACCCCGTAGGACCAGAGCAGCGTGACCCGGTCCCGCCCGGTCCACGCGACGCGGCCGGCCGGGGCCGGGAAGAGGACCGTGAGCGCGCCGCGGACCGGCACGGCCCACTCGGCGGGCGTCCCGGCTTCGGGGGAGAGCGGGCCGCCCTCGCCCTCCCCCTCCTCGATCCGGAAGCGGTCGGGGCGCGCCACGACCCCGCCGCCGGGGCAGGCGCCGTGCAGCTCCAGCGCGTAGCCCGGCCGCGCCGCGAGGAAGGTCGCCCGGAGGGTGAGGGAGAACTCCACGGCCTCCCGCGCGCCCGGGGGGACGGGCGTGGCGCCCTTGGACGAGACGCCGCCCGCGACCCGCACGTCGTGCTCCGCCGTCCGGTACGGCAGCTCGGCCAGCCCGGCGCAACCGGGCGCGAGCACCGCGGCCGCGAGCCAGAGCGCGCTTCTCCTCACAGGTTCTTGAACCTCTCCAGCTTCGAGTCCTCGCCGATCACGACCAGGATGTCCCCCTCGCGGATCACGTCCGTGGGGAGCGGCGCGATGTTCGGCTTCTCGCCCTCGCGCCGGATCACCACGACCACGACGTTGAACTTCCGGCGGATCTCGAGCTCCTCGATGCTCCGGCCCCAGAGCTTCTCGGGCGCCTTGATCTCCATCACGCTGTAGTCCTCTCCGAACGTCACCTGGTCCAGCACGTTCGGGAAGGCGAGCCGCTCGGCCACGCGCCGGCCCATCTGCTTCTCGGGGAGGATCACCTCGGTCGCGCCGACCTTCTCGAGGATCTTGGCGTGGTCCTCGGTCACCGCCTTGACGAGGATCTTCCGCACCCCCAGCTCGCGGAGGTAGAGGGTCACGAGGATGCTGGCGTCCAGCCCCTGGCCCAGGCTCACGACCGCCGCGTCCACGTCCTTGAGCCCGAGCGACTCGAGCACCTCGCGGTCCCGCACGTCGGCCTGGACCGCCTGCTGCGAGAAGGCGCGCGCGTCCTCGACCGCCTCGCGCTGGCTGTCCACGGCGATGACCTCCTGGCCCTTCTCGAACAGGACCCGCGCCACCGTGCTGCCGAACCGTCCGAGCCCGATCACTCCGAAAAGCCCCATCGCTCACCCCACGAGGACGTTTTCTTCCGCGTAGACGAAGGGCTTGGGCCCCTTCTCGACCCCCACGGCCAGCGCGAGCGCGAGGGGGCCGACCCGCCCGAGGAACATGAGCAGGATGATCACGAGCTTCCCGCCCGAAGACAAGGACGGCGTGATCCCGGTCGTGAGCCCAACGGTGCCGAAGGCCGAGATGGCCTCGAAGAGGAGCTCCACGAAGTTCATCGAGCCCTCCCGGTAGGGCGCCATCCCGCCCTCCAGGACCACCAGCACGAGATAGCCGCCGAGCAGCACCACGGTCGCGCTCATCGTGACGACGACCGCGCGGGAGACCGCTTCCTCGGGCAGCTTCCGGTTGAAGAGCCGCACCCACTCCTCGCCCCGGAAGCGCCAGCGCACCATCGCGTAGAGGACCGCCGCCGTGACGGTCTTGACGCCGCCCGCGCAGGAGCCGGGCGAGCCGCCGACGAACATCAGGATCATGGTCAGGAGGAGGGTCGCGTGCGTGACCTGGCCGAAGTCGATGCTGTGGTATCCCGCGGTCCGGGCGGTCACCGACGCGAAGAAGGCGTGCAGCACCCGCTCGGGGAACGGGCGCCCCCCCAGCACGGCGGGCGAGGGGTTCCCCCACTCGACCACGAGGATGCCCGCGGTCCCGGCCGCGAGCAGCATCGCGGTCACGGCCAGGACCGTCTTCGTGTGCAGGCTCGGCGGGCGGTGCCGGCCGCGGCGCAGCCAGGCGATGACCTCGGTGAGCACCGGGAACCCGATCCCGCCGAGGATGATCAGGGCCGCCACGATCAGGAGGGCGCCGGCCCCGATTCCCGGCGCCATGAACCCCTGCCGATAGAGCGAGAACCCGGCGTTGCAGAAGGCGGAGATGGCGTGGAAGGCCGCGTTGAAGAGGCGGCCCGGGCCGGCGGGGGGCAGGGAGGCGTAGAGGACCGCGGTTCCGACCACTTCGATCGCGATCGTGCAGAGAAGGATCGCGGCCGCGTACCGGGCGACGTCGCCGCGCCGCATCACGGCGAACGCGTCCTGGAGCACGAGGCGGTTCCGGAGCGACACGCGCCGGCCCACCACCAGGAGGAAGACCGTCGAGAAGGTCGTGATGCCGAGGCCGCCCACCTGGATCAGGAGGAGCAGGAGCCACTGTCCCGGCGTGCTGAGGCGGCTCCCCACGTCGATCGTGGTGAGGCCGGTGACGCAGACGGCGGACGTGGAGGTGAACAGCGCGTCGATCCACGGAAGGCGCGGGCCCCGGGCGGCCCAGGGGAGCGCGAGCAGGACCGCGCCGACGACGATGACCCCGGCGAACCCGCCGACGAGGGCGCGGGTCGGCGTGAGCCAGCGGGCGAACGCCCCGATCGGCATGTCGAGCACTCCCGTGGGCCGCGCACCGCCGGCCGCGGCCAGGGAGGGCGGGATTATAGCGAGGGCTCCGGGCCGGTTGTTCCCGGCGGCGCCATTCGATAGAAGAAGCGCCATGGCCCCATCTCCGTCCTCCCCGCTGATCGCGATCCCGTGCGGGCTCTACCGCGAGGCCGGCAAGGGGCGCTTCGCGACCCCCGAGGCCTACGTGCGGGCGCTCGCCGCGGTGGGCGCGACGCCCGTGCTGATCCCGGCGTCGGGGCCGACGCTGGCCGCGCTGGGCGCGCGCGGCCTCCTGCTCGCGGGCGGCGGCGACGTCGATCCCCGCCACTTCGGGCAGGAGCCGGGCTGCCGGACGGAGCAGGTGGACCTCGAGCGGGACGCGCTCGAGCTGGCGTGCGCGCGCGAGGCGCTGGAGAGCGGGATCCCGGTTCTCGGCATCTGCCGCGGCATGCAGGTCCTCAACGTCGCCGCGGGCGGGACGCTCTTCCAGGACATCTACGCCGAGGCCGGCGCCTGGGTGAAGCATCGCCAGGAGACGACGGTGCCGCTCCCCACGCACGCGATCACGCTGGAGCCGGGCACGGTGCTCGCCGAGGTCTTCGGCTCGGCGCCGGTGGCGCAGGTGAACTCCTTCCACCACCAGGCGGTCCGCGACGTGGCCCCCGGCTTCCAGGTGAGCGCGCGCGCGAAGGACGGGATCGTCGAGGGGCTCGAGCGCCCCGGCCGTTCGTTCACGGTGGGCGTCCAGTACCACCCCGAGCGCGTCTTCCCCGAGGACGCGCCCGCCCGCCGCCTCTTCGAGCGCTTCGTGGCGGCGACGCGATGAGAAAAGGTGCCAGGCACCTTTTCCGCCGCGGAAAAGGTGCCTGGCACCTTTTCTCACTTCTGCCCCAGCTCGCGCTCTTCGCCCGGCCGGAGCACCAGCTCCTCGGTCCGGGCGCCCCGCGTCGTGAGCCACTCCACGCGGTAGCGCCCCGCCGGCACGCGCGCGCCGCCCGCGCGGAGGCCGCCGCCGCCGCGCTCCTGCTCGAAGAGCGGGAACGCGCTCCCCTCCGGGAACACCCGGAGCCGGAGCACCTCCTTGCGCGCATTCCAGAACACCCGCCCGAAGGCGACGCCGCCCATCTCGACGTCGCCCGCCCCCGGAGGAAGCGACCCCGCGAGCACCCACTCCCCCTCGGCCCCGAGCCGCACGCGCAGCCCGAGGGGTCCGGGAGGCGCCAGCAGCTCCGCCACCCCCTGCTCATCCGTCGAGCCCGGCGCCCCCAGGAGGTCCCGGAGCGGCGTCCCGGCCCCCGAGAACAGCTCGACCCGGCTCCCCGGCGCCGGAGCCCCCGACGCGTCGAGCACCCGCACGCGCACCGGCCGCCGCGCCTCCCAGGCCGGCACCCAGTCGAGCGCCTTCCCGGCCTCGAGCTCGACCGGCCCCGTCGCGACCGCGCCCTCCACGGTGGCCGCCCCGAGCCACGCGCGACCGGGCCTGAGGCCGGCGAGCACCGTCTCGCCCCCCGCGGCCGCGCCGCACAGCGTGGTCCCGTCGGGCCACCCGAGCACCCAGCGCGCCGCCCCCGCGGCCTCGGCGAAGTGGAGCCGGAGCGCCCCCGAGTCGCGCGCGACGGCCGCCGCGGGCACCCGGAACTCCGCCTCGCTCCCCCCCGCCTCGAAGTCGCCCCCCTCGGCCGCGAACCCGCCCGCGATGACCGCGAGCCGGCACCGCGTGCCCGGGAGGACCTCGATCCGGAAGCGGCCGGACGCAGGATCGCACCGTCCCGGCCGCCGCTCGCCGGCGGCGGTCCGTGCCTCGACCCGGAGGTCGAGACACTCGAGCGCCCCGCCCGCTTCCGAGATGATGCGCCCCATGAGCGCAACCGGCTCGCTCGGTGGCGTGCCCTTGCCCTCCGCGCGCAGGTGCAGGCGGCGCACCTCGCCCGAGTGGAGCAGGAGGGGAGCCGAGCAGCTCCCCGCGGTCCCCATCACCTTCAGCTCCAGCGGCAGCGCCGCGGGCAGCTCGGTCAGGAGGAAGCACCCCGCCTCGTCGCAGCGGGTGGTCCAGAACGCCCCGCCTGCGTCCCAGGCCACCTGCACCTGCGCGCGCGACGCCGGCAGGCCATCGCCGCTCCGCACCTCGCCCAGCACCACGGTCGCGGCGGGAGGCGGCTCACCTCCTCCTTCCGTGCGCCGGCTCCGGCGGTCCTCGGCCGCCATCCGCGAAGGGCTCCGTCCGCGCGCGAGCAGGATGCGCTCGCCCGGGCCCGCCGCCGCGGTCTCGGCGCCCTCCCCGCGCGCCGAGACCGTGCCCGAGAGGATCCGCACGACGCCGATCGCCGGCCGGTCGCCCGCGCCGGCGTAGAGCCGGAGCACGCAGCGTCCTTCGCTGATCGACACCTCGCCGCCGTCCGTCTCCAGCACGAGGCGGCCGGGACCCCCCTCGCGGCCGGCGTCCACCGCGCCTCGCCGGACCCGGATGCGCGTCTCGAGGAAGCCGATCCGCACGCCCTCCAGCTCGGCCGCGCCCGTCACCGAGAGCGTGCCCGATCCGGGAAGCCGGAGCTGCGCGCGCGCCCCCGCCTCGACCTGGACGTGGTCCCCCTCGCGCAGGAAATGGCTCCCGGCCACCGCGACCGGCGCTCGGGAGCCGGCGCGCCGGAGCGCGGTGCGCCCCGACATCGGCTCCACGCGGAGCCCGCCATCCGAACGCGCCGGCACGACGACCGCCATGAGCAGCGGCAGCAGGCAGGCCGCGGCGCCGGCCAGGAAGTAGCCGCGCACCGGGACCCGCGCCGGCTGCGGGCGCGCCAGCTTCGGGGGCGGCTGCCACTCGCGGAAGGCCGCCCGTGCCGCCTCGCCGACGGTGACCCAGCGGCGGGTCTCGTCGCGGCAGGTCGGGCAGCCCGCGAGGTGCTCGCGCGCCGCGTCCGCTTCGCGACGATCCAGCGTTCCGGCCAGGAAGGCGACCAGATCGGGACACGTTCGGGTCATGTCACACCTTCAGGAGCAGCGGGCCGGGACGGGCGTCGAGCGCCTCGCGTCCGAGCCCCGCCTCGCGCCACCGCCGGAGCCCCGCCGTGAAGCGCGCCGCCGTCTCCTCCGTCGGGAGCTCGAGCAGCGCGGCCACCTCCGCGAGGGGCATGGAGAACAGGAAGTAGAGGAGGGTCACGGTCCGCTGGCCCGGCGCGAGCAGCGCGCACCAGGCTCCTGGGGTCCAGCGCCCGTCGTCGGGGTCGCCTCCCGTGACGCGGGCGTCGGCGAAGGCGCGCGACGTCGGACACCGGGAGGCGGCCTCCTCCTCCACGAGGTCGGCCGGACGGAGGCGGCCGTCGCGGTCGCGCCCGAGGCGTACGAGCGCCGCGTCGAGAATGTCGCCGCACCGCTCGGCGGCGGACTCGGGGTCCTTGAGGCGGAGGAGCGCCGCCACGTAGGCCAGCGGCGCGTAGCGCGCCTGGAACCGCGCGCGCGCCGCCGCGTCGCCCGCGGCCGCGAGCCAGAGCTCCGGCCGCCCGTCCGTTCCCGTCATACCTCCCCGCACCACCGGCCTGGTCCCCGAGGCCGGGTCTTACACGGAAGAAGGGAGCGACAAGGGTCCTTCGCCTCGTTCGAAGGTCTCCAGTCAGGAGGATCTGGACCTGCGCCGGGTCAGAGCGCCTCGCTCCCCAGGTCGATCAAGGTGAACCGCCCGGTTCCTGGACCTTCATCGGCCAGAACCCGCGAGGAGGATTAGGGGGTCGAAAAGGGGGCAGGGACCTTCTCCGCCGCGGAAATGGTTCCTGCCCCCTTTTCGACGGCCTCCCGCAGCTCGCTCACGGTCCGGATGCCCACCAGCAGCCGGTCGCCGGTCTCGAGCACGCCGTAGACCATTCCGCAGACGCGTCCCCCGGCGTCCAGGACCGGCGCGCCCGAGAGCCCCGGCCCGAAGGGCGCGCGGTCCTCTCCGTCGGGCTCGAGCAGGTCCACGCCGACGGCGGTCGCGCGCCGTTCGCGGGGCGGGCGCGTACGCGCGTCGAGGATGCGCACCTCGTCGCCCGCGCGGAGCGCGCCGGGCGCCCACGACACGGCTCCCTTGGCGCTCCGGTTCCGGACCAGGGCCAGGTCCGCGCCGACCTCGCGCACGCGGCCCGGTTCGAAGAGGTGCGCGCACGTGAGGAGGAGGCCGTCGCCGACCGGGAAGGCATGGCCGATGGCGACGGGCGCGGGCCCCTCGCCGGTCGCGAGGTCGGGGCGCTCGGCCCGGACCAGCACGGGGCGGAGGCCGGGCGCGGCGCTGCACGAGACCAGGAACATCCCCAGGAGGGCGGGCCGGAGCATGCGGGAGCGCTCTTCTCCTCCCGCCGACCCGACCGCGCGCGATTCTCAGGACTCTCCCCGCCCCGAGTCAAATCGCCCATTTCGCACTTTGATCCGCCCCTGCCACTCTGGCTTCCAGCTTCAAGCTTCCAGCTTCCAGCCACTTCCATGAAGCCCACCCCTCCCTAATGTCGATACCTTCCCCAGACACCCTCCTCACCGGGCGGAAACATGCTGGGAATCCTCATCCTCTGCGTCCTGGCCGGGCTCCTCGCCGCCGGCCTGACACCGATGGTCCGTCGGCTGGCGGTGTTCGCCGGCGCGCTGGACCTCCCCTCCGCCCGCAAGGTGCACGCGCGCGAGACCCCGCGCACCGGCGGGCTGGCGATCGCGATCGCGTGGCTGCTCACGATGGGCGTCGCCGCGGTCTGGAAGACGTTCGACCCGGCGCTCTCGTTCGCGCCCGGGGAGCACGCGCGACTCATGCTCGGCGCGGTGCCGATGCTCCTGGTCGGCCTCGCCGACGACCTCTACGGGCTCCGCGCCCGCTGGAAGCTCGCGCTGGAGATCGCGATCGCGCTGCTGATGGTCGCGCTCGGGATGCGGATCGACCTGGTCTCGCTCCCGTTCGTCGGCTCGGTCAAGACCGGGGTCTTCGGCATCCCGCTCACGGTCTTCTGGCTGGTGGCCGTGGTGAACGCGATCAACCTGATCGACGGGCTCGACGGGCTCGCCTCGGGGATCGCGCTGATCGCGGCCGCCGCGAACGGCGTGATCGCGCTCCGGCTCGGACGGCCCGAGATCGCGCTCCTCCTGTTCGTGATGGGCGGGGCCCTGCTGGGCTTCCTCCGGCACAACCTCCACCCCGCGACGATCTTCCTCGGGGACTCGGGGAGCCTGTTCCTCGGGTTCTTCCTCGCGATGCTGTCGCTCCAGTCGTGCCAGAAGGGCCCGACCGCGATCGCGATCGTGCTGCCGATGCTCACGATGGCGCTGCCGCTGGCCGACACGGTGGCGGCCTTCCTGCGGCGGACGCTCCGGCCCGGCGCGGGCGCGTGGTGGATGCGGCTCGCGCGCGCGTTCCACCCCGACCGGCAGCACGTGCACCACCGACTGCTCCGGCTCGGCTTCGGGCACGCGGAGACGGTCACGCTGCTCCACCTCGTGTGTCTGCTGTTCGCGGCGATCTCGGTGGCGGTGGCGTCGGTGCCCGAGATCGGCGCGCGCTTCATCCTGCTCTACGCGGCGGTCGTGACCGCCGCGGTGGCGCGGAAGCTCGGCCTCTTCGGCCGCCGCGCGACGGCGGAGGACGGCGGGGGCGCGCCGGAGCTGGCGGGCAAGCGCGCGCTGCTCCTCGGCGAGGCGCCCGGGCCGCTCCAGCTCACGCTCCACGAGGGCGGCGTGCGGACGGAGCGGGCGGCCGACCCGGACGAGGGGCTGCGCCGCTACCGGGACGAACGCCATGACCTCGTGGTCGCGGGCGCGGGCCAGGCGGCCGACCCGACGGCGCTCCGGCGCCTGTTCGGAGTGAACCCCGACTGCGTGCTGCTCTGGGCGGCGCCGGGGACGCCGCCGGCGGGGCTCCCGGTCTACGAGTGGCTGGACGCGGGCGCGGACCCGGCGCGGTGCGGGATGGCGGTGCGGCGCGGGCTGGAGCGCAGCGCGCTGCTCGGGCGGGTGCGCTACGCCTTCCGGCTCCTCTGGCTGACGCTGACCGTGCTGCCGATCCTGCTCACGCTCTCCTGGGCGCTCGGGCGGTGACGGTGCGGCGGGCGCGGGTCCTCCACGTCATCACGCGCCTGATCCGCGGGGGCGCGGACGAGAACACGGTGCTGACGGTGAACGGGCTCCCGCGGGACCGCTTCCGGGTGGCGCTCGCGGTCGGTCCGGAGTCGGACGAGGCGATGCTCGGGCGGGTCGCGTCCGACGTGGAGGTGGTGCGGGTGCCGGACCTCGTGCGGGACGTGCACCCGGCGCGGGACCTTCGGGCGTTGGGCCAGCTCCGTTCGCTCTGTGCGCGCGCGCGCGTGGACGTGTTCCACACGCACGTGGCGAAGGCGGGGATCCTCGGGCGCGCGGCCGCGGACGGCCGGGTGGGCACGGTCGTGCACACGATCCACGGCGCGACCTTCCACGGGCACCAGGGCCCGCTGGCGCGGATGCTCTACCGGGCGCTGGAGCGGCGGGCGGCGCGGGCGGCGGACCGGCTGATCGTGGTGGGCGAGGACCTCAGGGCGCGCTACCTCGCGGCGGGCGTGGGGCGGCCGGAGCAGTACGTGACGATCCGGAGCGGGATGGACGTCGAGCCCTTCCGGCGCGCGGCGGCGCTGGCGCCGGGGGCGCGGGTCGCGCTGCGCCGGGCCTTCGGAATCCCCGAGGACGCGTTCGTGGTGACGAGCGCGGCGCGGCTGGAGCCGCGGAAGGGGCAGGCGTTTCTGCTGGAGGCGGGCCGCGCGCTGGCGCAGCGCTTCACGCGGGTGCGCTTCCTGATGGCGGGCGAGGGCCCCGAGCGGGCGGCGCTGGAGCGTCTGGCGGCCGCGCACCCCGCGCTCCGCGGGAGGGTGGTCTTCCCCGGCTACTGCGAGGACCTGGCCCCGGTGCTCGGTCTGAGCGACGCGTTCTGTCTGACGTCGCTCTGGGAGGGGTTGCCGCGGGTGCTGGTGCAGGCGTCGCTGGCCGGGCTTCCGGTGGTGACGTTCGGCGTGGAGGGCGCGGCCGAGGTGGTGCGGAACGGCGAGTCCGGTTGGATCGTGGCGCCGCGGGACGTGCCCGGGCTGACGAGGGCGCTCGAGACTCTGGTCTGGGACCCCGCAAAGGCGCGCGCGATGGGCCGCCGCGGCGCCGACCTGGTGGCGGACGAATGGGACGCGCGCCGGATGGTGACGCGGATCGCAGCCGTCTACGACGAGCTGCTCGCGCGCCGGGCGGTGCCCGCGTTGTCGGCTCTCGAAGGGGTCAGGACCTGCGGCGGGTCCTGACCCCGCCGCATCGACGCCGCCCGCCGAAGTCTCCGCAAATCGGCCTGGAAGATCCGCTGGCCGCGCCGCGCCTCTTCATCGAACCGGAAGGGGCTCTGGAGCGGATCCAGTGAGTAGATAGAGGAACAAGCCGAGCGCGTACATCGCCTCGTCCGAGGGACGCTCGTCATCCCGTCGAGGAGCCCAGCCGATACGGGCCGAAGACGCCCGAATCGGCGTACTGCACCAGGATCGCGTAGCGGTCGATACTTGTGTGCTCGCAACCCAAGAGCGGTCCCGACCCGCCGCCTCTGGTTCAACCTGGGGCCGGCTCTTGGCCGGTCTTTCCTGCGGGAGTCGCCTGGATCGGCGGAGGCCGATGCCGAGCCCGGCTGCACCGGAAGCTGGGCTCAGCGCGGCTCATGAAGGCCGGCCGCTCACAAGGGGAGCACAAGAGGCTCCAGGGGCGCTCGGTGGGGTCGGCCCGCGCGGGCCTTTGCTGTCGACAAGAGCTTCAGCGGATCTGGACGACCCAGGGATCGGAGTGGGCGGCGATTCCTGATGGCGCGGCGGGGTCGAGTGCCGTGGCGAGAAGCCAGAAGGTCGTGCCCCTGGATGCGGGCGGCAGGAAGTTCAAGTCGATTCTCCCCTGCGCGGCACCCCTCGAATCCAGCCGACCCAGCAGTCCTTGGAACACGGCCGGGAAGGCTCCTGAAAGCGCGACCCAGGTGAGATCGTCGAGGTTCATCCGCAGAACCCGGCCATCCTGGAGCGGCAGCCCGGGACGAAAGCCCGACATTCCCACGAAACACGCGTAGGGCCTCCATGGGGCGTTCGGGAAATCGACAAGGACGTCCCAACGGTTCCGCGCACCGGCCGACTTCGTACTCACATTCAATGATCTGTCCAGGACCAGATCGGGAAGGAGAATGGTGTGTGTGTTGTCCACCAGGGTCGTGACTGGCTGCGCGGTTCGATCAAGCCGCAAGAGCCTCAAATGAGTAAACGGGTTGAGGCTATTCGGTACGATGCCCACGTATGCCCCGGCATAGGATGGTTCTTGATCAACAGCAAGCACGTGTGCGTACGGCCCAACCGTTGTCAGCGCTCCACTCGGGCTCATCCTGAAGAGGAAGTTCAACACCCAAGCTCCATGACTCACAAGGAAGTCACCGGACGCCGGATCCTGACTCCCTAAGTAGGGCACGGCGCCGCCTCCAATCGTGGAGACGCGCCCCGCTGGAGTCACCCGCATGGGTCCCATATCGACAATGTAGTCCCCGGTGTCCACGTCCACGAGCACCTTGAAGTGCAGCGAGCTGTTCTCGAGGTACTCGAGCGCGTACGAGTTGTCCGACGCACGACTCCGCCAGAGTCCATTCTCTGCGGCGATCAGCAAGTCCCCCTCTTGGTCCGCTGTGACGGAATACACCCTCCGGTAGGGGCCGGAGGCAGGACCCCATGGGAAGGTATGCACGGTCGAAAGTTGGAGCGTCTCCCGGTCGAAGGAGTACACGCGGATCGGGTACGGCGCCGTTCCTCCTCCGATTGTGCAGTACTGCCTGTTCCCAGGAAGGAGACCGATGTTCGTCAGAGTTATTGGCTGGGCCAAGAGCCGAACAGGAGGACCTCCACGCCCAGGCACAAGGAAGATCCCACTCCAGTTGGGATCGTCTGTGCCTGCTGAAACCAGCACCACATCTCGCACCTGCCCACTCGTGACGGCGCCGAGGAGGAGGACAGAAAAGAGTGCTTGATGGTCGGTCTTCATCCTCCAGACTCCTTCTCGCATCGATCAGGTGGCGCCGGTAGGCTCTTTGAGGCGCGGGAGGGGAAGATCTCGGATCCCCTCCCGCGCTTGCTGAGATAGTTTCATCGTCGTGAGACTTCCCGTCCAGGCTTTTTCTTAGAACGCGGGGCAAGGTCCTCCCATGATGTTCCGGAAGTACCATGACCCGTTGCCAGGCGCAAATGGTGTGACGAAGGAAGCGGGGGCCGGAGTGAACCCGCACCCGACGGCCAGCATGCTGGTGAATTGGTCGTACAACACCACGGCACCGCCTGGAGTCGTGGTGAGGCTCACCCAGACATTGCCCGCGAGATCCACGTTGATCGGGCCGAGCGCCTCGCCCGCAGTCGGAGGAGCATAGGTGAAGGACGTCATCGGAGCGAGGTTCTCATCTAGCATGGTGAGCTGGGCGCGGCTGGATGGGCTCGTTGTCTGACCGAACACGTACACCCCTCTCACGCAGGTCTGGTACTCCCACGTCGGAAAGAGCGACCTGGCGGGAACAGAGAAGTTGCTCGTCCATAGCCCCGTTGCAGGATCCCACGAATGGACAGCACCGTTCGTCCGACCCGGCAACTGGCTTTGTGCAACGACCCATCTCCCCGCCGCGGTGAAGCAGAGATCCTCGTTGGAGAGTGTCGTCGCGGGGATCTGAACGAGACCCGTTGTGCAACTACAGCCGAGAACTCCCACTTCAGGGATACAAGCCAAGAAGGTTCCCGCTGGACCAGTCCCGATCGCCATGGCCCCACCGCTGGTCCCTACCGACACACGGTCCCAGTTGGTGATGGCGGCACAGCTATGGGTCGCCGCAACGGCTCCGAAGGGGACCGAATGGAGGTCGTACGTGACGACGGTGTTCCCTTGGAAACGGCACAATGAAAATGACCCCCGTGGCACTCTGAAAATGACCCCCCCTTCCTGAGGAGGTCCGCCGGTCCGGGTATCAGGACGGCCGGGTGTGGTGGCCGTCGTGAGGACCCGCGA
>Ga0187892_10003065_pt1 | contig 31454 bp, 23 predicted proteins | sample MA1701073metaG_FD_139345 | JGI IMG/M metagenome (GOLD analysis project Ga0187892, IMG submission 139345) | Bio-ooze microbial communities from a basaltic lava cave in the Kipuka Kanohina Cave System on the Island of Hawaii, USA - MA170107-3 metaG ...
AGCTGTTCTACTCGTCCGCGCTGCGCCTCTCCGAGCTCTGCACGCTGCGCTGGCGCGACCTCGACCTCGACGAAGGGTTCGTGCGGGTCCGCGGCAAGGGCGACAAGACCCGCGTCGTGCCGGTCGGGCGCAAGGCGCTCGTGGCGCTCGCGGCATGGCGCGATCACGGAGCGGATCCGACGACGTCCGAAGTCATGTGGGAGGGGCGGAAGCCCCGACAGGGTGGCGCTCCGGTCGAAGCGTCGCGCCGTCGGGGCTTCCGCCCCTCCCACAGTGATTCCCAACTCTCGCGCAATTCGCCGGCCGCCGCGTTCGTATTTCCCGGCCGCAACGGTGCGATCTCCCCCCGCACCGTGCAGCAGCGTCTCAAGGTGCTCGCGAAGCGCCAGGGCGTCTGGAAGCGCGTGCATCCGCATCTGCTGCGCCATTCGTGCGCGAGCCACCTGCTCGAATCGAGCCAGGATCTGCGCGCGGTGCAGGAGATGCTCGGTCACGCCGACATCGCGACGACGCAGATCTACACGCATCTCGATTTCCAGCACCTGGCCAAGGTCTACGACGCGGCGCATCCACGCGCACGCCGCCGGAAGCCACCGGCGTGAGCTTCGAGGCAATCGACTGGTTGCTTGCGGCGATCTTCCTCGTCGTCGCGGTGCTCTATTCGTCGGTCGGCCACGCCGGGGCGTCGGGCTACATCGCCGCGATGGCGCTGTTCGGGCTCTCGCCCGCGATCGTCAAGCCGACCGCGCTTGCGCTCAACATCGTGGTCGGCTCGATCGGGCTGTTCCGCTTCGCGCGCGCGAAGCTCGTGCCGTGGCGGCTCGTGCTGCCGCTCGTGCTCGCCTCGGCGCCGGCCGCGTACCTGGGTGCGGCGCTGAAGCTCTCGCCGGTGACGTACCAGCGCATCCTCGCAGTCGTTCTGCTGGTCGCGGCGGTGCAGCTGTTCCGTACCGCGTCGACCGCTGCGACCGACGACATCGAGCGCCCGGTGCGGCCGCTGCCGTGGTGGCTCGCGCTCGTGGTCGGTGCCTCGATCGGCTTCGTCGCAGGTGTCAGCGGCACCGGCGGCGCGATCTTCCTGACGCCGCTCCTGATCTTCGGTCACTTCGCGGTGACGCGCGTCGCGTCGGGCGCGTCGGTCGTGTTCGTGCTGGCGAACTCGGTGACGGGCCTCACCGCTGCGGTGCCGGCCGCGGGCGGCTGGCCGCCGGCGCTGCCGTTGTGGGTCGGCGCGGTCGTCGCGGGCGCTTTGATCGGTACGCAGTTCGGGCGTGGCGCGTTGCCGGTCGGGGTGCTGCGGCGGGTGCTCGCGGTCGTGCTGGTGATCGCGGCGGCGAAGCTCGCGTTGTTCTGAGGCGCGGCGCCGTCCGGGCTTCCGCCCCTCCCACAGTGACTCCACCCGTCAGCGGCTTCGATGGCGCGGCCTGCGCGTGCCGGTCGGAATCACTGTGGGAGGGGCGGAAGCCCCGATGCTCTTGCTTTGACAAACGAGAGCCCCCACTACGGCGATTCACCCGGGAGCGCGGATGACCCACAAACCCGACATCTTCTATGGCACGACGATCGTCTCCATCCGTCGCGGCGACAGCGTCGTCGTCGGCGGCGACGGCCAGGTCACGCTCGGCAACACGATCATGAAGGCGAACGCGCGCAAGGTGCGCCGGCTCGCGAACGGCAGGGTGCTGGCCGGCTTCGCGGGCGCGACGGCCGACGCGTTCACGCTGTTCGAGCTGTTCGAGCAGAAGCTCGAGCGCCACGCCGGGCAGCTGACGCGCGCCGCGGTGGAGCTCGCAAAGGAATGGCGCACGGATCGCCGCCTCGGCCGGCTCGAAGCGCTGCTCGCGGTCGCCGACGCGTCGGCCTCGCTGATCATCTCCGGCAACGGCGACGTGCTCGAGCCCGAGCACGGCCTCATCGCGATCGGCTCGGGTGGCCCGTATGCGCTCGCGGCGTCGAAGGCGCTCGCCGAGAACACCGACATGGGCGCGCGCGAGATCGCCGAGAAGGCGCTCGCGATCGCGGGCGACATCTGCATCTACACCAACCACTGCGTCACGATCGAGGAACTGTAGGCCGGACGTCCGCAGGATGGCCGGCTGACTGCGCCGAAGAGCGCCGGCCATCGCAAGCGATGTCCGGCCTACGCCCGCAACACGAAGGGACCATGTCCGACCTCACCCCGAAACAGATCGTCGAGGCGCTCGACCGCCACATCATCGGCCAGCACGCCGCGAAGCGCGCGGTCGCGATCGCGCTGCGCAACCGCTGGCGCCGCATGCGGCTCGATCCGGCGCTGCGCAACGAAGTCACGCCGAAGAACATCCTGATGATCGGCCCGACCGGTGTCGGCAAGACCGAGATCGCGCGCCGTCTCGCGGCGCTCGCCGACGCGCCGTTCATCAAGGTCGAGGCGACGAAGTTCACTGAAGTCGGCTACGTCGGCAAGGATGTCGAGTCGATCGTGCGCGACCTCGCCGACGCCGCGATGAAGCGTGTGCGCGAGCGCGAGAAGGCGAAAGTCCGTGCCGTCGCCGAGCGCAACGCCGAGGAGCGCATCCTCGATGCGCTCTTGCCGCGCGCACGCGCCGTGCGCGTCTGGGGCGAAGATCCGCCTGCCAGCGCGGACGAACAGGGCACGCGCGACAAGTTCCGCGAGATGCTGCGCGAGGGCAAGCTCGAGCAGCGCGAAGTCGAGTTCGAGCTGGCGGGACCCTCGGGCGGGGTCGAGATCATGGCGCCGCCCGGCATGGAGGAAATGACGCAGCAGCTGCGCGGCATGTTCCAGCAGCTCGGCGGGCAGAAGTCGCAGAAGCGCACGATGACGATCGCGGCTGCGCGGCCGCTCTTGATCGACGAGGAAGCCGCGAAGCTCGTCAACGAGGACGAGATCCGCCAGCAGGCGCTCGAAGCCTGCGAGCAGAACGGTATCGTCTTCATCGACGAGATCGACAAGGTCACGCAGCGCTCGGAGTGGGGCGGCGCGTCGGTCTCGCGCGAGGGCGTGCAGCGCGACCTGCTGCCGCTGGTCGAAGGCTCGACCGTCAGCACGAAGTACGGTCCGATCAAGACCGACCACATTCTGTTCATCGCGTCGGGCGCGTTCCATCTCGCGAAGCCGAGCGACCTCATCCCGGAGCTGCAGGGCCGCTTTCCGATCCGCGTCGAGCTCCAGGCGCTCTCGGTCGACGACTTCAAGCGCATCCTCACCGAGCCGGACGCGGCGCTGACGAAGCAATACCGTGCGCTGCTCGGCGCCGAGCACGTCGAGCTCGAGTTCGACGCGTCCGCGGTCGAGCGGGTCGCCGAGATCGCGCACGACGTCAACGAGCGCCAGGAGAACATCGGCGCGCGCCGGTTGTCGACCGTGCTCGAGCGGCTGCTCGACCTCATCTCGTTCGAGGCGCCCGAGCGCTCCGGCCAGCACATCGTCGTCGACCGCGCTTACGTCGACCGTCACCTCGGCGAGCTCGTCCGTGACGAGGACCTTTCGCGCTACATCCTGTAGCGAACGCCGCGGAAGGCGTCGCCGCAGGTGGGAGCGGGGGCGGCGTGCACAAAGCCGAGTCCCGCCGGCTGTGCATATTTGTGCCTACAATAGCCGGCGTTTTCCGCAAGAGCGCACGTCATCATGGGCACGAAGCGACCGATGGGGCAGGTCATCGAGATGAAGGCGCAGGGTACGCGCGCGCGGCTGCGCGAGGCGTACGAGCGCGGCACCCTCGTGCGCCTGTGGCGCGGCAGCCTCGAAGGCGGCAGCTTCACCGGCTACGTCGCCGGCATCGGCCGCGAGTATTTCCTGATCGCCGCGATCGGCGACTACATCGGCTTCGACGGCTGGTACGCGCTGCGGCATCGCGACGTGACCGAGCTCGAAGCGCCCGACAAGAACCACGCATTCATCGAGAAGGCGATGGCGCTGAAAGGCGTCGTGCCCGTGCTGCCGCGCGACTGGTCGCTCGACGACGCCGAGGCGCTCGCGCGCTCGGCGCAGGCCGCGAACGGCGTCATCGCGGTGCACGTCGACACCGAGGGCGAGGCGGAGATGTGCTACGTCGGCCGCGTGCTCGCGTTCGAGCCCGACGGTTTCGTGATGCAGGAGATCACGCCCGACGCCGAATGGCTGCGCGAGTCGTCGTTCTTCGGCTACGACGAGATCTCGGCGATCGCGGTGAAGAGCCCGTACAACGACGCGCTCGAGATGGTCGCGGGCGTGCCGTCCGAGGACGTGCTGCCGGCGCGGGGGCACGGCGCCAAGCATTGAGGCTGAGGGCTGAGGTGGCCGTGCGCGCTGCGCTGGCATCGGTGCTGCTCGTGTACGCGCTGATTGCCTCGGCCGCGGAGCGGCTCGAAGTTGCGGCGCTCTCGATCCCGGGCGCGATGCAGGACGTCGCGTTCGCTCGCCTCGTCGGCGCGCCGGACCTCGACGCGCTCGACTTCGCCGTCGCGATTCCCGCGATCTACCGCGCCTACGAGCCCGCCTACGGCACCGGCGACACCGAAGTCTGGTGCCGTCCTTCGGACTGGTCGCGGCTTCGCCGCAACGAGCCGCACAGCGGACGCTACGGCGCCTTGATCGCGCAGGAGTCGCTCCTGATCACGTACGACGCGGCGAAGGGCCTGTTCCGCGACGGCGAGGGCCGCGACGAGCGCAATCTGCCCGAGCGCTTCGCGCGGCTCGAGGCGAAAGCCGTCCGGATCGAGCGGCTCGACGCCGGCGGCGTCGCGATGCTGCTGATCGAGGCCGACATCAAGCCGACCGAGCGCGTGCGCGCGCTCTACGTCGCGACCAAACAGAAGGAAACGCGCATGCTCTACTACCTGCCGCAGCGCCCGTGGTCCGACGCCGACGCGCTGGTCTGGGGTCGCGTCCGCGACGCCGTGATCGCCGCGCGCGAGCACGCGCGATGAGCGCGCCGCGTCCGACCGGCATCACGCTGCATCGCGCCTCGCACGTGCTCGAGGTCGCGTTCGACACCGGCGAGACGTTCAAGCTCCCGTGCGAATACCTGCGCGTGCATTCCCCGTCGGCTGAAGTGCAGGGCCACGGCCCGGGCCAGCGCGTGCTCGTGACCGGCAAGCGCCACGTCAACGTCGCGTCGATCGAGCCGATCGGCCACTACGCCGTGCTGCTGCGCTTCGACGACGGGCACGACACGGGCATCTTCTCGTGGGAAACACTGAGCACGCTCGGGCGCGAGCACGACGCGAACTGGAAGGCGTACCTTGACGCGCTGGACGCCGCCGGCGCGTCGCGCGAGCCCGGCCCGGGCTGAGCAGTGGTCCGGTAGCACTCAGGCGGCATCGTTGTAGGAGGGGCCTCAGCCCCGACGCTTTTCGCGAAAGCATCGGGGCTGAGGCCCCTCCTACAGAGATCCGACGCGTCAGCGCGCAGCAACGCGCGAGCGCCGCCGTCACTCGTACCCGTTCGCGAACAGCAGATCGTTGCACGCCTGCGCCGCGAGCGCGCTCGGGCAGACGAACCCTTCGACGTCGGCCCGCGTCGCAGCGCAGGGCGCGTTGCCCTGGGTCGGAAAGAACACCTCGAAGTGATCGCCCACTACGCCGCCGTGGTTGCACACCACGAGCCGGTCGAGATTCGCGGCATCGGTCGTACGCGGCTCGAGGCTGATGCTGCGCAGTGGACGCGCGCCGACTTGCGCGTAGCGGTTGTTGTCGACGACCACGACCGGATCGGGCAGGTCGCAGAACGGGCAGCTGCCCTCGGCGCCGCTCTTGCGGTGAAGGATGCCCTCGGTCGCGCGGAAGAACGAGCCCTCGACGCGGATGAAGCCGTCGCGGAAGTACGGCGGGTTGAGCCCGACGGTGTCGTAGAAGCGCGCGTCGGTGATGAGCAGGTCCTTCGTACCGTAGTCGCCGAACCAGAACACGCTGCGGAACTCGAGGTTGTTGCCGGCGGCGATGACCGGGTCGCCGTGCACGCGCAGGCGCTCGAACACCTGGTTGAACGCGGGATAGCCGTAGTACGCATAGCGTGAGACGTGCCAGATCCGCATGTCGGAGACGCGCGAGACGCCGCAGCCCTCGACCGCGTCGAAATCGCGCGAGCACAGCCACCAGAACGTGAGGCCCTGGATCTGGCCGTAGGTCTCGTTGCGCGCGAACTCGAACAGCGGCATCGCGTTTCCGTCGCGCGTCGTGTACTCGCCGGCGAGCACGGTGCCCGCGCCACGGAAGTTCGGCACGCGGACGTCGCCGAGCTGCGTCATGTTGTACTTGAAGCCGTACGCGGCCTCGACCTCGCCGTCGCCCTCGATCATGTTCACGGCGATGTTGTCGACGACGCGATTGTTGGTGCCGCGGAACCAGAAGCCGACGCCCTCGCGCGCGACACCGCGGCCCGATTCGTCGACCTCGCTGCGCGCGCCGTTGCCGAGCACGCGCATCGCGAAGTTGCGCTCGAAGAGGTTCTGGCTCTCGGAACCGTCCTCGGTCACGAACGCCGCGCCGCCGACGTTGTAGACGACGTTGTCGCGGATCAGCCCGTAGTGCGTGTCGTGGATCGCGATGCCCCATTTCTGCGGTGGCGTCGCCGCGGCGTCCTCGTAGACCGCGTTGCCGACGAGGCGGTACTGGTACTCGGGATCGACGGTCGGGAACGGGCCGTAGAGATGGTGGAGGTGCAGCGCGTAGCGACCGATGCGATTCGTGACGGGGTCGAGATCCTCGAACGTCGTGCGGCCGAGGTCCACGAACTGCGCGTAGCGGATGTCGACGTTCGAGCGGCCGGTGAGCAGCACGTGGCCGCGCGTGCCGGTGCGCGACTCGGAGCGCACGGTCACGTTGCGGTCGCGGTTCGCGACGTGCGGGAGGAAATCGGGGCCGGGCACGCCGTCCTCGTCGCCGGTGCCGGGGTGCGTGATCGCGAGCGCCGGCGTGAACGTGAGCGTCGTGCCGACGATCGAGCCGAGCGTCAGCTCTTCCTGGCCGTAGGCGCGCGGCACGCCGGTGTCCTCGGTGCGGAGCTGACGGGAATCGGGCAGCAGGAGGCGATCGCCGGTGCGCCAGCCGCTGACGGGCGACGCGAGCACGAGGCTCGTCTGTGTCGCCGTCGGTGCTGCGGCGAGGCGCACGAACGTCGGCGACTTCACCGCGCCGTGCATCGTGACGCGACCGTCGATCGCGAGGAGCCCGGTGCCGTACTGCGCGGTGTCGGCGGCGCCGAGCGCGCGGTTGCGGATCACGAGCGTCGCGGTGACGTCGGGCGCGACCGGCGCAGCCGCGGTGCCGATCTCGAGCGCGCCGCCCGGCATCACCAGCAGCACGCCGGTGCGTAGCTCGCTCGTCGTGTTCGTCGCGAAGCGCAGCACGCCGTTCGTGTCGATGCCGACGACGTCGGCGATGCCGCCCGTGCCGGCGTAGCTCACGTCGTGCTCGATCAGCACGACGTCGTTCGCGTTCGGAATGCGGCCGAGGTTCCAGGTCGCGGGCGCGGTCCACGCGCCGGCGGCGACCGAGCGGATCGTCGGGGACTGCGCGAAGTTCGGGATGTCGTCGTGCGGTGTCGGGAAGCTCGGCGGGCTTCCCGCGAGCGCGGCGTTCGCGGCGAGCGCCGCGACCAGCGCCGCCATGCCGAGCCAGAGCCCCGCGCCCGTCATTCGTTCGCCTCCGCGCACCGTCGGGCGCATCATACGCCCACGCCCGTGATGCCGAACGTTGCCCCGCGCCGTCTCTCTCCCATCAACGGACCCCGATGTGTTGTTCGCGAACGGGTACGAGTCGTGATGCGTGGCCGACCGGAAAACCGATTCCCACTTGACCGGCTCCGCCGTTCGCTTCGCAGTCGCGGGCGTGGCTCCGTAGAGGCAGCGCCGAGCGTCGCGCCACCGCTAAACTCCGCCCATGAGCGAAGACCGCACCCACTTCGGCTACCGCGACGTCGCCCCCGCCGAGAAGACGAAGCTCGTGCGCGAGGTGTTCGCCTCGGTTGCGCCGAAGTACGACCTCATGAACGACCTCATGTCGTTCGGCGTGCATCGGCTCTGGAAGCGCGATTTCGTGGTGACCTCGGGCGTGCGGGCCGGCCACCACGTGCTCGACCTCGCCGGCGGCACGGGCGACATCGCGCTGCTGCTCGCGCGCGAAGTCGGCGAGCAGGGCAGAGTCGTGCTCTCGGACATCAACGGCGCGATGCTCGCGCGCGGCCGCGACCGCACGATCGACGAAGGTTCCGGCGCGCGAATCGACTGCGTGCAGATCGACGCGTCCGCGATTCCGTTTCCGGACTCGAGCTTCGACCTCGTGACGATCGCGTTCGGCCTGCGCAACGTCACCGACAAGGCCCGCGCGCTGCGCGAGATGCGCCGTGTGCTGAAGCTCGGCGGGCGCGCGCTCGTGCTCGAGTTCTCGCAGCCGACCGGTGGCGCGCTGCGCGCGCTCTACGAGCTCTACTCGTTCGAGGTGCTGCCGCGGCTCGGACGCGCCGTCGCAAACGACGCCGAGAGCTACCGCTACCTCGCCGAGTCGATTCGCCGCCACCCGCCGCAGGAAGCGCTCGCGACGATGATGCGCGAGGCCGGCCTCGAGCGCGTGTCGTTCCGCAATCTCTCCGCGGGCATCGTCGCGATCCACTCGGGATATCGCGTCTAGCGCTCCGCGTCGCGCATGTCGGGCATCGCGGAGGTCGGCCCGACTTCGTCCTGACGCCGTTACTCGAAGCCGTCGGCGAGCAGCGTGCCGTTGGTCGACGCTTCAACCGCGTTCGGCGCGGTGCCCTCGATCGCACCTTCGCTCGACGAGACCTCGAATCGCAGATGCAACGGCGCATCGCCCGATGCGGGGCTCGCGCGGAAGCGCAGCATCCACACGCCGTGCACGCCGAGGTTGGCCGTGCCGGACGCTGTCGGACAAGACGTCGCGCTGCCGCCCGCGAGACACTGCGCGAAGCGCACGGACGCACCGGAAGCCTCGATGCGCCACGTGGGCGCGTGCGCATCGGCGGGACCGTGATTCGTGACCCAGACCGTCCATTCGACCTCGCCGCTCGAAAGCCGCGCGGGCGGATCGGCGTCGACGCCGAGGTCCGACGCGACTTCGATGGCGCCGCCGGTCACCGCGATCTCGTTGCCGAGCAGCGTGTCGCGCGCTTCCGAGCGCGCATACGCGCCGACGGTCGCGACACCGCGTGCGTCGGGCCGGAGCATCGCACGCACGAAGCTCACGGCCGTCTGGCCGACGAGGAGCGCACCGAGTCGACACGTCGGTTGAGCCCAGCGCACGCACGGATCGACCGACCAGCCCGGGGCGAAACGATCGGGGCTCAGCACGAGATCGACGGCGCCGACTGCGTCGGGTCCCTGGTTGCGCACGCGCACTTCGAGCTCGACCGGCCTGCCGGCACGATATGCGGTCAGTGGCCGGATCGTCGTGACGAGATCAGCGTAGTAGCCGTGCAGCGCGAGGCTCTGGCTCCACGCCGGAAACACGACGGAGGCGACGAGCGCCAGCGCGACCAAGGCGGCGAATGCGCCGCGAAACCACTGTCTACCGTTGACGACCATCGATCGATCCGTCGCGCGCGCCCCCGTCGCGCGTCGCAACGGCGATCAGGAAAGCGGCCAGTCCCCACGTCCATGACCTCAGCAAGCTCGCTTCGACGAGCATCAAGAAGGTCGCCCCTGTCAGGACGCCCCACGCGGTCGCGGCCCCCAGTCGATCGGTGGGCGCGCGGCGGAACGTCGTGGCGCAGTGTACCAGCGCGGTCGCCGCCACCAACCCGATGATGCCCGTCTCGGCGAGGATCTCGAGCGGAAGGCTGTGCGGCCAGGGTGTCAGTCTGGGGTCGGTCAGCGCACCTGCGTCGATCGCGCCGGGATACGCGAGCACGAAGTTGTGCGGCCCGACGCCGAGCACGGGATATCCGCGAAACACCGCGAGCGCGGCGGACCAGAGCTCGAGGCGTGCCGCGAGCGATGCAATCGGTTTCGTCGCGAGCGCCGTGCCTGCGGCGATCAGTGCCGCGCCGGCTGTCGCGAGCGTCGTCGCCGCGATCACGATGGCACGCGGCCCGAGCGCGAGCGCGGCAGCAAGCGATGCGAGCGCGAGGGTCGCGAGCGCAAGCCGCGACTCGAGCGCGACGAACGCCACGAGCTGCAAAGGCAGCGCGACGGTGCATGCGAGGGCAACGCGCCGGTCTTCGCGCGCATCGGCGATCCACAACGGCCACAGGCACGCGCACCAGGCGATGTCGTTCGGTACGACGAGCCACGCGCTATCGGCCGCGGCGATGACGCTCGCCGCGGCGTCGTGGCCGCGTGATGCGACCAGCACTTGCAGCGACTGCATCGCCGCAAGCGCGAGCAGCGCGCGGCCCGCGTCCCGGACGAGCTGCGGCCGCCGCGCACGTCGCAGCACGAACGCGAGCAGCAAGAACGCGAGCGACGGTACCGACAACGCCAACGAGCGCGCCGGTGCCATCCCGAACGCCGCCGCGAACGCGTAGATCGCCGCGAACGCGAGCACCGCGAGCTCGACGCGATCGGGCGGACCCTCGCGCAGCTCGCCGCGCGCGAGCGCCGCCGCACCGGCGAGCGCAAGCCAGGGCAGGGCGAGCGTCGCGCTCGCATGCGTGGCCTGCCCGAGGCACCAGCCGATCACCGCGAGCGTCGCGAAGTCGATGCGCACGGCCCGATCATCGCGAGCGGCGCCGGTTCAGTCGAGTTGCGGCCACCGGTTCACTACACTCGCGGTCCGCCACGCCGGAACCCGGAACCATGCTCCCTGCCGTGACTTCGCTCCTCCTCGGCGCAGCGTGCGCAAGCGCGCCGAGCGCCGCCGCCGACCTGCACAGCTATGCGCAACCCGCCGAGGTCGTCGTCACGCACGTCTCGCTCGATCTTTCGGCCGAGTTCGCGCGCAAGGCGCTCGAAGGCACGGCGACGCTGTCGCTCGACTGGAAGGACACCGCCGCGAAGGCGCTCACGCTCGATACGCGCGACCTAGCGATCAAGCGCGTCGAGACTGCGGCGAAAGACGGCGCTTGGGCCGACGCGAAGTACGCGCTCGCCGCGCGCGATCCCTCGCTCGGCCAGAAGCTGACGATCGAGACACCGGCGCAGCCCGCAAAGGTCCGCATCACCTACGCGACGTCGCCCGAAGCTTCGGGCCTGCAGTGGCTCGCGCCCGAGCAGACGCTCGACAAGCGCCACCCGTTCATGTTCAGCCAGTCGCAGGCGATACACGCGCGCTCGTGGGTGCCGCTGCAGGACACGCCCGCCGTGCGCTTCACCTACGACGCGACGATCCGCGTGCCGAAGGGCCTGCGTGCGGTGATGAGCGCCGACAACGATCCGAACGCGAGCGGCGAGGGTGGCTACCGTTTCACGATGCCGCAGAGGATCCCGTCGTACCTCCTCGCCGTCGCGGTCGGCGATCTTCGCTTCGCGTCGCTCGGCAAGCGCTCCGGCGTCTACGCCGAACCGGGACGCATCGAAGCCGCGGCGAAGGAATTCACCGACACCGACGCGATGATCGACGCGACCGAGAAGCTCTACGGTCCGTACCGCTGGGGGCGATACGACCTCTTGATCCTGCCGCCGTCGTTCCCGTTCGGCGGCATGGAGAATCCGCGCCTGACCTTCGCGACGCCGACGATCATCGCGGGCGACAAGAGCCTGGTCTCGCTCGTCGCGCACGAGCTCGCGCATTCGTGGTCGGGCAACCTCGTCACGAACGCGTCGTGGCCGCACCTCTGGCTCAACGAGGGTTTCACCGTCTACGTCGAGAACCGCATCACCGAGGCGGTGTACGGGCCGGATCAGGCGCTGATGGACCGCGTGATCGAGGAGCACGAGCTGATCGAGGAGATGAAAGACCTCGAGCCCGAGCTGAAGAAGCTCCTGCCGAACATCGGTACGCGCGATCCCGACGACACGTTCACCGGCGTGCCGTACCAGAAGGGCGCGTGGCTCTTGCGGACGCTCGAGCAGCGCGCGGGACGCGAGGCGTTCGATCCGTTCATCCGCGGCTGGTTCGACGCGCACGCGTTCGAGAGCGTCACCACCGACGACTTCCTCGCATACCTAGACGAGAAGCTCCTGAAGGTGAAGCCGGAGCTGATGCCGCGCGCGGAGCTCGAGGCGTGGTTGAACGAACCGGGTATTCCAGTCAGCGCGCTGCGCGCGAAGTCGCCGCGGCTCGAAGCGGTCGATGCCGCGCGCGCGAAGTTCCTGGCGGGCGAGCTCGCCGCGTCGAAGCTCGGCGCGAAGGCGTGGGTCACGCAGGAGTGGCTGCATTTCTTGAACGGCCTGCCGAAGGATGTCGCGAAGGACAAGCTCGGCGAGCTCGACGAAGCGTGGCACGTCACGAAGACCGGCAACGCCGAGATCGCGATGCGCTGGTTCCTCGCGGGGATCCGCGCCGGCTACGAGCCGATCCGCCAGCCGCTCGAGCGTCATCTCGTCGGGATCGGCCGGCGCAAGCTCGTCGTGCCGCTCTACGAGGAGCTCGCGAAGACACCCGAGAACAAGGCCTGGGCCGAGCGTGTGTTCGCGAAGGCGAAGCCGGGGTATCACCCGCTGACGGTGAAGACGGTCGCCGAGAAGCTCGCGGCGCCGCCGAAGCCGGCAGCGTGACGCGCACGCCGTGAGGCGCTTCTGGCGCATCTTGCTCGCGATGTTCGCGCTCGGTGTCGTGATCGAGACCGTCGCGTACTTCACGAAGCCCGAGTGGTTCCTGGCGGGCGAGTACACGCGGCTCGCGTGGCTTGCGGGGGTCGAGGCGCGAACCGTCGAGATCGGCGATCACCGCGTCGCGTACTACGACGGCGGCGAGGGCACGCCGGTCGTGCTCGTGCACGGCTTCGCCGGCAACAAGGAGTACTGGCTCGAGCTCGCGCGCGAGCTCGACGGGCATCGGCTCGTGATCCCGGACCTGCAGGGCTGGGGTCGCTCGACGCGGCGCGACGACGCCGACTACCGCGTCGATGCGCAGGTCGAGCGCTTCGTCGCGTTCCTCGACGCGTTGGACCTCGAGCGCGTGCACCTCGTCGGTCACTCGATGGGTGGGCACATCGCGGGACTGGTTGCGGCGCGTCATCCCGAGCGCGTCACGACGCTGACACTGGTCGAGACCGCGGGCGTGCGCTTCACGCCGAACGACTTCGCGCGGCGCGTGTTCGCGGGCGAGACGCCGTTCAACTTCGGCACGCGCGCCGAGTTCGACGCGTTCATGCACGAGCTGTTCGTTGCGCCGCGCTGGCTGCCGCCGCGGATCCGCGGCGTGCTGATCGAGGACAGCCGTTCGCGCCACGCGTTCCAGGCGCGGCTCCTCGCCGAGATGGGGCGCGAGGACCAGGCGTTCATCCTCGAGCACGAGCTTCCGTCGATCACACCGGCGACGCTGGTCGTCTGGTGCGACGGCGACCGCCTGCTCGACGTGAGCTCGGTCGCGACGATTCGCGCGAAGCTCCCGTCCGCCGAAGCCGTCGTGCTGACCGGCTGCAGCCACATGCCGATGATGGAGAAGCCGGTCGAGCTCGCGGAAGCGCTACGCAAACACCTCGAGTAGGCCGGACATCGCGAAGCGATGGCCGGCAGATGCCGGGGGCAATGACCGGCAAAGCGCCGGCCATGCCTCCGGCATGTCCGGCCTACCGGGCGGCGGCGAACTCGCTGGTTTCGCGCCACGCGGGCTCGGCTTCGCCCGCTGCGACGCGGCGCCCGACTTCGTGCAGCGCGACGAGGTCCTCGATCACGCCGCTGACGTCCCAGCTCGCGTCGTACTGGTCGGCGGGCTTGTGATAGCGGTCCTTCGTGTAGCCGTCCATCGCCGCGGTGCCGGCGGCGCTGCCACCGTCGCGCAGGTCGATGCCGGCCTTCGCATAGAGCGCCGGCACGCCCTGCTTGGCGAGATTGAAGTGGTCGGAACGGAAGTAGTAGCCGCGCTCCGGTGTCGGCTCCGCGACGGTAACGCGGTCCTGGGGCTTCACGGCTTCCGCCAGCAGGTCCTCGAGCGTCGACTGGCCGTAGCCGATCACGACGACATCCTTCGACTTGCCCGCGACCTGCATCGCGTCCATGTTGATCGCCGCGACGGTCTTTTCGAGCGGGATCGGCGGATGCGCCGCGTAGTACTTCGAGCCGAGCAGGCCCGATTCCTCGAGCGTCGGCAGGAAGAACACGACGCTGCGCACCGGTTTGGTTTCGGCGTTCGCGAACGCTTCGGCGATCTCGAGCACGCCGGCGACGCCGGTCGCGTTGTCGATCGCGCCGTTGTAGATGTTGTCGCCGGGCTCGCCATCGTGCTTGCCCAGATGATCCCAGTGCGCCATGTAGACGACGGCTTCGTCCGGCTTCGTCGTGCCGCGCAGGATGCCGATCACGTTGTCCGAGCTCTTCGAGCGCGTCGTGCTCTTGAGCTCGAGCGAGGCTTTCGCGTCGAGCGCGACGGGCTTGAAGCCGCGCGCGTCGGCCGCGAGCTTCATCGCCGCGAGGTCCTTGCCGGTCGCGGCGAAGAGCTTCGAGGCGGCCTCGCCGGTGACCCAACCCTCGAAGCGCAGCCGCGGGCTCGGGTCCTCGCTCGGCGGCAGCTCGAACTGCGCGCCGCTCCACGAGTTCTTGACGACGTCCCAGCCGTACGCGGCGGGCTCGGTGTCGTGGACGATCAGCGCGCCGGTCGCGCCCTGACGCGCGGCTTCCTCGAACTTGTAGGTCCAGCGGCCGTAGTACGTCATGGCCGGGCCCTTGAACAGCTCGGGATCCTTGCGCAGGAAGCCCGGATCGTTGACGAGCACGACGACGGTCTTGCCTTTGACGTCGAGGCCTTCGTAGTCGTTCCAGTTGGCCTCGGGCGCGACCACGCCGTAGCCGACGAACACGAGGTCGCTCGCGTCGACCTTGACCACCGGCTCGCCGGTGCGCGTCCCGACGACCATGTCGGTGCCCATCGCAAGGGTCTGCGTCTGGTCGCCCGCGGCGATCGTCAGCGTCGTCGCAGGATCGGCGGTCGTTTCGACCATCGGCACCGACTGGAAGTAGCTGTCGCCGTTGCCGGGCGCGATGCCGATGCGCTCGAACTCGCTCTGCAGATACGTCGTCGTGTAGCGCTCGCCGGCGCTGCCCGGCGCACGGCCCTCGAACGCGTCGGACGCGAGCGTCTCGACGTGCTTTCGGAAATCCGCTTCGTCGATCGCCGGCTTGAATGTGTGCGCGCGTTCGGGCGCGGCGGGCGCCGCAGCCGGCGCGGGCGCTGCGGGAGCAGCAGCGGATTGGGCGGGCGGCGTGTCTTTCTGGCACGCGGCGAGCGCTGCGAGCGGCAGCGCGGCGAGGAGCAGTCGACGCATCGGGGCTTCTCCGTGTCGGAAACGAAAAACGCGCGGCATTGTAGCCGCGCGTTCGTTCGGTGCACGTTGCCCGGGTTGTGGCGACCCCGACCTAAAACGGCGCCGAGCCCGAATACCGCTTCGCCGTTGCGCCGCTCACGGTCCCGATCTTCGCCGACTCGTGCACGTGGAGCTCGACTTCGCGCTCGAAGCGCAGCTCGCCACCGACCACCGCGTTCTCGCCGATGATGACGCGCGGCGGGCGGTTCTGGTTCCAGTTGAACCAGCCCTTCGGCTCCTCGATCAGGATGCCGCCGTCGACGCGCGCCCCTTCGAGGATGCGGATGTCGCCCGAGACCGTCGAGATGCGCCCGCCGACGTGCGCACCGCGGACTTCGATCCCGCCGTTGACGTTCTCGAGCTCGCCGACGACCTCGGCGCCGCGCTCGAGCTCGATGCTGCCGTTGACCGCCTCGACGTCACGCGCGACGGTGACGTCCTCGGCGAGGTCGATTCCGCCGTTGACGGTTTCGACCGACTCGGCGTGCGCTCCGCGGCCGAGCCTCACGCTGCCGTTGACGGTCTCGACCGTCTCGACCTGCGCGTTCTCGCCGACCCTGACGCTGCCGTTGACGGTGTCGACGTGGCCGGCGCAGCCGCCGTCCTCGATCGTGATGCTGCGGTTGACCTTGCTGATGTCGCCGTGCGAGCCGTCGTGCGCGACGAGCGGGCCGGTGGCGGCGGCGACGAGCGCGGCGGCGATGGCAATGCGGAGCGCGAGCTGCTTCATGAGACGTTCCCCAGGGGTCGATGAACGCCTATTCGACGCCCGCGCGCGCCGATAGGTTTATAGGACGGAAGTCACGACTCGACATCGACCGATCGAGCCCGCGGTCGGCGCCCCTCCGCTACGATGGCGCGCTCCGCCCCGACGACCGTGCCCCGTGAAACGACCGCCGACCGTGCTGCTCCTCATCCTCGACGGCTGGGGCCACCGCGAGGAGACCGACCACAACGCGATCGCGCAGGCGAACCTGCCGAACTGGCGCCGGCTCGTTGCGACCGCGCCGACCACGCTGGTCGAGACGCACGGGCTGCACGTCGGGCTGCCGTCCGACCAGATGGGCAATTCCGAGGTCGGCCACATGAACATCGGCGCCGGCCGCGTCGTGTTCCAGGACCTCACGCGGATCGACCAGGCGGTCGCGGACGGGAGCTTCGCCGCGAACTCGGCGATCGCGCGTGCATTCGACGCGGTGCGCGAGCGCGGCACGCTGCACGTGTTCGGGCTGGTCTCGCCGGGCGGTGTCCACTCGAACGAGGAGCACATCCTCGCGCTGCTCGACGTCGCGCGAGCGCGCGGCGTCGCGCGGGTCGCGGTGCATGCCTTCCTAGACGGGCGCGACACGCCGCCGCAGAGCGCCGACGCAAGCCTCGAACGGCTCGAGGCGAAGTGCGCGGCGACGGGCGCACGGATCGCGACGGTCACCGGCCGCTACTACGCGATGGATCGCGACAAACGCTGGGAGCGCGTCGAGCAGGCGTACCGCGCGATCACCGATGCGCACGCCGAGCACCACGCACCGGGTGCGCGCGCGGCGCTGAAGGCCGCTTACGCGCGCGGCGAGACCGACGAGTTCGTGAAGCCCACCGTCATCGCGGGCCACGCCCCGATGAAGGACGGCGACGCCGTCGTCTTCATGAACTTCCGCGCCGATCGCGCGCGCCAGCTCACCGCGGCGTTCGTGAGGCCCGACTTCGCGGGCTTCGAGCGGCCGCGTCGTATCGCGCTCGCAGCGTTCGTGACGCTGACCGAGTACGCCGCGGACCTGCCCGTCAGCGCAGTCGCGTTTGCGCCGCAGTCGACGCGCAACACGCTGCCCGAAGTGCTCGCCGACCGCGGCCTCACCCAGCTGCGCATCGCCGAGACCGAGAAGTACGCGCACGTCACGTTCTTCTTCAACGGTGGGCGCGAGCAGCCGTTTCCGGGCGAGGACCGCATCCTCGTGCCGAGCCCGAAGGTCGCGACCTACGACTTGAAGCCCGAGATGAGCTGTCCCGAGGTGACCGAGAAGCTCTGCGCTGCGATCCGCTCGGGGCGCTACGACGTGATCGTCTGCAATCTCGCGAATCCCGACATGGTCGGGCACACCGGTGTGTTCGCGGCCGCGGTGAAGGCCGCGGAGACCGTCGACTGGGCGCTCGGCGAGATCACCGCTGCCCTGCGCGGCGTCGGCGGTGAGATGTTGGTGACGGCCGACCACGGCAATCTCGAGCGCATGCACGACGACACGACCGACCAGCCGCACACGGCGCACACCTTGGGTCCGGTGCCGCTCGTCTACTTCGGTCGTCCCGCGAACCTGCGCACCGGTGGTGCGCTGAAGGATCTCGCGCCGACCGTGCTCGCACTGCTCGGCGTGCCGAAGCCCGCCGAGATGACGGGCGAGTCGCTGGTCGAGCTCGCGTGACGCGCGTGTGCGAGCTATGGAGCCGACCGACGTCCGAAGTCATGTGGGAGGGGCGGAAGCCCCGACGGCGTGGCGCATCGGTGGCGTCGCCGCGGTCGGGGCTTCCGCCCCTCCCACAGTGATTCCGGAGCGCGTCGCTCGATCGATCGCGGCTCTGCTGATCGCGTTATCGGCGTTCGTGTATGCCGCCGACGACCGCGACGCACAGGAGCGCGATGCCGCGGTCAAGCTCGAGGCCGTGCGCGCCGAGCAGCGTCGCATCGAGGCCGAGCGCGAGGCCGTGCGCGGCGAGGTCAGCACGGTGACGCGCGCGATCCGCGAAGCCGATGTCGCGCTGTCCGAGGCCGCGAAGGAAGTGCGTGCAATCGAGCGCAACGTCGCCGAGCGCGAAGCCGAGATCGCGCGGCTCGACGTTCGTGCCGCGGCACTCGAACACCGACTCGACGCGCAGCGCTCGGCGGTCGCGGCGCTGCTGCGCTCGGCGTACGTGCTCGGGCGCGACGACGAGCTCAAGCTCGTGTTCGCGCCCGACGAGCTTTCCGACGTCGCGCGCCTGCTCGCGTACCACCGCTACCTGCAGCGCGATCGGCTGCGTCGCATCGAGGTGATCGCGGCGGACCTGGCGGAGCTCGCGAGCGTGCGCAGCACGCTCGAGACCGCGCGCGCGGCGCTCGAGGCCGATCGCGCCGAGCGGATCGCGCTGCGCACCGCGCTCGACGCCGAGCGCCGCCGTCGCCGCACGACGCTCGAAGGTCTCGAGGCGGCGCTCGCCGACCAGGCCGCGAAGCTCGCGGCGCTCGGCAAGGACGAGCGCGTGCTGCTCGGGCTGCTCGAGCGGTTGCGCGACGCGATCGCCGATATCCCGCGCGTGCTCGCGGGGGCCGAGCCGTTCGGCAGCTTGCGCGGCGCGCTTTCGTGGCCGGTGCGCGGCGAGGTGCTGCAGCGCTACGGCAGCCGCGGCGACGACGGTCGGGTGCACGAGGGCCTGTTGATCGGCGCTTCGGCCGGCACGAACGTGGGTGCGGTCGCGCACGGGCGTGTCGCGTACGCGGACTGGCTCAAGGGCTACGGATTGCTGCTGATCGTCGACCACGGCGACGGCTACATGACGCTGTACGCGCACGCCGAATCGCTGCTGCGCGACGTCGGCGAATGGGTCTCGGCCGGCGACGCGATCGCGACGGCCGGCGCAAGCGGCGGCAGCGCGGCGAGCGGCGTCTACTTCGAGCTGCGCCGCAACGGCGCTCCGGTCGATCCGGCGGGGTGGTTGACTAAGCGGTGACGTCGCGGTTGCCGACCATCGCTGCGCGATGTCCGGCCTACTCGAGAGCGCGCCGGCGTAGGCCGGACATCGCAACGCGATGGCCGGCAGGCGCATCAAGGCAACGACCACGCGACGCGAAGCCGCGCGTGCGCCTCGGCCGGCAACAACACGAACACCGGCTCTGCCTCCGGATCGAGCCACGCGACGAGCGCGCGCAACGCCGCCTCGTCCATCGCCGTGCACCCCGCAGTCGGTTCGCCGGGCGCTTTCCACGCGTGCGCGAAAATGCAGCTGCCGCCGCCGGGCGTGCGCGCTTCGTTGTGCTCGACGACGAAGCCGAGCACGTAGCGCCGGTCGCCGCTCGCGTGCAGGTCCCGTCGCATCGGCTCGGTCGAGCCCGCGATCGCATCGGCGCCGACCTCGCGCGCGTCGACGATGCGGTTGTAGAGCGGCGAGTCGGGCACGTCGATGCACCAGTCGTCCGCGTCCATCGCCTGGTACGGCCAGCGCGAGGCGAATGACGCCTCGTAGCCGAACGCGGGACCGATTCGGAACACGCCGGCTGGTGCGCGACCGTCGCCTTCGCGCTTGACCGGGCCGCGCTGCGGCAGCGGATGCAGGCCGCTGCCCCACGCCGCACCGGCGCGTCCGATCGTCACCACGACCGGCGCGTCGACCGCGCGCCACGCGCCGGACGCGTCGTCGCGGGCGTAGCGCACGAGCGTGCCGGCGATCGAATCCCAGCCGGACGTCGTCACGAGCACGAGCTGACGCGCGTCGCCCGGTACCGGCGACGCTAGGCGCGCCGGTACCGCGCCGCACGCCGCGAGCGCGAGGAACGCGAGTGACGCGAGCAGTACCCGCACGGCCGCAGGCCGGGACGGCGCCGATCTTCCGTGTCGGCCCGGACGCGGGGGACGGAGGTGGGGAGGCGTCGGGGCGCGAGGGCATCCGTCCCGACCTGCGGCGGCGGGGGTGAAACGCATGCGCCCGATCACGTGTCGAGCATGTCCTGGATCCGTTCGGCGTTCGCGTGCAGCTGCTCGAGGCGGCCGTCGCCTTCCTCGCACAGTTGCAGGAACAGGAGATCGAGCAGGTGCTGCAATGCCGACTGGTACAGCAGCGGCTCGACGTGCGCGCGCTCGTCGTGCGCGGAGACGAGCAACGCGACATCGGCATGCGCCCGCAGCGGATTCGCGCTGTGGCGCGTCACCGACACGACGCGCCCGCCGCGCTCGGCGAACTCGCGGGCGAGATGGCAGAGCGCGGTCTGGCTGCCGAGCTCCGAGAAGACGAGGAGCACGTCCTTGGCGTCGGCGATCGCGGTGCTCGCGGTCATCAGCACGGGATCGGCGTGGTGCAGCGCGAGCACGCCGATCAGCGCGAGCTTGTTCGCGAACGCGCGCGCCGCAATGCCGTCCTCGCCGAGCCCGATCACGAACACGCGGTGGGCGCCCTCGATCGCGCCGGCGATCTGGTCGATCTTCTCGGGCGGGTTGATGAGCCGCGTTTCCTCCTCGGCGCGCGACTTCGCGTTCCAGAGGTCGGTCGCGAGCGCGCCGTGCGGGTCGTTGCGCTTCGCCTGCGTTGTCGCGCCCGGGCGCGCGCCGCCGCTGCGCGCGATCGCCTCGCCGATCGAGTACTTGAGATCGGGGTAGCCCTTGAAGCCGAGCTTCTGGCTGAACTTCACCACGCTCGACTGGCTGATCCCGAGCGAGTTCGCGAGCTGCTGCGAGGAGTAGTCGCGCAGGAGCTGCGCGTTCTCGAGCAGATAGTCCGCGATGCGCCGCTCGATCGCGGACATCTGGTCGCGCTCTGCGCGGATCTTCAGGAGTGGCGAGAAACTCTGGTCCATCGCATTCAGGCCGCGAGCGCCTCGAGCCCCGCGATGTTGCGGATGCCGAGCCCCGGCGCGTCGGTGAGGCGGATCTCGGCCTCGTCGAACACGACACCGCCCTCGACCGGATTGAACTGGCACAGCGAGGGGCCGTCGAGATCGATCTTCGTGATGACGTTCGCCTTCGCGACCGCGAGGTGCGCGGCCGCCGCGACGCTGATGCCGGTCTCGATCATGCAGCCGATCATGCACTCGACCTGGTGGATCGCGCAGATGTCGGCGATCTGGATCGCCTTCGACAGCCCGCCGGTCTTCATGAGCTTGATGTTGATGATGTCGGCGGCGCGCATCTTGATGAGGTCGATGACCTCCGCCGGACCGAACACGCTCTCGTCGGCCATGATAGGCGTGTGCACGCGCTCGGTGACGTACTTGAGCCCTGCGAGGTCCTGCGCCTTGACCGGCTGCTCGACCAATTCGAGCTTGACGCCCGAGTCTTCGAGCGTCTGGATCGCGTACACCGCCTGCTTCGCGTTCCAGCCCTGGTTCGCGTCGAGCCGGAGCAGCGCGCGTCCCTCGACCGCGGCGTAGATCGCCTTGATCCGTTCGAGGTCGACGCCGATGTCCTTGCCGACCTTGATCTTCAGCGTCTCGAAGCCGCGCTCGACCGCCGCGATCGAGTCCGCGACCATCTTCTCGATGTAGTCGACGCTGATCGTGATGTCGGTGGTGATGACGGGGTCGCCGCCGCCGAGCATCTTGTAGAGCGGCGCGTCGTAGAGCTGGCCGAACAGGTCGTAGACCGCGATCTCGACCGCGGCCTTCGCCGACGAGTTCTTCTCGAGCGCACCCTGGATCAGGCCGGTGATGCGGTTGAGATTCGCGATCTCCTCGCCGATCAGGCGCGGGCGGATGAACTTGCGGATCGCCTCGACGATCGAGCCGTGCGTGTCGCCGGTGATCACGGCGGTCGCGGGCGCCTCGCCGTAGCCGACGTGGCCGGTATCGGTGTTGACGATGACGACGATGTCCTCGACCGTGTCGATCGTGCGCAACGCGGTCTTGAACGGCGTTTTGAGCGGCACGCGCAGCATCGCGAAACGGATATCGGTGATCTTCATGGATTCGCCTCGGGTGCCGGCAGGATGCGCTGCACCGCGGTGATGCGTTCGATCGTCGGCGTGGTCTCGCCGGCCCACAGCGGCAGCAGCGGCGTGACCGCGACGCCGTTCAGCGCGACGCGCCGGTACGCGCCGCGCGCGTCGCGCAGTCCGATGCCGGTCGTGTCGTGGATCACGTAGGGGCCCGCGGTGTCCTGTCCGATCACCATCATGACGTGGCCCGGAATGTAGACGAGATCGCCCGGCGCGAGCGCGCGCAGGATCGCCTCGCGCGCCTCGCGCGACAGCGCCGGCGTGAACGCGATGCGCTCGTAGGCGCGGCTCACGGCCTGGTCGCGCGTGTTGCGCGGGAGACGCACGCCGAAGCTGCGATAGACCTCGGAGACGAAGCCCGAGCAGTCGCGCGCGTTGTAGTCGTGGCCCCAGCCGTAGCGCTCGCCGAGGAACTTGAAGCTCTGCGCGATCAGCGTCGCGCGCGTGAGCGGCAGATGGTCGTCGGCTACGTCGGCCGTGCGCGGCACGAGCGCGGGCACGAGCGCGAGCGTGCCGTCGTCGTTGCGCACCGGGAGCTCGACGACGTGGCTCGTGTACGGATGCTGGCCGTTGACCGCGCGCGCCGGCGGCCAGTCGGCGAGACGCGGCACGCGCACGCCCATCTCGAGCACGAGCTCGGAAACGCGCGGCTCCTCCGGCGTGTAGACGGTGTGGACCTGCGGGCCGGTGACGACGAGCAAAGGCGTTTTCGCGGCATAGCCGAGCACCGTGTCGCGCGCGCCGGTCGCGACGTGACGGCGCTCGATCCACGCTTCGTAGAGCGGGCTCGCGACGAACCACCAGTTGCCGTCGCGGCTCGTGTGGAGAATCGCGACCGGCGTGCCGGGGAACAGCGCGTTCTCCTGGAAGCGGTCGATGTCGGTGTCGCCGGGACGCGAGAACACGCGCGTCGCCGTCGGAAACGCGCGCAGCGGCGCGCGGCGCACGACGAGGCCCCAGCGCGTCGAAACGCGCGCGGGAATCGCGTCGAGCGCGAGCGCGTGCTCGAATGCGCGCTTCGTACGCGGCGCGATCGCGGCGCCGTCGGCGCCGTAGAGCGGGGCATCGGAGAGCGTGGAGATCGCCGTGATCTGCGCGCGCAACGCTTCGCGCGCCGACGCGTCGGGCCACTTCGCGAGGTCGTTGACGGACGGATCGCTCGCGAGCCGGCGCTCGATCGACGCGAGCGCTTTCCGGTCGAGCACGAGCGCACCGGCGTCCGGCGCGCGCGCGATCCAGTAGCTCGCGTCGAGCTGCTGCGCGTCGACACCGGCCACGTCGTGCGCGCTCGCCGTCGCGCCGCACCCGATGAGGAGCGCCGCGAGCCCGAAACGCCGCCACAGGGCCGGGCGCACCCGCCCATTCACGACGCTGCCCTCGACGGCCCCGACATGGGTCTCAGAATACATGTTTCCTCAGCATCAACATAGAGAATAAATTATTGACGAGCTCGGGAACCCATGTTACACAGCGCGCACCGCAAGCGAGGGGCGACCGCCGGCGTGGACGCGCGTGCCGATCAGCCTAGCGTTGCTCATGCGCCGCGTCGCCGCGCGGCGGCACCGCGTGCGGCGCGGATCGCGCTGTGCATCGCGTGTTTCTGGATCGTTGCGCTCCGGGCTGAGGCCCCTCCTACGACAGCGGCGACGCCCGTAGGAGGGGCCTCAGCCCCGACCGCCGCCTGCGACCCGCTCCCGCCGCACGCGATGTCGTCCGACGCGTACGCACGCGAACGCCTGCGCCGCATCCGTCTCGATTTCCCGCACGACCGCGCCGAGATCGAGCGTCGCCTGCGCGCCGAAATCCCCGGCCTCACGACCGCCGAGCTCGACGCGTGGGACGCCGCGGGCCTGCTCGAGTGCTTGCTCATCGACGGTGAGCGGCGATACTTCGCGCGCGCGGCGTCGAACCTGTTCCGTCTGAGCCCCGAGGCACTCGCGCGACGCGATCCGAAGCACGGGCCACCGAGCGAGGGCCCGCTCGAGCGGCTGCACCCGCACCACGCCGAAGTCCGTGCGGCTTCGCGGGCGAGCGGCAACACCTCGGTCGCGCCGCGGCGCGTGCGCATCACGCAGTCGCTGACAGTGAAAGCCGACGCGGTGCCCGCCGGCGAAACGATCCGCGCGTGGATCCCGTATCCGCGCGCGATCGCGGGGCAGCAGTCCGGCATTCGCACGCTCGCGAGCGATCCGAAGCGACACAGACTCGCGCCCGAGTCGGCGTTGCAGCGCACGGTGTACTTCGAGCGCGACGCGCGTGCCGGCGAGCCGACGCGATTCGAGATCGTCTACGAGCTCACGATCCACGCGCGTGCTCACGCGATCGACGCCGCCGAGGTGACCGCGATGCCGAACGATCCGGCGCTGGCGCCATATCTCGCCGAGCGCCCGCCGCACGTCGTGTTCAGCGACGCGCTGAAGCGCTACTCGCAGCACGCCGTCGGCGATGCCAGGACGCCCTACGAGATCACGCGCCGCCTTTTCGACGCCGTCGACCGCGTGCCCTGGGCCGGCGCACGCGAATACTCGACGATCGCGAACATCCCCGAGTACGTGATGCGCACGGGACACGGCGACTGCGGCCAGCAGACGCTGCTCCTGATCGCGCTGCTGCGGCTCAACGGCATCCCGGCACGCTGGCAATCGGGATGGGTCTATTCGGACGGCGACTACACGAATCTGCACGACTGGGGCCAGGTCTACCTCGCGCCCCGGGGCTGGGTCCCGATCGACGTCACCACCGGTCGTCTCGCGGGTGCCGACGCGTCGCTCGCGTACTTCTACCTCGGCGGGCTCGACGCGTATCGCATCGCGATGAACGACGACTGGGCGCGCGACTTCGTGCCCGCGAAGCACCACTTCCGCTCCGACGACGTCGACTCGCAACGCGGCGAAGCCGAGTGGGACGGCGGGAATCTCTACTACGACCAGTTCGACTACGCGTTCGAAGCCAAGCTGCTGCCGACGAACCGATGAACGAAAAACCTGCAAGAACGGAGGGGGTCATGAGGAATCGCAACGCCCGCAAATCGCTGCTGCACGCCGCCCTCGCGGCGTGCCTCGTCGCACCTGTCGCGCACGCCGCGAACGACGACGGCTCGATCGTCGGCCGCGCCGCGGCCGGAGCGAGCGTGACGGCCGTCAACGAGGGCACGGGCCTCAGCCGCACCGTCACGGCCGACGCCGACGGGAGTTACCGCTTCCCGTTCCTGCCGGTCGGCGAGTACCGCGTCGTATCGTCCGCGGGCGGCACGCCGGTCGAGGCGCGCGTGAGCCTCGGCAACGCGACGCGCGTCGATCTCGTCGACGGCGCGACGAGCCTCGGCACGATCGAGGTCGTCGGCAGCGCGATCGCGACGCCGGTCGACGTTTCGTCCACCGAATCCGCGACCAACGTGCCGCGCGAGGAGCTCATCCGGCTGCCGGTCGATCGCTCGCTGACCGAGGTCGCGCTGCTCGCCCCGGGTTTGAACCGCGGCGACAACGATCTCGGCGGCATCTCGTTCGGCGGCTCGTCGGTCGCCGAGAACACGGTCTACGTCAACGGCCTCAACGTCACGGACTTCTACAACCGCATCGGCTTCAACTCGACGCCGTTCGCGTTCTACGAGGAGGTGCAAGTCAAGACCGGCGGCTACTCGGTCGAGTTCGGGCGCACGACCGGCGGCGTCATCAACGCGGTCACGCGCTCGGGCACGAACGACTTCCACTACGGCGCCGAGCTCGTGTGGGAACCGAGCTTCCTGCAGTCGGAAGCGCGGGACCGCTTCGATGCCGACGGCAACCGCTACTACGTCGCGCGCTTCGACGAGTACGACCGCACCAATCTCAACGTCTACGCGTCCGGTCCGATCATCGAGGACCGGCTGCACTTCTTCGCGATGTACGAGTTCCGCGACTTCCAGCCCGACAACACCAGCACCTCGGGCGGCACGTTCTTCGAGGCCGACTCCGATGACGGCTTCTACGGTGCGAAGCTCGACTGGTCGATCACCGACCGTCACCTGCTGTCGTTCCTCGCGTTCTCCGACGAGACCGAGACGGTACGCGACGTGTTCGTGTTCGACCCCGAGTCCGGCGAGCAGGGCGCACAAACCAACACGCAATTCGTGAAGTCGGGCGGCGACAACTGGGCCGCGACCTACACGGGTTACCTCACCGACACGCTGTCGGTGAAGGCCATGTACGGCGAGGTCGAGCGCAATCGCGCGACGAGCTCGGCGAACGACGTCAACTGCAACCGCATCTTCGACAATCGCCCCGCGCCGAACCGCGGCGACCGCGGCTGCACGACGAGCGCGCTGATCGAGGCCGCGATCGACGAACGCGAGGCCGCGCGGCTCGACTTCGAGTGGCTGCTCGGCGACCATCTCCTGCGTTTCGGTCTCGACCACGAGACCAACACGTCGGACTACCAGCGCTTCTATCCCGGCCCGAACGCGCTGCGCTACGACATCTTCGCGACGACGCCCGGGGCCACGCTCGCGAACGGCGGCGTCGTGCCGGCCGGCGTCACCGCCTACGTCCGCACGCGCCGGCTCGAGGTCGACGGCGTGTTCGAGACCGAGCAGGACGCCTGGTACCTCGAGGATTCCTGGCAGGCGACCGACAACCTCGTATTGAACGCCGGCATCCGCGTCGAGGGCTTCGACAACAAGGACGCCGCCGGCCAGAGCTACATCAAGATCGACGAACAGGTCGCGCCGCGCTTCGGGCTTTCGTGGGACATGAACGGCGACGGCCGCTCGAAGCTGTTCGCGAACGCCGGGCGCTACTACCTCCCGGTCGCGAACGTCATCAACATCAAGCAGGCCGGCGGGTTTCTCGACGAGCGCACGTTCTACGTGTTCAACGGCTACGAGAACCGCGACTTCAACGGCATCCCGTACCGCTTCCCGCTGCTCGGCCCGCAGATCGGCCCGGTCGACAACTCGCAGGGCAACGGCCAAGTCGGCGACCTGCGCGGGCAGGTCGACGCCGACATGGATCCCGTCTACCAGGACGAAGCGATCCTGGGCTACCAGAGCATGCTCGATGACAAGTGGTCGTGGGGCGCGCGCGCCATCTACCGCAAGCTCGAGAATGCGATCGACGACATGCGCATCACGTCGAACGGCATCCTCTGCAACGGCCGGCCGGGGACCGTGGGGTTCGTCATGGCGAATCCGGGCGACGTGCTCACCGTCTACACCGACACGAACTGCGACGGGGTGCGCGACGGCTTCGTCGACATCGACACCTCGGTCGCGGGCTGGGCGCTGTTCGACACGAGCGGGCGCTACGTCGGCGACGTGGGCTTCCCGGAGCCGCGGCGGACCTACCAGGCGATCGAGCTCGTGCTCGACCGAGCGTGGGACGACCGGTGGGCGCTCAACGCGTCGTACACCTGGTCGCGCTCGCGCGGCAACGCCGAAGGCCCCGTCAACTCCGACACGAACTTCGGCGACTCGGGCCGCACCGAGGCGTTCGACGATCCGTGGGTGAATCTCAACGGCCACGGCTACCTGCCGAACGATCGCCGGCACCAGGTGAAGGCGCGCGGCACGTACGCCTTGTCGGAGAACTGGCAGATCGGCGCGACGCTCGCGGCCGCGTCGGGCCGCCCGATCACGGCGTTCGGCGTCGGCAATCCGTTCGACGGAACGAACTACCACAGCTTCTACATCTGCGTCGCGAACTGCACCGCGACCGACCGCACGCAGCGCGTCTACGAGCTGCGCGGCCGCGGCAACGAGGGCCGCACGCCGTGGACCTACGACGTCGGCGCGAGCCTAACGTACCTGCGCTCGTTCGGCTCGGCCGACCTGCGCGTGAAGCTCGCGGTCTACAACCTCTTCAACCAGCAGCGCACGATCGAGGTCGAGGAGGACCTCCAGACCGACATCAGCAACACATTGAACCCCGACTACCGCCTGCCGCTCGGGTTCCAGACGCCGCGCTATGCGCAGCTGACGGTAACACTGGAGTTCTGAGGTCGGCGATGACGGCCGGAATCACTGTCGGAGGGGCGAAAGCCCCGACGCGCTGCGCTTCGTAGCTACGCTTGCGCCGTCGGGGCTTTCGCCCCTCCCAAAGAACGCATATGGCCCTCGTGGAGCGCGTCGCATTCTTCGCCCTGGCGGCCGTCGCGACGACGACGCACGCGTTCGATGCCGCGCCTGTCGACGCCGCGATCGACGACGCGAGCGCGCGCTACCGGCTGCCCGGCATCGCGGTCGGTATCGTCGAAGACGACCGCGTCGTCTACACGCGCACGTCCGGCGAGCGGGTCGCGGGCGAGGGCGAACCGATCACGCGCCGCACGCTGTTCAAGATCGCGTCGAACACCAAGGCGATGACCGCGGCGCTGATCGCGCGGCTCGTCGACCACGGCAAGCTCGACTGGCGCGACAAGGTCGTCCGGCACCTGCCGCATTTCCGCATGCACGATCCGTGGGTCACGCGCGAGATCGAGGTGCGCGATCTCCTCATCCACAACAGCGGGCTGCGCGCCGGTGCGGGCGATCTCATGCTCTGGCCCGAGCCCAACGCCTACACGCGCGGCGACGTGCTGCGCGGGCTCGCGCATCTCGTGCCGGTCGACAGCTTCCGCTCGCGCTATGCGTACGACAATCTGCTCTACATCGTCGCGGGCGAGGTCGCGGCGGCGGCGGGCGGTGCGCCGTACGAGACGCTGCTCGCACGCGAAGTGTTCGCGCCGCTCGGACTCGAACGCTGTCGCGTCGGCGAATGGCGGCTCGCCGACGCCGGCGAGGTCGCGCAGCCGCACATGCGCGAGGGCGACCGCAACGTGCCGATCCGCCGCGACGGCGAGGTCGTGCGCGCGACGACGATGGACGCGGCCGGCGGCGTGCGCTGCAGTCTCGACGACATGCTGGCGTGGATTCGCGTCTGGCTGCGTGAGGACGCGGCGTCGCCGCCCTGGCTCACGAGCGCGACGCGCGAAGCACTCTGGACACTGCACACGCCGATGCCGGTCTCGAAGCGCCAGCGCGCGTGGAACGGCACGCAGTGGTACGCGTACGGCTACGGCTGGCGTCTCATGGATATCGACGGCGAGTGGAGCGTCTCGCACACCGGCACGCTCGCCGGGATGTACTCGCTCGTGCATCTCTTGCCGAAGCGGCGCGTCGGCTTCGTGCTGATGGTGAACGGCGACGGCGACGCCGCGCGCACCGTGCTGAATCAGGTGCTGGTGAAGCGCTGGACCGATCCGGACCACGCGCCAACCGTCGCGGGGGTCGCCGCTGCGCTCGCGGCCGATGCGACGCTCGAAGCGCCAAACGCCGCGGTGCCGGCCGCCGCACCCGGCACGTCCGAGCGCGCGCTGCTGTCGCCCGAGGCGATGGGGGCAGGCCTCGGCACGTATCACGATCCCTGGCTCGGCGAAGCGACACTCTGCGTGCGCGACGGACGCGTGCGTTTCGCGGTACGGAAGTCGCCTGCGCTCGACGGGGTCGTGATGCAGGCCGGCAAGCGGCTGCTCGTCGACTGGGACGACCCGACCGTCGATGTCGAAGCGTTCCTCGATCCCGCACCTGCGACCGACGCCGAGCCCGCGACGCTGAAGCTCGCGAAGACCGACCCCGCCGCGGATTTCAGCGCCGACTACGAGGACCTCGCGTTCACCCGCCTGCGCGGCTGCGACTCGACCGCGCGCACGGCGGCCCAGGCCGACCTCGTCGACGTCCGGACGCGCATTCCCGACCTCGACCACGACATCCGCTACGCCGGCGCCGAGAACTTCGTCGGTGCGCCGGTCGAGGGCTACGAAGCGCCGCGCTGCCTGCTGCTCGCCCCCGCCGCCGATGCGCTCGAGAAGGCCGAGCGCGCGCTGCGCCGCACCGGGCATCGGCTGCGTGTTCACGACTGCTACCGCCCGGTCCGCGCGGTGCGCCATTTCGTGCGCTGGGCCGAAGATCTCGGCGACCAGCGCACCAAGCCCGCGTACTATCCGGGCGTCGAGAAGTCGGCGCTGATGCCCGACTACATCTCGCCGAGCTCGGGCCACAGCCGCGGTGCGACGATCGATCTCACGCTGCTGCAGTGCGGCCGTCGCGGTGCGCGCTGCACGCCGCTCGACATGGGCACGCCCTACGACTTCTTCGACCCGCGGGCGCACACCGAGTCACCGGACGTCACGCCGGCGCAGCGCGCGAACCGCCAGCGGCTGCGGAGGGCGATGGAGGCCGCCGGCTTCCGCAACTACCCGCTCGAATGGTGGCACTACACGCTGGTCGACGAGCCCACGCCCGACACGGCCTACGACGTCCCGGTGCGGTGACCGGAGCGTGGCGGGATGAGCGCCAAGACCCCACGCGGCCGCAGTTGAAAACACAACCACGCACCGGTAGAGTTCGCCGCGCTGTCGAAGGCCGCACATTCCCGGGATGGGAATCGGACACCGCCTTCTCGCTCGACTCGGTCGGGCCAGCAATCCGGGCGGCAGCGGCAGCAACTCGCGCCGCACGCGTTCGGCGCGGCGATGCGCCGCGGCGACCTTCGCGTGCGCGGCCTTGACCTCGTGCCCGATGCCGCGCTCGATCGCTTCGGCCTCGGCGACCGCGAGATCGACTTGCGCCCGTGCGCGAGCGAGCGCCGCCTGGTTCTGATGGAAGATCGGCAGCTGCAGCGACACCGACGGTCCGCGCAGCACCGCGCCGTCGGTCTCACGCTCGCGCTCGTAGCCGATCTCGAATTCGCCGAGCCACCGGAAAGAGCGCGTGACGCCGAGCGCTTTCGCGAGCACCTCGGCGCGCCGGCGTGCCGCCGCGAGATCGACGCGCGATGTGTACGCCAGCGGCAGCAACACCTCCAGCTCGTCCTCCTGCGCCACCGGCATCGGAAGGGAGTCGCGCACCGCGAACGTCTCGTCGGTCGAAAGGCCGAGGCGCGCGGCGAGCGCATGGTGAGCCTCGAGTGCCTCGACCGATGCCTCGTCGGCATCGAGCTCGGCGTCGACGGCGTCGGCCTCCTTCAACGCGCGTTCGAGCGCCGGGATGTTGCCGGCGGCGTGGAAGCGCTCGGCGAGCGTCGCGGCGCCGCGGCCGGCCGTCGCCACGAGGCCCCGCATCTGCGCGACCTGTTGCTCCCCGACCAGGGTGAAGTAGTCCTCCAACACGTCGGCGATCGCGTCCTGCAGGCCGCGCACGGCTTCCTCCTGCGCGCCCTTGAACTCGCCGCGCGCCAGGGCCAGCCGCGAACGAAACAGCAGCACGTCGGTGAAGCTCTGCACGATCGACAGCCCGATCTGCGTGCGCTCGCCTGGCTCCTCGGCATCGAGCGCGGAGAGCGACAGTGTCGGGTTCGACAACCGACTCGCGTCGACGAGATCGGCGTAGACGAGCCCGAGCTCTGCGAGTCGTCGCGCGACGTCGGGACTTCGCGCGAGCGCGATCGCGACCGCATCGTCGACCCGCAGCGGGCGCTCGAGGCGGCCATTCGCATCCGCA
>Ga0187892_10003066_pt1 | contig 31436 bp, 22 predicted proteins | sample MA1701073metaG_FD_139345 | JGI IMG/M metagenome (GOLD analysis project Ga0187892, IMG submission 139345) | Bio-ooze microbial communities from a basaltic lava cave in the Kipuka Kanohina Cave System on the Island of Hawaii, USA - MA170107-3 metaG ...
TAGCGCTTCCGAGCCAACTTCGTTGGCATTTCCGACTTCCTTGTTCGTCGGCGGCCTTGTTTGGTATGCGATAACCAGATTCCGCATCTGGTGGCACCACGAGTGAACCCCGGAAGCGCCCCATCGAGCTGGCGGCCCCGGTAGGGGAGCACGAGGGGAGAATCCCCTCGTTTTTTGCGAGGGGCTCCCCGACGTATCGCGCGTCAGATCAGGCCACGCTCGGCGAAGCTGAGGCAGGAAGTGCCGGCCACGATGAAGTGGTCGAGGACCTTCACGTCCACCAGCGAAAGCGCCTGCTTGAGGCTCTGCGTGAGTGCTTCGTCCGCGCGGCTCGGCTCTGCAACGCCCGAGGGGTGGTTGTGGGCGAATATGACGGCGGCGGCGTTCGCCCGCAGCGCAACCTTGACCACTTCGCGGGGATAAACGCTCGTTTGCGTCAATGTTCCCCGGAACATCTCGTCAACGGCCAGGACCCGGTTCTGCGCGTCCAGCAGGATCACGACAAACACCTCGTGCGGCAGACCTCCCAATCGCAGCTTGAGAAAGTCCCGCACCGCTGAGGGGCTCGTAAGCGCGTCCCGCTGGCTGAGTTGTTCTCCGATCGCACGCGCCGCAAGCTCGCGCGCGGCCTGCAGCTTCATAACCGGATCGCCCGCGTATGCGCTTGAACCTTCCGCGCAGAACAGGTCTTCGTTCTCGTGGGGCATCGAGTGCAGCAAGGCAAAGAGGGAGAAATGCGCCTTCGCGAACAATTTCGTAGCGGTCTTGCGGTTGCCAAGAATGACGGTGAGCAGTTCAATATCGGTTGCGTGAGTGACTTCTTTTCTGAGCAGCATATGCGCCTCCATTGCGCTGTGAAAAACCTGCTGCCCATGAAGAGTTCTCTTCGCCTTCCCCTCTGGGGAACGGGAAGGGGAAAGCTTTGCGAAGTTGAAACGCGTTTGAGCCGCCCGACTTCTGCGGCTCGTCTGCTGCCCACGATTTCGTCCCCTTCACTCGAGTATGAGGGGCGAAATCCAGTGGCTCGCAACGATGCCGTGCGGGCGGCGCGTTTCGCCTGGATGTTTGCAACCCACGCGGGTCTGCCCGCGTGGAATCAAAGCAACTGCGTGACAGCTTGTCTGGCGCGCACGTTGCAGCCTTTGAGACCGATAGAAGCGACAGGTGAGCCGGAAGGTTTGCAGCGGGCGTGCCTGGTGGTTTTGCAGGCGCGACCGATGCCCCTGTCATCGAATCACTACGCGCCTTCGGCGAGCGCTAACGAGGGTGTGACAAAGTTGGCAATGAACGGTGCGGGAACCGCACGGTTCATCTCGAATCTGTGCCGAGAGGGGGTCAAGCCGGAACTGGACGCGCCCCGCGCGGTCGGTACGGATTGACGCCCTCGAGGTCGCCCGCCGGACGGAAGTACCGCGCGCAATCCGAAACCATGAAAAAGCGTGTCCTCGTTCCAATCGCCTCGTCGGCGATCCTCGGTCTATCGGGGAACGCTGCGGCAGTCGGTTTTGCGCTCGAACAGCAGAGCGTCAGCAACCTCGGGTATGCGTTCGCGGGCGGCGCCGCGAACGCGGAGGACGCCAGCACGATCTACTGGAATCCCGCCGGCATGACCCGCCTGCCGGGACGGCAGGTTGTGGTCGGGTTGAATGCGATCTACGGATCGGCGCGATTCACGGATCAAGGCACCACGTCACCCGCGGGGCCGGCGTTTCCGATCACTGGCGGAACCGGCGGCAATCCCGTCGGCTTGAACTGGGTTCCGAACTTCTATTTCGCGACGGACCTCGCCCCGAACATCAAGGCCGGGATCGGCGTCAACACGCCATTCGGTCTGAAAACGGAATACCCGGCCGACTGGATGGGGCGATACCAGGCAATCGATTCCGTGCTGGAGTCGATCAACATCAATCCCGCGATTGCCTGGAAGGTACACGACAACGTGTCGCTCGGAGGCGGGCTCAATTTCCAGTACCTCAAGGCCACGCTGAGCAACGCGATCGACTTCGGGGCGGCTTGCTTCGGCTCGCCGTTCGGGCCGGCGGCATGCGCCGGCGCCGGCATTACTCCGCAGACCAAGGACGGCATCGCGAAGGTCAGCGGGGATTCATGGGGCGTCGGATGGAACGTCGGAGCGCTGTTCGAAATCAAACCCGACGTTCGCGTGGGCATTGCGTACCGTTCGAGCATCAAGCACGAGATCAAGGGCGATGCGACGTTTTCGAACCCGTCCCTGCCAGGGCCGTTTGCTGCGCTTACTGCAGGAGCTGCCGACACCGGAGCGCGTTCGACCGTCAGGACGCCCGACTCTTTTTCGGTGAGCTTGTATGACCAGGTAAGTCCGAAGTGGGCGCTGCTGGCGGATGCCACCTGGACAGGATGGAGCAAGTTCAAGGAACTGCGCGTCCGCTTCGACAACGGCTCGCCGGACGCCGTCACACCGGAGAACTGGCGGAACACGGTCCGTGTTTCGTTAGGCGCCGGCTACAAGATGGATGGGCAGTGGACGTTACGCGGCGGCATCGCGTACGAGAACTCCGCGATTCCTGACGCGTTTCGCACGGCGAGAATCCCGGACAATGCCCATACGCTGCTCGGATTCGGCGCGAATTACAGGATCTCGAAGGCGGGCTCGGTCGACGTCGGCTATGTCCACGCGTTCGTGAAGGACGCGGGCGTCAACAATTCTGTTCCCGGGGCGGGGACGCTCGTCGGCAATTACAAGGTTTCGGCGGACGTGCTCAGCGTTCAGTACAACCACGCGTTCTAGCCGCGGTCCGAGCGCGTAGCGGCGCTCCTCAATCAGGGGAAGTTGCGAATTGCCGCGCGCGCGCATCCATGAGTCGGCGCCAGACCGGAGGAATCATTGCAGGGAAGAACAGGGTCAGATATCCCGCCGGCAGCAGCGGCATCGATTCAACATGCTCCAGGTCGTAATAGGGCACGTCTGCGCACAGGTGGTGATGAACGTGACGCGTGATGTTCAGGGTAAACGCGTTGGTCATGAAGCCGTTGCTGTTCCATGAAAGGCTGCCGCGCGGCGGATCACGGGGCTCCCTGCTCAACCCGTAGTGCTGCGCGTAGTTGACGTACTCAGTCGTGAATACGCCAAACGCAGCCTGGGCAACGAAGAGCACCAGGCCCCACGTCCCGCCGATGACTACAAAGACGCCGATGATCAGGGCGGTAAGAAGCCACTGCTGTATGTATCGATTGCGAATCAGCGACAGGTGCTTCGCGAGCTGGCGCCGGCGCTCGATTGTCCAGGCGCTGCGAAGCGTGAATAGGGCATTCTTCGCAACGGCGCCCCACACGCTTTGACCGAGCGGTGGCGTGGTGCCTTCACTGGGCACGCCGACCATTGCGTGGTGATGAAGATGCTCGATCGGAAACGGACCGTAGGCGACAGTCGCCATGATCACCCGGGCGAGACCACGATCAAATGCCGATGGCCAATGCAGCAGCTCGTGTGCCACGCATGTAGCGAACGCAGTGGCTACGGCAACCGACACGACAAGGCAAGCCGCTGTCGGTCCGGTCGCCTCGGAAGCCAGGATATGGGCGGCCCAAATGAGCATTCCCAGCCAGAGAAAAGCATAGAGGCGAGGGATCATGCGAAGCCAGGCGACTGCAAGACGCGGAACCGGACTCGCAAGAGGTTGGGTTCGGTCGTGGCCTATCAGCAAATCCAGAACGGGTATTCCAATGAATGCGAATGCAGGGACCAGCCAAGGCGCGTCAGCGTAGTAGCCCGCAAGTACGAGCAGCGGGACCGTGGGGAACGCGCTAAAGGCGAGAAGCTTGATGTAATACCAAGGGCGCGGACTCATAGCGCACGATACTACGGTCAGTCTAAACCCAGTTGCAGCGGCCCAGCTCGAATATGGAGAATCCCGTATTTGAGCCCGAACCTAAGGGAAGTGAGTTTCCGGAGTCGACCGAGGCCGTGTGAAAACATAGTGCAACGTTGAGCATGTACACTTTGCTTCATCGGGTTGTAGGGAGTAGTCGATGAAGCGATTTGTCGAAGGCGAGGATCGGTCACAGAGTACGATGTTTCCCGAGCGTTTGGACGACTACATTGCCGAGGACAATCCGGTTCGGGTGATTGATGTCTTCGTTAATGAGTTGGACTTGCGCAAGCTCGGCTTCGAAGGCATGGAGCCCGAGGCCACAGGTCGACCGGCCTACCATCCCGCCGCGCTGCTGAAGATCTATATCTACGGCTATCTCAACCGCGTTCAGTCCAGTCGCCGTCTGGAACGCGAGACACAGCGCAACGTCGAGCTGATCTGGCTCACGGGCCGGCTGATGCCGGACTTCAAGACGATCGCAGATTTCCGCAAGGACAACGGCAAGGCCATTCGCGGCGTATGCCGCGAGTTCATTGTCTTGTGCCGCAGTCTCAAACTCTTCTCAGAAGCGATCGTGGCCATCGACGGCAGCAAGTTCAAGGCGGTCAACAACCGCGACAAGAACTTCACCGACCGGAAGCTCAAGGCCCGGATGCAGCAGCTCGAGGAGAGCATCGCACGCTACTTGACGGAACTCGATCGGGCGGACCGCGAGCCGACTTTAGTGACAGAGGCTAGAGTCGATCATCTCAAGAGCAAAGTTGCCACGGTCAAAGCGCAGATGCAGCGGCTAAAGCACATTGGCGAGCAGATGGCGCAGTCCCCGGATGGGCAAGTCTCACTGACCGATCCGGACGCCCGCTCCATGGCCACCAGCGGGAGAGGCACCGGCATGGTCGGCTACAACGTGCAGGTGGCGGTGGATGCCAAGCATCACATGATCGTCGCCCACGAGGTCACCAACCTCGGGCACGACCGGACGCTGCTCTCTTCGATGGGCAAGCAAACTCAGAATGCGATCGGTGTAGAGCAGCTGACGGCGCTGGCTGATCGCGGCTACTTCAAGGGCGAAGAGATCCTTGAGTGTGACCGAGCGGGTATCAACGCGTTGGTGCCCAAGTCGCATACTTCAAACAACCTGGCCAAAGGACAGTTCGACAAACAAGACTTCTGCTACATCCCCGCCGATGACGAGTACCAATGTCCGGCGGGTCAGCGCGCAATCAGGCGCTTTAGCACGGTCGAGAACGGTATGGTCATCCACAAATACTGGTCCTCCGCATGTCCTAGATGCCCGATCAAAGCGCAATGTACGACTGGAGAATACCGGCGCATCGCGCGCTGGGAGCACGAGCACGTCCTGGAGGCGATGCAGGCTCGACTGGACCAGATGCCGCAAGGTTCGCGCATCCGGCGGCAGACCGTCGAGCATACGTTCGGTACGCTTAAAGCGTGGATGGGGGCGACGCACTTTCTCATGAAGAGACTGCCCAAGGTCAGCACCGAAATGAGTCTGCATGTCCTCGCCTACAACCTGAAACGCGCGATGCAGATCCTCGGGATCGTGCCGCTGATGCAAGCAATGAGGGCTTGAACGCTCTGCTTTCTGCCTAAATACGTCGTGTAGCAACGCTGCGCAGCGCTCTTCCAGAGCGACGCTGAGATAAATCTCAATCAAGCCGGCCGCGCGACCAGGGGCTACCCAACCTTCTGCGGCCTTCAAAAACAAACGTCGATACAATCCATGACGCTTTCGACCGGTCTCCCGTCTTTTCACACGGCCTCGACCCAAAGGGGACATTTACGTTGGTGAACGAACGGAGTGCCTTCCCCTTCAGCGGTCCGACCCTCGGAGCGTCCTTCACACCGAGGCGAGGATAATCGCCTTTATGAAATTTGCTCTCGTCGACGGACGACGCCAAGAGGCTCAGCCCAATCTTTCAGCCAAGTGTCCAACTTGCGACCAACCGATGGTTGCAAAGTGCGGAGAAGTCCGAATTTCGCACTGGGCTCACCAAAGAACTCTCCTTTGTGACCCTTGGTGGGAGAACGAAACCGAATGGCACCGCAATTGGAAAGGACAGTTCCCTGTCAACTGGCAGGAGTTTGTTTATCGGGCTGAAAACGGGGAGAAACACATCGCAGACGTGCGGACCGATCATGGATGGGTAATCGAGTTCCAGCATTCGTACATCAGGCCCGAAGAGCGTCGGTCTCGCGACGTCTTTTATCGAAAGTTGGTGTGGGTCGTCGATGCAACGCGACGAAAGACAGATGGAGCGCAATTCCGCAAAGCGTTGGAAGCAAGTGCGTCGGTCGGTGGGAGTCCACATATAAGGCGAGTGCGTATGGATGAGTGCGGGCTTCTTCGCGAATGGTCAGCCAGTCCTGCCCCCATTTTTTTTGACTTCGGCAAGGGACCGACGCTTTGGTGGCTCCTCGCTAGACGCGCCGATGAACCGGCGTATGTCGCACCATTCCCGCGTAGTGATTTCATTGCAATCCACCACGGTAAGGGGCCAGAAGGAGCTTGCGATTTCGATGAGTTCGTGAGGACCGTTGACGAACTAGTCGCGCCGTACAACGCACATCTCCGGTCTCAGGCGTTGGCACGAACCTCTGTGCAACCTACCGGCTACCAGCAGTATTTGGCCCGCAGGAAGGTTCGGAGGCGTCTTTGAAATTAAATGTGGCCGGGCCGCCGAGTTACTCGGTTCGGCGGATTGGCAATCCCTGTAGCTGGCTCGGGGGGAGGGACCGGTGTGTCCGGTTTTGGCCGGTTCCAGCCGGTTTTACTTCCGTAAAGCCGCCGCCCGGAGCTACCGGGCGGCGGTATCTTGCGGTCAGCGAGACCAGATCAGCTCGTGCTGCCCGTCGCGCTCGATCAGGTTCGCATAGATCGGAGCGGGGAAGCTCGGGTCGTCGAGCTTGAGGCTGACGAACTCGCGACCGCCCTTGCTGGTGCGGGCCCAGCCTGCGCCGATCTCGACCTTGCCGACGTAGACGCGGTAGTCGGGAGCGGACTCGCCGCGCTTCTCGACCGGAGCGATCATGACCTTGGCCTTGAGGCCGACGGTCTGGATGGTGCCGGTGAAGCCGTCCTTGGTCTTCGTGAAGGTGCCGATGGTTGCCATGTTGAGTCTCCTTTCGTTTATCTCGGCCGCGCCAATCGCAGCCTCGATGGAAGTGGCAAAGCCGGCCCGTCGCCGGCCGCACCCGAAGGGCCACAACGCAGAGGAGGACGGCCGTGACGCTGTTTTTTGGAGCGCAGCGTCCGCGAGGAATGGCACAGCCAGGGGAAAAAACTGCGGCAAGCGCGAGCGGCGGCCGTTGCGGCCATTAGGCGGCGGGGCGGCTAACTTCCATCATGAGAGGCAGCGTTGGATGCGCGACGCAACGAAAAGAGACGGTGACAACCAGCGGAAGAAGGCCTAGTCGGTCGGATTGACAGTACGGACCGAGTGATGAGGACCTAGAGAAGGCAAGAGGCGGCAATTACCGTCGGATTGCTTCCGGTGGACAGACAAGATATAGTGCACTTTGGGGTATTTACCACTAGATATTGGGCCTTATGAACAACCACGAAGCAATTTCCATCCTCATCCCGCTGCTCAGGGCCTCTGCGGACCCGCGTCCTGTGCTCTTGCTTGGCGCAGGAGCGTCATTTCGGTCGGGCGTACCAACGGCAGGTGAGGCGGTAAAGCAGGTGGCGCGACGCGTGTATTCGGAGCGAGCGCTTGGAGGAGCGCGCCCGCCAGAGCGAGTTAAGCCGAGCGAATGGGAGGCGTGGCTGCAAAGCTTTCCGTGGTTCATCAAGGGAGATGACCGGCTCGCAGAGAATTTCCCGCTGGTGGTGGAGCACTTGCTGGCTCCAGCTGAGTTTCGAAAGCGCGTCATTCTCGACCTGATGGTGCCGCGCAACGGGCTGAGCAGTGGCTACAAGGCTCTATCCGAGATGATGATGCGTGGGCTTATCCACACGGTTTTAACGACAAATTTCGATACCTGCCTTCTGGACGCGCTGAGAGAGCGACAGCCACACATCCGGCACATTCACGAAGTTAACCGCGGGCCTGGTGATTACGATCAATTCAACGTCTACAGCAAATGCCAGATCGTGTGGCTGCACGGGCGGGCAGAGCAGTACTCGGACAAGAATGCAGCAGGAGAAGTTGGCGCTCTTGATGAAAAGCTCATTTCGCTAATTCGTCCATTACTTGGAGCGCCCCTGATCGTTATTGGCTATAGAGGCGCTGAGCCCTCAGTCATGGAGGGTTTATTTGGCCAAAGCAAGGAAGGACGGCTCGACTTTCCACATGGCGTGTACTGGTGTGTGCGGCACGGTGATGCGCTTCATCCAAACGTCGAGGCATTGAAGCGGCGCCTCGGTACGAATTTTCGACTCGTCCAAATTGAAGGATTCGACGAGTTACTTACGGTGCTTTCAAAGGAGCTTTCCGGGGAAGATCGGTACGCACATGGCCGTGCGATTGCATCCCCCCTCGGGCCGGGAGAGGAAGCGTTCGACGAGCAAATAGTCCCGGGGGTGTCGCTCGAGGATCTCGACATGGACCTTGCGCTATCGGTCTTGCGGCAGTATTGCGAGAAGCTAGGGCGGGCGCCTGTTACGCACGATACGCTGTTGGCCCTGATGCGCGAGCAACGTCTTCTGGTTCGTCAAGGTGACGCGGAAAAGGTGACAGCCGGGGCGCTTCTGCTCTTCGGAAAGCATCCGCAGGAACTTTCTCCCCATGCGGTGGTATCCGTGACGGAAGCGGGCAAGAAACGCGAGATCTACGACGGGAATCTCATTAGTCAGCATCGAAAGTTGCTCGAAAAGCTCGAGGGAGAGGAAGTCAATCCGGTCCTTCGGGTGAAGAGGCGACGCCAGCATGAGGAGCGGAGGGCTTATCCGCCGCGGGTCCTCGTCGAGCTTCTCATCAATATGCTCGTACACCGCGATTACGAGGTACCTGAGCCGAGTCGCATTGAAATTATTCCAGGCGCCGAAATCGTTTTCGCCAATCCGGGAGGGCTGACGCAGAAGTTGGCCGGCCGGGTGTCCCTCGAGGATGACGGTCGCTTTGTACCATCAGAGAGCATTACCGATCAGCGAAATCCTTCTCTCTGCGACATATTTTTCGGCATCAACGCAATGGAGCGAGCCGGCACTGGCCTGATCGATGTTAGCAAGTTGATGAGTGAATGGGGCGGTGCTTCAGCCTTTTATCACTATAGTAAGGAACCTCGTTTCCAGGCGCGTATTACTCGGCCGGAGGCTTCTGCGGGTTCACAGACCGTGGCGCGTTCTGGCGTGCCGACCGGCTTGTACGTCTTGAATTCGCTGCCCTTCACAGTGCTGCCAGAGCGCGTATCCATTGTGCGGCTGAAGACGCAACTGCGGCAGCGGCCCATGTCCCTCGACCTGTCTAACTGCGGCACGTTTATCGACCGTGGGAACGAATTGTGGAGCTTCGCGCCGCTGGCGACTTTGACCGCGTCCCTTGATGCGATTGTCGATCGCGAAGCAAGCATGAGCGTGGAACGCCGGAATCTGGAAGCCGTACCAGATAGCAAGCGCGTTGTGTCTTGGCTCCTAAGGAAACACTGGGAACGCTACGTAGAAAGCTTCAAAGACGAGGGCCTGATCCTGGAGGAGGGCCGTAGGCATCGCGCCTACTTTGAAGGCCGAAATGAAGACGGGCGCACAGTGATTTGGAACAGCTCGCAACGTCGTGGGAATCGACGGGATGTTGTCAAGAAACGCGCGGAAGGAGTCCGCACATGGTTTGAGAATGAAGGTTTCGGTTACGACATCGTTGAAGTTGGCGGCATATGGTGCGTGCGCATTAAGCCCTTCTACATGTTTACGGGACGAAATGCGAGAACCCCGCTGCCGACGTTCGCGCGCGCTGGGAAGGCTACAAGTCGCATGAAGTTCGATCGGAACAAGAATGTCGAGGCGGACCTCGTGTTTTGGAGTTCCTTCCTTGGCCGTGGCACCGAGACTATTAACGTTGGTGGCCTCCATGTGAACGATCTCATTCTCGATGCATCGTTCCTAACCGTGGAGGTGGCGGAGATGGGGTTAATCACTGATGACACTGAACGTCAAAATCGAATGTCTGCGTGAACCGAACTTAGTGTTCGGTGGGGGCGAGACGGGCGTGGAACCGCGCCGCGTCATGGCGAAGGCAGGTGCCGTGGACAGGTCCTCGGGCAATGCGATTCGGATAGGTTTGGTTGGGCCAGACGACGAAATTCAGCTCGCGCTGCGATGGTTACCCCGACTGAATGGGGTCGCAGTCGCGCGTGAAAGGAGCGCGAAACGCTACCGCGACTGGCCCGGCGCACAGAGAGCGCTTGGCATCAGCTTCGTTATTGAGGATCGATTCGTGCGGAATCTCGACCCTGAGCGCCTCGGCCTAGCACTCAACCGGTCATCCGCATCCGAGAAGTTCGAGGATTTGCTCGATTTGTATGATGCCCGAATCCAGGGGCTATTTGGCGACGTGCGGCCGGATTGCATCATTGTCTGCCTGCCGGAGGAGCTGGCTGACTTGAGAATCAGCAATCCACGTCTGTCGGCGCACGAGCGCGAGGCGCTTGAGCGTCTCCAGCGAGAAGAAGAGCAGGAGCAGCTGTCTCTGTTTCAGCCGAGTCCGGAGGAATTGAAGGCGGCTGAGGATCTTCGTACCCAAGCGGAAGATCTGCTTTTCCGAAGCTTCTATCGGGCGTTGAAGGCGCGGATTATGACTCACCAAAATCCCGTGCCAGTTCAGGTAATGCGGCGCGATACGTTCATCCGTCCAGACGATGAGGGGCAAAGCTACGCCACCCGCGCGTGGAACCTCGCCACTTCGCTGTACTACAAAGCGGGCAATGAGCCTTGGAGGCCCGCCGATCTGGCAAATAACACCTGCTTCATAGGAATATCGTTTCACCACTTGAAGCGCCGCGAAGGAGACGTCGTTTACGCCAGCGTCGCGCAGGCCTTCTCGAACGAAATTGAGCCTTTCGCCTTGAAAGGGTCAACACTCCCGCACGATCAGCGAAGAGACCGTCAGCCCTACCTGAATGAAGTGCAAGCGGCCCAGCTAATGAAAGATGTGCTTGACAAGTACGAAGCTCTTGCGGGTATCAAGCCAGCGCGCGTCGTCGTACATAAGACGAGTCTTTATCAACCTGAAGAGGAGACCGGGTTTCGTTCCGCCGCACAAGCTCGCGTGCCGGTATGCGATCTCGTCTGGATGCGCAGTACAGCCTTTCGCCTGATTAGGAAGGGCACGCAGGAGCCTTGGCGTGGGACCCTTTGCATGGTCGGTGATGAATCCTATCTTTTTACGAGTGGATACGTTCCCTGGTGGGATGAATATCCCGGTCCGCACATCCCCGCGCCTTTGCAGATTGGCTCATGTGGGCCAACGGATATTCGCTTGCGAGCTCAGGAAATCCTCGCGTTAACGAAGATGAACTGGAATTCAAGCGAGGGTGTCGGTCGACATCCCATCACAATTTCATTTGCTAGAAAGGTGGGAACGTTGATGACGGAGCTATCGGAAACACAGACGCCGAATCCTTCGTACAGGTTCTACATGTAGTAACGCGAGGCCGTTCGAAGGGAGACTTACTGCTCAAGATTGTCGTTTAGCCCGAGCCCTTGTATTGCGGCTTTGGATCGAAGACGGTTACTCCTCTTCGCCGTCTGCCCCAGCGGCTACGCGGTACTTAATGTCGTAGTTGATAACGAAATCCAGCTCGGCTTCCGTCAGTCCATAATTCCGAGCGAGTGTCACGTCAATTTCATCGAGCAGTGGCTTCGACTGTGAGGCATCTAATTCGTCGTATTCGATTTCGTGCCCTTGCTTCGTATATATCTTCTTGCGACGCGAATGTGATTTGAGGTCGTGCGCAAGGCGCTTCTCAATCTCTATCCAGGGCGACTGTGACCACGACTGCGGAACCCTAAATGTCCGGACGAGAACATCATTGATGTGCTCGCAGTCCGAAAAGCAACTATAGAACCAGTAAAACAGCGTCGAGTTCATTAGGCACGCGCTGAAAGCGCACGCCGCGCGGTCCGCAAAATCGATGGTCCTGCCGTGAGGTGGAGGAATGTGCGCACCATTGCGTTTGAAGAAGGGAAGCCCTTTGCATGCCTTGACCCAGTAACGACAAGCTTCTTGGTAGTACAACACAATGTCGGAAGCTCGCGTCGTCAAGGACTCCAACTGTAATTGGGAGGAGTCGAGTTTCCGAACCACATTCGTCTCAGCTAGGGTGCCAAGTTTTCCGAGCCGATGACCATGCAGTGTGGCGTTGTGTCCCACGAGGCCCATAACAAAAAGCGCATGGGGCCGCTCCCCGGTGTAGAAGCGACAAACACGGGACGTAAACATTTGGTTCTTATCTGGCCGCGATATCAATATTGTTACTGGCATCTCCACGCCATCAAAAATTGATTCAGGGCGACGAGGAAATGAAGGTGCAACCAGAAGTCCTCTTCGTAGCAACAGGTCCTGCAGCGGTTGCATCTTCTCCGACGACAGTGCTGTCAGCTGAACGATCAAACCTATAGCGGATGTCTTATGAGCCAGACAGATCGAACGCTCATATACGTACGCATAAAGGTTCTTCGAAGGGAACGTCGAGAATGACCTTTCCCTTATCTCGTAGGCGACCTTGTCCTTGGAGTAGACGACATAAGGCGGATTTCCGATGATCGCGTCGAAGCCGCCACGGTCATGAACGATTCCGTAAAACTCTACGAACCAGTGAAAAGGCTGGTGGGACTTCAGCCATTTTGCGTAGGCGTCCTTCTTTGAAGGCGTTACGCCACACTCGCTCGCCAGAGTCCGGTTCAGTTCTTCTCCGAGCGCGGTAAGGCGCTTGCGCAGCTCCTGCTTACGCTCGGCCGGCACCGAGCCGTCCCCTTCGACCTGCCGCGCGCGGAAGGCGTCAAACGCCTGCTGGAGATCGGCAGCTTTCACGGAAATCTTCTCCACCGCGTCGTCAAAGTCAAACTTTTCACTGAACGCGCGTTTGACTTCGTCGTACCTGGCGTAACCGACGAGGGTGTTGCCGGCACGGATGTTGAAGTCGATGTCGGGCAGCGGCTCGATGCCGAGGTTGTCGTGCGCGGCGTCGGGCTCGACCTGCGCGGCGAGCTTGAGGAAGAGCCGCAGTTTGCAGATCTCAACCGCCTCTTCCATGATGTCCACGCCGAAAAGGTTGTTGAGGGTGATGCTCTTGAAGATGAAGTAGCGCCGGTTGGGGTGCGCGGCGACGTGGGCCAGCACCTTGCGGAAGTCGGAGTATTTCTCGGGACGATGCTTTTCGCCCGAGCGCTCCAAGTCGCCGACGAACGCCTCCATGCGGTCGAGGCATGCTTCGTAGAGCGGCTCGAGGATGTTGAGCGCGGCGAAAAGGAAGGCGCCAGAGCCACAGGTCGGGTCGAGGATGGTGACTTTCTCTATGGCGTGCCAGAAGGCGCGCAGGATGTCGGGGCCTTCGCAGTCCTCGACCGCGTCCTGCATGAACTGGCGGATGTCGAGGTTGAGGGTGATGAGGTCGCTCACCTCTCGCACCTCGGCCGAGGCAAGCTTGCCCCTGATCTCCTCGTAGCGCTTGCGACGCGCGATCACCTCGCGCCAAGTTTCCGTCGGCAGGGCGTGGGTCGGCGGCGCCGGCCGGTTCCAGCCCTTGCGCAGCTCGAGCGTCTTGACGGGACCGTCGCTGACCGGGAGGTGCAGCGTCGGCGGGTTCACACCGGCAGCAATTTCGTCGGGCAGCTTCTCCGCGGCGCCGTGGCGCATCGCCGGATAAATGTATCGGTCCGGATCGGTCTTGAGCAGATCCCAGACAGTCGGCCCCTTCGGATTCTCGAACGCCACCTTGCACTTGGCGCGCGCGGTATCGAGCAGAAATGGCAGTACTGTGTACTTGGCGATGTATTCGGTGATGTCCTCCTTCGTGTAGTACGCCCCCATCTGCTTCTGGTTGATGTACTTCTCGAAGATGTAGCCGAGCACGTCCGGGTTGATCTCGTTGTCGGCGCGCAGCGGCCGCTCATCCAGGTGCCACTGGTACTGGTCGAAGTAGTCGAAGATGCGCTCGAAAGCCTTGTCCGGAATCTCGATGGCTTTGCCATAGCGCTCCGGCCGCTCCAGCTCATGGATGTCGAAAATGCCGCCGTTCAGATACGGAATGCGGCCGACGAGCTTTTCCAGCTCAGGCGTGCGCTTGTGCCCGCCCAGGCCCTCATGGAACAGCCGCAGGAGGAAGTAGCGGTAGAAGGAATAGAACTTGTCCTTGCCGTGCTCCTCGCGCATGCGCTTCAGGCGATTGCGCAGGTAGTCGCGGTCGCCGTCGAGGAAGCCCTTGCGCTGGATGAAGTAGACGAACATCAGCCGATTGAGCATGACCGAGGCATACCACTCGTGGTCGGCGCGTTCGGTGATCCCGTCGATGAACTTGAGGAAGACCGCGTGCTCCTTCTGGAAGCAGTCATAGAAGCGCTTGGTGACTTTCTCGACATCGAACCCGGCGCGCGCCCGGCTGGTCACATCAGGGAGGGAAAGCTGCTCCTCCTCCTCGAGGGAGAAGGCGATGGCTTGGAGCTTTTGCAGCAGCGCATCGCCCGGCTGCGACTTGTGAAACGTGTGCTCGCGGCACGCCGCCGGCTTGCCGGTCTCGCGCTTCACCCATTGCCAGACCTGCGTTTCCCCTCGCGCATCGGTGAACACGATCAGGTGCTCATGCGCCGACCTCGCCACCTGGTGCTCAATCTTGCGGCGCTCCGCGTAATCCGGGATGCGACCGCCGCCCAGCGCAACGAGCTGGTAGGCGACCATGCCGCGCTTGTGGGCAAGCGCAGTAAGGGAATAGCTCGACGGACCGACCGTTACCTGCAAACCTGCAACGTGACGGTCCCAGCCCAGTTCCTCGACGAACAGTGCGCGCAGATCACCCTTGGCCAGAAGCTGTCTCGCGCGTGCCGCGTTCAGGGTCATTGTGGGTCGCCGGCGAGGCCGAGCGAGCAGATGATCTGCGGCTCGCCGGACTGCTCTTCTTCCTCGACGATGCAGAGCCTGTCGTCGTCGCGCAGTGCCATGACGAGCTCGGCGAGTTTCTCGTCGGTGATGCCCGCGCGCAGCTGGCGATTGAGGGTGTCGGTCGCGGACTGCCGCAGCGGGAAGCGGTAGATCTCCTCGACCGCCTTCCCCAGCTCGGGAGGATCGAATAGTGTCCCCTTGACCTGCTCTGCGTAGCGCTTCAGTCGTTCGTAGGTGCGAAAGCGCGCACCGGAGGGGCGTCCCAGCTGCCCGCCCACGCTCTTTTCCTCGGCGACTATGAAGTCGACGCCCTTGCGTACGAGTTCGTGGTGATTTGGCTGTCTCGGTAGCGCGGGCACGTCAGGCGCGCATTCGGCCGCCTTGAGGATCTCGAACTGCGATTGGGTGATGTTATTGCCGTTACGGTCCACCCAGGCGAGCGCGTCGTTTCCCTCGGCAGTGCGCAGGTAAACGAGCACGCCGCGCGGTTTTCCTTCGGTCGCTTCGTGTGCGCGAGTGGAAAAGACCACGGGCGGCAGCGCGGGAATCGTCTTTTGCAGCTCGGGCTGGCGGTCGATCGCGTTCTTCCAGATCTGATACGCGTAGGACGCGAGATCGACCTCGGTCTCGGCTTCGCCATCGAGGATTCCCGCCTTTTCGTGATACAGGTCGAGGAGCTTCTGGCGCTCTTTCTCGTCCTCGAAGAAGGCCTCGTCGGTGCCGACTACTTCGGCATTCTCATGCAAGCGCTGGCGCACGCGCGCGCGCAGGCGGAGGAGGTTCTCGACCCCATCCGCCGGTAAGAAGGAATAGCAAAGGATCTTGTCGGATTTTTGGCCGATGCGGTCCACGCGTCCCGCGCGCTGCACGAGGCGGATGATCGCCCACGGCAGATCGAAACTGACGACAATCGCGCCATCCTGGAGGTTCTGGCCCTCGCTCAGCACGTCGGTCGCGATCAGCACCCGCAGCTCGTCTCCCGGCGCAATGCCATCCCGCTTGCCGTTACTTTCGGGGCTGAACCGCCATGCGAAGCTGGTGGGATCTTCGGCATCTCCCGTGACACCCGCCAGGCGCTTGACGCCTCGTGCCTGCAACTGCGCTTCGAGATAGCGGACGGTGTCGGCGAACTGGGTGAAGACGATGACTTTTTCCTTCGGGTGCATCATTGTGAGCAGCGCGTGCAAGGCATCAAGCTTGGTGTCCTTGGCCGGGTCCCAGTCGCCGCAGCGTTTCAGGACATCGAGCAGGCTGGCCGCGTCGTCCGCAAGGTCCTTCGCGAGCGACTTCACAAAGAGGTCCGGCCGCAGCCACTTGAACCGGCTTCTGAACTGGGTGGCGTACGCCTCGTAGGCTTCCGCGGCCCGCTTCGCGAAGTCTGCCGTGGTCCGCAGGCGAAGCTCCCGCGGCGCGCCCTTCCGGCTGTCGTCGTCCTCCTCGAACAACTCCGCCCCGGCCGCTTCGTCGTCCACGTCCTCGTCATAATTGCCGCTGTCGAGCAGCCCGGCGTCCTGCGTGCCTAGCGGCAGCGGCAGCCCGCGCTCGATCGCGTGCAGGTAAATGTAGTTGCGCAGGATGTGGCGCTCGAGCGATTCCTGGAACGCAGAGCCGCTGCTCTCCAGGCGCTTGAAGAGATTGGTCCGGCAAAAGCCCATGAGACGCTTGCCGGCGCGCGACAGGTCATAGAGGTGCTTGGCCTCCGGGGGCGTCGGCGGCTTATGCGGGCTCGCGGCGACATAGTTGGCGAGACCATATCTCGGCAGGTTCAGAGTGTTGATCGCGGCAACGACATCGGTCGCGTAGAGGCGCGCATAGGGATCGGTTGGACTGTTCTCGTCGACGCGGAACTTGACGGTCTTCGGTATCCGCTCGGGAAAGTACGAGCGTGTACCGTCCTCGAAGGTCAGGTACTTGCGGGCGTTCGCGGGGTCGGTATCGGCGTAGTTGTCCTGGATGAAGCTTCGGGTGCGGCGAACCATGTAGAGGCGCATCAGCTCGCGCCAGTCGTCGGCATGCGGGCTCTTCTCGAACGCTGCGAGCGAATGCACCGGACACTGGTGGCGCCGGATGAATTCGGTTTCACCAAGTTCCCTGAGCAGCTTCTCCGGTCGCGTGCCGAGGTCCCGGTCTTCCGGTACGAACAGACGCAGCTGGCTCGACATGTCCACGTACGACTTGTTGTAGGGCGTGGCCGAAAGCAGGATGCATTTGCTTTCGTTTTCCTGCAGGTACTCTTGGATCGCGCGGTAGCGCTTGCCTTCGCGGTTGCGCAGGTTGTGGCTCTCATCGATCAAGACCACGCGGTACCGCCGCAGCTCGGGCAGCTCGCGGAACGCCTTGGTCACCGACAGGACCTTGGCCAGAAGCCGGTATTCGGCGACGTAGTCCTCCCACATCTTGACCAGGTTTTTTGGGCAGATGATGAGCGTCTCGGTAAAATGATCGTCTTGGAAGATCTTTGCGAGCGCCGTCGCCATCAAGGTCTTCCCAAGACCGACGACATCGCCAATCAGGACGCCACCGCGCTTGTTGAGGTGATGCGCCGCGATCTTGACGGCGGCAACCTGATAGTCGAACAGCCGGTTGCCGAACTCCGGAGGTATGCGGAACTCGGACAGTCCCGCGCGCGCCTCCTGCGCGAGGTGGTACGCCATCTTTACATAGATGTGATACGGCGGCAGCGTTTCCTCGCGCGCCCAGCTGTCTTCGATCGCCTGAATGAGCTCCGCCGTGATGTCAATGCACCAGCGGTCGGTCCACCGGTCGTCGAACCACTTCGCGAGCTTGAGGCCCGCGTCGTGATCGAGCACATCTACGTTCAGCTCGCCCTGATGCGCGAGTCCGGACAGCGTTAGGTTGCTGCTCCCAAGGTAGCCAACGATTGGATTGACCGGGTCGGAGCGAAACATGAGGTATAGCTTCGCGTGAAGCGTATGGCGCAGGAAAAGCTTCACGACGAGGTTGCCCGCCCGAAGTTGCGCCGCAAGTCTGCGCAGGCCGGTTTCGTCCGCGTTCGTTGGCACGCCGAGCGCGAGCTGATCGCGGAATTCCTCGGCGAGGCGCTTTTTCAGCCGCAGGGCGGCCTGGTTGTCGAGCTGATCTCTGCCGCCGGTAACGCTGAACACCTCACGCAGCTCGTCCTGGGGCAAGCGCTGCATTCCGACAAGCAACCGGCATTGATGGCCCGCGCCGCCCGGCCACTTGCCTATGAGGTCGTCGATCGATTTCCACCCACGCAGATTGAAATATCCGACGCAGAAATCCGATCGGTCCGCGACATCGAGCGTTGCCCGAAGCGCGGGGAGGAGTTCAAGTTCTATGTTATCGAAGATGCGAGGCATGCCTGTGCATCAATGCCTATTTCTTTCTGTTATTGGCCGAGCCAGCGCGGCGCTTGCGCTGATCAATCCAGCGCTGGATATCGGCCGCCTGAAATCGCCAGGCGCCGGCCACCTTGAAACCCGGGAGCTCGCTGCGCTGTGCAAGTCGGTAGACGGTTTTTTCGTCAACGCTGAGAAACGCAGCAAGATCCCGGACGGTCATCGCCGGCTCAGACTTGCGAGGCATGGATTCCCTCCTTAGGCTGTAGCATACCCGATGAAAACAGGGCAAACTAGTCCAAGTCTGATCCATATGCTAATGGGGAGGAGCATGAAACTGCTTCAGAGGGCTTTCAACTGGATCGCGGGGCTCTTTGAGAATCGCAACGATGTTCTCTAGGATCGCATTTACGCCAAATACTGACCGCCCAAGGTAAGAAAGTCGGTGCGGCCGGTGCTGACGATCGACCGCGGTGGCAAAGGCAACGCATGTTCTTAAACGATCAGGAAACAGAGATTGATCTCCTTTACCACGAGGTGATCGCGAAGACGGTTGTGTCATTGATTCGGCGGAGCCCCGGAGCACCGGTTACGATCGGCGTGCACGGAGATTGGGGGGCTGGCAAGTCGAGCGTGCTCAAGATGGCCGAGGCGGCTTTTAAGGGAGAGGAGCGGGTTCTCTGCTTGTGGTTCAACGGCTGGACCTTCGAGGGGTTCGAGGACGCCAAGGCCGTCGTCATAGAAACTATTGTCGAAGAACTTCGCCGCGCGCGTCCGACCTCTACAAAAGTCGCCGATGCTGCCCGAAAGGTATTAAAGCGGGTCGACTGGCTCAAGCTTGCCAAAAAGGCTGGCGGCTTTGCGTTCACGGCTGTGACCGGTATTCCGACCTTCGAGCAGGTAAAGAGCTTTCTGAACACCACGCAGGCGGTCCTAGCAAAGCCGCAGGAGCACATTGCACTTGAGGACTTGAAGTCCATTGCTAAACAAGCTGGCGATTACATCAAGGAGTCGAAGGACGAGTCTGATCATCTTCCCGAACAGGTCCACGCGTTCCGCGAGGAGTTTAGAGAGTTACTCGACGCGGCCGATATTGATCAACTCGTGGTGATCGTAGATGACCTCGACCGTTGCCTGCCACAGACCGCGATCGCAACGCTTGAGGCGATCAGGCTGTTCCTCTTTGTGCCACGAACGGCTTTCGTCATCGGCGCCGACGAGCTGATGATTGAATACGCTGTCCGGGAGCATTTTCCCGACCTACCGCCTAGCTCTGGAACGGTCTCCTATGCGCGGAATTACCTGGAGAAGCTGATTCAGGTTCCGTTCCGTATCCCGGCGCTCGGCTTTTCCGAGACGCGCATTTACGTGACGCTGCTCCTCGTGGAGAGCGCACTCGGCTCCAACGACGATCGATTTCGAAAGCTGCTGGAGGTTGCACGGCAGGATCTTAAGCGCCCGTGGACAAGCCGGGGTCTCGATCGCGCATCGATCGAAAAGGCGATCGGCAAGGACGTTCCGCGGGAGGTGGACGAGGCACTCCGCATCAGCAGTCAGGTAACAAGGATCCTGAGCGACGGCACACACGGCAATCCTCGTCAGATCAAGCGTTTCTTGAACTCGATGATGCTTCGCCATGCGATCGCTGAGGAGCGTGGCTTCGGCACCGAAATCCAACTGCCGATTCTTGCGAAACTGATGCTTGCAGAGCGCTTCTACCCCGAGTTCTACGAGCAACTTGCGCGCCTCTCCGCCGCCGCTCCTGACGGGAAGCCAGAGGCACTCGTACGCTTTGAGGATTCCGTGCGTGCGCCTGAGGCGGCCGAACGGCCAGCCGGCAGGGAAGAGAAGAAAGTGGTGAAAACACAAGCAGAACTGCTCCCTGCTGAAACGCAGGAATGGGCGAAAAGCGAATGGGCTAAGAGTTGGGCGACCATTGATCCGCCGCTCAAGCATTTGGACCTGCGCCCGTACGTCTTCGTAACGCGAGACAAACGAAGCTACTTGGGCGGCCTCGGGGCGGCGGGCCATCTGGAGGGTCTCGTCGAGCGCTTGATGGGCCCGCGGCTCGGTGTACGCGATGCCGGCACGGCAGCGGAAATCGCGAAGCTTGCCGGCACGGAGCCGGAACAGGTCTTCGAGGCAGTCCGCGGGCGAATCCTGCAGACCGACAACTGGTCGGCTGAACCAAGAGGCGTGCAAGGGCTGCTCGCGCTTGTTGAAGCGCATCCTGCGCTGCAGCGGCGGATGCTGGGCTTCCTTCGAGAGCTTCCAGACGAGAAACTTGGTGCTTGGGGTGCCACGAACTGGGGAACCTGTTTCACTGACCAAACGGTGGTGCTTGAGTTCGGTGAGGTGCTGCGCACTTGGTCAGAGCAATCTGAGAACAAGGTGCTGCAAGTCGCAGCGCAGAACGCTCGAAAACTGAAGAGGGCTTGAGTCGTGGGCACGTCGAAGGGCTACGGCGGGCCGCGGACTGGGCTAGTTCCCTCCTGGGCAGACGAACCTGCTCCAGGCGCGATTCCTGGGGGACAACCTGCCGCCCCTAGCGCACCGAGCGCACCGAGTGGACCCGACAATCAGGGACCCGCACAGCCTGCCGCCCCGGCGCCTGGAACACCTTCTCTTCCGGACACCTCAGGGGCGGGTAGCTTTGGTAGCGCACGGTCGAACTTCACACGGTTCACTAGGACAGGCAGCCAGGCGGCACTAGGGAGTGCACTGTCCACCTATGTTCGCACAGGCACCGGCGGCGCACGGCGGGCGGCTCGTCGCATGGGCGCCTCACGGGCGTCCGGGGCTCGCCTGCTCGGATTCGTACGCGACGTACAGCGGCTCGGTGCAGCCCAAGCGCTGCAACAGCATCTCAACTTGCCCGGGCTCGCGGGCCGGCCAGCGGCCGAGGTCTTTTTCGCGCTTATGGAGTTCGTCTGCCCTCCTGGCGGGAGCGTGGACGAGGCAATCGCTCGCCAAGCTATGCTCGAAGTGATCGCCGAGCTCGCCGAGGCCGGAGTCGGCAATTTCGATGCGCTGACCCCTGAACAACTCAACGAGTTCTTCTTAGACTTCCTCGCCCACTCGATCGAAGGACGCGTCGTGGCGGACCTTGGAGCCCGTGGGATCACCGTTCCCGATAGCGTGGAAGCCGTCGAACACGCTCAACAGCAGCTCCACGATTTCGTTTCCGGGTGCACACGAAGCGCGCTCGCTGGTCGGCTTAATAGCCTCGATCGATTGAGCGATCGAGATGTCATTCGCGTGGTAAACGAAATCTATGAGGCATCCTTTGATCTCGTCGTTGCCGCCGCGGAGCGCATTGCGTGAGACACCACACCATCGTCTGCCGACTGGGCGCACAGGATACAGTCCGGGTTGCGCCGGCTCGTGCCGACAGTCACGTGACCGGGATCTCGTTCATAGAGGGGACGCGACGCCTCGGCTTCGGACTCGAGCAGATGCTCGAGCAGCTTGGTGAACTCGGTATGCAACCTTCCGAGCGAGCAGTGGACCTAGCGCTCTTTGCCGCGGCAGTCACGGCTGCCGACACCCGCATCTCGCGGGAGACGGAATCACAAGACGGATGGACGCGCGAGGTCGATCTGCATGTCCCAGTTGCAGATCCCAGCGTTTGGGCGCTCCATTCCGGGCTCATTACAGTGATGCTCAACTTCCTCACCGGGGATCGGTGGGGTGTTCATTTCCGAGCACGCCCGGCGAGCTTGTCGAAGCTCACTGAGCGGCCGGAGAAATTGAGGACGGCCGATCCGTCCTGCGTATGTCTCCTCTCAGGGGGTCTGGACAGCTTCATCGGAGCGATCGACCTCGTTGCGAGGAATGAACATCCGTTTTTTGTCAGCCACTACTGGGTCGGCAGCGCAAACAAACACCAGGTCCATTGTTTTGAAGCGCTAAAGGCGCGCTTTCCAGCTGCGCGCATGCACCACCTGCGGGCCTATGTCGGGTTCCCGAATGACGTGATTGACGGGTCGGGTGTTGAAAACACCCTGCGTGCCCGCTCCTTCCTCTTTTTCGCACTTGCTGCCCTTGCCGCAAGCGCCGCTGGGGGAAACGTTCTCATCCATGTCCCGGAGAATGGTTTCATTTCACTCAACGTGCCGCTCGATCCTCTGCGGCTCGGCGCGCTGAGCACGCGAACAACGCATCCCTACTACATGGCCCGTTTCAATGAGCTCTTGAGCGTTCTTGGAATTACCGCTCAACTCGAGAACCGATATCGGCACAAGACCAAAGGGCAGATGGTCAGCGAGTGCGCCGACCGCGAACTTCTGAAACGCGACGCGAAGAACACGATGTCCTGTGCCTCGGATGCGAAGGCGCGGTGGTTTGGTAAGGAGCCAATGCACTGTGGGCATTGCGTCCCGTGCCTCATTCGGCGCGCCGCGCTGGTCCGAGGCTTTGGAAAGGACGACACGAACTACCACCTTTCCGGGTTACGCGCTGGCATCATCGATACCAATAAAGCGGAAGGCGAGCATGTCGAGATCCAAGGCCTCCAGGCCGGATGAATAACTGTATGGATAACAATATTGCCGCGATGCCGTAGCATCGCAAAGCAAGAGCTTCAGATAAACAAGAAGCCCTTCAAGATCTGAACGATCTTTGTGGCCAACCAAGATAGCACCACGGAACAGTTCCAATTCGTTGTAGACAGCGCACTCCTCGGTGAGCTTGGGGAAAAGCTCGTCTCGACAGTCCACGTCGCTTTAGCAGAGCTAGTAAAGAACGCATACGACGCCGACGCGAGTGACGTACAGGTTCGTATCATTCCGGAAGATACTGGTGCTCCTCGTGTCGTCATTCAAGACGACGGCGTCGGAATGTCTCTTGAAGATGTTCGACGTTATTGGATGAAGATTGGAACGTCCAACAAGCTCGCGGAGCCGGTTAGCTCAAAGTTCGGTCGATTGAAGACTGGTTCAAAAGGTATCGGTCGCTTCGCCTGTCGACGACTGGGCCTCAATCTTCGGCTCACAACTTGCGCTGAGGTGCAGATACCGAGAGCTCGGTCTCCCAGGTATCAGACAACTCAGATCGAGTTCAACTGGCAAGAATTCAAGGCAGGGGTTGACGTCGAGTCCGTGCAGTGCGAGGGGAAGACAACACTTGCTACTTCCGGAAAAGCTGGGACGATGCTCGAGATTTGGGGCGGTCTCTCCGATGAATGGCAGACGCGAGGATTCAACTTTTTGCAGCGCCAGCTAGCTGTTCTCGCTACTAACCGAGGGGCGAGCCGTAAGGGATACGAAGAAGACCTCGGATTCAACGTGATCCTTAGCGCGCCAGGATTGGCTGACCAGCAAATAGACCTTCGTGGGGCCGTTATCGATGCGTCTTGGGGCACCTTGACTGCCAATGTGGACTCCGATGGACGTGCGGTATGTACCTTGAACGCGAAGGGGCTCGGTGGTACCAAGAAGTTCACCAGTAAGCAACGGTTCCCCAACATTATCGGCGCATCCTTGCGGATTGGCGTTCTTCCGACCCAAAAGGTCGAAGCCAGAAAACCTGAATTGCTGGCAAGCTACGTTTTGAGCGAGTTAGTTGATGAATGGGGCGGTATTCACGTCCGGTTTAACGGGTTTCGTGTTTTCCCATATGGTGATCCTCGAGATGATTGGCTCCGAATCGATTCCGATCGAGGGCGCCGGGTCGGCAAGCCGGAAGGGGAGCTATTCAATTTTGCATCAAGTTTGGATCGTGTAGATGCGGCCCGATCGCTACTAAACATGTTGGGCATGCGAAATTACCTCGGGCAAATCGAACTAACGTCGGCAATTCGTGGCTTGACGCCACGCATTGATCGCCAGGGATTCGTTGAGAACGACGTATTCGATGAGGTTCGACGGTTCGCACGATTTGCGGTCGATTGGGCAAATATTAATCGCGATCACTATATCCGGCTGCGTGAGAGCGAGGAAGCCGAGGAGGCGCGAAAGGCCATCCGGCCCGTGCTGAATCTGGAAGGCCCGAAGGAAGAAGTCATTCCAAAGGCGGCTACTTTCTTGCGCAAGGAAATTAAGCGCATTGTTAAACGCCTTCCGGGAAAACAGCAGAAAGAGACTGAAGACAATCTCGTTCGCACGGTACGCGCGATGGAGACCGCAAGCGCTGAAAGCTATAAACAACTTCAGCACCTTCGCCTCGTTGCTTCTGCATCAACACTGACACTTTTGTTTGCACATGAAGTGCGGACCATTATTGGAACGTTGGGAGCAGCGTCAGCTCGGCTGGATCAGCTTGCACGACGGGTGCCCGCTCACGGTACGGAGCTTGGCGAGCTTGGATTGCAGCTTCGAGAAACGAAAGAACGCTTTGACAACTTAGTCGGAATGACTGGGATTGTGGGCGCTTTTAAAGCAACGGATGGATTGATTGATCTGCATTTGAAAACGGCAATCGACCGCGCCGCGCATTGTTTCCATCTAATCATCAACAACTATGCAATAACCGTGGATGACGTGGACGTGCCCACCGATTTGACGGTTGGACCAATGATTGAAGGCGAACTCTATACGATTTTGCTAAATCTGTTGTCGAACGCCGTGAAATCGGTTATCGCCTCCGGGCAGGCATCGCGTGCAATTCGATTTGAAGCACGCCGAAGCGGTAACCGAACTATTCTTCGAGTATCTGACTCAGGTCTGGGTTTAGCACCAGAGTTTTTTGATGAAGTATTCACCCCGTTCATCTCCGATCCGAGCGGCGAGCTGTACGATAAGCTCGAAGAGAGATCTAACCCAGAAGATGCATCCATTTTTGGAACTGGAAGCGGCCTCGGGCTTGCGATAGCGCGTGACATCGCGCGCTCGCGAGGGGGCGATATTCGTTTTATCGCACCACAAGCTTCTTGGAGTGCCTGTGTAGAAGTGGAGCTGCCATGAAGCGACTGCGGTTCGTGTGGATTGATGACAAGACCGAGAAAGCCGAACCATACCGTGCAGTCATTGAAACGGGTTTAGGGAGCACTCAAGCGTCGATAGAACTTATCGAAGTTAAGAGCGATGCTCTCGATGTTTTAAGCAACTGGACGACTGAAAACAAAAAACATCCCCCCGACCTTTTCGTCATCGATCACGTTTTTAATCCCACGCTTCCATTCGGACTAACGGGGGCGTCAGTTGCGCATTTACTTCGCAGCGAGTTTCCGCAGGTCCCCATGGTTTGCGTCACTGCGATGTTTGATCGGGCCAATTCATTCAATGAAGAAGACATTTCAGAATATACGGCACTCTTTCTATACCAGCATCTTGAAAACCACATCGAGGATCTTTATGCGATAGCGAAAGACTTTCGCAAACTGCACCCGAAAGATGCTCAGCTTCGAGAACACATCATCGCTTGTTTAAAAGCACCGAATCGAGACAAGGATGATCTATTGCGCTTGCTTCCGGAAGAGTTCGCAGGCGAAAAAAAACACGCAACCACGGGGCACCGGGTCGCGCGGTGGATATTCAACGTACTCCTGCGCCGCGCAGGATTTGTTTACGATCGCTTGCACGCCGCGACCTTGCTGGGGCTAACAGAGGCGGGTTTTAAGAAAGTCGAAACGCAGTTCAAAAATGCACGGTACAAAGGCGTTTTTGCTACCGATGGTGATCCTCGTTGGTGGGCAAGTGCGATAAGAAAGCGAGTATACGATCTTGCCGGCGAAAGCGCACCAGATCTTCCTCAGTATGCTGGGCGAGCCTTAAAGGGAATTACAGCGAATGACTATAGCATTTGCTACGTCTCGAAAAAGGCTGATCCGCCGCCAGACGCGGTCGTTGCCGCTGATGTATCAGGTAACGCCAAACGGCGAGTCGTATGTCGCCAATATTCCGAACGGCATCCGGGCGACCCGGGCATTACCCCGGGGTTCGAGACGCGACTTATCCTGAAGAAAACAAGAAAGTAATTGTGTATCCCAGTCTGACAATCCTTCGCAAATTGGAGAAGGAAACACTACGCCGTATTACTCAAATCGGCGAATTTGGCAGGCTCGGTCAATTGTGCGCAGCGGCGAGCGCCGCGCAAGCTTCGATCAATGAGCTGAAGGGCGAAGTCAATGTCCATCTTGGATTTACGCTCGATATCCGCCTTCGGGGCGATCGCGGCAGCAAACCGGTCTCGCGCCGCATCGATGTTGGAGCGCTGGTCCAGGCAGCCCCTGACAACAAGACCGTACGGAATGCTTCCTACAGCCTATTGATTTGTCGTTACGCGGAGCCAGCGACGAGTCCTATCGTTAGGAAGATGCATTTTGACTATGAGCCGGCTGCATATCGTAATGTTGCCGAGCCAAAACCTAGCGTGCATATGCAGGTTTGCGGAAAATTTAGTTCTGATCACTTGAAGGCGGGCTATGTGCAAAGGCGTCTTGCGGGATTGTACCCCGCATGGGAAAAGCCGCGCATTCCGTTGCCGCCAACAAGTCTGGCCCTAATGTTGAATTGGCTGCTGCTCGAGTTTCAGAATGATCCAGCATCCCAAGGCATTCTGAACAGTCCAGAGTGGCGGAAATGGGTAGCTCACGCCGAGCGAACAATGTTAGCTCCTTACTTCAGGGCAGCCACGAATTTTTTGGAAGGCACGGCTGATAGAAGAAAGCGGTTTTTACAGACGCACCTCTATGGCATGGCGGTCGATTAGCGCGCGAAAATTAAGTGCCGGGAGCGGGAATGCCTAGTCAACGTAATGGTTTCAGCGGCCGGCGGTCACAGCGGAGATCCTGAAAGCGGTCTCGGATGATATTTAGCTGGGAAACGGTGAGCGCACCGGTTCTAAGCAGCAATGCATCGTCGGCCTCCCGCGTTGCCGATTCGTATTCACCTTGCCGCACGAGGCTATCTAATCGGGCCAAAAGCATGCGCGTTGCCGCGCCGTCGAAACCTGCCGCATTTGTGGGCACCAGCAACTTCGCTACATCACTGGGTTCAAGTTTAAGTGCTCCTGAGCCTCGGATACGCGCCTGCAATTCCGCCGAGTACCGAAACAGTGTTGTTAGTGATGCTACGGCGATCCAGGAATGCCGAACTTGGCTAGACTTGGGAGTCAGTTTATATAGCCCATTAGCGCATGAAACGCCTGCTGAATTCAAAACAACCTTCGGTGACTCATGCGATAGCGAGCCAATAAATGCCACTGCCGTCGAATCATAGCTGACTTGATACCAAGGGTTTCGTTTGCCGAAAGTCTTGTTGTTCGACCGATCCTTCAGCGGATAGCTGTCAAGGTAACGCTGGATGCTCTTCGCAATTTTCCACCCCTGTACAGAGAGTAGTAACGGTATCCCACCGTATAGAGCAGAGACTTCTCTCTTCGTCACGCGTAGACCAGTGAGTTGCCGCATGCGTGTGACAATTGGTTGCAGCTGGCGTGACGGGATCCCGAGCGCTTCCCATTCGTACCTTTGTTTCACGAAGTAATTGGTATCGCCGATAACTTCGCCAATGGTTATGTTAACTGTGTCGCCTAACCTGCACAGAGTGCCGCGCGCCGTTGCCTCCCGAAGGACGCGATCGGCCCGATCGACAGAGGAGAAGTTATTCGTCCCTCTGTTCGTTGATTGGGCGTTAGAGTCTGTACTGTCGAGAAATTGGTAAAGCTCATCAAGGCTTGCCACAGTACATTCTGATCGTTGAGCTTTGATATGCTCATTATTGAGATACCTGTCGGCTAGCAGCACAACGGTGCGTTCTTCGGCACCCGCTTGAATAAACAACTGCTCATTCATGCGATACAACATTAACCGCGCAAATCGGTCCTCAAGCATCTGCATAATCGGTTGCGCGTAATCTGATGATATGGCGGCGGAAGGTAGTATGAACGCGATGCGGCCGTTTGGCTTTAAGAACGAAAGCGAATGAACAAGGAAATAGGCCCATAAGCTCGCGGTCATCGCGAATGACGGTGCATAACGCTCCCGCCACGACCGAACGGTATCGCGCTGCGCCTTGTTCATCCTGTGATAGGAAACGAAAGGTGGATTAGCGATGATGGTTGTAACTGCAAGCCGCCCCGGAGGGGCCTTTAAAAAATCCTGTAGCGAGAACTGAGGGTTCTGGCTCTTGCCTAGCAAGCGCCGTAAATAGGTAAAGGCGGACTCATCAACATCGAATCCGAATATTTGCTTTTCGGGGCGAGAAGAACCTAACGAACGAAGCTGATTAAGTGCAGCATCGAGAATGGTGCATCCGCCGAAACTTGGTTCAAGAATCGTGTCGTCGTAGCTGCGGATTGCCCACTTGGCAAGCATTGCTGCTGCGCTTCGCGGTGTGTAGTAAATTCCGAGTGCGCGACGGCGTTGTGTGTCGACTTCAACGGATTGGACGTAGCCGCCCGTAGAAGCCGGCGTGTCCTTAAGCACCACGCCTCCGGGAAGCAGTTCTTGGAAGTTTCGATTGCGCGGCTACGGCTTTGCGCATCACGATAGTTGCGTTAGCGACATCCAACTCTACCTGCACCGCGTCGCCCTCTCGAAGATTCAATGTTTGGAGTAGATGGCCGTCCAATGCTACGCGACGCAGCTTTTGAATCTTCGTCGTTCCGAACGAGACTCGTTCTATACTCATAGTAGTATTACATTATACACGAATAGAGTGCCCTGACAAGAGCTGCGGCCGCCGTCAGATTGATGGTGTGATCCCGCAGGCTCCAAGTACCGTGCCGAGTCGCTTGCTCCTCAGTCAACGGGACCACCGGCGAGGTGCGCCTGCGGAGGTCCTCCGAACTTTGCGCTTCGGCGGTCGGCTACTTCAAACGTCGAATGACTGCTTTCGACAGATTCGAATGGCAGCTTCGAGCCGCAAGCAAGTAGTCACCGAACCGATCGGTCTAGCCCTTGAACCTGGCGATGTCTTCCTCCGAAAGGTATGTATACCTCGGCGCTGGCTGTTGCAATGGTCTAGGTAGGATACGCCGGCAGCACATGCGCCCTTTCACGAGCACGCGCAAAGGCATCACGCATCGTAAGGACGTTCAAATAACTCACCAAGGAATTGGAGCCTAGGTCCAGCCGCGCGCTTTTCGCCCATAAGAGGGTGTGGGCGGCAAGAATGTCCACTACGGTGAAGGAACCTCCAACTAGGTAGGGGCGATTGCCCAATTCCGCGGCCAGGATCTTCAAGGCGACTTCGAATTCCCAGGTCGCGGTATCGATGGCAGCGGGGACTCGGCGTTCCTTGGGAAGACCAAACCGATGCTTCGCGATGGTCCACAGCGGCGCGTCCAGTTCGGTGAGGATGTAGCTCGTCCACTTGTAGCACTCAGTCCGTTCCGCGGTGCCGGATAGCGGCAGTAGCCGGCTTTCGGGGTATTTCTCGGCTATATGCATGCATACCGCGGCCGATTCGGTAATGATGGTGCCGTTGTCGTCCAGCACTGGGACCTTGCCGGCGGGATTGATCTTCAGGAACCAGGGCTCGCGTCCGTGGCCGTGCATGATATCGACCTCGACGTATTCGTACGGCGCGCCCACCTCCTCAAGAGCCCACAGCGCCCGAAGCGTCCTGCCGTTTCGGTAGCCGTAGAGCTTCATAGACCACCTAGACCGTCGCCGGCTCGCGCTGGAGTCGCCGCGCTGCTTCCAGGAGCGAATCGCGATCGAGACGGTGGAGCTCGACCTTGGCCGCCTTTTCGATCAGCGGGTAGTTCTTGGTGATCGAGCGCGAGTAGGCCGGGTCGTAGTGGGCTTCCATCAACCGCTGGAACAGCTCGGTTGCACGCCTTTCCTTCGCAAGGCTCTCCCAGCGCGCGAACTCCTCGCCGCCGACGAGCGGGCGCAGGAACTTAAGGCGCTCCATCATGGAGTCCAGATCCGCTTCGAAGTGACTGTAGTCCTCGCGCCAGAGCGCGATTCGTTCGGCCATTGGGGCATTCAGGCTGAACAAGCGCGCACCATGCATCGTTTCGAGCAGGGAGGAGGGCACCTGGATTGCGCCGATCTTCTTGCTTTCCGATTCCACCCAAACAGGCTGAGCGGGATCGAACCGGCGAAGCATCTCGACCACCAGCGAGTCGAACCACTTCTGCGTGGGCTGCGCAACGCCCGGGATGTCCCCGATCAGCGAGCCGCGGTGTTGCGCCAGCTCCTCGAGGTCGAGGACCTGGGCGCCGACTGACGCCAGCGCCGAAAGCAGCCGGGTCTTGCCGCAACCCGTCGGGCCGCAAAGCACGTGGTATTGGAACTTGCGAGGCAATTCCACGAGCTGGTCCCGCACCCATGCCCGGTACGCCTTCCAGCCGCCCGGCAACCGATCTACGCGATAACCGATGGTGGAGAGCGCGTCGAACCACAGCTTGCTGCGCTTGCCACCCCGAAAGCAGTAAACGAGCATCCGCGCGTCCTTCGGGTAGCGCGCGACGAGATCGTCTATCGAGCGCGAGATGTTCCTAAGTGCGTAGGAAACGCCGATTAGGTAGGCGCGATGGGTGTCGGTGCGATGGGTCGTGCCGACTTCCGCATACTCCTCGTTGTCCACTACGGGCAGGTTGACCGCGCAGGGCATGTGGTCCTCGGCGTATTCGTGCTGGCTGCGCGCGTCGATGACAAGCGCGTACTGCCCGTCGAGCGCGCCATGCAGCATCGACGAAAACTGCGCCTGCTGTTCAGCCTGTGGAAATGCGCTTCCCATAACCCTCGCTAGCACAAGATATTGCTCAAATCAATAGGAAATTGACCCCCCATTTTCCTATTTTCCGTGCCGACCGCGCCTCCTATGCTTCTCGCGGATCGACAAAGTCGCATGGCGCGAGTTGCCACCGGCACGACGACCGAAGCAAGGAGGCCCCATATGGAATCGCATCAACCCTCGTCGCAGGACGTGCCAGCCAGACTCGTGCGCGCCCTGGAGCAAGCCTGGATAACGCTCATTTTAGCCCTGCTGTCCGTTCCGGCCTATGCCCAGCAAGACCCGATCACGCGCCTCCTCAATAAGGCGGTCGATATGCTCACGAACCAGTGGGCGGTCGCCTCGGCGGTCATCACGATCGCGGCGATCGGGTACCGGATGAAGTACGGGATGATGGACAAGAAAAAGGCGGTGTACTCCATCATCGGAATCGTCGTCGTCTTCGGCGCCGTGCTGATTGTGGATGAGATCCGTGGCTGACGATGGAGCGCGAAGACCCGCTCTACCAGGGCATGACGCGCGACGCCATGATCCTCGGCGTCACGCTCGACTGCTTCGTTCTCGAAGTGATCGTATGGTCGA
>Ga0187892_10003067_pt1 | contig 31435 bp, 28 predicted proteins | sample MA1701073metaG_FD_139345 | JGI IMG/M metagenome (GOLD analysis project Ga0187892, IMG submission 139345) | Bio-ooze microbial communities from a basaltic lava cave in the Kipuka Kanohina Cave System on the Island of Hawaii, USA - MA170107-3 metaG ...
AGTCCGGCTGCTTCCCTCCGGCCGGGCCGCCGTGTGCACCAGCTTATGAATGCGACGAAGAGCGCGACGAATGCTTCTTCCCCGGCATCCCCACCGTCTCCACCTGGGGCCTGGCGGCTCTGAGCCTTTGCCTGGCCATCGCAGCCAAGATCCGCTTCCGCCGCCGCGCGGTTAGGATGTAACACGCGTGGCCCGCTTGGGCGACCGCCGTTGGGCCTTCACGCGAGCCATCGGCTGGCCGCCGGCAGAGGCGGCACGCTCACCGTGGAGGGAAATGCGATGTCACGTGGCATTGCACACGGGCCTTTGGGATGCGTTTGCTGGGATGGCTCGACGCCTTCGTCGCTTTTATTGGATGAAATCCGTTCGCAAACCCATTTACGCCGTGGGCATCATCGAGAAATCGGACAATGAGTTTCTCGTTGTCCGCCGCGAACAACCCCCCCGAGTGTCACGAATCTGGCAGTTCCCGCGCGGGCCTGCTCGGCCCGGAGAATCGCCCGAGGCCGCCATGCGCCGCATGGCCTCGGAGGATGTAGGCCTCGGCGTCGAGGTCCTCATCGGTCAGCCGCCGCTGGTGTTGACTTTGGACGGGCAAGAGGTCGAGGTGCGTTATTTTTTCTGCGGAGTGATCCACGGCGAGCTTCGCGCCGGCCCCTACGCCGAATGGCGCTGGGTCCCCAAGTCGCAACTGCCGGAGTACGAATACGACGAGTGCACCAGGCCGGTCGTGCAATGGCTGCTGGAAGATAGGCAATAGGCAACAGGAAAAAGGCAAGGGAAAGGGACGAAGCGAGCCGCTGGACTTGAAGTCAGCACGGACCTTCCCGCCCGGAACGTCCGCGCGAACTTCAAGTTCGCGGCTCACTGTGACTGCCGACGGCCTTTTTCGCCGGTCTCGGTGAGGAGTTTCTCGCGCATGATCGGCGGCAGCGAACGGATTCCCTCCTCCAGAAGCCCGTCGATGTCACGGCCTGACACGCGAAAATAGGCCCGCAGCAGACCGGCCTGCCGTCCGGAATCGGCTGTCCGAAAACGCTGTAGAAACTCCCGCGCCGAAGCGCCAGCCAGCGCCTGTTCGAGCGGAGCGTCGATGGGTGCTTCCATCCCCTCCGGCGAAGCGCGTCGGCATCGGCGCAACGCTTCGAACTCCGGATCGGCCTCCAGCGCTCGGCGCACGGCACCCTCCAGCTGGGTGTCGCACTTGGTAGTCCGCGAATAGGAACAACGAGTATCGCGGGCGATTTGCCGCAGCGTCGTTTTCGAACTCGGCTCGGGGATCATCAAGCGCTCGGCGCTCAACGCACGAACGAGGCGGCGGCGGTCCCGACGGCCTTTGTCGGCCTCGTGCCGGCCGGCGGTCCGCACGGCTCGCTCGTACTTGCCGCGGAGGCGCCGCCCGACGGTCTCTGCGGTGGGCCGGTCAGGATCGCCCGCGCGATACCGGTGGCCCGGCTCGGCGGGCTCTTCGATCAGGTGCTGGAACTTCAGGCCGTGGGCGCTCGGATCGCGTTTCATGGCCCGGCTCACGGCGCAGTGAATGCGCGGCAAGGCGTAGGCCGGGAAACTGATGCCACTCTTGGGCCGGTACGTCCGGGCCGCATGGATCAGGCCTAGGCATCCCTCTTGAAAAAGATCGTCCCACTCACTATCGCGGCCGCGGTCGCGGAGACTGCGGACGAATCGCTTGAGATGCACCCCGACAAGGCCGAGGTTCGCCAGCACCAGCCGTTGCTGCGACGCAGTTAACGGTGACTCAGGACGCGGTTTGGTAGGCATGCGCTGATTCCTCCATTCATCGTATGCGTATACCAAACGTATACCTAACATAATGCCTTGTCAAGATCCGCCGATCCGTCCGCTGAATTATTTGCAACCCATTTATTCGAAGGGAGTTACGCTCTGTTTTAGGCATATCATTCCGAGGGATCGATCAACCGCTGCGCTTCTTCGCGCAGCCGGAACAAATCCCGCCCGGATTCAAAGGAAAGGACCCCTTTTTCGATATTGACGCGGTAATCGGCTTCAGTCGTCAGGTCGGAAGGCCAAGTATCTTGGGCTTTTCGCCAGGCCTCGCGCGCTTCTTCGCTCCGGGCCGTTTGGACGAAGGCAATGGCTCGGATGAGATGGAGGGCTGTCGGCAGGCTGTCGTTGAGTTCCAAGGCCTTCTGGGCTTCGATCGCAGCTTGGGCGTGCTGGCCGTTACGCAAAAGGGCCAACGCGAGGATCCGTTTCACCGTGGGATCGAGGCCTCCAGCCAGACGATCCGCCGTATTGGCGTCGCCCAGGGCCGTTGCCCATTCTTCAGGCCGTGGGGCGTTTGATAGCAGCTTGGAGCGTAATGCCCAAGTCGCCTGGTCTTGATTGAAGGTTTTGATGGCCTCGGAAAGGTGGCTTAGTGCTTCCGGCTTTTGGAGATGCCCTTCCACGGCCGCCAGGTTCCTCCATGCGCGAGCGACGTATTCCCCCCCCGCGGCGGCAGAGGCTTGGCCTGCGCGCACGACGCCTTCTCGGAGATAGTGTTCGGCCCGGTCCAGATCGTGATCCAATGCATAGTTGGCGCCCAAGTTCGACCAAGCATAAAAGTCGGGATTCAGATCGATGATGGACTGCAGAATCTGAATCGCTTCGGTGCGCCGGTCGCGCATTCGCAGCACCTGAGCTAGGTAATTCAGTGTCAACACATGGTTGGGGTTTAACTCCAATGCTCGCCGGCAGGTTTGCTCCGCCTGTTGCAAACGAGGAATCGTTCGCGTGTGTGGATCAAGGTCAAGCTCCTCTCTTTGAAGCCAGCACAGCGCTAAGACGGCCCGTGGATCATTCGGATCCAGGGCCAAAGCCTCCCGTAACCGCGAATCGGCCTCCCTCCATTTCTTCTCCCGACCGAGCTCAATGGCGTTTCTGAGCATTGTTTTGATTTTTTCCTCTTGCGCCTTGGCGAGGGCCTCAATCTCTTTGGCTTCCGCTTCGAGCTGTTTCGACTGCGCCGCCGTTATGGCTTGGTCGCTTCGGCTTTTTATCCCCAGCGCCAAGGCGCCGGCGGCGATGACAAACACGGCGGCGGTCAGCGCGGTTATAAGGCCACGGTGCCGTCTCACGAACTTGACGCTTCGGCGCAGCACGCTGGGCCGCTTCGCCGCGATGGGCAAGTCGCGCAGGAAGCGGCGCAGATCCTCCGCTAGGTCACGGGCCGTGTCGTAGCGCGCATTAGGGTGTTTTTCCAGGCATTTGAGACAGATCGTGTCAAGCTCCGGCGGAACCGTGGAGGCGATCTTTCGCGGCCGCGTCGGCTCGCGAGCAATCACCGCGCCCAGGACTTCCTTCTCGTCCTCACCGTGAAAGGCCGGGCGGAAGCAAAGCAACTCGTAAAGCGTGGTTCCCAGCGAGTACACGTCCGTCCGATGATCCACGCGAACACGCCCGGACATGGCCTGCTCGGGACTCATGTACCGGGCCGTGCCCAAAAAGGAGCCGGTCAGCGTCAGCGAATGCTCGCCGGCCATCTTGGCCAGCCCGAAGTCGGCGATGACGATCCGGCCGTCCGGAGCCACAATCAGGTTGGCCGGCTTGATGTCGCGGTGCACGATGCCTTCCAGATGCGCGTAATGCAGGGCATCGGCTGCGTCGGCCATCCAACGCGCGACTCGCTGGTAGTAAATGCGGCTTCGACCAGTGGAGGATTCGCTCGTCCCCACCGAACCGTCCGACACATAGGACGGGCTGGTGTCGGTATCCGAGTCCGGGTTGGCGATGATCTGCCAAAGCAAATCCGCCAGTTTGGCCGCCGATAGCGATGCCGCCTTGTGCTTGGCCAGCCGGCTTGTGATGGCTGCCAAGGACTGGCCGGCAATCAGCTCCATTGCGTAGAAATAAGCGTCTTTGGACTCACCGAAGTCATAGATGGGCACGATGTGGGTATGGTGCAGGCGGGCCGCGGCGGTGGCTTCACGGCGAAACCGTTCGACGGCTTTGGGGTTAGCTCCGCCGACCATGGCCGGCAGCACCTTGAGTGCCACCGCACGGTTGAGCTTGGTTTGCACGGCGCGGTAGACGATGCCCATGCCCCCCTGCCCGAGGACGCCGGTAATCCGGTAACCTTCGATCTGTGGCAGGTGTCTGTTAACGTGGCCGGCAGGCGAGGAACCGCTTTGGGCCCCGGAGACAACCGACGTCGTCAGATCGGACCTGTGGGGCTGAATCCCGTTCTGGGTCTTCGCGGGACGGGGTGACGTCTCGTGAACCCGCCGACATTCCTCGCAGACATTCACGTGCACGCGCACCGCGTCGGCCTCCGGCTCGGGCAGCTCGCCGCGGGTAAACCTCTCGAGTTTGAACGCGTCCGGGCAGGCAAAGGCGTCGGAATCATCCATGGCCGCGCGCAACATGGCCAGAATCCGGTCGTGCTCATCGCCTCTTGCCTCTTTTCCTTTGCGGTGCTCTTTTTGCATGGCTAGTCATCCTCCGCGCCGAAGAGGTCCTTCATCATCGCCTGCAAACGGGCCAGCATGCGGTGCTTGGTGACCCAGACTTGATTCTCCGAAATCCCCAAGAGCCGGGCTACCTCCGCGGCGGATTTTTGCTGCAGAGCGAAGAGATAGAAGCACTGGTAGCTCTTACCGGCCCATTCTTCCCGTAATCGTTCTAGGCAGTAACGCAGGTGCTCCTTGTCCCATTGCCGCTCCCATAGTCGGTCAGGTTCGCTGGAGGACGACCCCGAGCCGTCCAATTCCCCCGGTTGGGCGAGCATCTCTCGCCGCTTGCGGAGCAGGTCGGTGACTTTGTGGTCGGCGATGGTTTTCAGCCAGTTACGGAATTTGCCGCGGGTCGCCGAATACTCGAAGTCGGCAATGCTGCGGCTGATTGCTTGCATGCATTGCTGGGCCACATCCTCGGCGTCTTGGGGCGACAGCCCGCGGGCCCGGGCGTAACGGTACAGCAGCGGGAAATACATGCGGTTGAAGTCCCGCCAGGCCGAATCGTCGCTTCGGTCCTTGACCCGTTGCAGCAATGTGGCTCTCGTGGTTTCCAAACCAACTTCACCTCTTCGCCTTAAGTTGACGCGCACCTCCTTAGATGGCCCGCCATTATACAAGACCCCCGGCTTGACGAAAGTCGGCGCGAACATGCCAATTCGACAATCCCGTGGAGGCGTAGTGAAGATAATTGCAATCTTTCTTTGAGGAAGCCGCGATGCGAATCAGCTACGCCTCGGAAGTGGATGCCCTGTCGATCGTGTTCCGCCAGACCACCGTCACAAAGCAAGCATCTCGGAGAGGGCATCGCCGCTGACGTGGACAGCGAAGGCCGGCTCGCCGGGCTCGAGATTCTCGACGCCGCGAAGCGCTTCGGCGGCGGCGAACGCTCAGTCAGGTCGCCATGGAAGGAGTCGGCCCGGCAATTACCTCAAGAGTCCAAGTTCTGAAGCGCCAGGGACCAGAGGCTTTCGGTGAACGTCAAACGGGTGTATCGGCTCTGGCCCATGCCACCTCGCGAATCAGGGGACCTTCGCTCGCTCCGCACCGCTGGAATCAAATACCGGCGTCTCCGTAGGTAAAGGAGCGGAGTGCAGCACACGTAACTGCTCAAGGTGTGAAGCATCGGCATGTGCCGATAGCTCTAAGAGTTCGAATTGTCGCTCATCCGCGGCGCCAGGTTCGCGGGGATACCTAACCGTACCTGTGCGCGCCAACCATAAGCCGTTGCTCTGAAATATTCACGCCCGATCGGTCGCTTTTGCCTCCAACTCGCTGACACGAACAGCGGGGATGGTTTCTTGTTCGACGGGTGTTAGCCGGACCTTCTGCTCGATTCGGGGCCAGGGCAACGCATTGACGATCATCTCCCAATCCGGCGAACCATCCCGAGTTGGACACCCACAAGTCCTTTTCAGGTCCGGCGACTGCTCGATTTGAACTTGTGCTCCCACGCAGGATCCCGTGAAGCACGCGCCCATATGCGGGATGGGCCGATGCACGAATCGCATCCAGCGAACTGGATAAAGAAGGGTTGCCACTGAATGAGCTGAGCGGGACAAGGCGACTGCCTTTTCTTCTTCACAGCCGTCCGGCGGTTTGTTTCGGCTACGACTTACGATGGCGAGCCAAGAGGCTAAGCCCAAAGAGCAAGCACGAGGTCAAGACGATCACAGCTCCGGTGCTCACGCTTTCCAGCGGCCGGGTAAAGGAGGCGATCGTGCCGCCCACGCCCCCGGCCAACCCAACGACCACCGCCCAGCGGAACATGCCGCCGGCGCTTCGCGCCAAATTGCGGGCCCTCGCCGCGGGCACCAGCAGCATCCCCGTCACCAGCAGAATACCGGCCGTGCGAATGGTAACCGTCACGACCAGGGCGAGCAACATCGTGAACACGTAATCGTATCGCCGTACGCGAAGGCCTTGGCTGTGGGCCAATTCGTCGTTGAGGCCGATGAGCGTCAAGGGCGTGAAACCCACGGCCATAACCGCCAACACGACTAAGGCCAAGAAGGCGGTGATGCCAAGATCGGCGGCGTCGAGCGTGAGAATGTCACCATACAGATAGCGCTGGAACCCCGCGGTCCGAGTGCCGCTGGCGGTCACCAAAGCCAAACCCAGGGCAATCACGGCGCTGAAAAACACCCCCACCACCGTGTCGCTGGATAAGTCCGTGCGGCGGCGGACCATGGCGATCCCGTAGGCCACGATCAAGCCGAAGCCGATGAGGGTGATGCGCGGATCAAACGACCCGCCCCATCCGCCGGCCAGCTCGTTGAGCACCAGCCCCAAGGCTACGCCGGTAAAGGCGGAGTGTGAGATGGCATCGGAAAAAAAGGCCAGGCGGAAGTTGACGATCGGCACGCCCATGGCGGCGCAGATCGGTGCCAGCAGCAGGCACTCCAACACCGCGTTGAGGGCAAACGAATACTGCGCCCATTCGAACGGCAGGACCGCCCGCAGCCAGCCGTGCGCGGCCGGCAGGGCGGTCTCCACCCACCAATGCATCCCCGGCAGGGCGGCGGTCATGAAGAGGCTCGCGTTTCGGGCACTGTTTCCTCTGCCTGCGGTTTGTCCGGCGGCGAGGGTCCCGGCCCGTCGGGGGCGGCGCAGGTGTCGCAATGGGCATGGCCTTCGTGGCGGCTGTCGTGCCCGAACAGGCCGACGTCGTGCTTGTACAGGGCGCGGAGGTTCTCCGCGGTGAGCGTCTCCACTACGTTGCCCTGGCAGTGCACCCGTTGATTGAGGCAAACGACGTGATCGGCATGGCGGGTGACAATACTCAGATCATGGTTGACCAGCAGCATGGTGTAGTGCCCATCGGCCTGCAAGGATCCGAGCAGGTCACAGAACATCTGCTCGCCGGTGGCGTCCACGCCCGACACCGGTTCGTCCAGAAGGAGGATGCTCGGTTCGCGCGCCAGGGCCATGGCCAGCAGCACCCGTTGCAGTTCGCCGCCGGACAGCGTTCCCAGCCGCCGCCGCTCCCATCCCGCCGCGCCGATGCGTTGCAACACGCGTGCCGCCGTGCGGCGGGCTTTGCGGCGATGGCCCAGCCATAGCGGCCGGCGCTGCAAACCGCAACTTAAGAAATCCAAAACGGTCAAGGGCATGCCACGATCGAAGTCCAGCCGCTGTGGTACATAGCCCACGCGCAACGGCCTGCCGTCGCGAGACCGGCCCAGCTCGATCGTGCCGGTATAGGGCACCAAACCGAGGATCGCCCGCAGCAGCGTCGTCTTGCCCGCCCCGTTGGGACCGATGATGGCGTTGACCTTGCCCACCGCCGGCTCGAAGGAAACGTCGGAGAGGATCGGGTTGCCACCCAGCGTCACTGAGACGTTGCGCATGCGCAGGGCGAAGCCGTTTCCGCCGGCGTGGTGGGCTTGAGTCACGACCCGCCTCCCAGAACTTGTTGCAGGACGCGCAGATTGTCCGCCATCACAGTCTCATACGTATCCGCGCTGGGCATGCCCGGGTGGGAATTGAGAGGATTCAGCGGCAGCGCGGGGACTTTCGCCTCCGCCGCCACCGTCCGAGCGATTCGCTCCGCCGAACCCGCCTCGAAAAAAACCGCCGCCGCGCCGGTTTGACGAATCGCCGACACGGCCGTCGTCAGCTCTCCGCTCGACGGCGCGTGGCCGGTATCAGAACTCAGCGTAGCGACGACGGTCAAATCAAGGTCGCGGGCCAAATACGCGAAGGCGTCGTGCGAGGTCACGATCCGGCGGTTGATAAAGCCTTTCGCCGCTTCGGTCATTCGTCGATGCAGCGCTTCCAGCCGCCCGATGTAGGCCTCGGCGTTGGCCTTGTAATCCTCGCCCCGAGCCGGATCGGCCGCGGCCAGCTTGCGGGCCAGTGTACGCACCTGCCGAACCGCTTCGCGCGGCGAGACCCAGACGTGGCCGTTGACGCTCTCATGCGCATGAGACTCGTGGTCCGCGGCATGATCGTGGTTTGCGGGATGATCGTGTTCCTCCGCAATCACTTCACAATCATCGGAAATCGTCATCACCCGGGCTTGCGGATTCGTGCGCAGCCATTCATCCAGGAACGGTTCCATGCCGAGCCCGTTGGCGATCACCCAATCCGCGCGGGCCAATCGCTTCACGTCGGCCGGCCGCATCGCGTAGACATGAGGACATCCGGTATTCGCGGGAAGCAATAACTCGACCTCCACGTCCGGTGTCTGCCCGACGACGTTCAACGTGAAGACATAGACCGGAAGAAACGTGCAAGCGAATTTCAGTCGGCCATTCGGCTGTAGCTCAGTGCGTCGACACGATGACCCCATGGAAAGACTTAAAAGCATCATCCCTAAGGCCCACGGTGGGTGCCATGCCCAAGCCACCCTTGACTCGCCGCAGACGCTTGGCATCTCAGTGCAAAGCAGCGGCGGGCCAAGCCTTAGCGGCGTGTCAAGGGGGCGCGGGCATGCCGTTTGTTGGAGTTTCTTCACCGGACCGCTCATTGATTTATTGGAGAACAAGGGTTCTCTGAATCCGAAAATCCGGTTTGGCCGCCGGTCCTAATCCCCGCCCCCAGCCAGAGGGCCTCCCCGCCCGCGGCGAACACTAGCAACGGAACCACCCAGACACCATACGCCCACCAGATGTCCGCGTCGCTCAAAGGCAACCTGCTCCGTCCGATGCTCAGCCCAACGGCCAAGGCAACGGCCGGAAGCTCCAGGAGATTCAAGGCCACGCCGACTTTCACCTGACGCCTCACCTCCGCTGGGCAATTCGGCCCGGGAGCGGACCAATGCGGCGTAAACTCCGAAAGCGCCCGAAGTCCGATTCCCAAGGCCAATCCGACGACGCCCACGGCCAGGGCCGCGCCAACGGGCCTCACGCCAAGAGCCACCACGGCGGCAAGGACCAAGGCATTATTGGTGACAATCACCAATGCCCGCTGCGTCCACAGCCGACAACTTACCAGGGGCACCACCACCGTGTGCATCCACCACGAGACCGCTCGAACCACGACCATGTTGCGACGCCGGCCTAAGGCCCAACCTAGTGCGGTGGCCGAGAGAAACAAGGTACTTCCCAGCAGGCTATCCATCCAAAGCAGGCTCGGAGTATGTAAGACGTTCGCCATCAACACTCGCTTCCCGACGCCGGCTTGGGATCCGACACAAAGCGAACATACGGATACGCTTCGGGATCGTGGTCAGTCCGTTGGGCCTCCCCGCCCTCTATCCCGTAGTAACGCCGCACGCGAGCAACAAAGTCGGCGACATCGACGCCCATATAGACGGCCTCGTCGATTTCGCGGCAGACCCCGTCAAGATAGCCCATGCTGCTGTCCAACAACCGCTTCACCCCTTCCCGGCGACTGATGTGCAACTTCAGATGGCACGCTGACACCTGGATGAGGCCCTGGAGAAACCGGCCTTGGGTCGCAGCTTTTTCCGCCTGCTGCCAAAGCTCTTCCCACGCCTCGTGGGCCTCCCACCAATACCCATGGTTGTACAGGTCCGCCGCATAAAGGTACTGGCAACTGGATGCCCAGTCAGCCGGCGCCACCCAACGGGTCGAAGGAGTCGTTTCGCCCGGGCGTCGAAAGCTGTGTCCTCGAGGATCCAAGGTCGGGTGGGGCGTAGCCCCCGAAATGAAGCGGTAAGGTGGAAACGGCTTCGTCGTGTACCTCGGCGCAGCTAACCCTGGGACCATTTTGCGCTCATGAGTCACGGAAAAAGGCATATACGAGGGTCTTCCTAGCTTGCCCATTCATGGAATCCGCCCAGACCAATAAGTTCTTACACTCAGGAAAGGAAAGTCAAGAATCAGGCGAAGCGATGACGACACTTCTACGGTAAGATAGGAGACGTTGGATTCAGAACTGCATGCCGATCGTACTCATCCCACCTTCGGCGCCCGAATACGCGCAAGCCTGGCGAATGATCTTCGATGAAGGCCAGCGGCACGGGAACGACCAATGGCCCTGGCAGGCAGGCGGAGATTCGCAAGATCGGATCCAGAAGCTCCTGTTTGGTGCATTCGACACCCGGCGGCTGGTCGGGGCGGCATTGGCAGTTGAGTCGCCTGGGAAAACGGCTCTGGTGTTCTTTTCATCACCCGAAAGCGACAGCGCGGCGCGTGGTTCGTTGCTGGTTTCAGCGCTTCGTGAGCTCGTTCGCACGGCCCGTCGGCGGTCGCTCCGGCTGCTGGAAGCCCTTCTCGTTCCGAACGATAGCGTCCGTGCCGGCGTGTTGGCGGATGTCGGGTTCGGCTATCTTACCCAGTTGTACTACCATCGCCGACCCCTGTCATCAAAGACTTCCGAAACGGAGTCCCCGTCCGGGCTTCAATGGGTTGCCTACGAGCCCCGGCACGAGCCGCTGTTTCGCCGGGCCGCCGAGTTGTCCTACGTTCAAACTCAAGATTGCCCGGAACTTACGGACGTCCGTTCGTCCGCCGATATACTCGCCGGCCATCGCGCCGCCGGAGGCGATCCGTTCTCGTTGTGGTGCGTGGCCCTGCGTGACGGGGAACCGGTGGGAATCCTCCTTTTGGCCCCCATCTCCCATGTGAGAATGCTGGAAATCGTCTACCTCGGTGTGGCGCAACCAGCGAGAGGAACGGGCGTTGCGGACGCCCTGCTGGGCCGGGCCCTGCGAATTGCCCGAGAAAGAGGTGACACGGGATTGGCACTGGCGGTGGACGGGCGGAATCAACCCGCCCTGCGGCTTTATCGTCGTTGGAATTTTGTAGAGACCATGCGCCGCGACGCTTGGATCGCAACTCCGTTTGGCGATTAAGGTTGGGCACCAAAGCGCGGCCCCGTGTCTCGTTCTCGAACGTCGATTGGAACAACGGTGACACCTTGCGAATTCTTCACCCACAAAAAAAATATTTCACCTTAACTACTTGTTAACAGAGAAGCACCGGCTCGTCCGCCCTCCCCTAGCTGGATTTCCTGTTGACAGCCGTACGACTTTGGTGTTATTCTCACGACTATGGAACGGAGTGGTTCAGGCCGTCGCGGCAGCCGGAAAAAAGGGTGCGGGATGGCTGCGGTGATCGCCGTTCGGGGCCCGTAACCAAGAAAATAATTCCGTAATTAAAGACGTTTTTTGGCGGCTTGCCGCATGTAGGTTCCTGTTGTTGGAAGGAGCACGCAGTGATCGTATGCGCAGAGGATGCCGTTTCCCAGAGTCTTGCCCGAGTCGAAGCTCGTATCGCCGAGAAGGTGGGTGCCCAGCGATACAATACATGGTTCAAAAACGCCACCCATTTTGACTTGGCGGGCAATCACCTCCGGGTGAGCACGCCGAACCCCTTTGTCAGTGAATGGATCGAGCGGAACTTCTCCGACACCATCGGCCAAGCCGCTCGTGAAGTCACCGGAGCCGATTTCATCTTGAGCTTCGCCACCGATCCGGTCTTGGCCAAGAGCTTGACCAAGAAACAGCCGGATCGGCAGGTGGAATTCGTGACCCAAAATGCCGAACGCATAGCCCGCCAAATGCGCAAAGCGGGACCGCCGCCGCCGGCCGCCCCGTTACGGGGACGATTGAACGATTTCGTCGTGGGCGTGTCGAATCGTCTAGCGTTCACCGCGGCCCAAAGCGTCGTGGAACATCCGGGTAATTCCTACAACCCCTTGTTTGTCCACGGCGGCTGCGGCTTGGGAAAAACGCATCTGCTTCAAGGAATCTGCAATGGCCTGCGTGACAAGCAGCCCGATCTTCGCTTGCGATACGTCTCCGGCGAGGAGTTTACCAACGACTACGTCTGCGCCGTCAAGGCACACGAAGAGAACGCCTTCCGGGAGCGTTATCGCCAGCTTGACATTCTGGTGATTGATGACGTTCACTTTTTTTCCAACAAGAAGGCGACCCAGGAAGAGTTCCTGCATACCTTCAAGGCCATCGACTCCTCCGGCAAGCAGGTGGTGCTGGCCTCCGACGCCCATCCCAAGATGATCGGTAATTTCTCGGAGTCGCTGGTCAGCCGGTTTTTGTCCGGCATGGTCGTGCGGATCGACTCGCCCGATTTGGAACTACGGGTCAACGTCCTGCGCCAGCGGGCCAAACGCCTCAACGTCGAAGTCTGCGACCCTGTCTTGATGTACATCGCGGAGAACTTCCGGGCCAACATCCGCGAGCTCGACGGGGCCTTGCTCAAGATTGTTGCCCAGGCCCAAGTGATGCAACAGTCCATCACCCTGTCCCTGGCCCAGCGGGCCATCAAGGACATCGTGCGGCAGACCGCTCCGGTGGTCATGCTCTCCGACATCGAGAGCATTGTGGCCATCTACTTCGGGCTCACACCGGCCGATCTCCATACGTCGCGTAAATCACGGACGATCGCGTTGGCGCGCGGCATCGCGATGTATCTGGCGCGAAAACACACGGACATGAGCTTCCCGGAGATCGGCCGGTTTATGGGCAACAAGAACCACACCACGGTCATCCTGGCCACTCGGCGGATTTCGCAAATGCTGCAGGCTAACGAGACCATCCGCTGGCTGACCCCCAGCGGCCGAAAGGAGGAAAACTTAGCCGCCCTCGTCGCCGAGCTCGAAGAACAGTTCGGCGCCGGCCGCAACACCGCCGCCGCCTAAACTAAAGCCCCCGGCTTGTGGGAATGGGATGGAACCGTCTGGAAGCAACGAGCCACAACCGGACCATCCCCTCGGTCCAGTCATGAAATGGCGTACGATCTCCATCGGCGGGCCGTCGTCCTTCTTGGCGGTTCGGGCGACGGCGGCCGCAAGAGTGACACGTGGGAGCTTGTCAGCCATTCCGTTGACCCGCTCGATTCCGACGGCGATGGCGTAGCCGATACCTGCGATGGCTGTGCCGAAAGAATTCCCGAGACCGCTGTCGATTTGAGGCGCTGCCCCCCCATTCATTGCCGGCGATTTTAACCGCGATGGCGACATTGACCTAGCGGACGCCGGCGCTTTTCACGAATGCTTTCCAGCAAGATCACCCTCTTCCAGAGTCCCGTTCGACATTCGACATTTGATGCGGACCACGAAGTAACTCTGTCTGACCTTGGCGTTTTCGTGAGCGCGATTCGCGGCCCCTACGTACCTGCCCAGTAGACCGGGTGCCCCTGCGCCGGTGCCGTGCGCCCCCGTGCCTCGTGCCTCCTGGGGCTTAACCTCCCGGCCGGATTGCCGCGGCGGGAGGGAGTCTTTAAAACATCTTTAAGTGCAGGCGCGGCAAACAGGCGAAGAAATCCACGGGCGTGCAAAGCAAATGCCGCTTTTCGATTCTTCACAAACGTCACAAAATCTGTCGCGCTTCCTGGAGCCGTTGCTTGCTTTTATCATCGGCGCGATCCTGATGCACGTCACCTATGGCGCGGTTGGCGGCTCGGGCGGCCAGATTGGAGTCCCGGGGCGTGATTCCTTTTATCATCTCAAGATGGCTGCCATGCTGCCCGAGCACGGGCTGCTGAAGCAGTTCCCTTGGCTGCGGTTTTGTTACTTCACCGACAGCGGAGAAGCTTTTGTCAGTCATCACTACGGATTTCACGTTCTACTGCTGCCGTTTGTGCGGTTCTCGCGTTGGGTGACCGGCGATTACCAAGCCGGCGGGCGATGGGCGATCACCGCTTTCTTCGGGATGGTGGCGCTGCTATTCGTTTCGCTGCTGCGGGCCGAGTCGATCCACGGGCGTTGGTTTTGGCTGTTGCTCCTGGGCTTTTTGCCCTACCAGTTTTTTACCCGGCATGCGTTCGTGCGTGCCATCAGCGTGTCGCTCGCTTTCATGCTCCTGATCCTTCTGCTGGCCTTTCGGCGCCGCTACGTCTGGATGGCTCTCGCGATTGCGGCTTATATTCACGTCTACCTGGGGGGCGTGCTCTATGCGCCAATCCTGGTTGGTCTGTACGTCCTTTCGGTTTGTATCGGCCCGCCGGGCGAGCGCGAATCGCCCTGGCGGCTGGCGGCCTTCGCGGCCGCCGGTTGGCTGTTGGGTGTTCTGCTGCACCCCTACCGGGACGGCATCGCGGAGTTTCTGCGTCTTCAAGTTTTCGGCTCGGGGCTTTCGCCGGACATCAGCGTCGGCCGCGAGTGGAACTCCTATGAAAACGTGTGGTTCTTCGCCAACATGTCCGGCGTGCTGCTGACCGCGTGGGCGGCGGCGATGGCTCTTCGGTTGCGGCTGGGTCCGTCCCTCAACCCTCGCGAGCTGTGTGTCCTGTTGATCAGCTTCGTGTTTCTCGCGCTGACCTTGAAGGCCCGCCGGTTCATCGAGTACTGGCCGATGTTTTCGCTGCTCAGTACGGCCATGCTGGCCGAGCCGATGCTTCGGGGCGGGAAAAGCCTGTTGAACGGTTTTTGGAGCGGCACGCAAAGCGCCCCCGGGGGAGGCGCTACCGCCTGCTCGATCGCCCCCGACAAGCCGTGCTTACCCTCTGGCCAAGGCGTTCCGGAGAGAAGTTCGCGTCGTAACCCGCCGCTGGAGATAGGGCTAAGTGTGATTTGGATCATTTTGCTCATCGGGGTTGCGGCGATGGCCGGGTACGTCTCGTTTGGTGCGGCGCGTGCGTCAATACGGCCGGCTCTCGGTATTGGCCTTCTCGTTGCGCTTGGTTTGGCCTATGCGATTCTCGCGTGGCTCGGACGGCTTAGAACTTCACCGGCCGCCGGCACCCCGGCTGGCTTCCGGCTTGTCAATTGGGTTCGCGGTGCGCGGGTCATGACAGCTGAAGGCGCCGCTTTTGTCGTCGCGGCGTGTTTAGGTGCCAAACAATGGCACACGATTCAACAGGACAGCCGTTGCAGATATGACCTGCCCGCCATCCAAGCCGCAATGAACTTCTTGCGAGAGAACTCGCAACCTGGCGACGTCGTTTTTACCGATGACTGGGACGTTTTCCCGGTCTTTTTTTACTACAACACGCACAACCATTACATCGTCGGCCTGGATCCCAAATTCACCCATCACCGGCAGCCGGAACTTTGGGAACGGTACGTCAAGATCAGCCGAGGCCAGGTTCCGACCAACGTTACCGTGAAGCGGCACGACCGAAACGGGCCATCGGTGAAGGAGACATTCCTGGTCCGGCTCGAAGACATCCGCGACCACTTCGGCGCCCGGTTCGTGGTAACCGATCGAGACCACCAGGCCCTGGCCGGGCGATTGGCCGCGGCGGACAATTTCGCGCGGCTCGTTTTTCCTGAGGCGTCCTACGCAAAAGCGCGGAACGCGCCGTATCTGGTGTTCCGAGTTCTCGAGACCGCCGAACAAGTTACCCCGTCAAAATCACCTGATGACCAAGCGATTCTCTATTTGAGCGATCTCGAACCGACTTTGGTAGAACAGGAATGGGGTACGCTGATGCACGACCGTTCCGTGAGCGACCTGGCCATCATTCTCGGTGAGAAAGCGTATGACCGCGGCCTCGGCACGCATGCGGCTTCCAAGATCGAGTATCTTCTGCCGGCAGGGTTCGAACGGTTCGAGGCTGTGGTCGGCGTGGACGACGGCGTGGGGGGCCAGGGCAGCGTCATCGTGTCGGTTTACCTGGACGGCCGGGAAGCGTACCGAAGTCCGGTCTTGGTCGGTGGTGCTACGCCGGCTTCCTTATTGCTGCCGCTGCGCGGGGCGCGACAGTTATCGCTGAGGGCCGACTCCACCGAGGACGGAAACCGCTTCGATCACGTGGATTGGGCCGACGCGAAACTGAGAGGCGCCGGGCCCGCGGCGCCGGAGCCCGACGGTACAGGACGCTAGCGAAAAGTGTGGAAGCCATTCGCTGATCCAAGCGACGGTGCCGGCAGCCGATGGCCGCGGCTCGTGGCCACGGGACGGTCGAACCTCGGCTTCATCATCATTCTCATCGCCGGCACGGTCTTGCGCGGATGGTTAGCGGCGACGCCGGACCTGGGCTACCACCCCGATCTGAAACTATTTGCGACGTGGGCACGCTTGCTGCATTTGCTGGGGCTCGCCGGCTTTTACGAACAAGTGAGCTTTTGCAACTACCCGCCGTTGACGCTGCTCATTCTGTGGTCCCTGGGGTTTCTGCCGAACGAAATCGTGCTGCAGTCGCTAATCAAGGTTCCGGCCTGCCTGGCCGACTTGGCGATTGGAATCCTACTTTATGTCGAAGCCCGGCGCATTCTGGGCGTCTCACGCGGCGCCGCGGCGTTTGCCCTGTACTACCTGAATCCGGTGTCGATCTATCAGTCGGCCTATTGGGGGCAGGTCGACTCGATTCACTGCGCGTTCCTCTTGATGAGTCTCATGATGGTCCATCGGAGTCGATGGATTTGGGCTGGTGCGGCCGTCGGTTTGGCTTTGCAGCAAAAGCTGCAAAGCATTGCGTTGGTACCCCTGATCGTGTTTGAAATCTATCGCGCTGGACGGTGGCGGGCGCTGGCCAAAACGATGGTGGGTGCGGCGATCGTCACTCTTTTCGTTTGGATTCCTTTCATGGCCTCCGGCACTTTGCCGCATGTTCTGCGCCGGGGCTATCTGAACGCCGTGGGCCAATATCAGGATCTATCCCGCAATGCTTTCAATCTTTGGTATCTGATTGCCGAGCCGGGCATTCCGGACACTAGTGTTCCACCGGCGATCGCCCATGCCGTCGCCGAAGGTCGATTGGATTTCCCTGAGAATGCATCTTGGATGCTCCGGCTCACTTGGCGCAACATCGGCTTGTCGCTCTATGTGCTATGTGTGGCCGGCGTCCTGTCGCTGTATTCGCTCCGGCCAACCATCGTGAACAGGTTCGGCGCCGTAGGCATGTTGGGCTTGGTTTTTTTTCTGATTCCCACCGAGATGCACGAGCGCTACGCGCTGCCGGCCATCACGTTTCTGCCGATCTGGGCCGTGGCAAGTCCTTGGCGAGAGCGGGCATTTTTCCTGTTCAGCGCCTTGCTGTGCCTGAATCTCTCCACCATCTTCGGCGCGGACAAGCTAGCGCCAATGATCGCCGGAACCAATTTGATCTTGCTCATCGGATTGGGTACCTGCTTGCTCTATCCGGCGCTGCCGCCCGGCCGCCGTGGACTTGAACCGCTATTCCTTGGGTCGCCGGACCCTGCCGACCCCGACCGTACGCCCCTCGTCAGGTGGTTTCGCCGAGCGACCGTGGTGGCGATAACTCTTTGGCTCAGCGTGGCCGCTTGGGTCGCCTCCAAGGCATGGGCCGCGCCTCCGCTTGCCATAGAGCCGGATGTGATCTACTTGAGCGACCTCGTTCCGGCGAAGGCCACGCAGGGATGGGGAACGCTCCGATCGGACCGCGCCGTCAGTGGCGGCTTAATTCAGTTTGGTGGCAGTTTCTATCTTCGGGGCCTGGGGATGCACGCCCCCGCAAAGGTGAGCTATCGCTTGCCAGACGGTTTCGACGCCTTGGAGGCCGTGGTCGGGATTGACCATTGCGTCGGCGGTCGCGGGACGGTCGTGGTCTCCGTGGCTTTGGACGGGCCGGAAGTCTACCGTAGCCCGGTCCTCGCCGGAAGTTCCGGGCCGGTTTCCCTTCAAATCCCTCTTAAGGGCGTGAAAAACCTGGAACTCCAGGCCGAGCCAACCGAGGACGGCATGCACTTTGATCACGTGGATTGGGCCAACGCCAGACTGGTTAAGGCACCGCTGATTCGCGATCTGGAAGTTCAGAAAGAAAGGTAAAAAAAAAACGCTGAATCGCGGGTTGCGTGAATTCCCGGGCTATTATATAGGATTGGAGCTAAGCCGGGGCGCGGGCTTTCGGTGGGAGGGGAAGATAGTCCTTGGGAGGTTGATTTTTGTCCACACTGACGAAAGTCTTTGTCGTGCTGCTGGTGGTCTTCAGCATCGCCTTCACCGCCATGACCGTTTCCATCGTCGCCCAGACGGCAAACTGGAGGGATGTCGCCGATCGGTACGAAGAACATGCCCGCGTCGCGGATACGAACTTGCGCAATCTGATCGCCGCCAATGCCGCGGAATTGGCCGCTGCCCGCGACGCACATCGCGCCCAACTCGAACAAATCGCTGAACTGGAACGGCAGCTTCAGGCCGGGCGCACGGAAGTCAGCCAGCTTACGGCGGATATGGCCAAGGCCGCCGCGGATAAGAGCAGCGCGGACGCCATGAGCCGAGGGTTGCTGGCTCAACTTCAGAGCTGCGAATCCGGCCGGGGGGAGTACAAGAAACAGCGCGACGAGCTTGAGCAGCAGAGCATCGATTTGCAGCGTCGGAACATCGACCTCAATGATCGCGTGAACGAACAGACGGCTCGCATCGCCGTCTTGCAGGAGCAGCGGCGGCAATACGAACAGCAAATCCACATCCTGCGCACCGAAAACGAGAAGATGGCCAATGAAACCCGGAGGCTGACCAGCGGGTTGAGCTTGGAAGAGCCTAGCGGTGCAGCCGTCACAGAGGTCGTGGCCTTATCGCCGATGACCGCCGCGCCCATCCGCGGGCACGTGGTCGAGGTCTCGGGCGACCTCGTGACGCTCAGCGTCGGCTCGGCCGATGGGGTTCGGAAGGACATGGTGTTCGTCGTCTTCCGCAACGACCAGTACGTTTGTGATATTAAGGTGTCAATGGTGGACCCCAACCAGGCCGCGGGGCGTGTCGTGCAGGCGGCCCAGACGCCGAAGGTAGGCGACGAAGTCACCGACGCGCTACGGTTCAAAGGGTCTCGCGGGCGGTAACATGAGCGAAGGACCGTTGGGCGGTCAGCCCGAAAACGACGTTTATACGGTATTGGTCATCCTAGCGACGGTAGTGGTCGCGGCGGCGACGATTTTTCTGGCCGTGCGAAGCCAACAGTTGTTCGGGGAGTGGAACCCCTTCCGCCCGGCCTGAGCGTGATCGGCGAATCGCCGGATTGCAACCTTAGCGGGCGCGAGGTGAAAAGGATTTCACTTGGTTTCTGCGGATCGCTTAGCCTGTAAACACATCTTGTGGCTTCCCGCGCTGTTTTGGGCGGGGACGCTCATTTGCGCTACCACCGTCATTGCTCAAAACCGAATGAACCGGGTCGTGAGGGCCGTGGTCCGGACGACGTCCGGCATTTTGGTGGTTTATGATGCGGCTGCCCCGCCGGACGGCAGACGACAGCCAGCCGGCTATCTTGGCTATTGGCGCGATTTCGGGCAACGGCGGCTTTTTGTTAGCCGAATTCTCTTTGACAATGCCGATGCCGCCGCATCGCTGGCGGCGTTGGAGCGTGATTTGGGCGTTCCGGCAGCGACGTTGCATGGATCGGATCCGGTCTTGGAGCGTGCCTGGGCGGCGTCGACGCCCGTGGGAAGCGATGGCGGTCAGTGGCACGCGTTTAGTCGATCCCGCGTTCTGACCCTGATGGAATTTCAAGAGGTCGAGGGGGAAGGTTCTTCGTCGGCCATGGCGGCCGCGGGCGTTGAGCCGACTGAGCCGGAAGTTGTGTGCCCGGGGTGGAAGCTGGCCGTGCCGGGCGAGACTATGACCATCCCGAAGAAGAAAGACGGTGATGTTTGGATCTGAGGAATGGATGCGAGCCGAAGCCTAAGGGCGTAGTAAACGGATTCGAAGAATACAAGGAACTCCGCAGCAAGGGTTGGAAGCTGCCCGCCGAGCGCGGCGAGGAGAAACTTCCTTGAAATGCGCAAACGGCGGACGATTATTCATAAAAACCGCTGCGGAATTGAAAGGACCATTGGAACGGGCAGACACGAGCAGGCAAGCCTCGTGCCAGCCAGGACGGACGTAAGAACGAACGCAGGAAAACATCTCGTTCGCTTCTGTTGGAAGCGACGCGGCTTGGTGAGTGGAGCCGCGGGCAGTGAGCGGGCGAGACGGCGGAAAGGAATCTACCGTGATCTTCGATTCTCTTCTCGGTCTTTTTAGCATCGACATGGGCATTGATCTGGGAACCTGCAACACGCTGGTCTGCGTGAAGGGGGAAGGGATCGTGCTCAACGAACCCTCCGTGGTGGCCGTGCGGAAAGGCACGAGCCAGGTTCTGCGGAACGGCACGGCGGTCGGGGCGGTGGCCAAGGAGATGCTCGGTCGCACTCCGGGCTCGATCAGCGCCATCCGGCCGCTGAAAGACGGGGTCATCGCCGACTTCGACATCACCGAAGCCATGCTGGGCTATTTCATCCGCAAGGTGCACGGGCGGAGCCGGTTCGTTAAGCCGCGAGTGGTTATCGCCGTGCCTTCCGGCATTACCGCCGTGGAGAAACGGGCGGTGTACAACTCGGCCGAGCGGGCCGGCGCCCGGCGGGTGTACCTAGTCGACGAGCCGATGGCTGCCGGCATTGGGGCCGGTTTGCCCATCGGCGAGGCCAAGGCCTCGCTGATCGTCGACATCGGCGGCGGAACCACGGAAGTGGCCATCATGTCACTTGCCGACATTGCCGTGTCGCAGAGCATCCGGATGGCCGGGGACGACATGGACGCGGCGATCATCGCCTACATGCGACGGAAATACGAAATGATGGTGGGCCAGCAAACGGCCGAGCAGATCAAGATTCGCATCGGCTCGATCGCGCCGCTGGAAGAGGAACTGACCATGGAGGTCCGTGGGCGCGACCTGATTGGCGGGCTGCCACGCAAGTGCACGATCACCAGCGAGGAGATTCGCGAGGCTCTGCGCGAACCCGTGGGGCAGATCATCGACGCGGTGATCCGCACCCTGGAGGCGGCGGAGCCGGAGCTGGCCGCCGACCTGGTCCAAAACGGCATTCATTTGGCCGGAGGCGGGGCATTGCTTCGCGGCATTGATCGCGTCATGGCCGAAGCCACCGGGCTTGATGTGCACGTGGTCGACGATCCGCTGACGTGCGTGGCCCGCGGAACCAGTGTCTACCTCGAGAATTTGCGCGAGTGGAAAGACACCATGGAGTCGGACACCGACGAATACTAGTCATGGCGGGGCGGAAACGAAGCCACGCTTCCTTGCGATGGACGGTGCTGGGCCTGGCCGTGGCCTCCGTCACCCTCTTGCTCTTGCCGCGGCGGTGGACCGGGTCGCTCATCAGCGTTGTTCAGTTGCTGATTCCCTTTCAGGACGCCGCCGGCACCGCCATCGACGCGGCCGGAAACGCCCTCGACTCAAACGAAGCCTCTGTGCCCTCGGAGGCTTATGAAGCCTTGGCATTGCAAAGAGATGCCTACGGGCGCCAGCTCGCAGCCGCGTCGATGCGGGTGGCTGATCTGGAGCGCGAGGTCGCCATGCTGACGGCCACGCGCGCCTGGCAAGTCGATTCCTCGCGAATCGGAACTCGCGGAAGGCTGATCCCGGCACGGATGATCGCCGGTGACCTCTTGGCCTGGCGGGATTCGCGCCTTCTGATGGCGGGCATGACCCAAGGGGCGCGACGCGGCGACGCCGTGACCACGGCCCGGTTCAGCCTTGCACAGGGTGAATCGGCGGGCCTGAGAAACGGCTTGGCAGTGTTGCTCTCAGAAGCATTGATCGGCTGGGTCGATCAAGTGGGTACGCATACGTCACGGGTCCGGCTGGTCAGCGACATGGGCGTGGAGATGAAGGTGCGCCTGGGACGCTTCCATGACCACGCTTTCGTTCCTTCGGACCGTTACTACTGGCTGGTGGGAAAGGGCCGAGGCGTGATGGAGCTCCGCGACGTGGAACGGCGTGACCTGGAAGGGGGCCTGGTGCAAGCGGGTGACACTGTGCTGTCGGACACCGACAGCGAAACCCTCCCCGCGGCCATGACCCTTGGCACGGTCACCCGCATCGACCCGGATCACAACAACCCGCTGCTGGCGGTCGCCACGGTTGCCGCCGCAGTGCCCCCGTCCACGCTTCGCAAAGTCTACATCTTCGACCCTCGTACTCCGACGGAATAAGCCCTCTCGCCGCCCTAAGGGCGGGCAGCTGAACGTCGCGCTTGGCGAGCCGCGGAGTTCTGTTGAGGCGATGCTTTTAGAAGAGTCTTGCGCCGGGACAGCACCGAAAGGTTCGGGAATATGCCAGATCGATGCTGGATGGCAGCGATGTTTGTAGCAATACACATCAGCAGGCGTGACACTTGGCGCTACAGCCAGCCACGTCCCGCAGCCAATCCGGTGATGACGGCGACGTACGGCCACGGAGTGCTGCGGCATTTTGGCGTTTCCACGTTTTTCCGCTGTGGCTTCTGGCCTCGCCTTCGTGCCTCCGTGCCTTAATGCCCTCGTGCCTCCCCTAATGAGGGCGCGCGCTCGACGTGACGATTCCGGAGATCACCTTTGACGTTATTCCAAGGGCGTCTGCGCGCTGGCGATTTTTGCGAGAATTGTTTCACGTGAAACAACGTTGTTTCACGGGCAACAAACGCAATCGCGGGCGCAAGGTGGCGTGCGTTCGCCGAACGGCGACGGTCTAATCCGGCCCTGCGGCCGGCGGTCCCGCCCCATAGCGTTATAGGGGCGGTTGGATTATTCTCTGCCCATGGCCACCACGCCCTGGCAGGTGGAAGACCTCGACCGTACCGAAACTCAGGAGTGGATCGAGTCGCTGAAGTCGGTCGCCGCTGACTCCGGGCCCGAGCGGGCGAGGTACCTTCTCGGGCGGCTGATCGATTGGGGAAAAAGCAACGACGTTGTGCCACCCTTTGCGGCCAACACGCCTTACGTCAACACGATTTCCCCCGATCGCCAGCCGCCGTATCCCGGTGACCGCGACCTCGAACGCCGGCTCAAGAGCATCATGCGTTGGAACGCGATGGCCATGGTGGTCCGGGCCAATCGCCGTTCAGCGGGGATTGGCGGGCACATTTCGACGTTTGCCTCAGCGGCGACGCTTCTGCAGGTGGGCTTTCACCATTTTTTTCGTGGCAAAACCAAAGAACAGATCGGCGATCAGATTTATTTTCAGGGGCACGGCGCACCGGGCATCTACGCCAGAGCCTATCTCGAACGGCGGCTCACCAGCCGACAACTTAGCAATTTCCGCCGGGAGCTGGCCGCCGGGGGCGGATTATCCTCGTATCCCCATCCGTGGCTGATGCCGGATTTTTGGGAATTTCCCACCGTCTCCATGGGCCTCGCACCGATAACGGCCATCTATCAGGCGCGGTTCAACCGTTACCTGCACGATCGTGGACTTGCCGACACCTCCGGCTCGAAAGTCTGGGCCTTCATGGGCGACGGGGAAATGGACGAGCCCGAAAGTCTGGGGGCCACCACCCTGGCCGCCCGTGAAGAGCTGGACAACCTGGTCTTCGTAGTGAACTGCAACCTGCAGCGCCTGGACGGTCCAGTACGCGGCAACGGCAACATCGTTCAGGAACTGGAGGCCGCGTTCTGCGGCGCCGGCTGGAACGTCATCAAAGTCCTGTGGGGCGAAGATTGGGACCCGCTGTTCGCGGCCGATGAGCACGGGCTGCTCGTCCAGCGGATGAACGAGACCATTGACGGTGAATGGCAGAAGTACTCGGTGGAATCAGGAGGCTTTGCCCGCCAGAAGTTTTTCGGCACCGATCCACGCTTGGCTCAGCTCGTCGAACACCTCACCGACGAGCAGATTCAGAAAATGCGCTTGGGCGGCCACGATCCCGTGAAAGTCTACGCGGGCTTTCAGGCGGCAGTGGAGCATAAAGGACAACCGAGCGTGGTTCTGGCCCGCACCATCAAGGGATACGGGCTGGGCGAGGCCGGGGAAGGGCGCAACATCACCCACCAGCAAAAGAAACTCAATTTCGAGGAACTTCGCTCTTTCCGCGACCGCTTCGACATTCCCATTGCCGACAAGGATTTGGAGGAGGCTCCCTTCTTTCGCCCGGCGGAAGACAGCGCCGAGTTTCGATACCTGATTGAGCGCCGCAAGGCCCTGGGTGGCTTCGTGCCGCGCCGCCGAGTGCGGGCCGCGCCCCTGCAAGCACCCAGCCGCAACTTGTTTGACGAGTTTCTCAAGGATTCCGGCGAGCGCGACGTGGCCACGACCATGGCCATGGTTCGCATCTTGGCCCGGCTCATCAATGACAAGAAACTGGGACCCTTGATTGTCCCGATCGTACCGGACGAGGCCCGCACCTTCGGAATGGACGCGCTCTTCCGCAAGTGCGGGATTTACGCACACCGGGGCCAGCAGTACGAGCCGGTGGATTCGCACCTGCTCCTTTATTACCGCGAGAGCAAGGACGGGCAAATCCTGGAGGAAGGGATCACCGAAGCTGGGGCCATGGCGTCGTTCACCGCCGCGGGGACGGCCAACGTCACCTTCGGGATCAACACGATCCCGTTTTTCTTTTTCTACTCGATGTTCGGTTTTCAACGGATCGGCGACCTGATCTGGGCCTGCGGCGACGCCCGCTGCCGGGGGTTTTTGATCGGGTGCGTGTCGGGGCGCACCACATTGGCCGGGGAGGGCCTGCAGCACCAGGACGGACACAGCCTGCTGTTGTCCAGCACGGTGCCGAATTGCGTCAGTTATGATCCGGCCTATGCCTATGAGATCGCCGTCATTGTCCAGGACGGCATCCGGCGGATGTACCAGCAGCGGGAGCCGGTGTTTTATTACCTTACCGTCCAAAACGAGCCGTATCCGCAACCGGCCATGCCCCAAGGCGCGGAAGAGGGTATCTTGAAAGGACTGTACAAGGTCCGCGCGGCGGCCCGGAGCGAGGGACGGCCTCGCGTGCACCTCTTCGGCAGCGCGGCCATCTTGCGCGAAGCGCTAAAGGCCCAAGAACTCCTGGACGAGGTGTTCGAGGTCGCCGCCGAGGTGTGGAGCGCGACCAGCTACACGCTCCTGCGCCGCGATGCCCTGGCCTGCGAGCGATGGAACCTGCTGCACCCCGGGGAGCCGCCGCGCGTGCCCTATGTGCGGCAAGTTTTGGGAGACGAGCCGTTTCCCATGGTGGCCGTGTCCGACTACATGAAGGCCGTGCCGGACCAGATCGCTCGCTGGGCGCCGAACGGCTTTGTGGCTTTGGGGACGGACGGCTTTGGCCGCAGCGAAGCCCGGGCCGAGCTGCGCGACTACTTCGAGGTGGATTTCAAGTACGTCGCCCTGGCCGCACTGACGCAACTGGCTGGAGCCGGCGAATACGACCGAAGCAAACTTCCCAACGCCCTTCGCGTCCTGGGCATCAACCCCAACAAGCTCGACCCCATCGTCCCCCCCAAGGGCGACACAGTTCAGGAGGACTAGAGCGCCTAATGATCAAATGTAGCGTCGACTCTTGTGGGCGGCGCTTAAGTCGGGACAAGCCCCGACGCTACAAATGACCGGGGAGAGGCGTTCGCGCCGGATGCCGGTTGCACGCGAGGCAGTCAAATGGAACTCGCCGTTCTACGCAATTGACAGGCCCGCCGTCGCGGAGCGACAGGGTTTCACTTCGCGAAACGCCGGCGGGTCAAGGGTCCACGAGGATCCCGGCGCGCCGGGACTCGACGAAGCTCAATTCGCCGCTTGGGTGGAGCAAGCCAGCCGCTTGCCCGCCTGGAGTAGGGCCGGAGGACGGTGCCCATCTGGTCGCTGGGCGAGCTCGAACGCTGCGAAACACCTGCCGAACAGCGAGAAAACCGCTTTGGATTCGAGGTCGCGGCGAGTAGAATGCTCGGTTGGACTGCGCGCAAACGGCAGAAGTTACGCCTCGGGGACCGGTGGAGCGAATTGTAAAGATGCGAATTCCGGACGGGAAGGGTTCAATGCTTACGGAGGGACAGGCATGACTGCGTCAAACATAGGTCGCGCCTTCGGGGCGATCGCATTGGGCTTGGGCTTAATGGCCGGGTGTGCGGCGGCGCCGAGCCCAAACGGGGCCGACGGCGGCGACCGCGGAGGAGGCCGCAATCCGCCGGCCGCCGCCGAGATGATTCAGGATATCGGCGGGTTCTTCGATGCGGACCGCGCATGGGCGGTCACGCACGAGTCGGTCTTTGTGGGCGGCTACGGCAAAGAGATCGAATTCGTATCCATCTCGCTGGGGCCGGACGAGCCGATTTGTTTGGGCATGGAACCGGAAGCCTCGGTCTCTTTCGACGGCCAGAAGCTCCAGATCTTGACGACCTTCGCCGGGCTCGACTTCGGCGATTCGTGCCGGTTGCAGATCACAGCCGATGCCGCCGCCTGTGCCCCGAACTCGCTGGGCTTTGCGCCAAGTCCCTGCGATCTTACGAACACGGAGGGTGACATCACCATCGACGGAGCGAGCATCAGTCTGGACGTGCCGCAAGTGATCCGGTTCGGCCGGTGTGATCCGGTGCTGCTTTCGTCACGCAATCTATGGTCGATCACGAACGCGCATCCTTTCGGGCTCATCCCGCTGCAAGACCCGGGTTCGATCGGCGCCGTGTTCGCCCTAGGGGGCGAGCGCGGCGATATCACCTCCGCTGCGTTGCTGACGGGACTCGACGGCGAGATGGCGGTCGGGTGCGAGGATGAAACGGTGGACAACGACGTATTGTCGTATGATGTGGAGCACCTCGCCATCGACGTGGCGATGGACGCCGGCGAAGCCTGCACGACGACCTTCGAGGGCGATGTCGTGTACTGCGCCCTGATCAACCCCGCGGACCTGGGGGGGCCCATCGGTCAGAGCAACGCCATCGTCCGTGTGGAAGGAAGCGGGAACTACACCCACGCGGGGGGCACAGGCGACTTGAAGGCGATGTATCTCTTGTACCCCAGCGGTCCGGGCGGCGGGGGCGGATGCAACGGTGTGCGCTGCAAAACAAGCGAAGGCCCGGATTCGCTTCGAAGCGAGCACGAGTGATTCGATACGGCTATCTTCAGCGATCTCGTGGGCTGAAGCATGTTTCTTAAGTGGCGACCCATCACGTCGCGTAGCGACGGGGGCCAGCGGTGATCGGCATCCGTACGTCCGAACCCGCTAGCAGGGGTAGATAATCTATAATCTAGCCCGATCATCCCTGGCTCCATAGCGGCGGCGATCATCCACACCCGGCCTTAATGCCGGGTTGGATCGATCTACAAGCCGCGGTGAGGAACCGTCGGTTCCCACGGGCCCTTTGTGGACCCAAGAACTCAGTTTTGGGAAACTCCCCGTCATGCTGGACATTAAGTTCATTCGGGAGAATCCCGACTTGATTCGCAAGGCGGCGAAGGACAAGCGGGTCGCCTGCGACGTCGACCGGGTTTTGGAAGTGGACCGAAAGCGCCGCGAGCTGCAGGTGCAGCTTGATTCACTCCGCGAAAAGGTCAAGGAGAATGGCCAGCTCGTCGGCCTGCTGCGCAATCCCAAATCCGATTGGTACAAGCGCGCAACTGCGGAAGGTAAAACCGACGCCGACATCCGCGCCCAGGCCGACGGTGTGCAAGCGGAACTGGCCGCTCTGAAACCCAAGATTAAGGAGCTGGAGGAGTCTGAGGGGCCGGTTCTGGCCGAATTCGAGCAGCTCATGTACACCGTCCCGCAGCCAGCCGACGCCGAGGTGCCGCTCGGCAAGGACGAAACCGAAAACGTCGAAATCCGCCGCGTGGGCGAGCCGCGGCGGTTTGATTTCGAACCCAAGGACCACGTCGCGCTGGGCAAGGAACTGGGCATCATCGATATCGAGCGCGGTGTCAAGCTGGCCGGGGCCCGCAATTATCTCCTGCGCGGCGACGGCGCCTTGCTGCATTATGCCGTGCTCCGGCTGGCATTTGACATGATGGTCGCCCGCGGATTCAAACCCATGGTCGTGCCCGTACTGGTCCGCGAGGAAGTGATGTACGGCACCGGTTACTTTCCGACCGGTCGCGACCAGGCCTACCTGTGCGAACGGGACGAGATGTCGTTGGTCGGCACGGCGGAGGTGCCGCTGACGGCCTACCACACCGACGAGATTCTGGCCGAGGGCGACCTGCCGCTAAGGTACTGTGCGACCAGCACGTGCTTCCGTCGTGAGGCCGGGGCAGCCGGCAAGGACACCTACGGCCTGTACCGTATTCACCTATTCGACAAGGTCGAGCAGGTCATCATCTGCCGCAACGACGTGGAGGAGAGCAAACAGTTTCACCACGAAATCGTCCAAAACGCCGAGGATGTTTTGCAGGCCCTGGAATTGCCTTATCGCGTGGTCAACGTTTGCACGGGCGACTTAGGCATGGGCCAGGTGCAGAAGTTTGACATCGAGACCTGGATGCCCTCCCGCAAGGCCTACGGCGAGACCCACTCGGCCTCGCGCTTCTACGAGTTTCAGGCACGGCGGCTCAAGTTCCGCTATCGCGACGGTGCCAAGCGGGTGCACTACTGCCACACGCTGAACAACACCGTCATCGCCTCGCCGCGGATTCTGATCCCCATCCTGGAGCTATTTCAAAACCAGGACGGATCGGTAACCATCCCAACGGCCGTCCGCCCCTACCTGGGCGGCCGCGAGCGGATTGAAGCCGCTTAGGAGCCTCAACTGGTGAGGCGGTAGACCGCCTGACGCCCGAGTAGCAAACATCGGAGGACCAGAGTCGTCCTGCCCCAGAGGATGGCGCCATAGCCAACGGCCTTCTAACGGTCCGTCTCAAGAATCCTCCTGGCCTGTGTGGCACCGCTTTGTAAGCGGTGAAAGCAGCGGTTGAAAACCGATGCCACATTTTTTGCGTCGGACTCCTAACGGATTACGGCATGAAGGAACGAACCGAGTTTTTCCGTGAACTCCGGGCTGTAGGTGAATCCGCCGGTGTTGTGCTCGCCGGGGGTTTCGAGGAATTGCTTGGGCGGGGCGGCCGCGTCGAAGAGCTTCCGGGCATTGGCGATCGGCACCAATTCGTCGTTGGTCGAGTGGATGAAGAGCTTGGGACACGTCAGCTTGGGGACTTTTTCGATCGAATCGTAGCGGTAGCGCAGCAACCAGCGTACGGGAAGCAAGGGGTAATGCAGTCGGGCGACATCGACCAAGCTGGTAAAGGTCGATTCGACCATCAACGCCCCCGGCCGATACCGCAAGGCTAGCTCAATGGCAACCGCGCCGCCGAGCGATTCACCGAACAGGGCGATTGCTTCCGGAGGTCGTGTTTTGTCTTTGGTCAGAAATCGCCAAGCGGCCTCAGCGTCCAGATACGTGCCCTGCTCGGTAGGGGACCCCTCGCTGTTGCCGTAGCCGCGATAATCAAAGAGCAGGACGTTGTATCCCAGGCCGACTAGCAACTTGAGTTGGATAAGCCGGTCGGAGATATTCCCGGCGTTTCCGTGACAGAATAGGACACTGCCTTTGGCTTGAGGGTTGGGAACGTACCAAGCGGCCAGGCGAATGCCATCCGACGCCTGCAACGTAATCTCCTCGAACGCCAATCCCACGTCTTGGGGCGTGTAGGCGTACGCCCGCGACGGAAAATAGATGAGCCGCGATTGGAAGAGATCAAGCAGCACGCACGTGGCAACGTAAGTCAAACCCACGATGAGCACCAGGCGCTTTAGGCGGCGCAACAGGGACCGCGCCGGCATGTCGTTTCTCGGCACATCGATCGGGTAGCGATGGTCCGCGTCCACCAGATTCTTACCGATGCACGGGGGCGCCGGTGATGTTGGGCCGGGGGGCGCGGAGGCGGCGTGGCTCGGGCAGAGCCGGCGGCTTACCGCCGTTGGGCAGCAGCACGATCTTGCAGGCGTCGCCGCGGCTGAGCATGGCCACCGCGTCGTTGATCTCCTGAAAACCGATGGTCTTGGTGATCAGCGGTTTCAAATCCACGACGCCGCCCTCCAGCAGCCAGCGGGTCTTGTACCAGGTGTCGAAGATACGCCGCCCGTTGAGCGCCCGGACGGTGAGGTTCTTGAAAATCATGTTCTCGGCCACGTCGATCTCCACCGGCTTGGCCGGGATGCCGAACAGCACGACCGTCCCGCCGTTGCGGACCACGCGGAAGGCGGTGGTGATGGCCGCCGCCGCCCCGCTCATTTCCATTACAATGTCCACGCCGTAACCGCCGTTGGCCTCGACGACGCGGGACACAATGTCCGCATCGCCGTCGCCTGATGTGCGGATTGCGGATTCAGCCTCTGCATTGCGAATTGCGGATTGCGGATTGCGGATTCCTGTTTCGACGTTTCCATACCCGCCTGTATCCCCCCTTGGCAAGGGGGGAGTGAGGGGGGTCGTTTCGATGTTTCCCTTCGGCTCTTCGTTCCTCCCCTTCGTGCCTTCGTGCCTTCGTGCCTCCGTGCCTCTCGGCTCGGGCTTCGTGCCTTCGTGGCTCCGCAAGTCCGCGCGGACTGAAGTCCGCGGCTCGCCTTCGGCGGGATTGAACACCTCCGTCGCTCCCATCACGCGGGCGAGGTGGATGCGGAATGGGTTGATGTCCGAAGCAAACACAGCTTTGGCACCGACGGCTTTGGCGATGGCGATGGTGAACAGCCCGATGGGCCCGCAGCCCAAGACGGCCACGGACTCGCCGGACATATCCTGGTTCATCGTGGCAAAGACGGCGTTGCCGAAGGGCTCTTGAAGCGTGGCGATTTCCGGCGGGAGCTTGGCCCGATTGTTGTGCCAGATCACTTTTTCGGGCACGACGACGTAGTTGGCGAAGGCCCCGTCGCGGTCCACGCCCAGAATTTGCGTGTTTGGGCACATGTGTGCCTGGCCGGTCCGGCATTGATAGCACATGCCGCAGGTCACGTGCGACTCGGCCGACACGTAATCGCCAGCCTGGGCGTGCCGAACCTTGTCGCCCACGGCCACGATCGTGCCGCAGAATTCATGGCCGAGGGTCAGGGGCGGCTTGATGCGGCGTTGCGACCAGCGGTCCCAATTCCAGATGTGTACGTCGGTGCCGCAGATGCTGGCCGCCTCCACGTACACGAGGCAGTCTTCCGGCCCCGGCTCGGGCACGGGCAATTCTTCTAGGTCCAGTCCGCGGTCCGGCCGAATCTTGCGAACGGCCAACATCGTGTCAGATATCACTCGGTCATCCTTCCAATATGGAGTTTCTACCTCGGGCGGTAAGTCTATCGAAAGCGAGCCGCATTGCCAGCCGCGGAAATAGCGTGGACGATCCTGGTGCGGCCGGGGGGTGCATGACCGTCTATGCGGCGAGCTTCCCGCGGTTCCTACCGACGGCTTGGCCTCGTGGGCGGTGCTCGTGGAATCGGTCGCTGCGGTCGTCCTCGCTGAGGTAGGCGGCGCGGATTTG
>Ga0187892_10003068_pt1 | contig 31423 bp, 42 predicted proteins | sample MA1701073metaG_FD_139345 | JGI IMG/M metagenome (GOLD analysis project Ga0187892, IMG submission 139345) | Bio-ooze microbial communities from a basaltic lava cave in the Kipuka Kanohina Cave System on the Island of Hawaii, USA - MA170107-3 metaG ...
AAATGTTGAAGATACTTTTGCCGTAGTCATTGATGATGCCCCTGTCGGCGTGATTGAGGGCGATGAGGACAGCCAAGTGGTCAAGAAATGGGCTGCTGGCGATATTGAAGGATATGTCCGCGAAAAAAGCATTGGATTGCTTTTGCTCAACCTCTTTGGCGCGGTTGTGACTTCAGACAATCCCGACACCGATCCTTCGGTGAAAGATCACGACTTTTCAGTGCTGCAATCTGTGCAGCATCCTTCCCTGACAGTAGCCCTCAAACATCCGAACGAAGGGCTGCGCTTCGCGCTCGGCATGATCAACACCTTTTCGTTCAGCATCGTGCTGGACAGTTTGGTGCGCTTTTCAGCGAACATCATGGCGAGAAAAGGCGCGTCAGCAGCAGACACTGTTGCCTACACTTCAGAGAGCGAGTTCAACGCACGTCATGTCACCGTGAAGTTCGCAACGAACCTCGCTGGACTTGACGCTGCAACAGCAATCAAGGCGAAGGCAGTCACGGTGAACTTTGAGAAGAACATTGAGAGCGATGACATTGTTGGTTCTGTTGATCCAAACGACTTCAACAACAAGAAGTTCATGGTCAATGGCACGGTTGAGTTGCTCTATGATGACACCACGCACAAGTTGGTGGCTCTTGCCTCAACCGCAAAGGCACTGCGCGTGGAACTCAAGAACACCGATGTGACGATTGGCGCAACAGCAAACCCGACACTTCAGGTTGATATGGCAAAGGTGAAGATCACCGAGTGGTCAAGCGACAAAGTGAACGATGACTTGGTGCGCCAAGTGCTGACCTTCAGTGCCTACTACTCCATGACTGACAGCAAGATGGTCACGGCAAAGTTGACCAATACGCAAGCATCCTACTAACAGATGAACTATGAACCACGAAAGGGAAACCATCACCATTGAAACGCCGATTGAAAAGCATCAAGTCGTGCTGAAATCGTACCTGACAGGACGCGAGAAACGATCTATCACTTCTGTGTTCTTGCGAAATGCGCAGATTGACGCGGTTGGCAAGGACACAGCAATCAAGGGCATGACGGGCAGCGTTGTTGAGGAAGCAGAAAACACTGCTCTTTCCACAGTCATCGTCAGCATTGATGGGACTGCGGAAAACATTGTTGAGCGCGTGTTGGATATGCACAGCGGCGACTATGCCTTCCTTGTTTCCGAAGTGAACAAGATCACGTCAGACGTTGAAACGCAAAAAAAAACAGCGAACTGATCGCTGACTACTCGCGGTATCTGTTGCACGGTGGCGGCACGTTGAGCCAAGAAGTTCTGATGGCGATTGTGTGCGAAAAGATGGGGTGGACGTTTGACCAGTATCTTTCGCAGCCGACTTGGTTCATCAACCTTCTTTTGGCAAAGTTTTCGGCAGACACAAAGAACGCCGAAATGATGCGCAAACGCTATGGCAACAACCGCAACACTTGATATTGTCCTTTCAGCCCGCGATACCGCAAGCGCGGCAATCAAGGGCGTTGGAAAAGCCGCCGATGAACTCGGTGCGCGTTTTGAGGCAGCAGAAAAGTCAAGCAAAATACTGCTTGGCAGTGTTTCGGCGTTGGCGATAGGCGTTGGCACGACATCGTTCAAGGCGTTCATTGATGCAGAAAAACAACTTGCCCGCGTTGATGCAATCTTGAGAACATCCACGGGATCGTTTGAAGAAAACAGAAAGGCAGTGCTTGCCGCTGCTTCGGCTGCCGTGAAACTCGGCTTTGATGATGAGGAAGCAGCAGAAAGCATTGCTCGGATGTTTCAGCGCACTGGAAGTTTGACCGAAGCGACAAAACTGAACGCGCTCGCAATGGACTTGGCGCGTGCAAAAAACATTGAACTTTCGCAAGCAAGCACACTGGTTGGTCAGGTTCTGTCAGGCAATGCCCGCGTCCTCAAGCAGTTCGGCATTGAACTTGATGAAACCAAAACGCCTATGGAAGCCCTTGTGGAACTTCAGGGCAAAGTTGCAGGTCAGGCAGAAGCGTTTGCGGGCACGACTTCAGGTGCTATTGCTACGTTTCGCCAGCAAGTTCAAAACTTGCAAGAGGAACTCGGCGCATTGATTGCTTCCGCAGTCACGCCGCTTATCAAGCGGGCAAACGAACTGATCGCATCGCTTGGCGGACTTGACGGCATTTTGCAGCGCATCCGTGCGTTCATTTCCGAGAACAAAGAACTGATCATCGTGCTTGCTGGCGCGTTCACTGGTGCGCTATTGCCCGCACTGGTCAGTATTGCCGCTGGCTTTGTGGCGTTTGTAGCACCGCTTTTGCCCTTTTTGGCTATCGGCGCAGGCATTGCGCTTCTTTTGGCTGAACTGACTGACAACTTCACGAACCTTGATGCAGTTATTGATCCAGTCAAAAACTCGCTGCAAGCAGTTCGGGACTTCTTTGCTGAAGGCACGATTGCTGGCGATACGTTGCGCGGGATCATTGCGGGGTTGAAGTCAGCATTTGGTGAAATGATGACCGCGCTGCAACCCTTGATTGAGGAAATGAAACCGTGGCTGCCTATCCTTGCGGAACTTGGCAAAATCATTGCCGCAGTTGTTGTGGTTGGATTGATCACGTTGCTTGGTGTCATCACTGGGCTTGTGGCGGCTGCCATACCGTTGATCACGAACTTGCTCAAAGCGTTCCGTGAGTTTTTTGAGTTCGTGGCAAACGGTATTGCAGGCATCATATTGATATTTCAAGGTGATCTGCCAGCGGCAACAGCGGCTTTTCAAGAGGGTTTTCAATCTTTCCTTGATTTTTGGAAGGCGGCTTTTGACACGCTCATTGAAACAGTCAAAAAGTTTTTTGATGTGACAATAGGTTTCTTCACTGATCTGTTCACCAAACTCATCGGTGCATCAATCATCCCCGATATAATCAACGGCATCGTTGACTGGTTCGGGAAGTTGCCATCACTTGTTGGCGGCGTTCTTGTTGGCTTCATTTCAGGCGTGCTTCAAACCTTCGGACAGTTCAAGGCAGACCTGACAAGCAAAGTCGGTGAGATTGCCAACGCAGTCGTGCAGGGCTTTCAGAACATGGTGCAGCAGGCGCAACAGTTGGCGCAGCAAGCCCTACAAGCCGCAGCATCGGCTGCACAGGCGGCTGGCGGGGCTGTGAGGGGTGCTGCAACGCAGATTGGAAGGGCTGTTGGGCTTCAAGAGGGCGGCATTGTGACCCGTCCGACCCTTGCCATGATCGCCGAAGGCGGAAGCCCCGAAGCAGTCATCCCGCTGAACCGCGCAGGCGGATTTGGCGGCTTGACCCTCAACTTCAATGGCAATGTGTTTGCAGATGATCCTGAAAGGTTTGCAAACGATATTGGCGATGCGGTCATCCGCCGCCTCAATCTTCAGGTTCGCCTATGAGTGCAACCATCAAAATCGCAACAGTTGACCGAACCAGCAAAGTTGACTGGCGCAGTTTGAACTTGAACCGTGCAATCACCAATCAGATTGACACGCTGACTTTTGACATCAAACGCAAAACGGGGGCTGACTATAAGCCCGCGCTGAACGATGACATTGAACTGTTTGATGATGCCGCAAAGATTTTTGGCGGCAAGATTGTGGAAATGGATGAAACTGTTGATGCAGCACGGCTTGAAACGGTCAGCGTACTTTGCAAGGATCACTCTTTTGAGTTTGACCGAAAGCGCGTTGTGAAGGTGTACGAAACGCCTGCGTTCACGACCTATGGCGCGGTGGTCAATGACATCATTGCGAACTTCACCAGCGGCTTCACAAACACGGGGGTGAACTCGCCAGTGCCGTTCAACTATATGCGCTTCAACTATGAGCAGCCGACCAAGTGCTTGCAGCAGTTGGCAGAACAGATCGGATATGACTGGTGGATTGATGCTGACAAGGTTGTTCACTTCAAAGCGAAGTTCATTGAAACCTCGCCCTTCAATCTTACGGACACAAACGGGAAATACTATTTTGACAGTTTGAAAATCAGGAAATCGCTCAAGAACTTGCGCAACACGATTTTTGTGCGCGGCGGCGAGTTCAAAGGCGCATCGTTCACGGAAGTCCTTGTGGCTGATGGCACAGAAAAAGTTTTCAAACAGGGCTACCGATACAGCGCGATCCCGCCCGCCACAAGCATTGTGGTCAAGAAAGGCGGCGTGACGCAAAGCGTTGGCACTGACAATATCCATGATCCAACCGCGTTTGATGTTCTATACAACTTCGCGGAAAAGGCAGTGAAGTTCCGCGATGACAACAAGCCCGCAGCAAGCGTGACCGTTGAAGTCACGGGCTTGCCGCATATCCCCGTGATCATCCGAACGCGCGACAACACAAGCGTTGCGCAGTTCGGCGAACATGAACACAAAATCATTGACAAGAGCATCAACAGCAAAGACGGCGCACGCGACAGGGCTGCGCAAGAGATCATCCAGTGGGCTTCAACAATCAATGAGGGCGAGTTCATCACCAAAGAAAGCGGGCTGGATGCAGGGCAAAAAATCAACATCCAAAGCACGCTTCGCAACATTGACACGAACTATGTGATCAGCCGCATCACAACAAAGATGAAAAGCCCGTCAGATTTTGTTCATCATGTGGTGCTGATGAGTACGCAGGTTTTCGGCATGGTTGAGTTCTTGCAAAATCTGCTCATCCAAAAGGACAAAGAAATACAGATCAATGAGAACGAAGTGCTTGACCGTATTGAAACGGCAATGGAAACAGTCGTCATCACCGAAGCGTTTGTGGTTTCAATAGCACACAATGCACAGTTGGAAAGCATCGGCGCAAGCGAGTTGTTCACTGTTCAAGCCCTCAACTACCCCGTGGAGTTTGTCTATGCGCCGTTTCCCGTGCCAACGGGTTTCAAGCGCGAGGGCAACTTTGACGGGGCTGTGTACGGCTGATCCCTCAAAAATGATATAATGCAACCATGAGCAACGACATCAAAATCAAAGCAGGCGAAGGCAGCAAAGCAATCGGTGTTTGGCGTTTTCTTGTCCGTGATACGATCACGGGAAAAACCCGCGAGTATGTGATCAAAAACCTGATCCCGACTGCGGGGCGAGAACAGATTGCCAAAGCACTTGAAGGCACAATCGCAACGGTCAGTGACATCAAAATCACGCATACTTCGCTTGGCACTGGCACAAACGCGCCAGCAAACAGCGACACGCAGTTGCAGACCGAAACTTTCAGAAAGGTGGTTGCCTCATCAACGCACTCGCTCAACCAACTTTTCATCACGGCTTTCTATGCAGCAAACGAGGGCACGCCATCAACGCACCGCGAGGCAGGTTTGCATATCGGTGCAACGGCTACACCAAACAGCGGCACTCTTTTCAGCCGCGTTGCCATCAATATCACGCGATCAGTGACCGAAACCTTGACGATTGACTACACAATCACTTTCACATAGGCATGGCACTCACAAACACACACCTTGCTGGTGACAAAATCAAAGCCGAGGACATGAACGATACGGTGGATGCTATCTTGCAGGCAAACCACAACATTTTTGAGTTGGCACTGCAAAACTATTTTGCCTCACTTTCCACTCCAGTGACGGGGCTGATTTTTGACGGCTTCAGCGATACCGCAAAAGCAGACATTGCCAGCACAACGCTTGCTGCACAGGCGGCATCAGGACAAGCAAACCTGCTTGTTTCATCTTCAACTGGCTTTGCAGCAAACAAAAGCATCAGCATTTTTGATGGCATCAATCTTGAGGAAGGGATTGTGCAAAGCACTTCAGTGAGCGATGGCTTCATCAATGATATTTCCAACACGGGCACAAACAGTTTCAATCTTGGTGCAATCAACAGCGGAACGCCAAGATGGATTGCGCAGAGTTTTCAACCAACACAAACTGGCATTGCAAGCAAGGCAACTTTTCGCCTTGACGGTTTTGGTTCAAGCATCACCATCAGAGTTTTGTGCGAAATCAGAACAGACAATGCAGGCGCACCAAGCAGTACGGTTCTTGCTACGAGCAGTTATATCAGGATTGATGGCAATGACCCTGCTGCGGATCGTACTTTTGATTTTGCTGGTACAGTCACGCTCAATGCGGGCACAACATACTGGTTCGTTTTGAAGCACCACAACGCAGACAATGCCGTTGATGTGTATGGCAGCAGCACCAGCAACTATGCAAACGGCGCGGGCGCATACAGCGACAACAGCGGATCATCATGGACGGCTGGCTTCCCGAACGCTGCAAGCGGGGATGCCTATTTCATCTACAACATGGCAGTTGGTGAAGCATTGGATCAGAGCCAAACAACATCTGAAGCCAATCAGATTGCCAACTTCCAAAGCAGTTTCACAAGTTGGCAGGCACAATCTTTTGTTCCCGCAACAAGCGGAAACATCAGGGCAGTGAGCGTGAGTGCGCGTGCCAACAGCCCGCAATATGGTATGTCGTTGAACTGTTCAATATACAGCGACAGTGGAAACCAACCGAGTGCGCAGATTGGTCAAGCAATGGTATCAAAACAAAATGCACCTGACGTGAAGGGCGAGTGGCGTTTTCACGTTGATGCAAGCGGTTCACAGATACCCGTGACGGCTGGCACAAAATACTGGCTTGTAGTGAAACTCGCAAGCCACAGCAGCGGAACTGACAATGTTGATCTTTTCGGCGATAGTTCGGGCAATCCTTATACTTCAGGACAGTGCAAGTTCACTACCAACAGCGGCGGTAGTTGGAGTGATGGCGGCTTGAGTGCTGGCGGCGCAAACGCCGATCTTTGGTTCAAAACATTTTTGAGCGCAGACACAATCACGCTGACATCAAACCTGACCAATACATACGCATCGGGAAGCGCAGTGCGCAGGACTGGCGTTGAGTTTGAAACAACCAACAAGCGCATTTTGATTGAGGACGGGGTGTTTTCAAGCGTTGCCAGCGACAACTTCAATCGCGCTGACAGCAACACGGTTGGCGGCGGATGGGATGAGTTCGGTTTCAACGCTACGGCGGAACGGATTTTGAGCAATCGTTTGAGGATCACGCGGGATGCTGGCGGTTCAAGTTCAACGCTCTTTGGCGTTCGCAGGGATATTGGTGCAAACAGAGGCATCGGGCTTTCAACTCATATCATCTACAATCCGCAGAACAACAGTGGCTTCGGCGATGAGAACGTCCGTGTCTATCCTTATTTTGGGCGCAATGACAATCTCGGAAACGGGCTTGGCATTGAAATCAACCGAGGGCAGAACCCCGATGCTTGGGCGGTGCAGTTGGATGGTTCAAACCAATCAACTTTCACGCAAGATGTGGCACTCACAACTGATCACAATATATGGATTGACATTGTTGCTGGCGATGCAGCCAATCAGGTCAAGGTCAAGGTGTATCTGAACAGCGCAGGAAGCACAAAGCCAGCATCGCCATTGCATACCAGCCCGAACATCACATTGAACGCCACGCAGTTGCAGGGAACGTATGCAAAAATCTTCTTGAGCGCAAGCGGCACGTTTGATGTTGACTTTGATGACTACACAGCCGACTTCAGCGGCGTGAAAACGGCGCACTACTACATGAGGCGCAACGTGTTTCAAAGCGCGATGAACCTTGCGAAGTTGTGGGTGGTCAGGAACTTTCCGAGCCGTTTCAATCTATATGCTGCGATTGCGCAAAGCGCAACCACGCTTCAGATCAATGGTGACAAGCGTGCGCATTTTGCCGTGAACGATACGATTGATGTTTGGAACAGCACAAACGAAGTGCGTGAACGCAAGACCGTTTCTGCTGTTGGTGGCGAACTCATACAAAGCACGCATAGTGTTGATTTTGAGCGTAGCAGCCAGCAGTACGGAAGCATTGCTGATGCGGCACAGACGGGGCTTGATCTTGCTGGAAACTTCACCATTGAAGGATGGCTGAAACTTGAAAGTGATCCCGCAAGCGGTGAAATCTTCGGCATCTGCGGCAAAGGAACTTCGCCATCAAATGTTCAATATGCGATTGACTACACGAACAGCGGCGGCAGCACGCGGCAGTTCCGCCTCTTTGTGAGCGACAACGGCAGCACGATCAACAGCGGCACGGTCAACTATACTCTGCCTGTTGGCGTATGGACGCATTTTGCGGTTGTGTATGACAACGTGGCAGATAGCATGGAACTGTTCATCAACGGTGTCAGTCAAGGGACTGGCGCGGTTGGCGCGACTGGCGCACTGTTCAATAGCGCACAGCCGTTCGTGCTTGGCGTGCAACTTTTCAATGAAACGGCACGCGCCTTTGATGGTCGCATGGACAATGTGCGTGTTTGGTCAGTGAAGCGGACTGGCACGGAAATCCTCAACAACTACAACAACAACAACGTGGCAAACAACGCCACAAACCTTGTTGCCTATTGGCGGCTGGACAACAACTTCACTGACAGCAATCCGAACGCAAACCATTTGACAAACAACAACAGCACAACCTTCAGCACAGATGTTCCTGAAAATGTTGCGCAAACGCAACTGACATTTTCGCCTGCCGTGGTTGTGGCTGGCGGATTTGGCACGACTGCTTTTGTTGAGCGCGTGGACTTGCTGCCGAAAATCAGCATCGTTGATGGCGCGGCAAACGAAAGTTTGCAGACAATGACGTTCAACAGAAGCATTGTGGACTTCACCAACAGCGAAGTTGAGGATGAGTACCAATACACGCCATCGCCCGCTGAAACTGACGTGACTGTGAAGTTGACCCTTTCAAGAAACAGCGTTGAAGCCGTGCCGTATGCAAAGCGGCTCGGCGTGACGTTGCACGACTAATATGGCATATCCTTCAAAACTACCAAGCGGCGGCATTGAGTTCATCCGCAACAAAGAAGAAAAAGATCAGAAAGCGAAGTTGATTGCTTTGCAGGCAAAACTTCGCGGTCAGAAGGTGCGCAAAGGCAGCGACATTGGAACATCTGATCTTTCAGAGTTGGTGTATCATATCGCCCGCGAACTCAAAATAATATGAGCGAACGGCTTTTGACACAACTGATTGAGCGCATTGATGGTTTGGTTGAGGACGTGGGCTTCATCAAGGGCACTATGACGGGCATGGAAAAGCAGATGGCTGCGCAGAACGGCACTGTTGCCGAACTATCAAAGAAGGTGCAGCGGCACGAAATCATCTTTGGGAAGATCGGCGTTGTTGTCGCGTTGGTCGGCGCGGCGATGGGGCTGGTTGCTGGTATCGTTGGCGATTGGTTCAAGTCGCGTTTCAATCTTTGATGTCCTTTTGTAGCACCTTTGAGGGAAGGTGCGGTGGCGCAAAGCCGAAAGGCAATACCACAAGCACCCTTCGGGCAGGTTTGGTCGGCTTGTACCGCAGGGGTGCTACAAGGGGGGATCACCACAATGCCGCGGTTCAAGGTCATCTGCTATCCGTGCGGGCGCGAGTATTGGATTGATCGCTTCACTTCAGTGCGGGATCGCAGATGCGAACGCTGCCAAGCCCTCAATGTTTCAACACCTGATGAGTATGAACAAGCCACAAAACATCATCGTTCATCACACGCTGACAGCGCGTGACACAACCACTTTTGAAAGCGTGAACGCCTACCACAAAAAGACGTTCAACTTCATTTCATCGCTCGGTTTCTATATTGGCTATCACTACTTCATCACCGCTGATGGCAAGGTGACGAGGGGACGCGCAGACACAGACATCGGGGCGCACACCAAAGAGCAATCAATGAACTACAAGAGCATTGGCATCTGCTTGGCTGGGAACTTTGACGGTGAGTACCCGTCAGATGCGCAGATTGTGAACTTGAAATCACTACTCCATGACCTTGCGGCGCGGTATAATATAGGTGCAGACAGGATTGTGCCGCACCGTAAATATGCGCCAAAATCTTGCTATGGTTCACGGCTTTCTGACGATTGGGCGAGGCGACTTGTGACTGACACGAACTGGCAGTCATTGCTCAACAACCCGCCGTCAGCGCAGCCGCAAGCCATGCCAGACAAGGTTCAAACGGCAAAAGCACAGTTGCTGGAAGCGCAAACCCTCATTTCTAACGTCATCAACAATCTATGAGCAAAAGCATTTTCACAAGCAAGTTGGCATGGCTAGGAGTTGTGACCTTCTTGCTTGGCGGCTTGGAAGCCGTCAAAGATGTTGTGCCGCCCGATGTGCTGCCGATCATCGTGTCAGCAATCGGTGTCCTCACCATCCTTTTGCGCCTTGTGACAAACACAGGCGTGAACTTGACATTGCCGCTTCGCCGTGGTAATGAAACAGAGTAAATGTTGAAAAATCGTCAACTTGCGGCTTGCGCAGCCCTTGTCATTTTCTTTGCTGGTGCAGCGATCTTTCAGATCATGCGCAGCATTGAAGAACTTGAGGCAATGGCAAACCGTCCGCCACTTGTCCTGACCAAAACAGAACGAGTGGAAGTCATCAAAGAAGTGCCTGTCGCCTGCAACACGGGCTTTCAAGCATACTACGAGCAACGCACGCGATACTACGCCACAAAGTACGGGGTTGAGCCGAACTTCATGGTGTCCGTTGTGCGATGCGAGAGTGGCTTCAGACCGTGGGCTGTCGGGAAGGCGGGCGAAATAGGGCTGCCGCAGTTCATGCGCGGCACGTTCTATGGCTTCGCAAAACAATACGGATTGGAAGGATATGACATACAAAATCCTGAACACGCACTGGACTTGATGGCGCGGATGTTTGCCGATGGCTACTCATACCATTGGACGTGTGCAAAAACGCAGCGACCCTATGAGTGGGTTGAAGCACTGCAACCGCTGCAATAGCGACATCAGTGCAGGAAGGGGCGCGGGAAACCGCGCCTTTTTCTTTGCACTCATTTTGTCAGATTGACCTTATGTATCAACGCCCGCAGATGCGTTCGTGCATTGAACCACAATGCTTTTTGGTTCATTTTTGATGACTTTTTGCCATTTTTTGTGACAAAAAGCGTTGTCGTTCAAGGGCTGGATGCCCCGTTTCGTCAATGCCTGCTTGACAGCAGGGCAAATGTATGATATACTGTATGTGTGGATGAGTTGGTCGGCTCATCCAAAGAGAAAGTTTTTTGGGAAACACTATGGCTCACTTCAATGTGACCTTCAAGGTGGATATGCCCTATCCGAAAGAGTTTGAGTACCGCGCAGTGAAGGCGGGCAACCTCGGCACAGCAATCGCCCGTGCATGGCGGCTGATGCGCAAGGACTTGCCGCGCAAGCAGATCAGAGGCGCGGTTCGGGTTGTGGCAATCCGCATATAACAACATGAAAATCAAAAACAAAACCGCGTATGACACGCGGCGGTTGAGGGCTGTGCTGATTGCCTGCGCACGCGAAGTTTGGAAGCGAGAAGGTTCGCACTATATCAAGCCAAAGAACCTTCATGTGGATGTTCACTATCATCGCGGCGCGTCATGGGTTGGCGGCTATGCGTGGTACAACTCAAGCAGCATTGTTTTGAAGTTGCCGCGCCCGACCCGACTTTACCGATACAAAGAACCTTTGGCTTTTGAACGCAATGTTGCCGATGTGTTCATCCACGAACTCGGTCATTGCCTCGGCATCAAAGGGCACAGAAACGGCAGGCACGACACGCATGAGCATCTATATCAGGACTGGATTGCTGCGGCGGTGTTTGAGCCGATTGGCTTGGCAGAAGTCAGGCAGAAGCCGAAGCCCGACCTGCGGACGCAGCGATACGAACACGCCAAGCGCACGGCTGAAAAGCATCAGCGCAACCTCAACCGTACAAAAACACTGCTCAAGAAGTGGCAGCGCAGGGTTCGCTACTATGAGCGCACCATGCAGGGCACTTGACAGTCACTTGACAGCCATGATATGCTGGCAAAATGAGGCAACCACTTCAAGGTCGGGCGCAAGAAGTTTGGGCATATCTTCTTGGCTATTTTGAGGACAACAACTTCATGCCTACCCTTCAGGAAATCGGTGACAGGTTTGGCAAGAGCCGCCAGTGGGCGGATCAGGTCGTTGCTGAACTTGAACGTCAGGGACATATAAAAACAGACCCGCGCAAACTGCGCGGCATAACTATTGCCCCGAAATGAACGAAAAAATCCGCGCATAAGCACGGACTTTTCGGTGTTTTGGGAAACATTATGTCAGAAAGTCAAAAAAGACCTTCCGCTGCCATCGTACCGAAGCCAGCGGAAGCCGTCAACCCCGAAGCCGAACACAGCAGAGCAATGCTGTCACGGCTTGAGGGCGACCCCGAAAAAGTGCTTGCGTTTGCGCAGCAAGCATCAAGGGCACTGGTCACAGTGATCAGCCAAAAACCGCGCAAGGTCGTGATCAACGGCGAACAATATCTTGAGTTTGAGGATTGGCAGACAGTTGCACGTTTCTACGGCGTGACTGTCGGCACAGAGTGGACGCGACCACTCAAAGATGCCGAGGGCAAAACCATCGGCTACGAAGCCAAAGCAAACGCGCTGCGGCAAGGCGAGTTGATCAGTTCGGCTGAAGCGGCTTGCTTCCGCGATGAACCGAACTGGCAAAACAAGGCAGAGTTCCAACTGCGGTCAATGGCGCAGACCCGTGCGTGCGCCAAAGCCCTGCGCAACGTGCTTGCGTGGGTTGTTGTGCTTGCTGGCTATAAAGCAACGCCAGCAGAGGAAATGGAAGGCATCGCGCCGAACCAACAGCAGGGCAATCAAGTTGATACGCGACCCGCAACGCCGAAACAGATGCAGTTCATCAAGAACCTTTGCAAGCAAAAGAACGTGACCAGTATTGAAAATGAAGTGGGTGTGAAGGTCGGCAACCCGCTTCAACCGACAGTGACTGAAGCAAAAAGGATCATTGATGCGCTGCTCAACTATCAACCGCCTGCCGATGGTCAGGTTGTTGAGGAAGATGAGCCGCCACAAGATGACTATGACCAAAATGACTACGGCGCAGATCAACAGGATCGCTGATACCGTCCTGCAACTCAAAAAGAAATCCGATGCTCTTGCTGACAAAAAGGGCAAGATTGATGTGCAACTTGAGGATGCCCGTGCGCAGATGCTGAACGCACTCAAAGAAACCGAGTTGCAGGGCATCAAACGAGGCGATCACCGCATACAGATCAACAAACGCTGGCAGGTTCGGATATGGAACGATGAGAAAGTTGTTGCCGAGATCAGACGGCTGAAACTCAAACACGCGCTTGAGGAAAGGATCACACCCTATTTCCGCAGCAGCATTGCACCCGATCTTGCAAAAAAGGGCGTGACACTGGACGGCATGGAAGTCACACAGACCGAAATGCTGGTTGTTTCAAAGGGCGAGCCGTATGTGCCGAAAGATGGGCGATACCCGCGAAGTTTCAGCAAGGCGAGCGTCAAGAGGATGTTGTCAGAGTGATATGGAAAAGTGCCATCAGTGCAACAGAAAGTTCCCGTCACACTTGATTGCGCCGATGATGATTGATAGCAGCACGTTCATGGCGTGCCCTATATGCGCACTGGCAATCAGGAACGAAATGCACGGGCTTCCGCCCGACACGCCGTTTCAGGGCGAGATTGCTGGTGCAATGTACCATGAGGCAGTTGAGTTTTTGAAACCAAAGGTCGGCAAAAAATAACTTCATCAAAAATATGAAAATCACAATGATCAATGGCAATGTTGCAGCCATCGCAGAAACAGTCAGCGATGTGGAAACAATCATTGCAATCAAGAACAGCAACGGGATGCGGCAGATTGAAGTTTTCAATCGCCGCAAGAACCGAAAATGTCAGAAATGTGCGCAATGGTTCATCGGCAACATCGGGCTTGCCCGCCATCTTGCAGTCACGCATGAGATCAAAGGCGGACTGGCAACCTTCAAGAACGGCGGCGTGCCAAAGAAAGCCAAAAGAAACTGGCAGAAAAAAGAGTGCGCACAATGCGGGAAAATACTTGTGAGTGCTGGCGCATTGAACTTTCACCGATACACGGCGCACGGAAAAAAGCGAGAACTGGTAGGGGCGGCATCATAGCCGCCTTTGCCTTTTCCACACGTTATGCACTTTTGTGGATTGCTTTGCACCTTGACCGATATTTTGGGGCGGCGTATCCTGCGAACAATGGGAAACATCCTGAAAAACTCGCAGTGAACACCAGACCGCATCGCGTGGCTGGCTTTTTGTTTTCCTGAAAAACTCAAACACGATGACAACAGACGGGCAACGTCTTGCGACTGACGACCCGAAAAACCTGCACGGTTGACCTGTGAAGTGCTGTGCGGGAAGGGCATGATACAAAGGCGGCAGCCACACTGTGCATTTCACCATGCCTGCATAGTGCTGCTTCACAGGTTCGCTACCGATTTTTCGTTGTCAGGATGTTTGAGAAAATAGTGTTTCATTTCTTTGGCTCAAAAAAGCCAAAAGGTCGCCCGTTCAACTCGCTTCGCTCGTTGATTGCTTCGCAATCATGTTTTCAAAATCTTATACTAAAACGAACCGAAACTTTGAAATAAGAAATACAATCTTGGCAAACGTCAAGAGTTGTCGGGCGTGCAGAAATGAAAGAAATCTTGTTGTTCACCATCTTCGGTATCCGAAGTTTGGTGATGAGGAACGCGATGATGTGACGCTTCTTTGTTCTGATTGTCACAATATGCTTCATTATTTCGTGAAAGGAAGTGATCCCGACTTGGCAAGATTGACAAAACTATTTTTGGCTGGAAATCTGCGAAAGGCGTTGATCAAAAAACAAAAAATGAAAAGAAACCATGAACGATCCAAAATGTAAAGGTCAAAAGTTCGGACATGATTTTGCGATTGCGGGCGGCGAGTGCCAAAACGGGTGTGGCATCACGCAGGTTGAGTTGAGCAATCCGAAGCCAAAGCCGATTGCAATGCCTCGCCCTGAACCGAAACCGATGCCAAAAGGCGTACACACGGAACTTCACGACATTGCGTTCAAACTTTGGGAGTATTATGAGAGAAAGGAAAAGTTTGGTTTGTTTCTTGGGTTGATCCGAAGCCGCGGCAAGCAATGGGGATATGCGCGGCTTTCCGAGATTGCCGACTTCAAGCGGCGCGGTCAAAAGTACCCGATCCAGTTTTTGATGAGCAAAAAAACATGAACAAACCAACATACAAAATGCTGCTATGCCCGCAGTGCAAGCGTGAGTGGTGCAGTGATTGCGAGCAGTCGGAAGCAATCAAACGGCGCGGCATCTGCATCAGTTGCCTTCTTGAGAACAAAAAGAAGGTGGATATAGCCAAGTTTGTCACCGATGCAAGCAAACAATGCTTTGCCAAGCACAAACATCCGCAGACGGTCAGAAAAGCGGTAAAATGAGGGGGCGGCGGGTTCAGGTGTAGGTTTGACCCTGATTGTCGGCGCAGTCAGGCGTTCCTTATCCGAAACTGACGCAAGTGAGTGAACAGCCCGCCGCATCACTTGACGAAAAACATGACAAGAGTGAAAATGAAATCACAAGAGGGGCGGACGGCAACATTGCTGTGCCCTGTTTGCAAAAAGAACGAACGCTGCGCCATCACGGAACTTCAAAAAGACGGCAACCTTGTGCTGCGTGAACAATATGCTTGCGGCACAGTTGTATGGTGGCAGCGCAAAATCACCTATGCCGAAACTTCGCGCAGCATCAAAACCTGATCGCGCCTTCCAACTTCACAGAGAAATCGTTGAGATCGGAAAAATCACCGAGCAGTTGCACTACTTTGAGATTGCGCGGCGATTGTACGAAATCAAAGCAAACGGACTTTTCAAAACGCTTCAGTATGCGAGTTTCAATGCTTACTTGCACGACAATGAGTTGCCCTTTCCTGCGACAGTCGGGCACGCGCTTGTAAAGATGCACGAACAGTTGGTTGTGAAGGCGAAGGTTGGCGAAAAGTCGTTGCGCGAGATCGGGCACACGAAGGCAACAGTGATTGCGCGGGCAGCAGAGGGGCGGGAACTGACGCAGAAAAAAGTCAAAGACCTTGTTGCAGAAGCGAAGGTGCATAGCGTCCCGACCTTCCGAAGCAGAGTGCGCGAGGAAATCACAGGCATCCCGTATGAGAAATGCGAGCATGAAAAAGACAGGATGTTTCTGCGATGCCCTGACTGCGGGCGCATCCGATACATTGACCCGACAACCATGAAACCGATGCAAGCATGATTTTCAATGATGCAAAATGGCACGTCACGAAAGTGCGTCAAGCGTGGCGAGATATTGCCAAGCAAGAAGCCCCGAAGTATGCGGAAAACTATGGCTTCAATACGCACGCAGACCTGCCGAACCGCGATGAAGTAGGCATCATAGGGCGTGAGATTGTGCGGGAGTGGGTTGAAGCAAAGAAACTACGCGCAGAGTTCAGTGGCTTTGTCCCGCAACAATATGGCGACTTCGGCGATCTGATCATTGACGGCTTGAAGTGCGACATCAAGACGCGCTACAAAAACAGGGAAAACGCAAAGTTCTTTCTATACGGTGATGCTGCGCGGGTGTATGATCACCATATAGGCAAGCCAATGGATGTGTATATTTTTTGCGGTTGGCTTGAGAACGTGCAGGTGGGCGTGATCTTTGGCTGGTGTACGCGCAACTATTTCCTCAATCGTTCCTATGCCGTGCCAAAGGGCGAGATTGTCAGGGGCTATCCAGTGCGCAGCGCATATCACGAACTTGAACTGGCGCGGCTCAATCAGATTGAGGACTTCAGCGCAGAAAATATCGCTTGGCTCATGCAGCATGAGGGTGCTATAATAACGAGAGAAACATGACGAACTTCACAGAAAAAATGATCAAGCCGCCGATCAAAATGTGTGAACTCGCCTGCGGCGAGTGCGGACGATGGGCTTTGGTTCAAAAAGACAAACCAATCGCTTTGATTGAGTGCCCGTGTGGTGATGAGTTGGCTGAAAACGGTGATGTTGTCATCACTGCTGGACATGAAAGCGACAATGAACCCGCGCCCGAAGATCACGGACTTGCGCATGAAGGCGATCATGTTGCGCATCTGATACTGCGCGAGATATTGCGTGAAATGCAGAAAAACACGCGCTTCACTGGTGGCAGTTTCGTTGTTGCTGGTGTGGCACTCGCAATCGCAATCCTTGCCATTTTTCTATGAAATGTAAAATCTGCGGGAAAATAGCCACAAGAAGTTCTCGTTATGGAGTGTTTTGTGAAAAACACTGGCGAGAACAAGGGATGGATGGAACTTCAGTAGAAGAAAGTGTGCGTCACGCAAACTACGAAGTCCGAGGCAACTACGACTAACCCCCATGCTTTATGAGCCATTTTTCAAACAAGTTTCATCAAACGGACAACTGCGTTTTTGTGAGCCAGTATTTTTGCGACAACTGCGAGGGCGGCTTCCTCACGGACTACAAGGGCGCAGTCAAGAAATGCCCCTCATGCGGCAAAACTCTTGAAGCACAGACCCCGCTGGTGATCGCAAGAACCGAGTGCAAACATGATGCAAACTTGATCGGGCATGAGTATCGCGGCGTATGAGCCAGTGCGAAAGTTGTGCAGGCATAGCGAACATCAAGCACTGTTCGGGGTGCGGAAAGAAACTGCCTATTGATGACAAGTTGGTTCAGTGCGTTGCGTGCGGCTCACGCCTGCTGCACAAAATCGCCTTCAAGAACCATGTCAGGATGAAAGCGCAGCATGAGATTTTCACAGACGACAAAGACCAGCCACACGTTTCGCTATATCTTCAACTCAAAAATCTTCAATGAGTGGACTGACCAGCAAAAGGAAAGGCGATGACTATGAACGCGACTTGGCGCGGCGGCTGTCAAAAAGGTTCGGCATCAAACTGATGCGCACACCATTGTCGGGCGGGTTGAAGTTCAGTTTTTCGGGCGACTTGATGCGCAAAGACATCGGTGGCAAGAGAAGTATTTTTGATTGGTTTGTTCCTGACGGGAAGCGGCGTGCAAAGTTCAGCAGGGAACTGTTTGCAGACCTTGATGACCTTCGCACGGAACTTCGCCGCAATGTGTCGCGGGAAACGGTTGCATTGCATATTTGGCGGTTTGACAACGATCCGAACGAGTACGCAGTGATGAACTTTGAAGATTTTGTCGGTTTCCTCAAGCGCATTGAACCGATGATCACACATGAACAATGAACAAAACAACCTCAACGGCGACAGCGTTCGCATGATGGTGCTGGATGTGGATTTTCACCCGCATGAAGCGGTTTTTGTGATGAAGTTCAACCCCGAAATGATGGCACAGGTTCAGAAGTTGTTGATTGAGTGGGGCGAGAAAAATGGCACGCTTGTGCTTTTCACGCCTCGCCAAAAACTATGACAAACCCTTTTCAGTGGTTCATCAACAGGCAGATTGTCAGGATAGGGCGCACGCCAACGCTCGGAAAAATCCAACGGCAACTTGACTTGCTTGCTTCAAAAAAGTTGGCTCGCAATATAGCACCGATGCCCGATGATGATGCTGCCGCGGCATTGCTCAAGGCGATTGACATTTCTAACATACAGTTTGTCGCACATTGCTTGAACTGGATTTTGGGGCGAACCACAGAGCCACCAGTGACATTTCTTTTGGAAACAATCAAGGGGCGCAAGAAAAAGAAGCAAACGGACTTGCGACTTGCATTGCAGCAAAAACTTTCCGAAAATGCGATAGGCAGGGATTTTCTTGTGGGCTTGATGCCCGTGGTCGGCAAGAAATGTGACTGCCCGTGCAAACATAAGCAATCAAAATCTATGGGCGAGGACGAACTTCAGAACCAGCCGCCCGCTGATGGTGAAGGTGAAGGCGCAGCCAATGGTGAGAACACCGACAACGGTGAGAACACCGAGGGCGGCGAGGGCACTGACACTGGAAGCGAAGGCGGTGAAGGAACGGGCGAGTAGCCCGCACAAGCCAGTGCCCCGAAGGTGCTGGCTTTCAGTTTCAACTTCAAAAAATATGAAAAACAAAATCATCACAGTCGTGTCTACGCTATTTTTTGTTATGGGGCTGATTTTTTTCTTTGATTGGATCACCACAAAGATAGCATCAAGAGTTGCTGAAGAACCAAACTGTTGGGAAGAAAAAATCGCAGGGTTCAACGAACAAACGGGAAATCACGCTTGGTACAGCGACAACTTTGACTGCAAGGACTTCAAAACTTGTCCTGACTGCAAGCCGTTTGGCGATCTATGAGCAAGATTTGGCACTACGCCGAGAAGTTCTTTGTTGGTGCAGGGATCGTGTTCACGTTCCTGTGCATCAAGTGGCTCATCGGACGGTGAACCAATATGACAAAGTTCAGGCGAAAAGGGCGGCGGCGTATCAAAAAGAACTCTGCCGAGGCAAAATGGAACTTGAGCGTTGCCATCAAGAGTTTCTATCGCAGCAGAAAAAAGAAATGCCATTGTTCCGATGCAGAAAATGCGGCATAGTTGAGAACACAGCACTGACGCTTTGTTCATGGATGCAGCCCGAAAATCCTCTTTGCTCATATTGCTGCCCGAAGCAAAAGAAGTGGCACGGACGCTTTTCGCGCACACAAGAAATGCCCGAAGGCGAACGTGACCATTTTGCAAACCATGCCAAAAGCAAGAACCATAGTTGTTGAAAAAGAACTACTAACACAAGAACAAGAGAGGTTTGAGAAGGAGTGTGTTTATTATGATGGTAAAAAAGGAAAAGTATATGCTGATGTCGCAAAATCCTTCCTCTCCGAAAGCAACCAACGCATAGCAGAAGCCACAAGGAAAGAGGCGTTGGGGGAAGTTTTAGAGAGGATTGAGGGGATGAAAATTGACCCGCCCTATCCAAATGCGAGCAATAATTATGCCAAAGAAGTTGATGAAGAAGATAAAATCTACAACCAAGCCCTTGACGACCTCAAATCCTCTCTCCTTATGTGATATAGTGAAGTTGAAATCACAACAATCGCTTATTTTGACCAATACTTATGCCAAACAAAACCAAAGCAGAAAAAGCGGCGTTGCTTGAGGAAGTGACGGGTTGGGTGATGCTTGGCATTGATGAACCGTATCAGATGATGCAACTTGTTCCGACACTTGGGAACAACGTGACGGCAAAGAAGTATATCGCGCTTGCCAAGCCGAAAATCGCAGCGATGCTCAAGTCAGAGGACAAGGTGAAGATTTTGGAACGGCAGCAAAGCAGCATCAGGCGCATCCGCGAACTGGCAATCCAAAAGATGAAAAATGCAGACAATGACAATGCGTATGTTGGCGCACTCAACACGTTCATCAGGATGCTTGAGTTTGAAGCAAACCTGCTCGGCTTGGAAGCACCAAGTGAACTGTTGGTTGGAAGCAAGGACGATCAGGGCGAAAACCTTGCAGACATCTTGAAAGCATTGCCCGAAAAAGATGCCAAAGCAGTCATCAAAAAACTCAACGAAGGAAGGCGCAAACTTTCTTCCGCATAACATCCGCTGGCAATACGACCTCAAGGCGTTCATTGAGGAGGTTTTGTACCCTGCCGATCACCAAGCACTTGAACATGGTTGGCGGCTCGGCAAACTGCATGATGAGTGGAACGATCTTGTTGCTTTCCCGCGCTTGCGCATCCTTGCGCCGCGCGACCACTTGAAAACCTATTTTTTCAGTACGGCATATCCATTGCAGCGCATCCGTTTCAAGCCAATGGATGAAATCTACATCTTCAGCAAAACGGACAAGCAGGCAGTGAAGTTGCTGGACAATATCAAAAGAACAGTCAGGCAAACGCCCTACCTGCGCCCGTTGTCAAAAGGCGCGGGCGTTGATTTTTGGAACAAAACAGAAATGCGTTGCAGCAATGGTGCAACAATCTATGCGCAGGGTTTTTGGTCAGCAGTACGAGGCGCACACCCGAAGTTGATCATTTTGGACGATGTGATTGACAGCCAAGTTGTGTATAGCGATGAGCAGAACACAAAATCCATTGAGCGTTTCCTTGCAGACATCCTGCCGATGGCTGAACCCGACACAAAGATTTTCCTGATCGGGACATTGCAGCGCGAAGATGATCTGTACCACTCGCTGCATCCCGAACAGTATATTTTGAAAACCTATGATGCGATTGTGGATGAAGCAAAGAAGCGCACACTCTTTCCTGAAAAGTGGTCATGGGAAAAACTTGAGGAACGCCGCCGCGAGATCAGCCACAGTTTCGGCGACAAGTTTTTCCTCAAAGAGTACCGCAACGTGGCAGTGAACCTGCTCGGCGAAATCATCAAGCCCGATTGGTTGCAGTATTTTGACCGCAACGAGGAAATGCCCGAAGGCATTGATTATACAGGATGGGACTTGTCAGTTGGGAAAAAGCCAGACAAGGGCGACTGGACTGCTGTGTGCAACTTTCGCCGTGACAAGCAGGGCAATGATTGGATTTTCAACGTGAACCGATGGCGCATTGACTTTCCGACACGACTGAAAAAGATTGTTGAAAACTATCAGGCATATCCACAGACCAAACGCATCGCCATTGAGGACAACACGTTTCAGAGCGATACGGTGCAACTTTTGATCAAGGAAACGCCAATGCCGATCAAGGGGATCAAGACAACGCAGAACAAAGTTGAGAAGTTCAATGTTGAACTTGCCCCGCCGTTTGAGAACCGCAAGGTGTATATCCGACGCGACCTCAAAGAGTTTGTGCAGGAACTGCTTGCCCTGCCTCGCGGGAAATACGATGACATGGCAGATGCTTTCTGCATTGCGCGGTCAGGGATCGTTCCACAGGGCGAACCCCGCATCCGCTGGATATAGTGTTGACGACCTCACTTGTGGTACAATACTTGGTGACATCCCTTTCCGACCATAAAACATGGCGAAACAATCTTTTTTGCAGCGGATGATTGGGGGCGCAAAACAAAAAGCGCACCTCAACTTCGGTACTATTTTTGGCGGACTTGTGCCGCCCGAACAAACAACCCTCGCGCGATTGCAGGCATACGAACACTGGACGTTTTCTTGTGTGACCGCTATCAGCGAGGCGTTCAGCGCAATCAACCTGCGCCTTTTTCAGATGAAAAATGGCGACATGATGGAACAGCAAGAGCATGAAGTTCTTGATCTGCTTTTCCGCGTCAATCCGTTTCAAAGCAAGGCGGATTTTTTGCAGTTGTATGCGACCTATATGGAACTTGCGGGCGAGGCGTTCATCTATCTTGAGCGCGGCAAGGAAAATCCGCAGCCGATTGATCCAATCAAAGAGTTGTGGCTTTTGCGCCCCGACTTGGTTGAGATCGTTCCCGATCCCGTGAACTTCATCAAGGGCTACACGTTCAGGGCATCGGCAAAAATCGTTCCGCTTCAGACGCACGAAGTCATCCATGTGAAATATCCGAACCCGATCAATCCCTATCGCGGCTACTCGCCAGTGCAGGCAGCGGGATTGGCGATTGACACGTTCAAGTTTTCAAGCAGATGGAACAGGGCATTTTTCTTCAACTCGGCAATGGTATCGGCTGTGCTTCAGGCAGATGGCGAACTGAACGATGAACAGTATCGCCGTTTGAAGTCAGAGTGGAACAGTGAGTATCAGGGCATTGACAATGCGCACCGCACCGCAATCCTTGAACATGGCATTGAGTTCAAGCCGATGCAGATGACCAACCGCGACATGGAGTTTGCAAAGCAAAAAGAAATGACCCGCGATGAGATTTTGGGTGCGTTCCGCGTTCCGCGTTCAGTCATCGGCATCACTGATGACGTGAACCGTGCCAACGCAGAGGCAACGCAGTTGGTGTTCATGCGCGATGTGATCAAACCGAAAATGACGCGCTATGTTGACACGCTCAATGAGTTTCTTGTGCCACTGTTCGGCGACGATCTGATTTTGGATTTTGATGACCCGACACCCGACAACCGAGATCAGACCGTCAGTGAGTACGTTCAGGGACACAATCGCTGGCTATCCACAAACGAAATCCGCAATCTTGAGGGCTTGCCGCCAGTTCGCGGTGGCGATGCAATCTTTCAGTCAATCGCGCTTTTGCCGCTTGGATCACCAGTACCTGAACCAACAGATGAGGAAACAGGTGACGAGGAAGTGCAGGCAAGCATGGTTCGCATGGAAGCCCCGCCAGCAGAGGACAGCAAAGGAAAAGCACGCAGCGAACGCCTCAAGGCGAAACTCATGGCTGGCAACAAACGGCTCAAGATGCGCGAAGCGATCCGCCGCAAGGTTGAGTTGATAGTGGAAAAGAGGCGCGTTGAAATCACAGAGGAACAAGTGCAGAACGAACAGGTTGTTGGTTTGATCAATGAAAAGGCGCAGTTGGAAACCCGCGTTGAGTTTGCCGAGGCATTGAACCAGCAAAAAGATCAGGCGATTGCCGAACTGACGAAAGAAAAAGAGGAAGCAGAGCGCATCGCATCCGAAGCCCTCAACCTCAATGACACAGAAAACGGAACAACTGAAAAAGACGCTTGAGCAGCGGCAGCAAGAAAAAAGGGACAAGGCAGTTGCCGAACTTCAAGCCGCAAAGATAGCCGTGCAGTTGGCAGGGTTCTTTGATACGCTCGGCAACATCCTGATTGACCTGAAAAGGAAATCGGGCGACTTGGAAGCGGCAATCAAAGCATTGCCGCCCGTTGTATTTCCAAAGACGCAAAAAGTGAACGGTGAAGTTGAAATCACAAACTTGCCTCATGTGCAGCCCGTGCAGGTGACGAACCCGCCCGATGGCAAAGTTGAAGTAGTCAATCAGATTGATCTTGAACCGTTGCGTGACGATCTGAACGAAGTTTTGACCATGCTGGACAACGTGATCACGCAGAACGATGACGTGAACAGCAACAGGTTCTTTGAACTGCGCGATTTTCTGAAGGGGCTGGCGTTGGTTATTTCAAAGCAGGATCAGAGCATTTTGGAAGCCCTGAAGCCCTTGCAGTTTCTATCGGACAAGCCGACCAAACCGATTGCAGTCCGCCTTTCAGACGGCGAGAAGTGGATGCGCCAGTTGGTCGCAGTTGTGCGGCAGATGGAACAGCAGGTCGTGACTGCTGGCGGCGCACTCGGCGCAACAATCACTGGATCAGGGCTTGCAACAGAAGCAACGCTGGCACAGGTGCGCGATGCAGTGGATGGGCTTGAGGGCTTCACAGACGGCATTGAAGCATTGCTCGCGGCTATCCGTGACAATGCAGATCAACTTGAGGGTTTCACCGATGGGCTTGAAGGATTGCTGACCACAATCCGTGACAACGCAGATACAGTTGAAGCAAAACTGCAATCAATCATTGACAACACTGACGGGCTTGAAGGGTTCACGGATGGGATTGAAGGTTTGCTCACGCAGATCAGGGATTTTGTTGATACGCTTGAAAACCTTGTTGCACTCATCAGCGCATACGGAACTTTCACAACGAACGCGCTCAACGTGCAAAGCCAAAGCATTGAGGCAAAACTGCAAACTATCATCAACAGTTTGAGCCAAGTCAATGAGGACTTGTGGCAAAAAGAAACTTTCAATGGCAAAGGTTTCGCAATCGCCACTGGTATCATGGTGATTGCTTCTTCTTTGGAAACTGACTTTGTGCTTTTCCGAAACACTACTGGTTCGGGAAAGTTGGTGCGCATCAAAGAGTTCTTATTGACGCTTGCAGAAACGGGTGGTTCAACTGCCACTGTCAGGTTCTACCGAAACCCGACAATCGTTTCTGTTGGAACGGCATTGACCGTTTCAAAGGTCAGACCGAGCCAAACACAAACAACGGCTGTCAATGTCTATACTCTGCCAGTCATAAGCGCAAGAGGTTCTCTGATACAGGAAATACGCTTGAACGGCGGGCAAACTTTCACACGCGACACAAACCTTGCCCGATACGTTGAAGATGGAAAAGATTTGCTCATCACTTTTGACAGTAGTGGAAACAACAAGTCCTTCGGGCTTACTGGCGCGTGGCTTGAAGTATAATAAAAATATGTACCTCTACAAAACAACAATCTTCCGCGATACAACAGACGTGATTGGCATTGACGTTGCGCAAAATGATGCCGACAAAAGCGACTTTGAAACAAACTACAAAGCAAGCACAGTTCTTGTTGATGAGGTCATCATTGCGGAAACAACTTTTTTGACTGAACTGACATACGCGGCTTTCAAGTCAAAAGTCGCATTATGGTCAGACGTGAAGCGTATTGAAAATGCGAAAAAATACATTTTGCATATTTTGAGTTCAACATCCCTATGAGCAGAGTGATACACAAAGTCGTTGAAATATCCTTGTTGACGACTGCGGCGCAAATAGAAAATGCGTTGAACAATCAAAGCGCAAGCGGATGGTTTTTGGTCATGGTTTTCAATCTTGGCACAAAGACCTTCGTGGTGATGAAAAAGGAAATCCTATGATCCGCATTGTCAAACAAAATCGCATCACTGGCGATCTGCGCACGGCAACATATTTTGAACACTGGAAAGCGAACGACAGGATGGCGGCACGCTATCGCCGCACGCTCAATGCAATGTTTGATGAGCAAAAGAAAATCATCATCGGGCGTTTGCCATTGCTCAAAGGTGTGAAGTTCCTCGCAGTCGGGGATGAGATTTTGGAAAAAACAATCGGTGACGTGTTGCGGAACTTCAAGCCCGAACAGACCCGCGTGTTTGTTGGAGTTGAGAAACCCTTTTTGCTTCAAACATTGAAGCAGACAGCGCGGCAGATTTTCGCGCTCACGGGTGATGACATTGATGTGTTTGATCTGCAAAAGCGGCGCATCACCAACTATCTTGAACGACAGAGTTTGACCGCATCAAAGAGCGTGACCGACACAACCGTTGACGATGTGAGGCGACAACTTTCTGAAGGTGTCAAGAACAACGAAAGCATCCCCGAAATCCAAAACCGTATTGAAAAGTATTTTGATGAAAGCGCGAAGTTCAGGGCTGAAGCCATCGCCCGCACCGAGATTGGCAACGCGGCAGGTTTTGGTCAGCAAGAGGCGTATATGCAAAGCGAAGTGGTTGAAAAGAAAGAGTGGGTGGCAACGCTTGATGACCGAGTGCGGGACGACCATGCCGATGCTGATGGTCAGATAGTGAGCAAGAACCAGCCCTTTGACGTAGGCGGCGATGACATGATGTTCCCGCGGGATGGCTCGCGTGGGGCTTCCGTGGATCAGATTGTCAACTGCCGTTGCACTACTGTGCCAGTGTTGTGATATACTGAAGATGTTGACACTATTTTGTGATACAATGAAAACATAAGCCCTCAACCCTCAATCCCTTTCCCGACCAACAAGTTGAAATGAGCAAACAATATCTTCGCGGATTTGTCACAAAAATCAATGATGAGGACTTCACCCTTGAAGTCGCAATAGCATCTGACGGATCAAAGGATCGTCAAGGTGAAATCATTGACCCGAACGGATGGGGGCTTGAGAACTTCAAGCGAAATCCCGTGCTGCAATGGGCGCATGACTACCGAACCGTGCCTATTGGAAAAGTTGAGGAAATCAAAGTTGTGGATGGACGGCTTTTGTTCCGCCCTCGTTTTGCTGCGCATATTGATGAGTTTGCAGCAAAGGTGTGGCAGATGTTCAAAGAGGGCTACCTCAACGCTTTCAGCGTTGGCTTCCAGCCGATTGAAGCAAAGAAGGGCGATACCTACCCGAAAGTTGAACTGCTTGAGATCAGCGCAGTGCCAGTTCCCGCAAACCCGAACGCGCTTGTGATGGCGCGTGAACTTGGCTTGCTTCCGAAATCGCAACACGATGGTGTTTGCGATCCCGAAAGCCCCGACTATGATCCCGACAAGTGCGCAGAAATGCGTGCAGAAAAAGTTGAACCCGAAGTGATTGGTGAGCGCATCCATGTGCGCGTTCGCAACCCGAACCTTTTTGTTGATGACAGTTTCCGCACGATTGATATTTCGGCAGAGCAAGGCATCCAAGCAGTCATCGGGAAACTCACAAGCGATCCTGATGGCTCAACGGTCATCCAAAAGTATCTTTTTGATGTTGAGAAATGGACGGTTGAGGAAGCCGTTGCATGGGTTGAGAAAAATGAACCCGACTTTGAGCGCGGCATGAAAACCGTTGTGGACTTTGAGGCGACACCGACCCTTCCCGAAGGGATTGATTGGGATGCAGATGCAGCAGAAACGCGCATCCGCGCATGGGCTGGCGGCGAGGACATTGATTTTGACAAGTATGCACGCGGCTTCGCATGGTTTGACGGCGAAAATCCCGAACTGCTCGGATCATACAAACTGCCGCACCACGATGTGCGTGAAGGCGAACTGAAAACGCACTGGCGCGGCGTGACATCTTCAATGGCTGTGTTGCTCGGCTCAAGAGGCGGCGTTGACATCCCCGATGATGACAAGCGGCGCGTGTATAGCCACTTGGCTCGGCACTATGAGCAATATGATACAGAGCCGCCAGAGTTTGTGCTTCGCTACACAGAAGATGAACTGAAAAAGATTGCAAACGGTGAGAAGTTGGAACGCAAAGCAATCCACGGTCACGTCACAGATGTTTTCGCAATGCTGCGGGAACGATTTGATGAAGGCATTGCCGTGGTGATCAATCTGCTCACGGATCATCTGCGGGATGATGCGAACGCATGGGCTGACAGTTTCCGAACAGTGATGAGTGAAGCAGAAAGCGCATTGCATGAAGCGGCTGATGAGATCAGCGGCGGTGAAACAAGCATGAAGGAAGGGCGCGTGTTGTCGGCACGCACCACAGCGTCAATCCACTCCGCGATTGAGGGGATGGCGCAAGCCACAGATGCCTTGCAGGACTTGCTGAAAAACGCGAGTGCCAAAAAGGACAATGATGGCTCAAACACTGCGGTGTCGGTTGAGGATGCTGCGCAAAGTGCAGAACGTGTTTTGCGCATCGTGCAGCGTTCAACAAAGCAGGCGGTTCAGCAGTTGGAAAAGGCGAACCGTGTCATCAAAATCGCAACAAAGAAAGGAGTTGAAACAAAATGAGCAACAAACCTGAAGAAATGACCCTGACACCTGACGATCTTGCTGCTGTAATCAGCAAAGCAGTTGCCGAACAACTTGATGCGGCACTTCCGAAGTTTGAGGAAGCATCGCGCAAGGCAATCCATGCAGGCGCGCCCGATGAGGACATCAACGCTTTGCAAGGGGTTGAAAAGGCAGCCCGCTGGTTGAAAGCACTTGGTCAAGGGGACTTGGTGACAGTCAAAGCACTGTCCGAGGGCGTGGGTGCTGACGGTGGTTTCATCGTGCCAACAGAGTTTCGTGCAATCGTCACGGAAAAACTCTACAAGCAAGCGGTGATCCGCCCGAACGCGCAGGTGATCCCGATGACGCGCAACAAACTGGAAGTTCCAGTTGAGGGCGCATCAGTCACTGCAACGTGGACTGCGGAAAACGCAGCGGCAACCGAAAGCAATCCTACGTTCGCGCAGGTCGTTCTTGATACCAACAAACTCACTGGCTTGTCCAAAATGAGCCGTGAACTGTTGGCTGACACACCGATTGAACTGGTCAACTATGTCGCTGGTCGCTTCGCTCGCGTTTTCGCGCAAGAGGAGGACAAGGCGTTCATGGCTGGTTCAGGCACTGGTCAGCCGAAAGGTATCAGAACCTACACGATCACTTCAACGGCACAAGCAGGTGCAAACCTCGCTGCTGATGATTTGATCAGTTTGTGGTACTCATTGCCGTCACAGTATCGCAGCAATGCGTTCTGGTTGATACACAATGATGTGATCGCAAAGGTTCGCAAACTCAAGGACAGCGAAGGTCGCTATCTTTGGACTGATGGCTTTGGTGAAGCACCAGCCACAATCCTCGGACGACCTGTTCTTGAGCAGAACGACATCCCCGTGAACTTGGGTGTAGGATCAAACGAAAGCGAAATCTTTGTGGGTGATTTGCAATACTACCTTGTCGGCGATAGGCAGACGATGGAAGTTGAGCAATCAACACAATCGGGTGACGCTTTTGAGAAGCACCAGTTGTGGGTGAAGGTTATTGAGCGACTTGACGGGCAACTTGCCCTGACAGACGCTTTCCGAAAACTCACTGGCGTGAAGTGATCCTGACTTGACACGTTGTTGTTGGTCATCTTTGCTGCCGATGTTCCAACCATCCGCAGCAAGATATGACCCGCAAGGTCATCAATCCCTCATAAAATCAAACGCTATGATCAAAAAAGTTCAGTTCACAGCGAACCATCCGCCCTATATTGAGGGTGATGTTGCTGGCTTCAATACAGAGGAAGCCGATGCCCTCATTGCTTCAGGGGTTGCGAAAGCAATCACTGGTGCGGCGAACAAGATGGTTGACGCACCGCCTGCGGCGAAAGCCAAAGGTCGCCCTCGCAAGAAATAGCCAATAGGCAATGCCCTTCAATCCAACAATCCACGCATACGCCCTGACAACGCTTGATGCGGTCAAGGCACTGCTCGGCATCACAGGATCATCAGATGATGCGGTTTTGACGCATCTGATCAATGCTGCAACTGATTGGATTGAACGGGTGACAGGGCAAAGGCGGTTCAAGCAGACCACGCACACCAACGAACTGTTTGATGGCAATGGAAGCCACAATCTTTTCACGCGGAACTATCCGAACGTGAGCATCACTTTGCTTGAAAAGCGCACAAGCCCTTCGGCTTTTGAAACCATCGCATCTGCCAAGTATTATGTTGACCCCGTGATTGGACGCATCCTTTTGGATGAAAGAACAGAACGCGGGGCTGCAAACTATCGCATCACCTATATTGCGGGATATGCCACAATCCCCACAGACCTTGAGCAGTTGTGCATCAAGTTGGTCGTTGATGAGTTCAACAGCCGCAGTGGTGGCGGCGGCATCACGCAAGAAAGTTTGGGCGAGTATAGCGTGACTTTTGCAGACACGGGCTTGCTGACAGACCCGTTCATCACCAAAACGGTGAACGCCTACAAGCGGCATCCTGTCTATTGAACCGATGATTGAGGACTACTTTGACAAAACGGCAACGGTCAAGCGGCTCACGGGAAACTTCGGCGGCGATCCCGACAAGTATGACTACCAGACCGTAGCCACGGTGAGTTGCGCTTTGCAGCAAGTATCAGCCGAGTTTGCAGCATTGGTCGGCGGCGTTTTCGGCAGGACATGGCGTATGTTCTGCGCACGCGGTTCGGACATCAAACATACTGACCGCGTGACGATTGATGGCATTGACTACACCATCAAAGGCATTGATGACCAAGCAACGGGTGTTTTCACCCCGCACTTGAGCGTTGTGCTTGTTGAGGACGCATCCTGATATGGCAAACATTGCAGTCAAGATTGAAAATATCGCAGAGTTCCGCAAAGCATTTCAACGTGCGCCCGAAGTCGTTGGTCGTGAGTTGCACCGCGCTTTTGAGAAATCCACAAGCGCAGTTCAAGCCACGGCAAAACGACTTGTGCCCGTTGATAGCGGAAGATTGCGCGACAGCATTGAAACTGAAATCCGCCCGCTTGAAGCATCGGTTTTCACAACCTTGAAATATGCACCGTTTGTTGAGTTTGGAACGCGCCCGCACTTTCCGCCGCCTCAACCTCTTGATGTTTGGGCGCGGCGGCACGGCATCCCTCTTGGCGCAGTTCAAAAAAAGATTGCGCGTGAAGGGACACCCGCTGTTCCGTTTCTTGGTGCGGCAAAATCAGAACGCGAAAACGAAATCATTGGCAACTTCGCAGATGCCCTCACTGCGGTTGAACGATCACTTGAAATATGAGTTTTGTTTCTATCATCGCCGAAATCATCAGCATCCTCGGCACAATCCCCGAAATCAAAGAAGTCCACAACTTTGACAAGGGCAAGTTCACTGGCTATCCCGCAGCGGTTGTCTATCCAAGCGAGAACAGCAGTGATTTTGAAACCACAACACAGAACCTGCGGCAGTATGTTTTCACCATCCGCGTCCATGTTCCATTGGAAAAGGTCGGTACGCTGGATCACCAGACCGCAGACCGCATCCTGCGCGAAACGCTTGATGCTATCATTGCCAAGTTTGACAACTTGTTCACCCTCAATGGCGTGGTCAACTTTGTGAACGCAACGCCCTCGGTTTGGGGCTACCAAACCCGTGAAACGGGGGGCTTGCGGGTTTCTGAAGTGCGCCTCGCTTGCAACAAGTTGGCAACAATATGATATACTGAAACCATAACCACACCCCTATGAGCAAAACGAAACCATCAGCAGAGGAAAAGGCGGATCAGCAGTTCTTTTTCCCCTGTTGCCAAGTGACCCTCACTGCTGAAAATCTTGAAGCAGCAACTGCGGGACATAACGCAGCCGCGCATCAAGGAAACGAACCCTCAAGCCCTCGCTAATCCGACCAGTGAAATATAATGAGTACCATCATTGGGCGACAAGTTGACCTCGGCATTGCAAAAGAAAGTGTCCGTGGCACGGCAGTTGCCCCTACGTTTTGGCTTCCCTTGCTCACAAAAAATGTTGAAGATACTTTTGCCGTAGTCATTGATGATGCCCCTGTCGGCGTGATTGAGGGCGATGAGGACAGCCAAGTGGTCAAGAAATGGGCTGCTGGCGATATTGAAGGATATGTCCGCGA
>Ga0187892_10003069_pt1 | contig 31421 bp, 34 predicted proteins | sample MA1701073metaG_FD_139345 | JGI IMG/M metagenome (GOLD analysis project Ga0187892, IMG submission 139345) | Bio-ooze microbial communities from a basaltic lava cave in the Kipuka Kanohina Cave System on the Island of Hawaii, USA - MA170107-3 metaG ...
AGCTCCGAGAGGTCCACGTCGTCGAGGCAGGCGAGCTGCACCGAGCAGTAGTCGCCGCCGATCGCCTCGACGTGCCCGCGGCCGAAGGGGCGCACGCCGCAGCGCCGGCAGAACAGATGGTGTGCGCTCTTGCTGCCGAACTGGTAGTCCGAGAGGTCGCCCGCGCCGGCGAGCAGGCGGAACGCGCTCGGCTTCAGGATGACGTTCCAATTCCGCATCTTCGTGCAGATCGAGCAGTTGCACTTGTTCGTGCCCGCGGAGAGGTCGATGTCGGCCTCGAAGCGCACCGCGCCGCAGTGGCAGCTTCCCCGATAGGTCTTCGTGCTCACGTGGTGAAGGCCTCCAGCACGTGGCCGTCGGGGTCCTCGAAGTAGAACCGCCGGCCGCCGCCGTCGTTGCTCAGCCGCCCGTCTGCTCGCGACCAGGGAGCGCTTCCGTACGGGATCCCCTCGGCCCGGACGCGCGCGAGGATCGCGTCGAACTCCCCGGCGCCGACGCGAAAGGCGTAGTGGAGCGGCTCGAAGGGCGCCTCGCGTTCGTCGAAGTCGAACGTCAGCGCGTCGCCGACCCGGACCGCGACGAACGGGCCCGATGGCCCGGCGTACGTCAGGCCCAGGATGCGCGCGAAGAACCGCGCCGCCCGCTCCTTGTCGCGCGAGGGCACGATCATGTGGTCGAGCTCGATGGTGGCCATGCTACCCGCCGGTCTCCGCCTCGACGCGGCGCATGAACTCCACCAGCGTCGGCCGCGCGGCGAGCAGGCGCGCCGAGCCGGGAATGCCGTCGCTCCGCAGCGTGACCAGCATCGCGTGCACGGTGAGGTCGGCCAGGCTGAGGCGGTCCGAGTAGAAGAAGTCGCGCGAGCCGAGGAAGTTCACGAGGTCCGTGAGGCGGTCTTCGAGCCCGCGGGTGACCTCGGCTTGCGCGCGCCGCCGCGCGTCGTCGGGCGGGCGGCCGAAGCGGCGCCGCAGCCGCGCCCACGCTCCCGGCGGCGGGCCCGGCGGCGCGGCTTCGAGGCGGAACCACTCCTGCCAGTAGTACAGGAAGGACTCGTCGGCCCAGTCCTCGAGGTTGCGCTGCTGCGCCGCGACGATCGGCACGGACGAGAGCAGCGGCGGGTCGGGGAAGAGCTGCTCGAGCCGCAGCAGGATGTTCGTCGAGTCCGAGACGAGCTCGTCGTCCACCGTCATCACCGGCAGCAGGCCGGTCACGGGGCTCCAGCGCTTCACGTCCTCGGGGCCGGTGGAGATGTGCAGGTCGAAGGGGAGGCCCTTGAAGACGAGCGCGCGGCGGCACTTCTCCGTGAAGGGCGTGTCGGTCTGGCCGTAGAGGGCGAGCTTCGCCACGACCGGCGGAGTCTAGAGACTGGGCCTCAGGTCGGCATGATGCCGCGCCGGGGCGTGGCGCGGCCGAAGCTCTCCGCCGTGAGGGGGGCGCCGAGCGCGGCCAGCGCCCGGCGGTGCTCGCCGATCGGCGTCCGGAGCGCGAGGTCCTCGAAGGGCGCCAGGCGGGCGAACGGCTCGCTCGCGAGCGCGCGCGCGACGAAGCCGGCGGTGCGCGGCCAGCGCGCCGGGTCGGGCGTGAAGCGCGCGAACGCGGCGTTGCGGAAGAACGCCGCGAGCGCCGCGTCGGCGATGCCGAGCTCGCCGAACAGGAAGCCCTGGGCCGGCAGCAGCGGCTCGAGGTAGTCGACCACCGCAGGCACCTCGACCTCGAGCGTGTGCTGGAGCTTCTCGCGGTCGGTCTTCTCGCCCCACACGGCGGGTCCGATCGCCACCTGGTTGAACAGCTTCCAGATGAAGACGTCTCCCATGCGCGTGTCGGCGAACTCCTCGAGCCAGCGCGCGCGGGCGCGCGGCGCGGCGCCGTGCGGGTAGAAGCTCGGCGTCGGCTGCCGCTCCTCGAGGTACTCGCAGATCACGGTCGAGTCCGAGAGCACGAGATCGTCGTCGATCAGCACGGGGATGCGACGCAGAGGCGAGAGCGCAGAGAAGCGCTCGTCACCGAAGAAGGGGACGATCGGATCGATCTGGTACGGGATGCCCTTCACGTGGAGGCACACCAGCACCTTGCGCACGTAGGGCGAGAGATAGCTGCCGACGATGGTGACGGGCTCGCTCATGCGGGCAGGATGACACGCACCGCTAGACTGCCGCGACTCATGGCTCCCCTCCGCGCCGTCGTCTTCGACCTGTTCGATACCCTCGTCGACCTCCACATGGACCGGCTGCCGCCGGTCGAGATCGACGGGCGGCGCTTCCCCTCGACGGCGGGGCGCCTGCACGCGCTGGTGCGCGAGCGCGCCCCCGTCCCGTGGGAGGACTTCGCGAAGGCGCTCTATGCGGTCGAGCGCGAGGTGCGGGCTCCGCGCGCCGAGGCGGGGCGCGAGCTGCCGACGCTCGAGCGCATGGAGGAGATCCTGCGACGGCTCGGCCTCGCCGACGCCGCGCTGGCCGAGCGGCTCACCGACACGCACATGGCGCTGCTGCGCCAGCAGGTGACGTACCACCCGCACCACGTCTCCGTGCTCGACGAGCTGCGGGGCAAGGTGCGCCTCGCGGTGTGCTCGAACTTCTCGCACTCGCAGACGGCGCTCCGCATCCTCGAAGACGCCGGGCTGCGCTGGCACTTCGACGCCGTGCTGGTCTCCGACGCCACCGGCTACCGCAAGCCGCGCCGCGAGATCTTCGACGCCACGTGCGCCGTGCTCGGCGTGGCGCCGGCCGAGGCGCTCCACGTCGGCGACCACCTGAAGCTCGATGTGACGGGCGGCAGCGAGGCGGGCCTCCGCACCGCGTGGCTGGTGCGGCGCATCACCGATCCCGAGGCGGCGCTCCGCGGGCACGCGGGGCCGCCGCCGGGGCACGTGATCCGGGACCTCGCCGAGGTGCCCGCGCTGGTGGGCTGATCTCGGCTAAGCTGCCCAGCCTGGAGGACGCCATGCAAGAACATCTGAACTTCTACATCGACGGCGCCTGGGTTCCGCCGGTGAAGCCCGCCACGCACGAGGTCATCAACCCCGCCACCGAGAAGCCGATCGCGAAGATCTCGCTCGGCAGCGCTGCGGACGTCGACAAGGCCGTGGTCGCCGCGCGGCGCGCGTTCGAGACCTTCTCGCGTACGACGCGCGAGGAGCGCATCGCGCTCCTCCAGAAGATCGTCGGCGTGTACCAGACGAAGTTCGAGGAGGTCGCGAAGACCATCTCGAGCGAGATGGGCGCGCCGTTCTGGCTGTCGAAGGCCGCGCAGGCCGCGACCGGCATCGCGCACTTCATGCAGGCCATCGAGGTGCTGAAGAGCTTCGAGTTCCAGGAGAAGCGCGGCAAGACGCTGGTCGTGCGCGAGCCCGTCGGCGTCTGCGGCCTGATCACGCCGTGGAACTGGCCCATCAACCAGATCGCGTGCAAGGTCGCGCCGGCGCTCGCGGCCGGCTGCACCGTCGTGCTGAAGCCCACCGAGGTCGCGCCGCTGAACGCGATCCTGTTCGCGCAGATCCTGCACGAGGCGGGGGTGCCGAAGGGCGTCTTCAACCTCGTGAACGGCGACGGGCCGACCGTCGGCGCGGCGATCGCGTCGCACCCCGGCATCGACATGGTGTCGTTCACCGGCTCGACGCGCGCGGGCGTGCAGGTCGCGATCAACGCGGCCCCGACCGTGAAGCGCGTCACGCAGGAGCTCGGCGGCAAGTCGGCGAACATCATCCTCGACGACGCCGACTTCAAGACGGCGGTGGCGGGCGGCGTCACCGGCTGCTTCATGAACAGCGGCCAGTCGTGCAACGCGCCGACGCGCATGCTCGTGCCGGCCAGCCGCCACGCCGAGGCCGTCGCGATCGCGAAGGCCACCGCCGAGGGCGTGAAGGTCGGGGACCCGTTCCAGGAGGGGAACCTGCTCGGCCCGGTGGTCAGCAGGGCGCAGTTCGAGAAGATCCAGGGCCTGATCCAGAAGGGGATCGACGAGGGCGCGACGCTCGTCACCGGCGGCGTGGGCCGCCCGGCCGGGCTCGGCTCCGGCTACTACGTGAAGCCGACGGTCTTCGCGAACGTGAAGAACAGCATGACCATCGCCCGCGAGGAGATCTTCGGGCCGGTGCTGTCGATCCTGCCGTACCACGACGAGGAGGAGGCGATCGCGATCGCCAACGACACGCCGTACGGGCTCTCCGGCTACGTGTCGTCGGGCAGCCTGGAGCACGCGCGCAAGGTCGCGGCGCGCCTGCGCACGGGCAACGTGCACCTGAACGGCGCGCAGGCCTCGTTCGACGCGCCGTTCGGCGGCTACAAGCAGTCCGGCAACGGCCGCGAGTGGGGCGTCGACGGCTTCGAGGAGTTCCTCGAGACCAAGGCGGTGATGGGCTACTCGGACGCTTGAGATGGCGCAGAGCTGGAGCCCCGAGCGCTACGAGAAGAACGCCCGCTTCGTCTCGGACCTCGGGGCACCGGTGGTCGAGCTGCTCGCGCCGCGCGCAGGCGAGCGCATCCTCGACCTCGGCTGCGGCGACGGCGCGCTCACCGAGAAGCTGGTCGCGCTCGGCTGCGAGGTGGTCGGGGTAGACGGCAGCGCGGAGCAGGTGGCGGGCGCGCGCGCCCGCGGCCTCGACGCCCGCGTCGCCGACGGGCAGGCGCTCGCCTTCGAGAACGAGTTCGACGCGGTGTTCAGCAACGCGGCGCTGCACTGGATGAAGCGCGCGGACGCCGCGATCGACGGCGTGTGGCGCGCGCTGCGGCGGGGCGGGCGCTTCGTCGGCGAGTGCGGCGGCCACGGCTGCGTCGCGAAGATCGAGGCGGCGCTGCTCGCCGGCCTCGCGCGGCGCGGCATCGACGGGCGAAAGTTCCACCCGTGGCTGTTCGAGACCGACGCCGCGTACCGGGCGCGGCTCGAGGCGCGCGGCTTCCGCGTGCCGTACATCGCCCTGATCCCGCGCCCGACGCCGCTGCCCGGCGACATCACCGGCTGGCTCGACACCTTCGCCGAGAGCTTCAGCGCCGCGCTCCCTTCCGCCGAGCGCCCCGCCTACCTCGCCGAGGTCCAGGCCACCCTGCGCCCCCAGCTCTGCGACCCCTCCGGCCAATGGACCGCCGACTACGTCCGCCTCCGCTTCTCCGCCCTGAAGCCCTGAGCCGCGAGTGCGGGGACGTTCGTCAAAACGTCAAATCGTTGGCCGATCATTTTGACGTTTTGACGAACGTCCCCGTTTCGCTTCGCGGTTAGCGGGCCTTCCAGCGCGGGGGGCGTTTTTCGGCGAAGGCCTTCGGGCCTTCGATGAAGTCTTCGCTCTTCACCAGGCGGCGCAGCTCGTCGTAGGGGCGGGACATCGCTTCGCCGAGGCCGAGCTCGAGGCCCTGGTACGCGGCCTGCTTGCTGGCCCGCACCGAGAGCGGCGCGCACTCGAGGATCTGCGCCGCCCAGCGCTTCGCGCCGGCGAGCGCCTCGCCCTTCGGCACCACCTCGTTCACGAAGCCGAGCCGCTGACCCTCCTCGGCCGACACGCGCCGCCCGGTCAGCAGCATCCCCATCGCCTGCTTGAGCCCGATCTGCCGCGGCAGCCGGTGGACGCCGCCGGCGAGCGCGGCGAGCCCCACGCGCGGCTCCGGCAGCGCGAAGGTCGCGTCCTCGCTCGCGACGATCAGGTCGCACGCCAGCGCGATCTCGAAGCCGCCGCCCATCGCGACGCCGTTCACCGCGGCGATCACCGGCTTCACCAGATCCGCCCGGTTCGTGAGCCCGGCGAAGCCCGTCGCCGGCTGCCCGCTCATGTCGCCCCCGGTCGCCTGGTGCTTGAGGTCGTTCCCGGCGCAGAAGCCGCGGCCGGCGCCCGTGAGGATCGCCACCCACAGCTCGGGGTCGGCCGCGAAGTCGTCGAACACCTGCGCCAGCTCGCGGTTGGCCGGCGGGTGGAGGGCGTTCAGGACGTCGGGCCGCTGGAGCGTCACGACGAGCAGGTGGCCTTCGCGTTCGGTCTTGCAGAATTCCGGCATGGGGTTGCTCCCGGCGCCAGTGTAGACTCGCCCGGTCTCCATCGTGCCACAGGAGGGATCATGGCGAAGGCGAAGAAGCGTTCCCCCAAGAAGCCCGCCCGAGGCAAGAGCGCCCGGCGAGCGCCCGCGAAGAAGAAGGGCTCCCCGAAGAAGGCCGCGGCGTCCGGGATCGAAGCGCTCGCCCGGAAGATCGTGCGCATGACGCAGCAGCCCTTCGGGCCCGGCGAGCTGCAGGTCCTCTACCACCCGGACTGCGTCTCGACCGAGGCCAGCGGGCAGAGCGTCACCGGCTACGCCGGCCTCGAGGAGAAGCTCAAGGGCTGGGAGCAGATGCAGTCGGGCACCACGTGGAAGCCGAAGAACGTGTGGACCGGCCGCAACACCGTCTGCATCGAGTGGGACGCGACCGTGAACCTGCGCGACGGCCGCAGCGTGCAGCTCCACGAGATCGCGATCCACGACATCCGGAACGGCAAGATCCACAGCGAGCGCTTCTACTACAACCCGGCCGCGCTCGCGCCGCCGCAGCAGAGCCTGCCGGGCGTATAGACGAGTGACGGCGTTCCGCGAGATCGCGTCGGGGCTCCAGTTCCCGGAAGGGCCGATCTGGTGCTCCGACGGCAGCGTGCTGCTGGTCGAGATCCGGCGCGGGACGCTGACGCGCGTCCAGCCCGACGGCCGCAAGGACGTCGTCGCCGAGTGCGGCGGCGGTCCGAACGGCGCGGCCGTCGGGCCGGACGGCGCGATCTACGTCACCAACAACGGCGGCTTCGAGTGGCACGAGGTGGGCGGGCTCGTGCTGCCGGGCGAGCAGCCGGCGAGCTACCGCGGCGGCAGCATCCAGCGGGTGGAAGTCTCGACCGGAACTGTCGAGACGCTCTACACGAAGTGCGGCGACGTCCCGCTCAAGGGCCCGAACGACCTCGTCTTCGACGCGACCGGCGGCTTCTGGTTCAGCGACCTCGGCAAGATGCGCAAGCGCGACCGCGATCGCACCGGCATCTACTACGCGCGCCCGGACGGTTCGCAGATCCGCGAGATGGCGTTCCCGGTGGACGGCGGCCCGAACGGCATCGGCCTCTCGCCCGAGGGCGACCGCGTCTACGTCGCCGAGACGTACACCGGCCGCGTCTGGTACTGGGAGCTGTCGGCCCCCGGCGAGATCCGACGCAATCCGGTGTCGCAGAACGGCGGCTACCTGCTCGCGGACCTGGCGCAGGGCGAGGCCCTCGACTCGCTCGCCGTCGACTCCGACGGCAACGTGTGCGTCGCCACCATCCTGCGCGGCGGCATCACCATCTTCTCGCCCAAGGGCGAGCACCGGCACGTCGCCACCGACGACCTCCTGACCACGAACATCTGCTTCGGCGGCAAGGATCTGCGCACCGCGTTCATCACGCTGTCGAGCACCGGCCGGCTCGTCTCCTGCGCATGGGAGCGCCCGGGCCTCCGGCTCGCCTACAACCTGTAGATGGCGGCGACGCGCCGGATCGAGCTCTGGTACGAGTTCGCGAGCACCTACTCGTACCTCTCCGTGATGCGCATCGAGAAGGTCGCGGCCGCGGCGAAGCTCGAGGTCGCCTGGCGGCCGTTCCTGCTCGGCCCGATCTTCCGCGCGCAGGGCTGGAACGACTCGCCGTTCAACGTCTACCCGGTGAAGGGCCGCTACATGTGGCGCGACATCGAGCGCCTCGCGGCCGGCTACGGGCTCCCGTTCCAGAAGCCGAGCGGCTTCCCGCGCAACGGCCTCGTGGCCGCGCGCATCGCGCTCGCCGCCGAGCCCGAGGGCTGGTGCCCGGACTGGACGCGCGCCGTCTACACCGCCGAATTCGCGCACGACCGCGACATCGGCGACAGCGCCGTCCTCTCCGGCCTGCTGGAGACGCTCGGCCAGGACCCCGGCGCCGTGCTCGCGCGCGCCGAATCGCCCGAGAACAAGGCGCGCCTGCGCGAGCAGACCGAGCGCGCGCAGGCGCTCGGCATCTTCGGCGCCCCGAGCTTCGTGGTGGGCGACGAGCTCTACTGGGGCAACGACCGGCTCGGGGATGCGGTGGCGAAGGCGGCGCTGGGCTAGCCGGCGCGCCGCTCCCGCAACGCGGCGTAGAGCGCGTCGTAGAGGAAGCTGGCCCGTTCGACGGTCTCGCGGTCGTCCTTCGCCACGAGCGGGAAGCCGCGCGAGATCGCGCGCAGTCCGGCCGACTCGGGGGTGAGGCCGACCGCGTCGGCGAAGTCGGCGCCGTGCACGATGCGTGCGAGTTCGCGCAGCGCGGCGTCGTCGGGCCGGTGCTCGGCGACGAGCGCCTCGAAGGAGCAGCGCCCCTCGGCGTCCCGGTGCGCGTAGCGCGCGCCCGGCGCGTCGAAGCCGATCGCACCGTCCGCCTGTAGCGCCGCCACGCGCTCTGGTTCGACGAACGCGAACTCCGCCGCTGGATCGACGAAGCGCCGCACCAGCCAGGCGGTGGCGGTGCGGTTCACCCGGATCTCTCGGCGCGTGACCCACTTCACGACGGCGCCTGGAGTGCGCGCCACGCCGCGAGCGCGCGCGTGTGGCGCCGCTCCACCTCGCTCCACGCGACGTTCGCCAGGAACGCATCGACGTACTTCGCCGCCGCCGCGCCGTAGTCGAGCGCGTAGGCGTGCTCGTACATGTCGAGCACCAGCAGCGGCGCGCCGAACGCCACCGACTGTGTGTGGTTCCCGCCCGCGTAGATGCGCAGGTCGCCGGTCGAGAAGTCGAGGTCGAGGAGCGCCCAGCCACTCCCGCCTCCGAGCGAGAGGCCCGTCGCGCGAAACAGCTCCTCGAAACGCGGGAAGCCGCCGAAGGTCGCGGCGATGGCGTCCCTCACCGCGCCAGCCGGCTTCCCGTCACCGCCGAGGTTGGCGAAGTAGCGCTCGTGCAGGATCACCGAGTTCGTGAAGGAGAGCTCACGGTCACGGAGCCCGGCGACGACGAAGCCGGGCGTGTCCTTCGTGACGCGCGCGAGCTCCAGCTCGACGGAGTTCAGGTTCTTCAGCGCGCCGGCGTAGTTGTTGTCGTGGTGCGAGACGAGCAGCTTCTCGGAGAGACCAGGCAGGCGCTTCGGGTCGAAGGGCAGCGGCACCGGCGTGTGCCCGCCGGGCGGCACGTGGAAGCCGGCCGGCGTGGCGCCTTCAGCCGCGGCGGAGACGCCGGGCGCCAGGAGGCTCGCGACTCCGAGCCCCGCGAGCGCGGCGAACGACTCCCGACGTGTGAGCTGCATGACGCGTTCCTCCGAAGGCGCATGATAGGATCGCGCGAAGCATGGAACCCATCGCGACCCACGAGGTCCTGAACCAGCCGCCGCCGCTCGAAGACTACTCGCTCTACGAGACGGACACCGCGCTGCGCGAGGGCCTCGCGCGCGAGGCCGGCGGCGCGTTCGAGGCCGAGGTGAAGACGTTCGGCGCGCTCGTCGGGAGCAAGGAGACCTTCGCGCTCGGCCGCGCGGCGAACCGCTTCACCCCGGAGCTGCGCACGCACGACCGCTTCGGCCACCGCATCGACGAGGTCGAGTTCCACCCCGCGTGGCACGCCGTGATGCGGCTCGCGATGGAGCACCACGTCCACAACCTGCCGTGGGCGTGGGCAGAGCCCGGCGCCGTGGTCGCGCGCGCGGTGCTCCACTCGATGCTCGCGCAGGTCGAGGCGGGCTCGTGCTGCCCGCTCACCATGACCTTCGCCGCGTGGCCCGTGCTGCGCGAGGACAAGGACCTCGCCGCCGAGTGGGGCCCGAGTCTGTTCGGCACCGCCTACGAGCCGCGCCTGCTCCCGCTCGCCGAGAAGCCGTCCGTGCTGATCGGCATGGCCATGACTGAGAAGCAGGGCGGCAGCGACGTGCGCGCCAACACCACGCGCGCGGCCGCGGCGGGCGACGGGAGCTTCTCGCTCACCGGCCACAAGTGGTTCTGCTCGGCGCCGATGAGCGACGCCTTCCTGATGCTGGCGCAGCTCGAGCCGAAGGGCGGCCTCTCGTGCTTCTTCGTGCCGCGCATCCGACCCGACGGCGCGCGCAACGCGATCCACCTGCAGCGCCTCAAGGACAAGCTCGGCAACCGCTCCAACGCGTCGAGCGAGATCGAGCTGCGCGGCGCGTGGGGACGGCTCGTCGGCGAGCCGGGGCGCGGCGTGCGCACCATCCTCGAGATGGTCCAGCACACGCGCCTCGACTGCGTGTCGGGCAGCGCGGGCCTGATGCGCCAGGCCGTCGCGCAGGCGCTGCACCACGCGCGCCACCGCGACGCCTTCGGCCGCAAGCTCAGCGAGCAGCCGCTCATGCAGAACGTCCTCGCCGACCTCGCGCTCGAGTCCGAGGCCGCCACCGCCCTGATGCTGCGCCTCGCGCGCGCCTTCGAGGCCCCGCCCGGCTCCGCCGAGCGCGCCTTCGCGCGCATCGCCACCGCCGCCGCCAAGTACTGGGTGTGCAAGCGCACCCCGCAGGCCATCGTCGAAGCCATGGAGTGCCTCGGCGGCAACGGCTACGTCGAGGAGTCGATCCTCCCGCGCCTCTACCGCGAGGCGCCGGTCAACGCGATCTGGGAAGGCTCGGGCAACGTCATCTGCCTCGACGTGCTCCGCGCCGTCGTGCGCGAGCCCGAGTGCGTGCCGGCGCTGCTCGACGAGCTGCGCCTCGCGAAGGGCGCCGATCCCCGTCTCGACACCTGGCTCACGCGCCTCGAAGCCGAGCTCGCCGACCCGGCGGACGCCGAGCTGCGCGCGCGGCGGACGGTAGAGCGGATTGCGCTCGCGGTGCAGGCCTCGCTGCTCGTGCGCTTCGCTCCGCCGTTCGTGGCGGATGCATTCTGCGCGGCACGGCTGGGCGATGCGGAGGGGATCGCGGGGCTGCAGTTCGGGGCGCTGCCGAGGGGCGTGGATGTGGGGAAGGTGGTGGAGAGGGCGGGAGTCGAAGTTTGACGAGGTCAATGACTGTTCGCGAATCAACTCCCCCCACACTCAAGGGTCAGATGCGGCGCTACCAAGTCGCTCGCCGGGAAGGCGTGGTTGAGTTCATCTCTGCCGCCCTCCGCGCGTGTGGTGCAGAGATCGTCTCTCCTGCCAATCCGGAATCCGCACCGTTCGAGTTCGCGATTCGAACCCCGAGTGGAGAGCGCGTCAATCTGATCTGTTACGCCTTCCTCGCGAACAAGTACGGACAGCGCAACCGGCCCGCTGACGAGCATCGCTTCCAGATCAAGTACGGGAGCGACTTCTCGAGCCTGCATCAGCTCTACATCTCAAGGGATCCAGGAGAGGTGACTCTCTTTTTCGGAGTTCACTTGGAGGAGGGCGTCTTCATCGCGTGCGACCCGGCGATGCACAGGTGGACGCGCTTCTCCCGTTCCGTGGAGTTCAAATCTCATGAACTCGGCGAGACCAAGCGCCACGGATGGCATGGATGGGAGCGGGATCGTCGGCGTGGAAGGGACGTGGCTCCCTACGAGGATCTCCGAACTGAGTCGCTACTGGGCTTCACTCCAGCGAACTTCCTCCGCTACGTGGCCTTCGAACGTCTCGCAACCGGGATGGACCCAAGCGAGCGACTGACTCTCGCAGAGAAGGTGGCCTCGGGGCTCACAGTCGTCGCAAGCCCCGACGCGCATCCGCTGGAGAAGGAGCTTGGGCTCTCGGCTGCTCAGATTCTCGACCTCATCGGCGGCGCATTTCGGTTGAAGGTTGCTGTGAGGGGTAGCGCTGCGAACTACCACCTCGGGCAATACCTCCTCCAGCGGCGCGGACTGGAAGACATTCGGAGTCTCGACAAGGACAAGAAGCCGGACTTCGAATTCGTATTTCGCAAAAGGCGGGTGCTGATCGAGTGCAAGAACGTCGCGAGGCATGCGACGGCGGGGGGAATTCCAAGGGTGGACTTCCAGAAGACTCGAGCATCCAAGGTTGACCCTTGCAGCCGCTACTACCGTCGCGCGGAGTTTCATATCCTGGCGGCTTGCCTTCATCCGATCACGGCGAGCTGGGAGTTCCGATTCTGCGCCACGGAGGATCTTCCGGCTCACAAGACATGCGAGGGGCGCATGGCAGACCGGGTCCTAGTCAGCGGTCCAGCGTGGCATGAGGCGATCGAACCGGTGCTCGAACGGGTAGTCGCGCGCGCCTGACTGCCGATCGTTGCTGATGTCTCGAAGGACAGTTCGATCGAACGACACAGGAGTCGCAGCGTGGTGAGACGGCCGTGCATGTCGCGCGGCCATGAGCAACCAGGTTCACGTGAAGTGAGGATCGAAGCTCACGAGGGATCGTCTCCTCCAGCTCCCTTGAGCGCGATTCGCTCCAGGCTGCGTCCTCGGCAAATCCCAGGCGGCGCATCACCCGCCACACATGTGTATCCACCGGGCAGGTCCGCCGTCCGAGCGCGTACAGCATCACGCACCGCGCGGTCTTGCGGCCGACGCCGGGTAGGCTTGTGAGGTACTGCTCGACATCCGCGTCCTCTAGTGTTCGAAGACGCGCGAGGTCGAGCGCGCCTTCGCGTTGCTCGATCTCCTTCAGGATGGCTTGGATCTGACTCGTCTTCGTCGGGGCAAGCCCGGCGTCGGAGAGGAGCCCCTCGAGCTCATCCGGCGGCGCGTCTCGCACGATCTCCCAGTCCGGCATGGACTCGCGGAGCGCTGCGTACGTACGCCGGTACTTGATCTCCTGCGTCATCCGCGAGAGCACGAGAAAGATCAGGTCTTCGAGCGGATCCGTCGGGTTGTAGTGGCGCGGGCTTCCGTACGTCTCGCGAAGGATTGCCTCGATCCTGCGCAGCCGAGCTGCGTCCGACTTGACGAATCCCGACTTTCGTGTTTTCATCGCCTGTCATCAGTCCCGCGGAGAATCATGATGCCCGCGCAGGATAGGCCTCATCCGGGGGGTGGAGAGGTGAAGCCGACCGTCATCAGCCTGTTCAGTGGCGTCGGCGGGCTGGATCTGGGGTTCGAGGCCGCCGGCTTCCGAACCGCAGTTGCGCTCGAGATCGAACGAACCTGCTGCCAGACGATCCGGCTCAACCGTGATTGGCCGGTGATCGAGGCGGATGTTCATTCGGTCTCTTCCAAGGACTTGCTGAAGGCAGGCGGCCTTCGCCCAGGCCAGGCTGACGTCTTGATTGGCGGGCCTCCGTGTCAGCCATTCTCGAAATCCGGCTACTGGGCCACCGGGGATTCGAAGCGCCTCGACGATCCAAGGGCGGACACTCTGACCGCGTTCCTCCGCGTGTTGAGACACGCGAAGCCAAGAGCATTCCTCTTGGAGAACGTCCGCGGGCTCACGTACTCGGGGAAAGACGAAGGGCTTCGGCATCTGCTCGAAGGAATCGATCAGGTCAATCGAGCAGCACGCACGAAGTACCGAGTGGAGTGGAGGACGCTCAACGCTGCTGACTTCGGGGTGCCTCAGCTCCGAGAGCGCGTGTTCCTGATCGGTAGCCGCGACGGCGCGTCCTTCCGGTTCCCCGACCCTACGCATTCTGCTGACACTGGCGGCGAGCTCTTCCCGCTGGAGTCTCATCGGACCACGTGGGACGCGCTTGGTGATCTTCCTGTGGACGACGACGACCCTGCGCTGGTGGTAAACGGCAAGTGGGGCGATCTCTTGCCGACAATTCCGGAAGGTGAGAACTACCTCTTCCACACGAACCGCGGTGGAGGCCGGCAGCTCTTCGGATGGAGGCGGCGCTTCTGGAGCTTCCTGCTCAAGATCGCCAAGGCACGCCCTTCGTGGACGATTCAGGCGCAACCTGGCCCCGCCACAGGTCCCTTCCACTGGCGTAGCCGGCGCTTGAGTGCGCGCGAGCTCTGCCGGCTACAGACCATGCCCGACGGGATCAAGTTCGACTGCCCGCGATCGGAAGTTCAGCGGATGCTGGGCAACGCAGTCCCGTCGCTACTCGCCGAAGTCCTCGGGCGGGAGATCAAGACCCAGCTTCTCGGCATGAGAAGCAGCAGGAAGCCGCTGCAGCTCCTACCGCCCAGTCGCGGCACCGCGCCGCCCGCCGAGCACGTGCGCGCGGTTCCAAGGAAGTACCTCTCGATGATCGGAGAACATCCCGATCATCCCGGCACCGGGATGGGCTTCGGACGAGAGCGGCTCTCTCAACGAGCGGAGGTTCGCTCGTAGCCCGCTCCGTCAGTGCCCCCGGTACTCCCCCTTCCCCCGACTCATCGCGAACTCCTCCTCCGGCGACAGCACGAGCTGGTTCCGCCCGAACACCGCGAAGTAGAGGACCGCGATCGCGTAGTAGATCGCGACGCCGAGGACCGGGGCGCGGAAGGCCGGGTCGGTGACCTGGAAGTAGATGGTCACCACGGCGATGACGAGCGTGAGGAAGGCGCCGGGGATGCCGAAGGGGCTCTTGTAGGGGCGCTCGATGTCGGGCAGGCGGATGCGCAGCAGGATGAACGAGACGGCCTGCATGACGTAGGAGATCATGGCGCCGAACACCGCCATGTTGAGGAGCGCCGCGCCGATGAAGGCGCCGCCCGTCTCCGCGCCGTACGCGTACCAGATGAAGAGCATCACGCCGAGGCCGACCACGCTGCCCGCGACGAGCGCGACCTGCGGCGTCTCGTGGCGGCCGTGCGTGACGGACAGGAAGCGCGGGAAGTAGCCGGCGCGCGAGAGCGAGTAGATCTGCCGGCCGAAGGCGAAGATGATGGCGTGGAAGCTCGCGACGAGGCCCATGATCGCGACCAGCGCGAAGATCTTCGCGAGGTCGGTGCCGAACAGGGTCCGGAAGCCTTCGAGCAGCGGCTCGCCGCTGGCCCGCAGGCCCCACGAGCCGGGAGAGATGCTCGCGTTGAGCGTCAGCACCGCGAAGGCGCTGAGCACCAGCGTGAACATGCCGAGCAGGATGCCGGTGGGCATGTCCTTCTTCGGGTCGACGGACTCCTCGGAGGCGAGCGGCAGCTGCTCGATCGCGAGGTACAGCCACACCGCGAACGGCAGCGCGGCGAGCACGCCGTGGACGCCGTCCGGGAACCAGGGGCCGCCGCCCCCGGGCAGCTCGATCAGTGCGCCGTCGGGACCCACGCCCACGTTCATGGCCCATCGCGCGAACTCGATCTGCGGCAGCGCGTTCAGGTAGAAGAAGACGAGGCACGCGAGAGCGCCCAGCGTCACGAACACGGTGACGCGGAACGACAGCTCGACGCCGAACAGGTTGGCGCCCACGAAGGTGGCGTAGCCGAGGATCCAGTAGACCGGCTGGAACGCGGGCCCGGTCTCGAGGATCGCGCCGAGGTAGGAGCCGATGAAGAACACGACCACCGCGGGCGTGAGCACGTACTCGATGTTCTCCGCCACGCCGGTGACGAAGCCGCCCCACGGACCCATCGAGGAGCGCGCGAAGGAGTAGGCGCCTCCGGTGTGCGGTAGCGCGGGCGACATCTCGGCCAACGAGTACGTGAGGCCGAGGTACATCACGGTGATGATGACGCTGGCCACGAACATCGAGCCCCAGCCGAAGGCGAGGCCGAAGTTCCAGCCCGAGAAGTGGCCCGAGATGACCGCGCCCACGCCGAGCGCCCAGAGCGAGAGCACGCCCGCGTAGCGCCGCAGCTTGCGCTGCGCGAAGTACTCGGCCCCCACCTGCTCGTATTTGACGCCCGCGGGTCCTTCGTCGGCCATGCGCTGCCTCCTGCACCCGGGTTCCATCCTCGATGGGCGCCGCATAGAATGCAAGCGCTTCGCAGGAGGAACGATGCCCACCCCCAACTGGACGATCGGCTCGGTTCTCGTGACCTCGGTGAAGGAGCTGGAGCTCCCGATCCCCGGCGCCGGGATCGTGCCGGGGGCGACGCCCGAGGCGCTCGCGAGGCACGCGTGGCTAACCCCGCGCTTCGTCACGCCGGCGGGCCAGCTGCGGCTCCTGATCCAGGCGCTGCTGGTGGAGTCGCGCGGCCGGCGCATCCTGGTGGACACCTGCGTCGGCAACGACAAGGACCGCCCGCTGCCGCCGCTGAACCAGCTGCACACCAGTTTCCTCGACGACCTGAAGAGCGCGGGCTTCCCACCCGAGTCGATCGACACCGTGGTGTGCACGCACCTGCACGTCGACCACGTCGGGTGGAACACGATGAAGGTGGGCGAGCGCTGGGTGCCGACGTTCCCGAACGCCCGCTACCTCGTCGTGCGGCGCGAGTGGGAGCACTGGTCGCGGGAGGACGACCGCAGCATGGGCGATGTGCTCGGCGACTCCGTGAAGCCGGTCTTCGACGCAGGGCTCGTGGATCTCGTCGAGCCGGGGCATGCCGTGACGGACGAGGTCACGCTCGAGCCGACGCCCGGCCACACGCCGGGGCACGTGAGCGTGCGCATCCGCTCGGACGGCGCGGAGGCGGTGATCACCGGCGATCTGATGCACCACCCGTCGCAGTGCGCGCATCCGGAGTGGGCGAGCAGCGCGGACGCGGATGCCGAGCACGCGCGCGCCACGCGCCGGGCGTTCCTCGCGGCGCAGGCCGGGCGGCCGGTGCTCGTGATCGGCACCCACTTCGCGGGGCCGCACGCGGGGCGGATCGTGCGGGACGGGGCGGCGTACCGCTTCGAGGTGGAGTGATCCCGCGGGGCTTTCGCCCGCTTGGCCCCCGTGGGTCGCTCAGCGCGTCACAGCGCGGCTCTCGTGCGAAAACCCGCACGAATTCGCCACTTTCCAACCTTGCTCTCGTGACGCGATGCGTCTAACCTCCGCCCCGGTGGAGGGTGAGATGGGGCGCCGTGGCTGGGCGGTTCTGTTGCTGGGGTCGGTGCTGGTCCTGCTCGGGATCGGCGGCGGGGCGGCCCTGTTCGAGCTGGCGCGGCTGGTGGACCCGGTGGCGGCGGCGCTCTCGGGCTCGGCCCTGGTGCTGGGCTTCGTGGCGCTCGCGACGGCCCTCACGCTGGTGGCGCGCCTGCGGGTGTTGCGCGGCCGCATCCCGATCTGCGCCGGCTGCAAGCAGGTGCGCGACCGCGACGGCGTCTGGAACCGCCTCGAGGCCTACCTCGAAGAGCATTCCCACGCCGAGTTCACGCACGGCCTGTGCGAGAGCTGCCAGGCCAACCTCCACGCCCGCACCCTCGCTACGCGCTAGCCGGGGGACGGGGACGTTCGTCAAAACGTCAAAACGGCGGGTGGATCGAGCGCGTTTTGACGTTTTGACGAACGTCCCCGCTCTTCCTCCCCTGGACTAGACTCGCGGGCCGTGCCGCATGTGACCCGGTACAGCGTGATGCCGATTCCGCCGGTCGAGGCGCAGACGGCGTGGTTCGAGGCGGGGCCGCTGCGGATCGGGGTCGAGTATCGGCTGCTCACCGACGCGATCGCGGCCGCGAACCAGCTCGCGACGGCGGGCGGGGACGAGCGTGGGCCCACCCACGAGCTCGACGACCGGGGCGTCGCGCTCCACGTCTGCGCGGAGCAGGACGGCGAGTGGCGCGAGTTCCTGCGCTTCGACTGCTTCGTCGAGGATCCGCACTACCACTACGTCTCGTGGCGCGCGAAGGCGAACGAGATGATCCACCTCGACCCGGTGGCCGACGGCGACCCGCTCGCCTGGGCGCTCGAGCGCCTCCGCACGCGCCTGCCTCAGATGCTCGAGCGCGCCGGCGCCGGCGACGTGGCCGCGCGCCTCGACTTCGCCGCGCTCGAAGAGGCGCTCCCGCGCGTCACGCAGGCCGCCTTCCGCGCGCGCTACGAGCACGACGACGCGAAGGTGCTCGCCGCCGCGGTCGCCGTGGGCGGCCGGCGGTGACGGTCGGCGCGAAGGACACGGCCGCCGCGAAGCTGCGCGCGCGGCTCGGCCACCCGGTCGTCGATGCCGACGGCCACGTGATCGAGACCGCCCCCGTCTTCCTGCCCTTCTTCGAGGAGTACGTCCGGAAGATCGGCGGCGCCGACCTGGTGAAGCGCTGTCGCGTGATGGACTTCGACGAGATGGTGCTGCGCCCCTGGAGCAAGCTGTCCTGGGACGAGCGGTTTGCTTCGTGGGCGACACGCCCTTCGTGGTGGTCGCTGCCGGCCGGCAACACGCTCGACCGGGCCACCGCGCACCTCCCGCGGCTCCTCTACGAGCGCCTCGACGACCTCGGCATCGACTTCGCCGTGCTCTACGGCAGCCGCACGCTCACCACCACCGCGATCCAGGACGACGAGGTGCGGCAGGTCGCCTGCCGCGCGCTCAACGCGTTCAACGCCGAGGTCTACGCGCCCTACCGCGACCGCATGACGCCCGCCGCGCACATCCCGATGCACACGCCGGAGGAGGCCATCGCGGAGCTCGAGCACGCCGTCGGCACGCTCGGCATGAAGGCGATCATGATCAACGGCCTGATCCACCGGCCGATCGGGGGCGCACGTACTGCGCACGACCCGCGCCTGCCGAGCTGGGGCTCCGGCTCGGGCGAGCGCCTCGACTGCCTCGGCCTCGACAGCGCGCACCACTACGACCCGTTCTGGCGCCGCTGCGTCGAGCTGCGCGTGGTGCCCGCGTCGCACACGCCGGGCATGGGCTGGGGCAGCCGCCGCTCGCCGTCCAACTACATGGCGAACCACCTCGGCAGCTTCGGCGCCAGCATGGAGGCGCAGTGCCGCGCGCTCTTCATGGGCGGCGTGACGCGCCGCTTCCCCGAGCTCGCCTTCGGCCTGCTCGAGGGCGGCGTGTCGTGGGCCTGCCAGCTCTACGCCGACCTGCTCGGCCACTGGGAGAAGCGCAACCGCAAGACGATCCACGCCCTCGACCCGGCGCGCATCGACACCGAGCTCGTGCTGCGCCTGTTCGAGCAGTACGGCGACGCCCACTTCCACAAGGACGTGCCCGGCCTCGCCGAGGCGTTCACGAAGCTCGAGCCCGCGCCCCCCTTCCTCGACGAGTGGGAGGCCTGCGGCATCGAGCGCAAGGAGGACATCCGCGAGCGCTTCGTGCCGAGCTTCTTCTTCGGCTGCGAGGCCGACGACGTCGGGGTGGCGTGGGCCATGAACGCGAAGCTGAATCCGCTGGGCGTGAGGCTCCAGGCGATGTTCAGCTCCGATCTCGGTCACTGGGACGTCGAGGACATGACGGAGATCCTGCCCGAGGCGTACGAGCTGGTGGAGGACGAGCTCGTCTCGCCGCAGGACTTCCGCGACTTCGTGTTCGGGAACCCGGTGCGCTTCTACACGCGGCTCAACCCGGACTTCTTCCGCGGCACGCGCATCGAGGTGGACGTGGCGCGCTTCGTCCGAGCCGAGGCGTGAAGCTCGCCGGACACGTCGCGATCGTCGCCGGCGCCTCGCGCGGCATCGGCAAGGGCTGCGCGCTCGCGCTGGGCGCGCTGGGCGCCACGGTCTACGTCACGGGCCGCACCGTCGCGCCCGGCACGCATCCGCTGCCCGGCACGGTCGGCGCGACCGCCGAGGAGGTCACGAAGCTCGGCGGGCAGGGCGTCGCCGTGGCCTGCGACCACCGCGACGACGCCGCGGTGGCGCGGCTCTTCGAGCGCGTCGCCGACGAGCAGGGCGGCCGCCTCGACGTGCTCGTGAACAGCGCGTTCCAGATCCCGAAGGAGCTGACCTCGGGCAAGCCGTTCTGGGAGTGCCCGATCTCGAACTGGGACGACATGGTCGGCGTCGGCACGCGCTCCGCCTACGTGGCGAGCTGGCACGCCGCCCGCCTGATGGTGCCGGCGAAGCGCGGCTTGATCGCGAACATCTCGTCGTCCGGCGCGCGCGAGTACGCCTGGCACGTGGCGTACGGCGTCGGCAAGTGCGCGCTCGACCGCCTCAGCGCGGACGCCGCGCACGAGCTCGCGAAGCACGGCGTCGCGGTGGTGTCGCTCTGGCCGGGCCTCGTGCTGACGGAGCGGCTCGAGGGCGCGGCGAAGGCCGGCATCCCGGGCCTCGACTTCTCGCGCGCCGAATCGCCGCGCTTCACGGGCCGCGCGGTCGCGGCGCTCGCCGCCGACCCCGACGTGCGGCGCTGGACCGGCCGTGCGCTCGCCGCGCGCGAGCTGGCCGACGCCTACGGCTTCACCGACGTGGACGGGCGTTTGCCCGCCGGCCCGCTCCACGAGAGACCCAAGCGCGCGGGCATCACCTGAGGTAACGATGAGACTCGTTTCGCTGGCGCTCGGCGCCCTGCTCCTGCTGGCCGGCTGCACGCACTATCCGGGCGGCATCGCGCCTTCCACGATCCCGCTCGCGCCGGGCGGGTACACGGTCGTGAAGGAGCACGTCGAGGGCTCCGACTGCCTGATTGCGCTGCTCATGATCCTGCCCGTCTCGGCCGGCAACCGCACGCACAAGGCGGTGGACGACGCTCTCGCGAAGGCGCCGGGGGCGACGGCGCTCGTGAACGTCACCTCCGACGCGTACTCGCAGTACTGGATCCTCTGGAGCAACACCTGCACCGAGGTGCGCGGAACGGCGGTGACGCCGAACTGATCGATGCGCCTCGTGAAGCGCCTCGTCGCGGGCTTCTTCCTGCTCCTCTTCGCCGGGCTCGCGGGCACGGCGCTCTGGGCGCTCTGGCCCGAGCGCGTGAGCTTCGACCCCGCTCCGCTGCTCGCCGACGCGAAGCGCTACGACGTGCGGATCCTGCGCGACCGCTTCGGGGTGCCGCACGTCTACGGCAAGACCGACCCCGACGTGGCGTACGGCCTCGCCTTCGCGCACTGCGAGGACGACTTCGACACGATCCAGCGCGTGCTGCTCGCCTCGCGCGGCCAGCTCGCGAGCGTCGAGGGGCTCGATGCGGCGCCGATGGACTTCCTGTTCCACTGGCTCGGCGTGCCGGAGGCGATGGCGCGCTACGAGCGCGACGTCTCGCCCGAGGCGAAGGCGCTGGCCGATGCGTACGCGGCCGGCGTGAACCACTACGCGGCGCTGCATCCCGGGGTGGTGCTGCGCGGCGTGGTGCCGGCGAGCGGGCGCGACGTCGTGGCGGGCTTCACCTTCCGCACGCCGTTCTTCTACGGCCTCGAGCGCACGGTGAGGCCGCTCTTCGACGAGGACCAGGCGCCGAGCGTGGCGATGGGCACCGGCTCGAACGCGATCGCCGTCGCGCCCTCGCGCGCGGCGGACGGCGCCACGCGCCTGCTCGTGAACTCGCACCAGCCCTACACCGGCCCCGTGGCGTGGTACGAGGTGCGGGTCCACAGCGAGACCGGCTGGGACATGACGGGCGGCGTCTTCCCGGGCTCGCCCGTCGTGCTGCACGGCACGAACCCCGCGCTCGGCTGGGCCTCGACCGTGAACACGCCCGACCTCGCGGACGTGTACCGGCTCGAGATCGATCCCGACGACCCGGACCGCTACCGGCTCGACGGCGCGTGGCGGCAGCTCGCGAAGAGCGAGGTCGAGCTCACCGTCCGGCTGTTCGGGCGCCTGCGCTGGACGGTGCGGCGCGAGCTGCTGCGCTCGGCGCACGGGCCCGTGATCCGCCAGCCGCACGGAACCTACGCGCTGCGCTTCGCCGGCATGGGTGAGCTGCGCCACCTCGAGCAGTACCGGCGCATGAATCGCGCGCGGACCTTCACCGAGTGGCAGGACGCCTTGCGCATGCAGGCGATCCCGAGCGTGAACTTCGTGTACGCCGATCGCACGGGGAACATCGGTTACTTCTACAACGCGCGCTTTCCGAGACGCCTGCCGGGCCTCGACTGGCTGCGCGTGCTGCCCGGCGACCGCTCCGACCTGATCTGGCAGGAGACGCTGCCCGCAGACGCCGCGCCGCGCGTGGTGAACCCGCGCTCCGGCTACGTCGTGAACGCGAACCACACGCCGTTCCGCTCGACCGACCCCGCGGACGCGCCCGATCCGGCGCGCTTCGCGCCCGAGCTCGGCATCGAGACGCGGATGACCAACCGCGGCCTGCGCGAGCTCGAGCTGTTCGGCGCCGACGACTCGATCACCCGCGAGGAGTTCCGCGCCTACAAGTTCGACAAGCGCTACGCCGAGGGCAGCGAGGCGAAGCGCATCGTGGCGGAGATCCTCGCGGCCGACGTCGCGGGCGACGCCGAGCTGCTCGCCGGCCAGGCGCTGCTGCGCAAGTGGCGCGGCAGCGCGGAGGCCGACGACCCGGCCGCGGCGCTCGCGATCCTGTCGGCCACGCCCGTCGTGGTCGCGGCGCTCCAGGGCAAGACGCCGCCCTCCGTGCAGGGCAGCTACCGCGCCGCGGTGCGCACGCTCCTGCGCCACCACGGGCGCCTCGACGTGCCGTGGGGCGAGGTGAACCGCTTCCGGCGCGGCGCGCTCGACCTTCCGGCGAGCGGGGCCCCCGACGTGCTGCGCGCGATCGAGGACTTCGCCCTCGAGCCCGACGGCACCTACACAGCGCGCTCGGGCGACTCGCTCGTGATGTTCGTCGAGTGGGACGCCGAGGGGCGCCAGCGCGTCGAGACGATCCACCAGTTCGGCAGCGCGACGCTCGATGCGCACTCGCCGCACTACGCCGATCAGGTCGAGCTGTTCCTCGCCGAGAAGACGAAGACGGTGCCGATGGACGAAGCCGAGCTGCGCAAGCAGCTCGAGCGCGACTACCGGCCCGGCGAATAGGCCTCGGCGGCGGCGAGCAGCGCGCGCAGGTCGTCGGGCAGCGGCGCCTCGAGCTCGAGGCGATGGCCGTGCAGCGGATGCGGGAAGGCGAGCCGCCACGCGTGCAGCGCCACGCGCTTCGCGCGCAGCGCGTCGTCCTTGCCGCGCGCGTACTTGCGCTCGCCGACGAGCGCCCGGTCGTGGTGGGCGAAGTGCAGGCGGATCTGGTTGTAGCGGCCGGTCACCAGCTCGATCTCGACGGTGGAGGTCGCGGCGTGGTGCGCGAGGACGCGCCAGCGCGTCGTCGCGGGCTTGCCGCTCGGGTGCACGCTCGCTCGCGCGCCCTCGTCGCGGATCGGATCCTCGAAGCTCCCGCTGTCGGGCCGGAGGCGCCCGCGCACGAGCGCCCAGTAGATCTTCTTCACGGCGCGGCCGCGGAACAGGCCCTCGAGCGCGGCGCGCGCGGCCTCGTTCCGCGCGAGCACCACGAGGCCCGAGACGTCGCGGTCGAGGCGGTGCACGGGCAGGAGGCCCGCGTGGCCCTGCGCCGCGAGGGCGTCGAGCAGCGTCTCGCCCTGCGTCCCCGGCGTCGGCACCGAGAGCAGCCCGGACGGCTTGCTCACCACCAGCAGGTCTTCGTCCTCGAACAGGATCGGGATCCGCGCGCCCCGCTCACTCATCGAGGAAGGCGCGGAGCGCCGCGAGGAAGGGCTCGAGCTGGTCGTGGTGCACCCAGTGCCCGGCCTTCGGGATCGTGATCGAGCTCGCGTCCTGGAACACGGCCAGGCGTCCGTCGGCGACCGGGTCGCCGGCCCACGAATCGGCGCCGCGCACGAGCAGCACCGGGCAGGTGATCCGCTTCCAGAGCGCGCGCATGTCCTCCACGTCGAAGCGGTAGGGCGCGAACGTGCGCGTGTAGTTGTCGAACTTCCAGGAGTACGAGCCGTCCTCGTTGCGGTTCACGCCGTGCACCGTCAGGTGGAGCGCCTGCTCCTCGGACAGGAAGGCGTTCTCCTCGCGCATGCGCTCCGCCGCGGCCTCGAGGCTCGGATAGCGGCGCGGCTGGCGGCCGGCGAGGTCGCGCATCTGGCGCACCCAGTCGTGCACCCGCTCGTGCGGCGGGCGCGCCCGCATGCGCTCGATCATCGCGGGCGGGGGGCCGAGACCTTCGATCGAGACGAGCTTGGTGACCCGGTCCGGGTAGACGCCGGCGTACATCACCGTGACGGAGCCGCCGAGCGAGTGGCCGACCAGCGTGACCGGGCCCGGGCCGAGCGCATCGATCAGGTTCGCGAGATCGAGCACGTTGTCGGCGATGGCATACGGCCCGCCCTGCACCCAGGCGCTGTCGCCGTGGCCGCGCAGGTCGGGCGCCACCACGTGCCAGTCGTGGCGCAGCTCGCGCGCCACCCAGTCCCAGTTGCGCGCGTGGTCGCGGTTGCCGTGCACGAGCACGAGCGTCGGCTTCCCGGGGTTGCCCCAGTCCACGAAGTGCAGGCGCAGGCGCTGGGAGACGAAGAAGTGCGAGGTCGGCCCGACGATGTCCACGCCGCGCGGACTCTGTCACAGGAGCCCGCGGCTCACCAGATCGGCGCGCAGCGTCGCGGGCCCCTCGAACAGCACGCTCTCGATGCCCAGCGCCTGCGCGGCCTCGAGGTTGTTCGCGCGGTCGTCGACGAACAGCAGCTCGCGGGCTTCGAGGCGGTGTGCGTCGAGCAGGTGCGCAAAGATGCGCGGGTCGGGCTTCGCGACGCCGATCTTCCCGGAGATCACGAGGCCGTCGAAGCGCTCGAGGAACGGGAACAGCCCGCGCGTGCTCTCGAAGGTCTCCGCGGCCCAGTTGGAGAGCGCGTAGAGGCGCGTGCCGCGCGCGGCCAGCTCGTCGAGCAGCGCGAGCGAGCCGGGCATGGGCAGCATCATCTCCGCGAAGCGCGCTCCCCAGGCGCGGATCAGCGGCTCGTGGTGCGGGAAGCGCTCGACCTGCTCCGCGATCCCCTCGGCGAGCGGACGCCCGGCGTCGAAGCGCTCGTTCCAGTCCGGCGTGCACACCATCGCGAGGAACCGCTCGACCGCGTCCTCGCTCGGCAGCAGCTTCCGGTACAGCAGGCGCGGGTCCCAGTGGATCAGCACGCCGCCGATGTCGAAGACGACCGCCCGCTTCCGCTTCGCTCGAGTCACGCGAAGCGCTCCCAAGCGGCCTGCCGCGAGATGCCGAGCGCGTCGCCGATCGCCGACCACGACACGCCGCGCTCGCGCAGCGCGTCGACGTGGTCCTGGAGCACCTCGCGCGTGGCGTCCACCGCGGCCGACGACGGCGCGAGCGTGGCGAGGAGGGCGCCGTCGGAGAGCGCGGTCCAGCCGGGAAAGGGCGGCGCCGGCTTGCCCGCGAGGATGCGGTTGCAGCTCGCGACGCAGGCGTCGCAGATGTACACGCCGGGGCCGCCGATCAGCTTCTCGACGGCGTCCTCGTGCTTGCGGCAGAACGAGCAGTAGAGCGGCTCGGGTCTGGGCATGGCGTCAAGACTACCCTGACGCCCGAGCTGGTGTCAAGCGGGTCTTGACGAGGTGCGGCGCGCCACGCGCAGCGCGATCACGCCGAGCGCGCCGAAGGGAAGGCCGAGCAGCGCGATCTCCCGGAAGTGGGGCAGCGTGAGGCCCCAGATCGAGACGAACGCCCCGACCCCGAGGGCGACCCAGGCGATCCCGCCCCACAGCATCGGCGCCGCGGAGACGATGCCGCTCGACAGGTGCTGGATCCGCATGCCCTGTTCGAGCGATGCGATCAACGCGCGCGCGGCGTCCTCGCAGCGGCCCGCACAGGCGAGCCCGCGGCCGAGGTCCACCGCGCAAGCACGGCAGACGCCCTTCGCGCACGAGCGGCAGATGCCGACCGCGGGCCGGTCCTCGTGCGTGAAGCACTGCATGGCATCAGGGCTCCGGCGGCGGCGGCGTGTAGGTGAAGGGCAGCGTGTTGTTCGAGGCCACGCCGTCCCGCAGCACGCTGAGCGTCACCAGATCAGGCAGATCGGCCTTCTTCTTCGGCACGTGCACGGCGATGCTGGTGTCGGTGATCGCGTAGGCCTTGGCCTTCTTCGGGCCGAAGTAGACCAGCACCTTCTTGCCGAGCAGGTTCTGGCCGCCGAGGACGATCTCGTCGCCCTTGGCGCCGCTGGCCGCCGAGATGCTGGTGAGGTGCGGCGCGCTCGACACGACCTCGATCGCGACGTTCCCGGTCGAGCTCTCGCCGGTGCAGTCGGTCGCGCTGAAGCTCAGCTCGTGCAGGCCGACCTGCGCCTCCGTAGGCGTCCACGTGAGCAGGCCTTCCGCGGAGACCGCGGCGCCGGCGGGCAGGCTCTGCGGCGCGAAGCTCACGCTGTCGCCGTCGGGGTCGTCCGCCGAGAGCGGGATCGAGAGCAGGTGTGCGGAGAAGACCGTGCGGTCGGCCGGGTCGTCGATCGCCGGCGGCGTTCCGGTCGCCGTGTCGAGCACGCTGATCACGACGGTCTCGCTGGCGTAGTTGCCGTCGGGGTCGGTGGCCCGGAAGGTGAGGTTCCGCTCCTCGAAGCCGCCGCAGCCCACGCTGTCGAGCGGCGGCGTCCACTGGAACAGGCCGCCCGCGGACAGCGTGGCGCCGACCGGCAGCGGCAGCACGGACCAGGTGATGGCGCCGTCCTCGGGATCCGTGGCCGAGAGCTGGAGCGCGAGCGTCTCGCCCTCGGGCGCATCCTGCGGCCCGACCGGGTCGAGCACCGGCGGCTCGCCCACGTCGATCTCGGCGAGGCACGAAACGCTCGCGACGTAGTCGCCGATCTCGTCCTGGCTGACCGCGCTGAACCAGGTGACGGCCGGGTTGATCGCCGGCGCCATGATGCCCTGGGTGGTGTGGTCGGCGCCGAAGTTGTGGCCCATCTCGTGCGCCGCGATGAGCCGCGTCAGCGAATCGCTCTGCTGGTAGAACATGTTGACGCCGAAGCGGTAGTTCGAGCACGCGGCCGACACGAAGGCGCGCCCGACCACGTTGCCGTCGAAGTCGCGGCCCGAGAAGAGCTGCGCGTCGTCCGTCGGCGTCGCCACGTTCGCGAGGAAGTTGCTGCGGAACTGGCTCAGCAGCGTGTCCGAGTTGGTGCTCGTGTAGGGGTCGCTGCCGTTCCACGCGCGCTGGAACACGATGCGGTGCGTGAGGCCGAGGTCGAACTCGTAGATGCCGTTCAGCGCGTTCACGATCGAGACGATCCGCGCGTTGGCTTCGGCGACGCCGCCGGTCTGATCGACGAAGAAGCGGTCGGCCTCGGTGCCGAGCTCCACCTCGCGCAGCGCGCCGGCCGCGGCGCTGGCGGGCGCGCCCTCGGCCTCGCCCGCGGCGTCGGCTTCCGCGTCCGCGGCGACAACGACGCCCGCGAGCGCCTCGTCCACGGCGGTGCCGCACGAGCCGAGCACGGCGGCGAGCTCCTCGGGGTCCACCTCGTTCACCTGGAGCACGAGGTCGCCTGCCGCGGTGTCGGCGGCGAGGTCGTAGAGCACGCCGTCCACGCGCAGCAGGCCCGAGACGCGCCCGCTCGGCTCGAGCGAGACGCGCGCGAAGTCGCCGCCGCGGCCGCTCTTGCCGCGGCGCCCGTGGCCCTTCGACTCGATCCGGCCCGCGAAGGTGCGCACGTCGGGGCGCCGCTGTCCGCGCCGCTCGCCGCCGCGCACGGCCTCCTCGGCGTGGTAGCCGCGGGCCTCCACGTCCACCGGCTGGAGCGCGATCTCGGTCTCGCCGGCGCGGGTCGGCACCGTGAGCCGGAACGAGCCGCCCTCGGCGAGGCCCGCGGACACGTAGTTCGAGAGGGGCGTCCAGCCGCGGAAGCGCGGCCGTTCTGCCGACGCCTTGCCGGCCAGCAGCGCGCCCGCGAGCGCGATGGGGAGAAGCCCGAGCTGGAGTCGGCGCGCATGCATGGGAGGGGCCCGCTGCCCCTCTGCATCGGCGCCGGCGCGGGCCGGGAGTGTGACGTCCCGTACCTGGCGGGAAATTCGCGGGATTCAGCGGCGTTGCAGGCCGAGTTGCCGCGCGCGCGTCTCGATCTCCGGGACCTCCTCGGGCTCGCGCAGCGCGTCCGCGACGAAGGCCTGGATGGAAGGGAGCGCCTCGACCCCCGCGGCGTAGCCCGCGGCCTCGGGACCAAGCGAGACGCCGTAGCTGGTGAAGCGCAGCGCCACGGGCGCGTACATCGCGTCGGCGATGCCGAACGCGCCGAGCAGCCAGGGCCCGCCGGACTCGGCGAGGCACTCGCGCCAGAGCGCCTCGATGCGCGCGATGTCCGCGCGGCACTGCGCCGAGAACGCGCCGGCCTTCGCCACGCCGCGCACGCGCAGGTTCTGCGGCAGCTCCTCGCGCAGCGCGCCGAACCCCGAGTGCATCTCGGCCGCGATCGAGCGGGCCCGCGCGCGCCGCCGGGGATCGGCGGGCCAGCCGCCGTGCCGCTCGGCCACGGTCTCGCAGATCGCGAGCGAGTCCCACACCACGAGATCTCCGTCGATCAGCACCGGCACGCGGCCCGACGGAGAGAGCCGGCGCACCTCGTCGCGCCAGCGTCCGGCGAACGGGATGCGCACCTCCTCGAAGGCGACACCGAGCTCGCGCAGCAGCAGCCACGGCCGCAGCGACCACGACGAGTAGGTCTTGCTCCCGATCACGAGGCGCACCAGCTGAGCTCCTCGCGCACGGCTCCGCCGTCAGCCGCGCGCGCGGCGCGACCGAGGTGCGAGCCGTCCGCTCGAGACGGTCTAGTAGCGGCCGCGCGGAGGCCGGCCCCCGCCGCCCCCACCCCCGCCGCCCGGGCGGGGCGCGCGTTCGCGCGCCTCGCTGACGCGGAGCTGGCGGCCGCCGAACTCCTTGCCGTTCGCGCCGTTGAGCGCCTTGGTCATGTCGGCGTCGTCCATCTCGACGAAGCCGAAGCCGCGCGATCGCCCGGTGTCCCGGTCGGTCACGATGCTGGCGGAGCGAACGCTGCCGAAGGTGGCGAAGAAGTCCTTCAGCTCGGCCTCGGTCGCGCGCCAGGGGAGATTCCCGACGTAGAGCTTGCCCAATGCAGTCACCCGATGACGAGAGGAGGGAAAACGGGCGCGCGGCGAGCACTGGCGCCGCGACCCTTCGGTCCGCAACCGAGGTCGAGCAAGCGATCGAGCTTTCGGGAATGGGGGCTCAGGGTGCGATGATCTCGGTTTGCGCCGACCTAGCGGACGCTAGCCCCCGAGCCCACCCTCGCAAGCGGCCGAAACAAGGGGATCCACGCCGCACGCATCCGGCATCGGGTTGCCCCGTCGCCGGTTGCGGCGTCACAAGGTGGTGAAAGCGGGGTGGTAGCGGACCCAGCCGCGGGCGCGGGCGAGCGCGCCACCGGCCAGCTCCTGCACCTGGAACGCCGCGTCGTAGGCGTGGCTCTCGTAGTGGAGGCCGTACGGCGCCGCGAGGCCGAAGCCGAAGCGCCCGTAGTACGCGGGGTTTCCGAGCACGAACAGGAGCTGCCAGCCGAGCCCGCGCGCGGCCTCGACGCCGGCGCGGATCAAGGCGCCGCCCGCGCCGCTCCCCTGGGCCTTCGGCAGCACGCCGACGGGCGCGAGGCCCCCGGCGGGCGGCGCCTCGGGTGTTCCATCGAGCGTGACCGGCGAGAAGAATACGTGTCCGATCACTCGTCCTCCGCGTTCGGCCACGAGCGAGACGGCCGGGCGCGCCTCTTGCCGGAGCCGTGCGACGAGCCGCGCCTCGTCCGGCCGGCCGAAGGCGGCCTCGTGCACGGTCCAGACGGCGCGCGCGTCCTCGGGCCGCTCGGCGCGGACCTGGATCACGCGCGCGCCACGAGCACCGCGAACATGCCGTGCCGGAAGCTGCACGCGGGCGCCGCGAAGCCGGCCTCGACGAGCCAGCGGAGCTGCTCGGGCACCGTCGAGGGACGGTCCTCGCGCATGCGCTCCTTCGCCGCGGCGAGCTCGGCGTCGCCCGAGCCGAGCGCGCGCGCCTCGGCCTCCCAGCGCGCGCGCTGCGCGGCGTCCTCCGCCGGCGTCTCGCCCGCGACCTGGTCCGCGTTCACGAACACGCCGCCGGGCGCGAGCGCGCGCCGGATCGCCGCGAACAGCGCGCGCTTTTCGGTCGCCTCGAGGTGGTGGATCGCGAGCGCGGAAACCACCGCGTCGGGCCGGCCGAACTCGGGCAGCGCCGCGATGTCGCCCTGCACGAAGCGGAAGCGTTCGCCGCCGCCCGCGAAGCGCTCGCGCGCCCGCGCGAGCATCTCGCCCGCGACGTCCACGAGCGTGAAGCGCGCGTTCCGGTGGCGCTCGGCGACGAGCGCGGTGAGCAGACCCGTGCCGGCGCCGAGGTCGAGCACCGAGAGCGCGGCGTCGCGCGCGAAGGGCAGGGCGTCGAGCGCGGCGCCGTAGAACGAATCGAAGCACGGCACGAGCCGCCGCCGCGCCGGATCGTAGAAGCCCGCATCGCGATCGAAGGCATCCGCGACGGAGGATTTCAGGAGAGCGTCCCCGCGAAGAAGTCGTTGCCCTTGTCGTCCACCACGACGAAGGCGGGGAAGTTCTCCACCTCGATGCGCCAGATCGCCTCCATGCCGAGCTCGGGGTACTCGAGCACCTCGACCTTGCGGATGCAGTTCTGCGCGAGGATCGCGGCGGGTCCGCCGATCGAGCCGAGGTAGAAGCCGCCGAACTTCTTGCACGCCTCCGTCACCGCCTTCGAGCGGTTGCCCTTCGCGAGCGTGACGAAGCTGCCGCCGTGCTCCATGAACAGGCCCACGTACGAGTCCATGCGGCCCGCGGTGGTCGGGCCGAAGGAGCCCGACGCCATGCCCGTCGGCGTCTTGGCCGGACCGGCGTAGTAGATCATGTGGTCCTTCGCGTAGTCGGGCAGACCGAGGCCCTGGTCGATGCGCTCGCGCAGCTTCGCGTGCGCGATGTCCCGCGCCACGATCATCGGGCCCGTGAGCGAGAGCCGCGTCTTGATCGGCTGCTTCGACAGCGTGGCGCGGATCTCCGCCATCGGCCGGCGCAGGTCGATCTCCACCACGTCGCCCGGCAGCTCCTGCTCGGTGATCTCGGGCAGGTACTTCGCCGGGTTCGTCTCGAGCTGCTCGAGGAAGACGCCGTCGCGCGTGATCTTGCCCTTCGCCTGGCGGTCGGCCGAGCACGACACGCCGATGCCGACGGGCAGCGAGGCGCCGTGGCGCGGCAGCCGGATCACCCGCACGTCGTGGCAGAAGTACTTGCCGCCGAACTGGGCGCCGATGCCCGTCTTCTGGGTGAGCTTCAGCACCTGCTCCTCGAGCTCGCGATCGCGGAAGGCGCGGCCTTCCGCGTTGCCCGTGGTGGGCAGCGTGTCGAGGTAGCGCGTGCTCGCGAGCTTCACCGTCTTCAGCGTGAACTCGGCCGAGGTGCCGCCGATGACGATCGCGAGGTGGTACGGCGGGCACGCCGCGGTGCCGAGCGTCTTGATCTTCGCGTCGAGGAAGCGCAGCAGGTTCTCGGGGTCGAGGATCGCGCGCGTCTCCTGGAACAGGAAGCTCTTGTTCGCCGAGCCGCCGCCCTTGGTGACGAACAGGAACGTGTACGCGTCGCCCGGCGTGGCGTAGAGCTCCACCTGCGCGGGCAGGTTGGAGCCGGTGTTCTTCTCCTCGTACATCGAGAGCGGCGCCATCTGCGAGTAGCGCAGGTTCGTGTTCACGAACGTGTCGAAGACGCCGTGCGACAGCCACGCCTCGTCGTCGGCGCCGGTGAAGACGTTCTCGCCCTTCTTGCCGATCACGATCGCGGTGCCGGTGTCCTGGCACGAGGGCAACACCATGCCGGCGGAGACGTTCGCGTTCTTCAGCATCTCGAGCGCGACGAAGCGGTCGTTCTCCGAGGCCTCGGGATCCGCGAGGATGCGCTGGAGCTGCGCCAGGTGGCCGGGCCGGAACAGGTGCGA
>Ga0187892_10003070_pt1 | contig 31416 bp, 36 predicted proteins | sample MA1701073metaG_FD_139345 | JGI IMG/M metagenome (GOLD analysis project Ga0187892, IMG submission 139345) | Bio-ooze microbial communities from a basaltic lava cave in the Kipuka Kanohina Cave System on the Island of Hawaii, USA - MA170107-3 metaG ...
CGCGCCCGTCCCGCACGAACGCGAGCGCGCGATGGCTCGCCTCGACGAGGTCGCGTGCGGCCTCCGCGCGCACGGCGCTCGCCACGCGCGCCGCTTCGAAGCGCTCGATCGCGGCCGGGAAGCCGCGCTTGAACGCCTCGGCGTTCGCCGGCGGCGCCGCCACCGCGAGGTCCGGCGAGCGCGCCGCCGTCTCGGCGAGCAGCCGGTGCAGCAGCGCCGAGGCCGAGACACCGCTCGGCAGGCTCACCCCATCGGGCACTCGCTGGCTCACGCCGCCCACTCTACGTCAGTCGGCGATGCCGAGCCGCTGCATCCAGCGCCAAAGCGTGGTGCGATCGACTCCGAGCCGGCGCGCCGCCTCGGCCCGGCTCTTCCCGCTCGCGGCCAGCACCTCGCGGATGCGCTCGGCCGCGCGCTGGTCGAGCCAGTCCGCGAGCGGCGCCTCGGCGCCCGCCGCGTCCGCGGGCTCGCCCTCGAGCAGCAGGTCCGCGAGCTCGATCTTCGGCCCGCGCGCGAGCGCGACGCCGCGCTCGATCGTGTTCTCGAGCTCGCGCGCGTTGCCGGGCCACGGGTGACGGCGCAGGAAGGCTTCGACCTCGGCGCTCCAGCCCTCGAGCGGCGGCTTCCGGTCCGCGGCGGCGCGCACGAAGAAGTGGCGCGCGAGCGCGAGCACGTCTTCCGGACGCTCGCGAAGCGGCGGGAGCTGGATGGGGATCACGGCGAGGCGGAAGTAGAGGTCCTCGCGGAACGCGCCCGTCTCGACCTCGCGCTTGAGGTCGCGGTTCGTGGCCGCCACCACGCGGAAGTCGAGCGCGCGCTCGTCGCTGCCGCCGACGCGCGTCACGCGCCGGTCCTGGAGCACGCGCAGCAGCTTGGCCTGGAAGTCCGGCGCGGTCTCGCCGATCTCGTCGAGGAAGAGCGTGCCGCTCTCGGCGCGCTCGAACAGGCCGGCGCGCGCGCTCTCCGCGCCGGTGAAGGCGCCGCGCTCGTGGCCGAACAGCTCGGACTCGAGCACGCCGGGCGCGAGCGCCTTGCAGTTCACCGCGACGAACGGGCCGCCGACGCGGTCGGACTGCACGTGCACGGCGCGCGCGATCAGCTCTTTGCCCGTGCCGCTCTCGCCGGTCACGAGCACGGTGGCGTCGCTCCGCGCGGCGCGGCGCACCACGTCGAGCACGCGCTGCATGGACGGGCTCTCGGCCACCATCGAAGCGGCGCCGTGCCGCGAGGCGAGCTCGGCGCGCAGGTAGCGGTTCTCGCGCGCGAGGCGCGAGTGGTCGAGCGCTCGCGCCACCACGGCGAGCAGCGCGTCGTTGTCGAACGGCTTCTCCACGTAGTCGAAGGCGCCGAGCCGCAGCGCCGCCACCGCCGTCGCGATGGTGGCATGCGCCGTCATCACCACGACGGGGATGTCGGCGTCCACGCCGCGCACGCGCTCGAGCACGCCGAGGCCGTCGAGGCCGGGCATCTTGAGGTCGGTGAGCAGCAGGTCGAAGCGGCGCGCGCCGAGGGCGACGAGCGCCGCGTCGGGCGCCGAGAAGCCCTCGACCTCGTAGCCGCCGCGCCGGAGGACCATTTCGAGGATGGCGACGAGGCGCGTCTCGTCGTCGAGCACGGCGATGCGCGGCGTCACGCGGCGGCCCGCACGGTGGGCAGCACGAGCTCGAAGCACGCGCCGCGGCCCCCCGGCCCGGCGCCCGCGCCCTGCACCACGCGCAGCTCGCCGCCGTGGGCGCGCGCGATGCGCTCCGCCATCGCGAGGCCGAGCCCGGTGCCGCTCGCCTTGGTGGTGTAGAAGGGCTCGAACACGCGCGTGCGGTCGGCCTCGGGCACGCCGGGGCCGTCGTCCGCCACCGCCAGCACCACCGCGGCGGGCTCGACGCGCGCGCGCAGCTCGACGTGGCCGCCGGGCGCGATCGCTTCGGCCGCGTTCGTCACCAGGCCGAGCAGCACCTGGGCGATCAGGTCGGGATCCACCGAGAGCTCGGCGCCGGGCACCGCGATCTGCGCGGCGAGGCGGGCGTCGCGCTTCCGGAGCGCCTCGTCCGCGAGCGCGGTGGCGCGCGCCACCACGTCCTGCACGGCGGCGGGGCGGACGCGCAGCGCCGTCGGGCGCGCGAAGGCGAGCAGCGACGCGATCAAGCCGTCGAGCCGGTCGATCTCGTCGAGGATGAAGCCGCAGGCGCGGTGCGAGTCGTCGGCGGGGCCGAAGTGCTCGCGCACCATCGCCGCGGAGGCGCGGATCACGCCGAGCGGGTTCCGCACCTCGTGCGCGATCCCGGCCGCGAGGCGTCCGATCGCGGCGAGCTTCTCGTTCTCGAACGCCGCGCGCTCGGAGGCGGCGAGCGCCTCCTGCTGGCGGCGGATCGTGTCGGCGTCGGCGCGCAGGCGCGCCCGCGCCATCGCGAGCCCGCCGGCGAGCCAGCCGAAGCCCGTGCAGCTCGTGGCGAACGTCGCGGCCACGATCGGCACCGCGTTCATGCTGCCGAGACGCATCTCGATGCCGGAGACGGTCAGGAGCCACGTGTCGAAGATCCCCACCGCGAAGCCGGCGGCGGCCCAGAGCCAATCGAGACGACGGATGCGCACGGCAGGCATGGTATCGCCAGGAGCAAGGGCCGTGCCGGCGCGCGGCGGCTCGCCGCGCGCGCGGCGCGCCGCCCGCGTTGCAGCCGTGCAACGCCGGCGTCGCAGCGCTGCAGCGGCGGGGATCGAGCGGCCGCACGAGCGCCCTCGCCGCACTTGGCACGCGCATTGCTCTTCCGATGGATGCCCGCCCTCGCGGGCCCACAGGAGGTTTCCATGACCAAGACCCTCGCGCTCGGACTCGTCCTCGTCGGCTTCACGGCCCTCAGCTTCTACGCCGTCGAAGTGCACGGCTACCTCGGCTTCTTCGAAGCGCTCGGCTCCACCACCGCCGGCGTGGTCGCCTTCACGGATCTCGTGATCGCGCTGACGCTCGCGATGCTCTGGATGCGCGGCGACGCGCAGGAGCGCAGCCTGCCGTTCTGGCCCTACGCGATCCTCACGCTCGCGCTCGGCTCGGTGGGCCCGCTCTCGTACCTGATCCACCGCGAAGTCCGCGCCCGCGCCCCGCGCCAGGTGACCGCATGAAGCTCTACACCCACGCGCTGTCTCCGTACTCGGGCAAGGTGCGCATCGCGCTCGACGAGAAGGGCCTCCGCGTCGAAGAGGAGCTGCTCCCGATCACGCGGCAGGCCATCGCGCACAAGCCGAAGGAGCTGCTCGACGCGAACCCGCGCGGCGAGGTGCCGACGCTCGTGGCGGACGGGCTCGTCCTCTACGACTCGACCGTGATCCTCGAGTGGCTCGAGGAGCGCCAGCCCGAGCCGCCGCTGCTCCCGCGCGGCGCAGACGCGCGGGCATGGGCGCGCCTGCTGGAGGACGAAGGCGACTGGCTCATGACCGGCGCCGTCGCCGACCTGCTCGCGCAGACCTGGCGGCTCGCCGACCCGGCGCAGCGCGACGCCGAGAAGTTCGACGCCGCCGCCGCCGCGCTCCACGCGGCCTTCGACCGCCTCGAGGCCGTGCTCTCCGACGGCCGCCCCTGGCTCGCCGGCGACGCGTTCAGCGTGGCCGACATCTCCGTCAACTTCCCCGTCGCGTTCGCCGTCTACTTCGGCCTTCCGCCCACCCCAAGCCACCCGCACCTCGCGGCGTGGGCGGCGCGCGTGAGCGCACGCCCTTCGGTTGCCCGGGAGGCGGCGCGGATGATGGAGGCGGTGAGAAGCGTGCCGGCGTAGCGCGACCGCCCACCCATCCCCGCTCGTCCGTTCCCGTCCGCTCCGACCCCGAACGCTCGCAGCCTATTTCGCCCTCGAGCAGCGCGATAGGCTGCGAGCCACCGCCGTCTATCACGCCACCATCCACTGAAACACTGCAACCTCCCCGCGGGCCGCGCTCCGCAACCCCTTGCGGCGCAGGCTTTCGGAGGACGAGAATGCGACGGGGTACGCGGTCTAGTACCTGTTAGGCGGCACGTCGAGCACAACGCATGAACCTAGACAGACTCAATCGATGGCTGAGCCTAGTTGCAAACGTCGGTGTGCTTTGCGGCTTGGTCGTGCTGGTGCTCGAGCTGAATCAAAATAGAGACATCGTGCGGGCACAAACACGCAACGAAGTTGCGATGGGCTTTATCGATCTCGCGGGTCTAATCGCGACAAATCCTCAGCTGGCGAATGTGATCCGGCGTGGTGATGCAGGGGAAGAGCTCACGATCGATGAACAGTTTCAGCATCGACGCTTCACGCTGGCGACGTACCGCTACTACGAAAGTGCTCACTACCAATATCGACAGGGGCTCTACGACGAAGTGGAGTTTGCGAAGCAGAAGGAGGCATGGAGGTCATACGCAGCGCGATCGCCAGGTGCTGTACGCATCTGGTGCGAAGTCCGAGGTGTCTTTTCGCCTGAGTTTGTAGCGGATGTCGGTCCCAGTCTGGGAGAAGAAGAGTGCAAAGGCACCTCAAGTACCGTGGTGCCGCCTAACAAGCCGCTGAAGCTGACGGCCGCGGCTCCAGCCGTGCGGGCGGCCGAGGTCGACACGCAGCGTGGTAGCATCACGCGCGGCCGCAGCTTAGCGGCCATCCGTTAGGCAGCGCGGAAGCAGGCAGAGCCGATCGGGCACGCAGGCCAAGGGGCGTTATCCTCGACCGTCATCCGGAGACCTCATGAAGTTCCGCGCAATCATTGAGCCCGACGAAGACGGCGTCTTCGTTGCCACGGTCCCGTCCCTCCCTGGGTGCGTCTCGCAGGGCTCCACTCGGGCCGAGGCCGTCCGCAATATCAGCGAGGCCGTCGCCGGCTACCTCGAGAGCCTTCGCGAGCGCGACGAGCCGATCCCTCCGTCGATCAACGAAGAAGTAATCGACATCGCGGTGTGAGGGTCCTACCGCGAATCTCCGGGCGCGAGGCCGTCTCCGCGTTTCGCAAGCTCGGCTACGAGTTCGATCGCCATCATACCGCAGCGTCGAACGCGCCACCGACCGCAGCGCGCACGCTCGGCGGATCGACACTCCGCGCTCGCGCACATACGCGACCTGCTCCCTCCGCACGGTGGCGCTCACCATTTTTTCCGCGCCACCTCGCGCATCACCTCGATCTCGAGGTCGCGCTCCGCCACGAGCTTCTTCAGCCGCGCATTCTCCGCCTCGAGCTGGCGCAGCCGCTTCACATCCGCGGGCTCGAGCGCGTCACGGCCTACCTCGTCGAGCCCCTAGCCCGGAACGCAGACCCCGTTCATGTCCTGCGTCTCATCGGCATCGTCAACCTCATCGTGGGCGCCATCGGTCTCGTCTGGGTTCTCCTCTAACTCCCGGCGTGGGTCTTCGCGCCTTCCGCCAACCTGTCGAGCTCGCCGCCTAACAAGGGCAATAACGTACTTGACACACCCAATGTCCTGACCTAGAATTCGGGTCATGGACAAGCAAGCCACCCCCGAAACCCTCCTGGGCGCGATCCGCTACTTCTCGGACCCGGACGTTGCGCTCACCTTCCTCGCCGGCCTCCGCTGGCCCCACGGCGTCGCCTGCCCGCACTGCGGCGGCGCGGAGCCGATGTTCCTGAAGACCCGCCGCATCTGGAAGTGCCGCGCGTGCCGCAAGCAGTTTTCGGTCAAGGTCGGAACCATCTTCGAGGACAGCCCCATCGGCCTCGATAAGTGGCTGCCTTGCCTTTGGCTGATCGCCAACTGCAAGAACGGCGTTAGCTCCTATGAAGTCGCGCGCGACCTTGGCGTGACTCAGAAGACCGCGTGGTTCATGTTGCACCGGATTCGCCTCGCGATGCAGACCCGGACCTTCAGCAAGATCGGTGGTGAGGTGGAGGTAGACGAAACCTTCATCGGTGGCCGGGCTCGCTTCATGCACAAGAGCAAGCGCGAGCGCGTCATTAAGGGGACTGGCGGGAGCGGCAAGGTCGCCGTCATGGGGCTTCTGGAGCGCGGCAACCGCGGCAAGAAGCACAGCACCATCCGGCTTGAGGTGGTGAAGAATCCGCCGACCCGCCGCGACCTGCACCGGCCCGTGCGCGAGCACGTCAAGCCCGGCGCGAAGGTCTACACCGATGCGCTCTCGCACTACCGCGGGCTGGGTTCGGACTTCGAGCATGGCGTGATCGACCATTCCGTCGCCTACGTGCGCGACCGCGTGCATACCAACGGCCTCGAAAACTTCTGGTCGCTGCTCAAGCGCACCATCAAGGGGACCTACGTGAGTGTCGAACCGTTCCACCTGTTCCGTTACCTCGACGAGCAGTCGTTCCGGTTCAACAACCGGAAGGCGACCGACGGGAGCCGCTTCCTGTCCGTTGCACGCGCTATCATCGGCAAGCGCCTCACCTACAAGGCTCTCATCGGCGCGGGGCTCCCGACCGCGCAAACGTGCTGAGAAGTCATGGCCGCAACTCCGAAGAGGAAGAAGACGAAGGAGCTAACCGCGATGGAGCGGCTAGAGGACTTCGCTCGCCGCATCGTCGCTGTACCGAAGGAAGAGGTGGACAAGCTCTCGGTGCGGCGGAGAGCGAAGCGCCGGAACCGCCCAGCCTGAGCCCCCGGGGCCGGGGGTTGCGGGTTCGAGTCCCGTCCGCCCCGCCAGTAAGCTCGCGCGTTTCCGACGGATTTTCGGGCCGGCGGAGGCCGGGCGCCCACCGGGCGCCCAGCCGAACCGGCGCCTCGTCCGGCGCCCGCTGCGGCAGGACCGCGACGAGGCCCGCGTTCGCGAGGCGCGCGTAGCGCTCCGTCGAGCGGCGGTCGGCGTGGCGCAGGAACTTCTGCACCCACTCCAGCGGGACGCCGCGCGCCACCGCGTCGGTCGCGAATGCATGCTTCGTCCCCTCGTACATCTTCACCTCGACCTCAACGCCGGCGCGCTTCCGAGCGCGGTTCCACTCCTCGCGCAACGCGTTGGAGAGCCAGCGGTGCGCGGCGCGCCGGCCCGTCGGGTTCGGGAAGAGGGCGGTCGAGAGGAGCCACGACGGGCCCCCGCGCGCCATCGCCGCGGCGCGCGCCTCGATGCGCCAGCGGATCCACTCCGCCGCGGCCTCGTCGAGCGGGATGGAGGCGATCTTCCTCTCCTTCGGACCCCCAACCCGCGCGGTCGAGTTCGGGCCTTTCATCGCGCGGGCGATCGTGAGCCACGGCCGCCCGTCGCCGTCGACCCGGAAGTCGCCGACGTCGAGGGCGCGCGCCTCGCCGGGCCGCACGCTCAGGCAGCAGGCGAGGAAGGCGCCGCGACGCTCCCAGGGGACCGCGGCGAGCACGCGCCCCTGGGTCGCGAGGTCGATGATGGTCGGCGAGTACTCGTCCACGTCGACCGTCGGGAACTCCGGCACCGCGTCGACCTCGTTGCGCCTCTTGAGCCACCGCAGAAAGGTGCGGAAGGCGCCGAGCACCTGGCGCCGCGTCTTTCCGCCGATCCCCTTGCCGTCCGCGCCCCCGGCGCGCGCGAGCCACGTCGACCAGTCCTCGAGGTCGGCGTAGGTGAGATCGTGGACCCCGCACCCCTCCCACCACACGGCCCAGTAGCCGCCGTGAGTCACGTAGCGGCGCAGCTCGCGCAGGTACGTCGGGCTCCTTTCGCCGCTCGCCACCCGGGCCTCGACGTGAGCGAGCCAGCGCTCCGCTCGGGCGAGGAGGAGGTTTTCGGGCCGCGCGCGCGCGAGCCACGGCTCCAGCACCGCGGTGAGGGGCTTCCGCTTCGCGACCTCGCCGCGGATCAAGGCGAGGGCGTCGGCGGCGTCCCGCTCGTCGCGGAACGGCCGGGGTCGACCGCCGGGACCCGGCGGCCACGCGTAGACCCGCAGCTTCTTCCCGTCGCCGCCGCGGCGGAACTCCAGCCGCCACTGAACCGCGCCGCCCGCCCGCACCCGGGACCGCACCGCGCCGACGTCGCCCAGTTCGCGAGCCATCGCGAGCCAAGATCTACCCCGAGCGGGGGGCGCGGTGGGGGGAAATCGGCGGGTCACCTTCAAGTGGTCGGCGCGACGGCCGATACCGGGGAGAGCCCCGACCGACCCCCGACCGACCCCCGACGGACCCGCGCCGTTGCCCGCCAAGCCCGCGCCAGACGACGACTTCTACGCCATCCGCTGGCACCGGCTCCGCGACCGCGGGGCGCCGGAGGTGGTCCGGATCGTGCCGGAGGGCCGCCTCTTCCCGCCCCCGCTCTCGGACGTCCTTGAGGACGGAGAACCCCGGTGGATCGCGCTTACCGCGGGCGCGCGATGCGCCGGGGCGACGCCGCTCGCGATGGCCGCGGACCTCGAGGCGTACCACCCCCTCGCGAACAGCGGGGCGATCCTCGACCTACTCCTCCGCATCGCCGACCTCGAAGGCGAGGCCCGGGACCGCGCGTGCCTCGACTTCGCGCGCGAGCACGGCCTCCTCGGCGTCGACCTCGACCGCGACGCCCGCGACCTCGCGGGCCTCGACTTCCCGGCCAGGGGCGAGCACGTCGGCGTGAGGACGCGCGCCGTGGTCCCGCTCGACGTCGGGGCATTCGGCACCGCGCGCGCGCGGTCCAACCTTTCGGCGCCGCTCGTGGTCGTCGAGGACCGGGAAGAGTTCAAGCGCGCGCTGGATCAGGGGGCGACGCCCCTACCGGAGTTGCGCGAAGACGCGACGGCGGAGCTTCAACCGTTCGAGCGACTGCGCGCGTGGCAGCAGGGGATCGCGGAGCTCGCGTGCGCCCACCGCCTCTCGCTGGACGGCGACGCGGTATCGGAAGCCGAGAAGCTGATCGAGGGTGCTCTCGCACGTCACGTGGCGTCGGAGGCCGATGGATCGCACCGCGTTCGCTCCCTCCTTGGCGTCGCGTGGGTAGCGCTCGCCAACCGGTGGAGGGACCGCGACTTCATCCAGTGCGCGGAGTGCGGCCGGTGGGCAGCGACGGAACGAAAGGACCGTTTCCTCTGCGGGACCGCGCGGTGCGAGAAGAGCGCCGGGCGGAAGAGGAAGAAGGCGTGGGCCCTGTTCGATCAGGGCCAGGACGCCGAGACGGTGAACAAGCGACTGAAGGACGTGGATTCCCGGCGCGTCGCGCTCTGGTATGAGGTCTATCAGCTCCGGCGGAAGGCGTTTGCGAAGTTCGGCGAGATCTACGCGGGGCGTTCGAGCGAGGAACGAGCCCTGGAGGAACTACTCGATGCGTTTCCGGCGGGCCCGGGCGCGAACCCGCCCGAGTTCGAGAGGGAGGCCAGCCAGCTCCTTGAGAATCACTTCGGTCACGGTTGGCGCGAAGAGTTCGACCAACGCGTGAAGGAGAACCGGGGCTCGCTCCGACCCGACCCGTCGGCGAGGCCTCGGACGTAGCTCTCTCACGAAGGGTCGAACAGCTCACCCTGACGCCCGTTGCCCTTCTTGGCGCGCTTCGCAGCCTTCTCTTCCTCGCGGGCCTTCCGCCTTGCCGCCCGGCGAGTTTCGGTGGCCTTGCGTCGGGCCTCTCGACGAGCGTCATCCGCGTCTGCCTTCTTTAGCCGCTTCTCGAAGGCGGCGCGCACGTCTCTAAAATCGACTCGGGTGACCGAGTACCGATCGGGCGAAACCTCCTTCGCAAGGTGCATCCGCTTGAGCATCACGAAGACGCGGCGCATCTGGTCGTTCGACGGGCACTGCTTCGCGTTGCGACAGATCTGACGGATGCTGTAGCCGTCGGCGAGGAGCTGCGCGGCCTTGTTTACTTCGACCTCGACCGTCTTGGGGAGCGCGCCGTCGCCGGGATTCATCGCCTCGGCGGCAAGAAAGCTCAAGATGTGCATCCAGAAAATCTCGGCCACGTAGAGGTCCGGTGGCGCCGCGTCGTAGAACCGGACGTCGCCGAAACGAAAGAGCACATCAACGTTGATCTGAATGGGATTCGCGGAGAGCTTGGTGTGCTTGTGAGCGGGGACGAGTACCCCGTGGCGGAGTTCCAGGGTGACGTAGACCTTGGCCTGATCCGTCCGGTTGTAGGACAGAACCGCGAAGTTGTGCTCGAACGAGGTGGACTGCCCGAAGCGCGTCGCGCTCCCCGCTCGAGATTGGTGGACCAGCAGCACGACGCCGCACTCGTCCTTCGACCTCTTGGACGCCGTGGCGAGATGCACCAGAGCCGCGTCGTACTTCCGGAGCTGCGCCTCGATGTCCGCCTTCTTCCTGTCGTCGCCATCCTGCGCGAAGGATATCTTGATGTCGCCGACCGACAGACCACCAGGAACTACCACGTGGATATCGGGGGTGATCTTCGCGCCGTCGGGGAGCGTCACCTCCTCGGTGTGTCGCGAGGTGTAGGCACTCTCTGCCAGCGGCTTTTTCTTCTCGTCGTCGAAGGTCAGCTCGTTGTGCAGCCCGAGCAGCGCCCACACCGTGTCTTGGTAGTTGTCGATCAGCTCACGGACGCTAGGCATAGACCTTCGGCGCGTCCTCGAACTTCACCGCCCCGAAGCTGTCATGCACGAACTCCAGCAGGCGGCTGAAGCTCGACTCGGACGATCGGAGCTGGGGGATGAGGGTCATCGCGTCGGCCGAGGTCATGAACACGGCGTAAGACGACCCATCGTCCAGATCAATGATCCGGACGTGCACGTACGGGTTCCCGTGGATCACCGCGATTGAAGAGCGCTTGTACTGGAAGAACCGCTCGGTGACCTGCTGAGCGTCGCCCTTTTTCGAGATCAGGGCATCCTCGAAGGTCGCGACGATCGGGCGGGGGCGCGTGAGAGCTTCCGTGCGAGACCGATCGGTCACGAGCTTGTGCTCCTCAGCCGCGTGTCGGACGAGACGTTCGTTGACCAGCCCAGCTAGGCGAACCGCAGCTGACGCGCTGAGCGACATGATGTTGGGCCGGGCCATGGCTCCTTTCACATCAGTGGCGTTCCCCTTCAGGCGGACCTCGAAGGAGACGTGCTTGAAGAAATGACCCTTCTCCCTCGCCTCGTTGAGCACGTCCTGGTAGCGAACATCGGTCCACGTGAGCGACGACTCTCGCTTCTCCTTGGTCAGCCGCCGCTGGTGGCCGAGGCGGGTAAAGTGGATCTCAGCCGTCCTTCCGAGATGCCTGTCGATCTCGCGCATCATCGTTGCGAAGTCGTGTTGCCGAAAGTAGGGGCGCATCACCCGGGGGTGAAGGCGGCCGGACAGGTATTCATAAGCGTCCCCGTAGTCGGACCTGCGGCCAACACCCACGATCGCGGTGAGCCTGATCCCGGGCTGCGGAACGATCGCGAGGGCGGCAACCCGCCTTGAGCGAATCGACTGCACTTCCAACACCAGGGCATGATCAGCGTCGGCGACCCTTCGACTTCGGAGCCCGCCCGCCGCCGCCTTCCAGTCTCGGACCGCCGTGAACGGGACGTAGGCCAGCTGGATCTGGTCGTCACGCTCAAGGACGGGCCCCCGGGCGACCCGGCTCAGCAACTCGTCGCCGGTCCCACCCGGCGCGAGTGCCCCTACGACGTCCTCGTCGATCGGCACTTCCCTGCTCCCGCGACCCCCACCGGGGCCCGCACTATACGCGGGACGCGGTCCGAGAGTCACCTTCGGCGCCCGCCCCTAACCCTATCGGTTGGACGCCAGCACTGGTGTTGCTCGCCCGCGGGGGATCCGCCCGGCCGAATCATCGGTACTCCACACTGCTCGGGTGCGGTCAGAAGCCCGCGATCTCCGTCACGACCAGCCGCGCCGACGACGACGGCGCGTAGGTGAGCACCAGCGCGTCCGCGCGGTCCGGCGACGGGACGCCACGGCGGCGCAGCGCGTCCTTCGCCTCGATGACGATCCGGCCGTTGCGCTCGAACCACGAGAGGGATGCCAGCTCCCGCGCGAGGTCGGGGTCGTCGGGGAGGAGCAGCAGCTCGCCGAGGTCGACGCGCGCGGGGTCAACGTCGCCGCGCTCGATCCCCTCGGCCACCGCGGCGGTGCGCCCGAGGAGGTCGCGGAGCGTCCACCACAGCTCGGCGCGGAGGTTCGCGAACTTCTCGAACGCGCGGGCGCCGTCGGGCCAGAGGCCGTCCGAGGCGCGCGCGCCCGCGTTCACGGCGTCGACGACGAAGCCCTCGACGGCGCGCGTCCCGTCGGCGCCCTGGCTCCGGAGGATCTCGCGGTAGAGGTCGGCATCCTCCGGATCGTCGGGCACGCCGCGGAGCGCGTGACGGCGGCGCGCCTCGGCCGCGTCCTCGAGCCGCTCGACCACGCCGCGGCCGAGGCCAATCGCGTCGACCGCGAGGCGCACGGCGCCGTCCTCGTCGGCGAGGGCGAGCGCGCGGTCGGCCACCTCGTCGGTGCGCCCGCCCTCCCACGTCTCGACGCGGAGGACGCGGGGCCCGCGCCGCGCGACGTACGCGGAGAGGTCGCGGTCGAGCCCGACGTCGAGACCCGCGACGACGGGGCCGCCGACGGGCGGCGCCCCGTTGAGCCCGGCGTCGGCGGGATCGCCCGGCAGCGCGACGCCCCGCGCGCGGAGGAGCCCCGGGAGCTTCCGCGACGCCTCGATCCACGCGGGCTCGATCACGAGGTTTCCGCGCGCCGCCGCGTGATCGATGTCGACCTCGCGGGCGAGGATCACGGGGTCGACCGTCGCCTTCTTCGCCGCGTACCACGCCGGGCCCTTCCGCGGGTCGTCCTGCCAGCGGAACGTGAACGTCGGGCCGCGGCGCGCGCGGCGGTGGAACCAGTCGTCGAACCCGGCCGGCGTCGACACCCACACCACCGCGTTCGCGTTCGACTCCAGCGCCGCCTCAACCGAGGTCGGGTGGGGGAGGTGCGCGGCCTCGTCGACGAAGTAGAGCGTCGACCGCCCGCCGCGCCCGATGTGGTCGCCGGCCTCGCCCGTGATCGTGGCGCCGTTCGTTTCGTTGATCAGGCGCAGGTGGTGCGAGCGCCAGCCAACGCCCTCGCCGGCGACGAGCCACGCCGGGAGGTTGCGAAGCACGATCCGCGCCTTCTCGAGGATCGCGTCGGGGTTGTCGGCCTGGTCGACGAGCGCTTCCTTGCGCGAGCCGAACCCGACCTTGGTGCCGGGCTCGAACAGGAACTTCCAGATCGCGTAGGCGACGGTCGTCCACGTGACGCCGACCTCGCGCGTCTTCTCGACGACGCCATGCTCGCGGCGCACCTCGCGCTCGCCGAGCCACGCGACGAGGTCGCGCTGCCGCGGGAACAGGACGAAGGGCACCGTCTTCGCGCCCGCGAGGCGCGGGTCGTACGTCACGGCGAAGAGCGACGCGAAGAGCGCGGGATCGCTCGCGACGAGGGCGCGGAACTCGGCGGCGCGCTCGGGGTCGCGGGCGAGCGCGAGGTCGATCTCGGCGCGGAGGAGATTCCGCTCCTCGACGCTCTCGACGCGGAGGTCGGTCACTCGATCACCTCGGCGTCGACGACGTCCGCGCCGCGCGCCCGGGCGAGGGCCGCCGTCAGCTCCGCGCGCGCCCGCGCCGCCCGGGCCTCGGCCTCGGCGGGGTCGGGGAGGCCGAAGTTGAGGTTCACGCTCACGCCCGGGAACGCGCGCGAGTCCGGCGTCCAGCCGGCGACGCGGGCGAGGGTCTCGATCACGGTCGTGATGGGCACCAGCTCGATGACGACGTTGCCCGCCGCGTCGCGCGTCAGCTTCTTGATCCGCGCCTGCGCGCCGGTCGGCAGCGCGGCGAGGTCCTTCACGCGCGCCGGGGCGCCGTCGGCCGGGGACGCCTCGATGACGTCCTCCAGGCGCAGCGTCGCGGCGGCGACGAGCGTCGCCACGGCGTCGTCGCGCGAGTACGCCAGCTCGGCCTCGCGGAGCGCGAGCGCGGCGACGACGGCGCGCTTCACCCGCGCGTGGTTGCGGATCTTCGTCGCGCCCGTCGGGTGGCGGTAGCCGGCCGCCGCGGCGGCGTGGCGCGCGTCGCCGAGTTCGAGATAGCTCTCGACGAACGTGCGCTGGCGTCCGGTGAGCGCAGCCTTTGCCTCGGCGGCCTCGCCGCGGAGCCGCTCGACCGTCGCGGCGCGGTCGTCGCGCGCGCGCCTCGCGACCGCGGCCGTCACGCGACGCCCCGGAGCCCCCGGCCCACGCGGCGCGCGACGCGGCGTGCCTCGGCCTCGACGGCGGCGGCGAACGGCGCGGGGGGCTCGGCGGCGGGGTTCGCCTCGTACCCGGAGACGATCGCGCCGAGGAGGCCGACCCGGCGCGCGAGCCAGCCGAGGAGATCCGCGAGGTTGAGGTTCGAGCCGGGGACGACGACCGTCGGCGCGCGGCTGGTCGCGAGGACCACGCCCGCGTCGACGCGGAGGTTGGTGAGGCCGAACCGGTAGCCGTCGGGATCGCTCGCGCCGGCGTCGGCGGCCACGGCCTCGGCCGCCGCAAGAACGTGAGACACGCGGCGGAGGTCGATCGGGTCGCCGAAGTTGTCGGGCTCGAGCACCTCCGATCGGCCGACGCGCCTCACGCCCACGGCGCGACGTCCCGCGCGAGGGCCGCCGCGAAGCCGGGGATCCGCGCCTCCACCCGCGCGACCGCGCCCCGCGTATCGACGGGGACGCCGTCGATCGCGAGCGCAAGGCCGGCCCGCTCGGCGACGGCCGCGGCGAGCTCGGCGCCGGAGACTCGGGACGCCGGCCCGGTCGCAGCGAGGCGCCACGGGAGCGCCGCGAGACGCACCCCGTAGCCGTGCCGCCGCTCGGGTCCCGGTCCCGGCCAGAACCGGACGCCGTCGATCACGGCGGCGGGGCCCGCGCCGGTGCGCACGCCGGAGACGGGCGCGGCCTCGCCGAGGAAGCTCCGCTCGGCGCCGACGATCGCGGCGGCGTCGGCGAGGTGAGAGGAGAACCGAGCCTCCCGCTCGTCGGGGTCGAGCGCGGCGAAGGGATGCGGCGGACCCGGGGCCTCACGAGGAGACTCGGCCCCGGGCCGCCGCTGGGTGAACGGGTCGCCTTCGGCGGCGGACAGCATCAGCGCCGCCGCTTCGACCCGATCACGACACCGCCGAGCCGCACGCCGCTCCGGCGCTTCGGCAGCGGCGGGGCCGGCGCCTGGACCGCCGCGAGGGCGCGCCGCACGCGCGGGTGCCCGGCGACGTCGGTCGCGGTGACGGGGGATCGAACGGTCGAACGGGCCATGCTCAGCCCTCCTTCGGGTTGTCGTTGCGCTGCGCGGCGGCGGCCATGACCGCTGCGATCCGCCCGGGCCCGGACGCCGCGGCCTCGGCGCGCCGCGCGTCAGCCAGCTCGGCCGCGCCGGCGTCGTCGTCGTTGAGGTCGCGGAGCGAGCCCGGCTCGGGCGTTACTACGGCGCCGAGCTCGTCGAGGAGTGCGCGCCCCCGCTCGCCCGGCCGCGCCGCGAGGAGGCCGTCGAGCACGATGCCGGCGGCGAGCGTCTTCGTTCCCGCGCGCGCGCCGGGGTCGACGAGGAGGCCGCGCAGGTCCGCGAGCGCGTCGCGCGCCGCGGTGAGCGCCTCCTCGGCGATCGCGCGGACCGCCCGCGCGTCGTCGAAGCGGAGGAGGTCGACCAGCTCGCCTGGTGCGAGGGGGACGGCGTCGCCCTTCGCCGCGCGCTTCTCCAGCTCCGACGCGACGGCGAACGCGAGGGGCCGGTCGCCGACGTCGATCGCCTGCTGCGCGAAGCGCGCGAGCTCGGCGAAGCCCGACCGCCCGACGAGGTCGGCGAGGCCGGCGGTGCGCGGCGCGTCCTCGGCGGCGGCTCGCGCGAGGAGGCTCCGCGGCGTGTAGTGCGCGGCCATCGCCCGGTCGATTCCCGCGACGCGCGTCGCGTACAGCTCCGCGAGCGGCTCGGCCAGCTCGTCGACGGCGGCGTTCAGGATCTCGCGCACGCGCACGTTGTGCGCGCGGCGATGCGAACGCAGCTCGCCCCGCGCCTCGGGGTGCCGGTCGCCGCCGAGCGCGCGGTAGCGGTCGAAGACGTCGTGCTGCTTCTTGATCAGCTCGTCGCGCGCCTTCGCCTCGGCGTCGCGCGCGGCGGCGACGCGGTCGCGCACCCGCTTCGCGAGCTTCGCGACGGCGGTCTTCGACTCGGTGAACCACGCGAGGTCGACGCGCGGCTGCGGCTCGCGCCGGATCCTTCCGCCACCAGCGTCCGCGCCGAGCGCGGCGGTCAGAGTCGCGGTTCCTCTGCCCATCTCTGCCTCCCTTCCGGCTTCCTACCGGCCTTCGCCCGCGCGGTCCCTCGACCGCTCCGACGGAGTGACACTCAATTGTGTCGACAACGCTACGGCAGCGCGTTCGATTGTGCCACGACCAAGGAGGGCCGAACTCAAGCCGATCAGGCGTCGCGCCGACCGTCGGTCAAGGAGGAATCGTCATGATCAAGACGCTGGATCGCTGGCTCAAGAGGGAAACGTGGTTCAAGGGCCATCCGCTCGACATGCAGGCCTTCTACCGGTGCGTTCAGGCGATGTGGGCCGAGGGCGAGGGCTCGGTTAACGAGAGCGAGTGGTTCAAGCTGCTGTCGGAAGAGGTGCGAGAGCGGGAACTGCTCCTCGTGGAACCTGACTTCACGAACACCCTCGAGGACCGGGCACACCGGGCCGCCATTGTGTGCGACTACCTCTCGGCGATGAACGGATATTGACACTGTGCCGCTTCCGCCCGGGTACAAGCAGGCCGCGGTCGGTTGGGCAGTGAACACCAGCGCGGAGAGAGCGGGACCGGAGGTCGCTCACGACTGCGAAGCAGCCGACGACTGGCCGGGCTGCTTGGTCTTGGACGCCGGTGCGAGAGCGACGTGTGACTGTGGGGCCGACGTGCCGAGCGTCGTCGTGACCGTCGCTCAGATGATGGACAAGAAGGGTCGGCTGCGGCTGACCGGACCCGTCGAGTAGACCGCCCGGCTGCCTCCTACTTCGGCGCCGGCACCAGGATCACCGTGCCTGTTCTGGGGTGCGCCTGCCGCACTTCCGTCGCGCCGTACTCGACGACGCGGCCCTCGCGGAGCACGACCTCGTAGTCGGCCCGGTCCCACGCGAAGCCGGACACGAGTCGGTTCGTGTAGACCAGCGTTTCGCTGTCGCCGTCGCGGCGCCGGCCGTCAGGCTTCCCCATCGTGCGGACCACCTGAGCTTCCGTCATCCCATACTCCAGACTTCTCACCTTGCCGCCGCTCGCGCAGCTCAGCCCGGCGAGCACCGCCGCAATCACGATCCACCGCATTCTCCACCTCCCGGCCCCGCGGCATCGGCGGGACGCGCTCATTGGAACTTGGACGCGAGGCTCTGGAGCCGCTCCTCGTCGCGCTCGGCCCAGCTCGAATCAAAGAGCGACTCTCCGTCCGCGCCGTCGAGGCGCACGACCTCCACGGTGAAGACCATGTCCGGGCGCGGCTCGACGGTGCCCCAGCCCGAGAACATGTTGGGGTTCAGGCTCCACTGGGCGGTTTCGCCGGGCTCGAGGCCGCCCGGGATCGGGTAGTTGAAGTCCTGTGCGAGCCACGGCACGGCCCGGCCGGGCGTCGCGAGCGTTCCCTTGAAGTGCGCGCGCGAGACCGGGTGCTCGGTGCCGTTCTTGACCTCGAGGTCGATGACACGCTGTTCAATGAACCCGCTCTTCTCCTTGGAGAACCTCGACTTCAGCACCTGAAAGCCGGCGAGCTGCCCGCGAGCGGCCTCCGCCGCTGCCTTCCTCGCTTGCAGCTCGCGGATCTCCTCGAGCGCCTGAGTTCGCTCCCTGGCAGCGCGTTCCGCCTTGATCCGGTCGGCGACGGCGAGGATCTCCGGGGCGCTCTTTCCGTCGAGCGAGTGGCGAGCGTTCTCGATCGCGCCTCCGGGGTTCTTGGCGATATCAGCGAGCGTTGTCCCCGCAGACGAGAACATCACGACCATCAGCGCTTCCGCTAGGCGCTCCGCTTCCTCGGGCGAGAGATCTCGCTTCATCTCTTCGATGGACGCCTTCATCGCCTCGTCTGAGGTCCCGTCGATCGTCGGCGGCTGGCAGCCGAGCAGAACGCCGAGAGCGAGCGCGGCCGAGCCGCGTCGCAACCCACGCAGCGCCTCGCCCCATTGCAGAGCTTGTTTGTCCGTCGGCATGGGAACCCTCCACAGATGACTCGGGAGCGCATCGGCCGCCCGCGCGAAGGCCCTAAGTCGCGGGTTCCCCAATGCGCCATGCGGTCCGAATGCCAGTGGACCCGGGGCCCGGGGCAGGCGCGATCAGGAGGGGGTCGTGGGGCTCCGCCCCGCCGACGCCCCGGCCCGCCCGACTACCGCAGCGCGCGGAGCACGGTCGCGGGCGCGACGTCGAGGACCCGCGCGACGTAGCGCAGCGACCGTCCCGCGGCGCGCAGGCGGCGGGCGCGCTCGACGCCGCGCCGATCGAGGGCGCGCGGCCGGCCGAACACGGCGCCCCGTCGCCGCGCGGCGGCGATCCCCTCGCGCACGCGCTCGCGGATCAGGTCGCGCTCGAACTCGGCGATCGCGCCGAGGACGGTGAACAGGAGGCGCCCGGCCGGCGACGCGGTGTTGATCTCCTGATCGAGCACGACGAGGTCGACGCCGGCGGCGGCCAGCTCGTCGGCCAGCTCGTGGAGGTGCCGGACGGACCGGGCGAGCCGGTCGAGCTTCGTCACCGCGACGGCGTCGACCTCGCGCCGACGGGCGGCGCGCAGCAGCGCGTCGAGGGCGGGGCGCGACCGCTTCGCGCCCGAGGCGCCGCGGTCGACGAACTCGGCGACGGTCGCGCCGCGCCGCTCGGCGTAGGCGCGGAGGCGGTCGATCTGCGCCTCGGGGTGGGCATCGTCGACGGACGTGCGGGCGTACAGGGCGATGGTGGTCACGGGGGCCTCCGGTTCAAAAGGTCATGGTTGTTAGGCGGAGCTCTTGATCTAGGTCGGCACGACGGGGCGCCGGGTTACACCCGGTCGTGTCGCTCGGGTCGGCGGCGGGTTGTGAAACGCGGGCAAGGCGGGCTTGAGCGCGGGCCACCGAGGATCGCTTGAGGGCGCGCGTCGCGGGCGGGGCGGGGAGCGCCGGCGAGCGCGCCGGCGATCGGGCGGGAGAGGGTGGAGGGTGCGGTCAAGGGTGGCGCGGGAGGGCCGCGCGCCCGGGGACTGCGCCGGGCAGCGCGGGTCGGCGGATCCCCATGCGGGGGCGGGATCGCTCTCCCGCTCCGGCGTGCGCGCTCGGAAGGTGCGGGGAGAAGAGAAGGGCCGGGAAGGCCCCTTCTCCCCCTCCCTTCCTAGAAGGGGAGGTCGGGAGGTGGGCAGGTGCGACCGCTAAGCCGCCGAGTCATCGGGGCTTTCGGCCTCCCCACGAGACGGGCCTCCCGACCTCCTCCCGTGGCGCTTGGGAGGTGGGGAGGTTGGCTAGGCGGCGGACTTCGGCGCGGGCGCCGCCGGGCCCGAGGCCCAGGTGTAGCCGCGCCTCGTCCCGGCCTTCTTGCCGAGCCGCGTCGCGATCGGCCGCTCCGCCGTCGTGGCGCCGGGCTCGGCGCAGTACGTTTCGTGGATGGCTCTGAGAGCTGCGGCGCCCTTCTCATCGTCCTTGCGGATGAGCCCCGCCTCGCGCAGTGCCTCGATCAGCGCGGTTTGAGACGGGAACATCGGGTGGTCGTCGGCGTCACGCGCGCCGTGCTCGCGGAACGCGGCCTCGAGCGCTTCGATCTTGACGTCGGCCGCGTCGGCGGCCGAGCAGGCCACGCAACCGAAGCCGGCCTTCCCGTCGTCACGCAGGGGGAGGCGGTAGTGCCGCTCGAAGCCGCGGCCGTAGTGGCCCTCCGCGACGAGCGTGAACCGCCAGTCCTCCGGCTTGTCCGAACCGGTGCGCTGGAGCCGCATGATCACGTTCGCGGCGCCGCCCTTCATCTGGGAGCCGACCGCCGTGTGTGCGATAGGACCGAGGTGCTCGCCCTTCGCCGCGTGGTCGATGACGACGACCGCGACACCGGTCTCGGCGACGAGGTCGTTGATGCGGCCCCACACCTTCCCCATATCCTCGGTCGAGTTCGGATCGTCGTTCGGTGCGAAGCGGTAGAAGGTGTCCAGGAACACGAGCTGGTCGCCCGAGGAGCGGATCAGTGCGGTGAGCGCCGCGTAGTCATTTTCGTTCATGAGGTCGATGCGGAGCGCACGGTCGCGCACGTGCGTCGTGAGGCGCAGGCGCTCCTCGTCGAGGGTTAGGGTGGGTCCAGAGCGCGTGCGTCGGTGATGTGAGGTTACGTCGTGGGCGACGGCCCGGAGGCGTCCCCTCCACACGGCGCCCGTCATCTCAAGCGAGACGATGCGCACCTTCGCCGGCTTCGTCTTCGAGCCAAGGAACGGCGTGCCTGAGGCCAAGCAGGCCGCGAGCTGGGCCGCGAGGTAGGACTTTCCCGCTTTCGCCGCGCCGGCGAAGAGGTGCGACGACCGCTCGTACACGAGGCCCTCGACGAGCGCCTCCGGCAGCGGTTCGTTCTCCAGGTCGGCGAGCGAGTAGTCGGGCAGCGGGGGTCGCACCTTTCGCAGCACGTCCTCCAGCGGCTCGACGAGCGCGAGGAGGTCGGCAGCCGTGCCGTGCTTCGCGAGGAAGTCGTCCGGCCCGACCTTCTCGCCGTTCGGCTCGGGCAGTAGGACCGCGCTCACGAGACTCTGGCGTTCGAGGTAGGCGCCGAGGTCCGCGAGGTCGCGGTGAACGCGCGGGTTCCGGGTCACGTCGGAGTCGAAGGCGAGGACGAGTTCGCGCTTGTCCTGCCGGATCTCCCGCACGTCGTTGATCGCGCCCTTCCCGCCGCCCGGCAGCTTGCCGCGCCACGCCGACACGCCCTGGATCCCGACCGCCGCGATGCCGTGCGTCACGAGCGCGTCGGCCTTGATCGGGCCCTCGGCGACGAAGAGGCGGAGCCTCGGGTCGTGGACGGCGTTCGGCCAGCGCGTGAGCAGGGCGGGCGGTACGTCGACGACCTGCGGGTGCTTCGGGGGCGAGTCGTACTTTCTCGGCTTTCCGCCCTCGGCATCCCGGCGCGGGCTGTCGGGTCGGATCACGTGGTAGGCCGGCTTCTCGGGCTCGTCGGCCGAGTGGACCGGGATCACGAGCGCGGGAACGCGGCACTGCTCCTCGGAGAAGCCGAGGAGCCGGAGCTCTCGCGCCTCCGTCGCCGACCAGTAGCCGCGCGCCGCGATCACGTCGGCACCGACCCCTCGCTCCTCGAGGAGCCGGCGGTGGTGCGGAAGGAGCCGGCGCTCGGCACGGCCCGGCTTCGATCGGTGCGCTTCGGCGGCGAAGCCGCGGACCGGCCGGAGCCGGCGCTCGCGGTCCGCTGTTCGGCGGGGCTTCTCGGCGTTATCGTTTGCCACGTCAGCATCTCCGAAGCCGGCCTCAACTTCGCAAGGGGGGCCGGCTTCATTCTTTTTCAGCGCGCGGCGCCGGGGCGGTGCTCGGGGTGCGAACCTCGACAGCGTCGCGCGACGAACCTACCGCGCCGCCTCGCTGGTGAACACTCAGCGGTGTCGGCCGACGCCCGGTTTCGACCGCGATGGCGCCGCTCTATGGCCGCTTCCGCCGGTGTGTGTCTGCGGGACCGGCTTCGAGTCGCGGTCGGGCCCGCGCTCGATCCGGCCTCGCACTGTGTTCGGGTGAGTCTCCCTTCGGGCTTGCCTCGTCAGGCCGCCGGGCGCCACCCGGACGGCGACGGCGCCGGTCGGCGCCGTTTCGGCCTAGGCGCCGTCGCTCGTCAGGGCCGCGGTAGTGATCGCGCGGATCAGTGCCTCGCGGATCGCCGTGATGCGCTCCTCGGGCACGCTGCTCTTCACCCCGATCGTGTAGACCCCGATCGAGCCGTCGCCCTCCTCCGTGTCGGGTGCGTCGGTCGAGTAGAGGAAGACAGTGCTCCCGACTTCGGGCTCGTGGTCAATCCACATGTTCTCGGAATGCATGATTAGGTCTCCTTTCGGTCCTGTTGGTCGACCCGACCGCGTCATCCCATGGGCGGCCCGACTCAGCGCCGACACCGCGCCGCGCCCGCGGACGGGGCGCGACCGTCCGTCGGGCCGCGGGCGCCCACCGGGCGCCCGCGGATCGCTCGCAGGACCGCCGCCTAACGCCGCGGGAGGTCGGGGGTCACGTCGGCGGGCGCGTTCGTTCGAGTCCCGTCCGGTGGAGCCTGGGGTAGCACGTCCGCGCGCGTAGCCTCATCGGCGAGGCACACCGTCAGCTAGGCAGTCTGCGATCACGTACTCGGCGGGCACGATGCCATGCTCCAAGCGCAGGCGTCGCTGGAGTTGCAGTGCTGACCCCCGATGGATCCGGTCACCGCCGAATTCTCTTGGAACGGCAAGTCTGGTTTCATAGGCGAGGAGGTCCGCCAACTCGAACGGACGCAGGTAGTAGACCCTTCCGTCTTCGCCTCTCCAGCGCTTGCGCTGGATAATTGGTAGCTGTCTCTCTCTATATCGCGATGCCCGAGGAGCGTGACAAGCTCGTGCTGCTTGGCGTCTCCATGTTCGACGAAGGCAAGAAACTGCTGAGGTTTGAGTCCGCGTACGGCTTGAGATGTTCGCGCCTTGGCAATCACCATCGCGCAACAAAGAGCGTAGGGACCGCCGACGTATTCCCGCAGTTGAACTTCCCTATTGGCTCGCTCGTAGTCATCCTTTCGGAGTGAGGTTGAGAAGCCCGCGAGTGTGTGACGCTCGGCGACTCGGATCAGCGCATCTAGGAACTCGCGTCGCCGCATCTCATCTTTGTCCCAGTCAGTGAAATCACGTCTGGAATGCGCGTAGTCCTTCATGTGGAGCGATTCGACTCCGAATCGGCCCAGTTCCGCGGTCCATTCGCCCTCGAATTGAACCCAGTGCTCTTCGGTCGCCACGAATCCGGCAGCCGTCAGCAAAGGCGATGCCGGGTCTGCCTCCGATCCGCTGGCATCGAAGTACCCCTTGACGATCACGAGGACTGTCCGCGCTCTGTCATGTCCGTGGCCGAACGATCCGTCGGCGAGATGCCGCACCGAGAAAGTCTCGGCGGTCACCGTAGGTGCCTCTGGGTGGGTGCGTCAAGTATGTTGCTGCCCTAACAAGGCGCTGCAGCTGCGGAGCGCCCTGCAGCTGTCATGGGACAGCGCCGCCCGGTACTCGCTTCGCTCGCTGGGCGGCTGGAGCCGACTGGCGGCGGGTCGCGGTAAGCTGACCGTTCCTGGTCAGCGGCGCTCGCAGCTGAGCGCCGACCCGTTGGGCGGCGCGACGAGGCCGCCGAGGGGCTACAGTCGCCAGGTGAAGTCGAGTCGCTCAAGTCGCCCTGCTCGCGGCAGCGCCTCTCTCCTTCCGGCCTCTCCTCTCCTGTTCGCGGGACGAGAGCGTGAGGCCGAACGCGGTTGAATGGATCGGGCGATGCCGTGCGGGCCATGGCGCTCGCCGTGTCGGCGGTGGCTGTGCTTGGGTGTTCGAGCGCCGATCCGCGAGCGGATCAAGGAGAGGCGCGCACGATCGCCACCCGCGACCGCGTGGTGGTGGAGCTCGGCCCTCGCGAGGTGTTGCTCGGCAGTGGCGCCCTGGGCCTTCGCTATTTCCCGGACGAGAAGGTGGTCCTGCTCGAACGGCGACCCTTGCTGCGGCTTCTGGTCACCGCGGCCGAAACCACGTATCTGGTCGAAGGCAGGGACCTGCGCCACCTCGAGCGCGCCAGGCCGGTGCTGGCTCCTGGTCCTCCTGGTTCCTTCGACAATGGGTACGCGGGCATCGGTGGCGTCTACCGTGGAGACGAACGGAAGTTGTACGCCTTCTATCACGCCGAAGACCAGGAAGACATGCCACCTCTTCCGAGTCTGGCGCCAGGATTCTATGCCTCGATCGGCTCGGCTGTCTCCTCCGACGGCGGGTCTACCTGGGAGAAGCTCGGACCCGTCATCACGAGCGCGAAGCCGAAGAGCTGGTCGGCCCGACCGAATCATGGAGACAAGGGAGCTGCGGTTCCGAGCGTCGTCCTCGATCGCGACGGGACTCACCTGCTTGCCTACTACACCGAGCACTCGTACGTGGATGGGCGCGGCCCCCCGATCTGCCTCGCACGCGCCGACCTGAGCGAGGGCCCGCCGGTGCCCGGCCGCTGGCGGAAGTACCACGCCGGACGCTTCGACGAGCCGGGGCTCGGAGGGCTCGATACGCCGATCTTGCCACCCACCTTCGGGCAGCCCGCGGTCGTCTTCTCTCAGGAACTCGACCGGTTCGTCATGGTGATGATCGGCGTCTGGTGGCGCGAGATGCACGAAGACGATCCAGGCGCGGCGTCGTCCCCGGCCCTCCCCTTGGAGCGCAGCGGCATGTACATCGCGTTCTCGTGGGACGGCATCGCGTGGTCGGATCCGGAGGCACTCTTCATCGACTACAGCCTGCCGAGGCTCGCCAGGTCGCTCTCCTGGATGCCGACGCTTCTCTGGGACGAGGCAAGCAGCACGGAAGGCTGGCTCGTGTATTCGCACAGTCCTCACTGGGGCCATCGCTTCGGCGAGCAACCGCACTTCATGGTGGGTCGGCGAATCCAGCTGACCAGCGCGGGTCCTTCGCAGTGAGAAGGGCTCCGGCCACAGTCGTCGCCGACAAGCGAGGCGCGCCGCCCAACGAGGCGCTCCAGCTGACAGCCAACAGCGCGTTTCAATCGAGGTTTGGTAGCCTTCTGGCATTCAACTTGGGTGCCTCAGCAACCTCTGGTGGCGCTGTTGGCCGCAGCCGAGCGGAATGTTCGTTGGGCGGCAAATGGTGAATCGCCGCGACGCAAGATCCGCGAGAAATCGAGGCCATGTCGAGAAACAGACCAGGAAGCAACCAAAGGCGGGAGTCGATGGGAGCAACCTTCTACCGGGTCTTGTTTGGAGTTTCGCTTCTGGCGTTGACCTCGTGCGCTACCTTTTATCCCTTTGACTACTACGTGCTTAGGGAGGGCCCCGTACCGATCGACCCAGAGTGGACAGAGATTCACTGCACGGATGTCGTCAAAACCACGCTGCCCGAGAAAGAACTGTGGCTTCTCTTGCCGCAGCCACTGGATGTTCCGGACTATCGCGACCGGGTGGCGGTATCCAGTCAGGACGGCAAGCGCGTTGAAATCTACGCAGAGATCGTTGATTCGGACGGGAAGGTATATCCACTGCCCGTTTGGATGACCCGCGCCATGATTGCTGGTCGGCCGCGGGAAGGAACGTACATGAGATTGAGCAGTCGCGATCTGCCGCGGACTCTCCGGTTGACCACTGTAAGGCTGCGCAGTTCGAGTCCCATCACTCTCTCGGAAGTCCTGTGGACTGCCGGTCGGAGTCCGGGGGCTAGATGCTGCGGTCTCGATTGATATTCCAAACCAGCGAGATGGGCCGATCCGTCGGACGGAGCACGGCATGACCGACCTTCATCCGCTTCTTCGCGACCCCAAGATCGAAGCCGTTCTCGACCGCGCGTATCGGGAATGGAAGGCACAGCGGCGCAAACTCGTACGACTTGTGCCGCTCCTCCCTCGGCTCCTCCTCGGGGGGAAGCTCGACTGGAGCGACATGGTCTCCCGCACCAAGGACCTGTATCTGCCTCTGGCACCGGAACAGGGGGGGCTCCTCTATGTCACCGCCAGGGCCATCGGTGCACGGCGTGTCGTGGAGTACGGCACCTCGTTTGGCGTCTCTACCCTCTTTCTCGCCGCGGCGGTCAGAGACAACGGCGGGGGAACCGTGATCGGCACCGAGATAGTTCCCGAGAAGGCGGATGTCGCTCGAGCCAACTTCGCTGAAGCTGGGGTTGGCGATCTCATAGACCTGCGGTTGGGAGACGCCCGCGATACGCTTCGAAACTGCGGCGGGCCGGTCGATCTGGTGCTGTTGGACGGATTCAAGGACATCGAGCTCGAAGTGCTACAGATCCTCCAACCGCAGCTTCGCCCCGGCGCGCTCGTGTTCACCGACAACATCTTCACGTTCAAGGCAGACAACGCTGACAAGCGTCGATACGTGGCCGACCCGCGGAACGGTTTCCGCGCTGTGGTCCTGCCGCTCAAGGACGGGATGGAAGCGGCCGTCTACACGGGCACCGGAGCGCCTGCAACCAAGGCATGAACCCCTGAGCCCGCCGCCCGACAAGGCGCTGCCGAGCCACTAGACGGCAAGTGCGGGAGTCTCACGATGCGCGTTCAGTGCTTGCTCTGGGACTTCGGCGACACACTTTGCGACGAGCTTTCTCTATGGCGAACCAGTCCCGAATGGATGGAGGTCTACCGCTCATTCGACGAGCAGGACGGGATCGGCGCAGCCTGGAGTCTCGGCGAGCTCGACACTCACGAAGTCGCGGCGAAGCTCGCCGTACGCATGAAGCTGAGCGAGGCCGAGATTAACGCGCATTTGTCGCGAACCGATCTCTTCGAGTTCTTCCCGTTCACGTACGCCTTCTTCAGGGCCCGCCATCTGCCGCAGGCCATTGTTACGGTCAACCCAGCGCAGTTCCGTGCGATGGCCCAGGACCTCGCCTTCGACGAGGTCACCGACACGATCGTCGTGTCGGCGGAGGAGAAGACCATCGACAAGGGTGCGCTTTGCGAGATCGCTCTGCAACGCATCCCGATGGTCTGCCCGAACGCTCGAGCGTTGCTGATCGACAACAAGCAATCCAACATCGATGCGTGGGCGCGACGCGGTGGCATCGGGTATCGGTACACAACGGATTCTGCCTTTCGCCAGGACGTCGCGGCTGGCATCGATGGCCTCGTCCGGCCCGAGGAGCGCCGCCGGTCGGCGTGCGGAGGCCTGTAGCCGTCGGCCGGGCGGTCGTCACGCGCCCGGCCTCCGCTCGTGGCATCATGGCTCGAGCCGCCAGCCAGCTGAGCGCCGAACCGTTGGACCGCACGGACATTCACGACCATTCCATGACCGACCGCAACGTAGAATTTACTGGCTCCATCCCCATCGCGTACGACCGCTATCTCGGCCCGATGCTGTTCGAGCCATACGCCACCGACCTTGCTGACCGCCTCAGCTCGGTACCCATGGCCGCCGTGCTCGAAGTCGCCGCCGGCACTGGCATCCTGACTGCACGGCTTCGCCGCGCCATGCCGCCGACGGCCACGCTTACCGCCACCGACCTGAACGAGCCCATGCTCGACTTCGCGCGAGCCAAGATGCCGGGGCTGGGGATCACCTGGCAGCCGGCGGATGCCCAAGAGCTTCCGTTCCGCGACACCTCGTTCGACATTGTGGCCTGTCAGTTCGGCATCATGTTCGTTCCCGACAAGGCTCGGGCCTTCCTCGAGGCACGGCGGGTTCTCAGGCCGCATGGGCACCTTGTCTTCAACGTATGGCTTTCGCTGGCGGACAATCCGGTGGGACGGATCGCTCACGACACCATTGGCCGGTTCTTCTCCTCCGATCCTCCGACCTTCTATGAGGTGCCCTTTGGCTTCCACGATGAGTCGCTCATTCGCCAGCTCCTCTTGGCGGCGGACTTCGACGTCGTGAGCTGTCATCGGGTTGCCTTGGAGGCGCGAAGCCCCTCGGCCCTCGACGCGGCACGTGGTCTCGTGACGGGCAACCCGATTCTTCTCGCCGTTACGGAGCGCGCGACGGCTCCGGCGGAGGAGATCATCCAGGCTGTCGCGGCATCCCTCGCGGCCGAAGGGGGCGCCGCTCCATTCCGGCTTCCGATGCGAGCATTGGTGGTAGTCGCTCGTGCGGTCTAACAGGGTTGGGGCGTCGGCTGGCATCGGCGGCGCTGTGCCGCGCAGCCGAGGCGGATGCGCCAGGCGGCGGTGATCACGGCGATGACACGAGTCAAGATCTGCTGCATCAGGTCGATCGAGGAGGCTTGCCTCGCCGTCCGCCTCGGGGCAGCGGCGGTTGGCTTGGTATCCGAGATGCCGAGCGGGCCCGGCGCCATCCCCGAAGCTCTCATCGCGGAGATTGCGGCCACGGTGCCGCCGGCGGTCGCCACGTTCCTCCTCACCAGCCGGACCGATCCCGTGGAGATCATCGCCCAGCAGAGACGGTGCCGCGTGAACACGGTGCAGATCTGCGACTCCCTTCCGCGAGGCGCCCACATGGAGCTGCGCGAGTCGCTCCCCGGTGTCTCGCTCGTGCAGGTCGTCCACGTGAACGGCGAGGAGTCGGTGGCAGAGGCTCTTGGGGTTGCCCGGGAGGTCGACGCTCTTCTCCTCGATTCCGGGAATCGGTCTCTTCCGGTCAAGGAGCTCGGTGGCACCGGCCGTACGCACGACTGGCTCCTCAGCGTCCGGATCGTGAACGAGTCGCCCGTCCCGGTCTTTCTCGCAGGTGGGCTGAGCCCCGCAAACGTCGGCGAGGCGATTCGTGCAGTCCGGCCGTTCGGAGTCGATCTTTGCACCGGCGTTCGCACCGCAGGCGCGCTGGACGAGCAGAAGCTCTCTCGCTTCATGGCAGGTGTCGCGGCTTCCGCCTGACAGGGGGGTGCCGTTGGGTGGCCGATACATGCAGCAGCTCGATCACGGTCTCTGGGTAGCGGATCAACCCCTCCGCTTTGCGGGACTCGAGCTGGGCGCCCGCATGACCGTCATCCGGCTAGCGAACGGCGAGCTCCTGCTCCACTCGCCCATCAGACCCACGAGTGACCTCGTTCGCGAGGTCAGCTCATTGGGCTCCGTCTCTGCGCTCATCGCTCCGAATCGGTTCCACCACCTGTTTGCAGGGGCGTGGCTCAAGGCTTGTTCCGGTGCACGGCTCTTCGTCGCACCCGGGCTGGAGTCCAAGCGACCCGATCTTCCACTGGCAGGCGTGCTCTCGGACGAACCAGACCTGATCTGGAAGGGCGTGCTCGAGCAGGTCGTCATCCGTGGCCTTCCGCTGACGAACGAAGTCGTCTTCTTCCATCCCGCCACCCGAACCCTCGTCGCGACGGACCTCGCATTCAACATCGGTCCGGATCGTCCAGCCCTCACCCGGTTGGCGTTTCGCCTCGCGGGGGCCTACCGGCGGTTGGCTCCCACGGCGGTGGAGCGTCTGCTCGTCCGCGACCGGGCAAGCTTCCGCGCGTCACTCCGGCGCGTCCTCGAATGGCCCTTCGAGAGAGTGGTCGTTGCTCACGGTTCGGTCCTCGAGGCGGATGGCCGACGACAGCTGGCGCGAGGGTTCTCCTGGCTCCTCGCTTCCGCGTGAGCGTCGCCCGACGACGTGGCGCGGTGGCGCCAGGCGGAATAAGGTGAGCGGCCTGGCGCTCGGGGGCCGCTGGGTCGCTTGGGCGAGCGCCGATCCGTCGGGCGGCGCCTCACCGAGAACGTCCGGAGAAGACGGCTCGAATGAAGGAATCCGATCTCTACCTGCCGCTGAAGCGGCTCCTGGAATCCCAACACTACGAGGTGAAGGGCGAGGTTCAGGACTGCGATGTCCTCGCGATACGCGGCGGGGAGGCTCCCGTCGTCGTCGAGCTGAAGGTCTCGCTCAATCTCGACGTCATCCTTCAAGCTGTCGAGAGGCTGTCGCTCACTCCCAAGGTGTACATCGGCATCCCTGGCGAATGTGCGGTGTTCAAGCGGCGACGCACGCACACGATCAAGCTGCTCCGCATGCTCGGCTTGGGACTGGTGGTGATCCACTCGGACAGCGCGAAGGTGCTTCTCGACCCCGGCGGATACACGCCTCGCCAATCGAGGCACCGTCAAGAGCGTCTGCTCGGGGAATTCAGCAGGCGGGTGGGTGATCCGAACCTCGGCGGCACGGGAAGACGAGTGGGGATCATGACCGCGTACCGGCAGCGCGCACTGGAAATCGCGCGGTTCCTTCACAAGTGGGGGCCCACCAAGGCATCCCGCATCGCACGAGCTCTCCAGGAGCCGAAGGCCAGGGCCTTCCTTTATCGGGACGTCTACGGATGGTTCGACAGGGCGTCGCTCGGTGTCTATGACCTTTCACCACGAGGACGGCGGGAGATCGCTCTCTGGAAGGGAAGAACTGGGGGCACGAACTCCGAGGTGCTGACTCCGACGAGCTCCCTACGCGGAGGCGCGGGCGCCTAGACTCCGTTCGGTGCCGTCCCTCCTTGTAGAGCTCGACCCGACCCGGCCGCCGCTGGGCTGGCTGCTGCGCTTCCCCAGTCTGCTGTACAGGGCGAACCTCGGATGGCTGCTCGGCCAGAGATTCTTGGAGCTCACCGTTCGAGGACGGAAGTCAGGTCTGGCGCGTCGGGTCGTGCTCGAGGTCATCGGCCACGATCCGTCCGGCGCTGGTCTGATCATCGCGTCGGCTTGGGGTCCGCGCGCTCAGTGGTTTCGCAACGTGCAGGCTTGCCCGCGCGCCCAGGCGCGAGTCGGCCGCCGCGAGTTCGCAGCCGAGGTCGTCCCTCTCGACGAGCGCGCGGCAGCCGAGGCGCTTCAGGAGTACGCCCAGACCCATCGCTGGGCGTATCGGTGGTTCATCGGGCGGCTCCTGCTGGGCCATCGCCCGGTGAGCACACCGGCCGAGTTCGCCGGGCTGGCGCGCTCGGTCCCGATCCTTCTCGTTCGGGCTGCAACCTAACAAGCGGCTGCGGCTGACGGCCGCAGGCTGTGGTGTGCGGCGGCCTTGGCCGGCGACAGGTCGCTGCTACGGTGAGCCGCGGGCGGTTGTGCGGCGGGAGCGGAGATGATCACGTCTGCGAGATACCTCGGATGGTTCATCGTGCTCATCGGGGCGCTGATGGCTGCAATCTCCGGGTCGTATCTGCTGTTCGGTGCTCCAGAGTTCGTTCTCGATGGCGAGCCGGTGGAGAATCCGGCCCAGGCTCTGCGTGCCTTGGTTGCGGCGGGCGGAGTCCTCGCAGTCGGAGGCGCGGTGGTCGCTCTCCTTCGGCCGAAGCTCCTGAGCCGATATCCGATCGCTCGACCCTGCGTGCAATGGTTGGAAGCTCTCCCAACCGATGACCCCCGCGAACACAAGCGCTTCTATCTGGGAGTCGCTTCCTTGGGCATTCCGCTGATCGCACTCGGATCCGCTCCGGCAGGCGAGTCTCGCATCCTCCTTCTCCTCCTCCTGCCCGTTCTTGCCCTTCTCGGGTGGGGCATGGTGTGGCTCGTTCTTGGCTTCCAGCTGATCAACCCGGCGGCGTACTTGATGCCGTGGTTCCTGACGTTCGCTGCGAGGTTCTTTCATTTCATCTTCCTCTTCGGCGCATGTCTTTCGATCGTCGCGCTCCCGTTCCCGCATCTCGAACAAGCGGAGCTTGGAATGTCCGCGCCAGTGGGCGTTGGCGCGGCGGTCGGCGCGTCTCAGTTCCTTCGCTTCTGGTCATCCCGACAGCTCGCCCGACGCTGAACGAGCGGCCGCAGCTGACGGCCGCCCGTGGGCACCAACGCGAGATGCTGAAGTACATCGAGCGCGTCGCAAGCTCTTCTTTCGTTCTCGTGGCGCGCCGCGCGCCGACTGAACGCTGAGGGCGCCCTCTAGGGAACCTCTGCACAAGCCGCCCGAATTGAGGTAGAGACAGGTGCAGGGGGTGGCGCATGGGGGAGCAGCGGACCTTTTCGTCTGTGGCGTGGAGCCAGAAGGGGAAGACGACTCGGCGC